>WNFC01006091.1_pt1 | contig 13261 bp, 16 predicted proteins | sample 5400541 | NCBI WGS metagenome assembly WNFC01 (sample SAMN13153342, study PRJNA577476) | soil metagenome | isolation source: 120 cm saprolite under Douglas fir tree site 2 hole 2 replicate 1 | place: USA:California | collected 2015-04-18
GGGTATTCGATTCAGCGGGCTCGGCGCTTCGAACACCTTGTCCATAGCCCGGCCGATATCCCGTTTATGGTAGCCCGCGCCTAACGTCTCAAGCGCGAACTTGGCGAGGCACGTCTGGCACCAGAACTTGCCGTGCGCGTCCCCGCGAAGGAGTTCGCCCACAGCGCGGCGGACAAACTGTTCTGTCGTATATGGCATCGCGCTAGCTCGGGCGCTTCGCCCCGTTTCAGAGAGGCGGCGTAGGTATCGGCTTCGGGAGATCTTTCGCCAGAATCGGTGAAGGCGGGGAAGGAGGCTTGTTCTCACTCCCGCTCATCACATTCGGAGTTTTGAGACTCGGCTGAGTCTTCTTCGATGGCTTGTTTGCACTCGCTACATTCGGAGCAGCCGGAGCTTTGAAACTTGGCTTCTGCTTCTTCGAAGGCTTGCGCTTCTTGCTCATGGCCGACTCCTTCTCAAGTTAGGCCGGGCGTTTCTTCCTCTTCGACCAGCGAGCCCGCGCTGCTTTCTGAGCAATCGCCTTGCGTTTCTCCGGCGGAATCTCTGTTTTGTGGCGCGGACGGCCTCCCTCTTGTCCGAGCTTCTTGAAGAAGTAGTGAACCCGGGCAGGTACTTTCCGCTTCGCCATACCGGCGGAGACTAACACAAGAGACGGTGGAATCCGTAGCATTTCAGATCCTTTAGGCCCTTCAGCATCTCTGCTTACACTACTCTAGGGGCTAAAGCATACTCTTACGATGCGGTCCTGTGTGCCGCGCCAATCGAGCCGCGAGCGAGCGCCCCGCGATTCCCCTTTGCTCCATGGGATACCGGGGGCGCTCAGGAGGGTAGAGGTGGAGCGATGCCATGCGTGTCCTCTCGAACGGTGTAGCCAGCCGCTCTCAGCGCACGGCGTAGGACAACTGGCGCAGTAGCTTTCCCAGCACGGACGGGCTGAGGTGCAAGGAGGACCTTCCCTCGCCAGGAACAACCACCAAGAGAAGCGTCGATCGGCTCCTCTCCCATAGCGTCTCCGAAAAGCTCGTAGGCGGCAGGGGCCGCGTGGATCGCACCGAGAAAGCAGACCACGCTTGGCTTGAGTGCCTGGATCTCGTGAGCCAAGTGCCGCCTAGCACAGAAGCGAATGGCGGAATGGCTGGGAGAGGACTTGGTAATGGGTCTGACCTTCGCAGCGTGAACGAAGAAGAAAGAGAGGCCATGGAATGCGCTGTCACCGTCCTCCTTGCTAGAAGCATTTCGGTGGCTCAGGTTGGCGTTCTCCAACAGCGTGTCGAGCATCTTGAACAACTCGACTCTGAGGGTATCGCTTACGTCAGAGTAGAAATGGTTCCCCTTGTTCTTCCCTCGACTCGGCGTCGGAGCGACTCCCACGAAAAGAAGCTTGACCTTCTGAGGGGGGTCGGGGATCTCTCCGACAGACAGAGGGGAAGTGATCTCCTTTGACCATTTCTCTCTGCACTTACGACAGGAGGCGATCTCTCGTTGTAGGTCAACCCAACGCGGAGAGGAGGTACGTGTAGAGTCGCCCACAGTGGTTTTTCGCTTAGGATGACGCACGTGATGCGGTGGGGCAACGTACTTGTGCCCCGCAACCAGTGCACTCGACCCACACCACCGTGTCGTCCTCGCCGCTCTCCAGGATCGGGGGGCTCCGTTGCGACTCAGGCTCTCAGCGTGCCGCCTCAGCCGGCGAGTCCCGTGTCCAGATTAGGAGGTCCTCCGTGTCATGTCCGTCCGCGTCGCAAAAGCCGCCGTACTGAGCCTCGCAGTCGCCCTTGGCGCGCATCGCCTGGAGGAATGCGATGAGATCGGCGGCATGCGTTGGGGGGATCTTGACGGCGGCCGCCAAATGTTCCAGGCAGTACGTTCTGATGGTGTCGGATGGGGAATCCCTGAGGACTTCGAGAACCCAAGCCTCTTGTGCACGTGAGAGCATCGCGGCCTCCTCAATGGCCGGGCCGGCGTGGCAGGAAGGCTCCGTCGCGCGGCTATGGTACCCCAAGGGCGGCGCAGAGGCTAGCGTGCCCGAGATGTCGTCATTCCGGGAGGCAAGCTCCGTATCCCTTCGTGTCGTGATGCGGACGACGTGCTCCGCCACACCCCTTCCTCCGCATCCTCACGCCGCTTCCCGAGGGCGTTGACCGCGTCGGTCTGGGCGTCGACTTTGCGGATGATCGCCAGCGTTCGTCTGCGGACCGCGTACGCGTAACGCTTCGGCATCACGCGCCGCGCTTCGTCGGCGGCTTCGTGATCGCGGGCTTCGTCGCGGCCTGCGTCTTCTTCGCCGCCTTCTGCGCACGCACGTGCTCTGCATCCCGCTCCGCGCTCGCCTTGAGGCCAGCGAAGTACTCCGCTTCCGCCGCGTCGACCTTTTGGATAACTGCCAACATTTTGGGGCTGAGTGCCATATGTGTGTAGTCCTTCCACCGCTTGTTCTTAGCCCAGCGCGCTGAAGCGGCGCGACGGGCGAGGTCTCGGGGCTGGTCCGGATTGCGGCGTATCGGCTTACACCCTGAGCCCGCCGCTGCCACGCCGCCCAGGCGCTCGAGGCAACAGCATTCGGATTCTTCTTGCGCGATCAACAAATTATACCATATCAACGCCCACTTACGGGCCGTGCCGCTAGACGACCGTGTGGACTCCTCGCCTGCTCTGACACGCTGGTAGACTCGCGGCGGAACAGCCGCTACGGGACCGTTCAGGGGTGAAGGAATGAGTCAGGAAGCTATGGCGCGACTAGAAGAGATGGTGCGGGCGGTCGTGACTGGGTCTGAAGGGGCCCCAGAATGGGCAATGAGGGTCCTGGCTGCCGAGTTGCGGACGCGCCCGAAACTTCTCCTGGATGCGTTGAAGGAACTCAGCGACCTAGGGTCTGAATCACGGCACCGGGCGCCGGATGCGGTCGAGTCGATGCGTGGGCTTGTGAATGAGGTCCTGCGGGCCTCAGGATTCCGAGACCAATGGCCCGGCCTCGTGCCGGTGGCGCAAGGGATCGTCGATCTCATGGCGAGGGAAAGGCAGACGTAGATGAAGGCCACCCAGAGGGCCGGCCGCTGACCACCCACACGCCTCAGGCCGCGTAGACCACGCTGCCGAGGTGCGGGAAGAGGTCGAGAACCGAGGTTAGACTGGGCACGTGAAGACGAACACCGGCCGACACAGCAAGGCTCTGTCTCTATATCGCCGCGCCTTTGACGACGTTGTCTCCGATCTGCTCAAGGTGAAGCCAGCGGATACCTCTGAGAGGGCCGGCCAGAAGGCTGAAACGCGGCCCCACAAGGCCAGGAAAGGGTCAAGACGGAAGGGATAAGATGAGGCCGCTTATTGGGTCTTATATTGTTCTGAGATAACAACACCTCGGCCGGAGTCGCGCCGAGTTCTCGCTGGTAGGCCGCGATCTGGTCCAGTTTCCAGGCGGACAAGTGGGGCCAAGTCCTCACTTACCTCCGCACATCGGGACTCATCACCAAGACAGACGAGGACCTCGTGTCGGCCGTGTATAGCTTCACTAGTCCCGGGGCTCATGCTGCACCTCGGCCGAGGGATGGCCGTTTCTGTCTGCTACTTCCTCGTGAAGCCCCACAACGGCTAAAGGGAGACGCATGATCGCCGCCATCTACGCCCGCAAGAGCAGGGACGAGGGGAGGGAACACTGATGGCCACGGTCTTCACTGTGGAGGACGCGCCGGCCGAGCAGGCGCGGGTGAGGAACCCATGAGCGCATTCACCGAGGAGCAGCAGGCGATCCTCCGCGAAGCCTTCAACCACGTCTGGAGCCGCATGGAGGGCCTGCTTGACAACTTGAATGACGACACCCTACGGGTGTCCAGTGCCCTCGAGGTGCTCGCTGAGCGCGGGTTGCTCACGGACGAGGAGATCGACCAGGTGATGGCGCGGCTCCATGTCGAGGCCGGTCACGAGGCCCAACGAGAGCCCGAGGGCATCATTGAGCAGGAGATCACGGCGGCGATCCTGGGCGGCGATCTTGAGGCCTTCCGCCGGCGCCAGGCCGAGGAAGAGGAGGAGTGACGATGGCACGACGCGGCGACGAGATGATCTTCCAGCGGGGCCTGAGCGCGCTCAAGGAGCTGGATCGAGATGGGCGCCAGTGATCAGGAGCTGACGGGCAGGGTTGCCATTGTCACCGGACCCGGTGCCGGGATCGGCGCGGGCATTGCCGCCATGCTCGCGGAAGCCGGCGCCGCCGTGACCGTCGCCGATATCGACGGAGAGAGTGCGGCATCGACCGCAAAAGGAATTGAGAGTAAGGGCGGGCGGGCCATCACGGTTACCGCAGACGTCAGCGACGCCCGCGAGATCGACGCCATGGTGCGCCAGACCGTGACGGACCTCGGCGGGGTCGACATCCTGGTTAACAACGCGAGCATCGCCACGACGGAACTGGTTGAGGACCTGGACGAAGAGAAGTGGCGCGGCGTCCTTGACGTGAACCTCACCGGCCCCTTCCTGTGCTGCAAGGCCGTCCTGCCCCACATGCGCCGAAAGCGATGGGGCCGCATCGAACGCAGGGCCGGGAGGCGGCGTTGGACTCTTCCGAGCACACGGCGTGGAGATGCCTCCCCGACACCGTGGACCCGCGGGGGCCGAAGGGGAAGTGACTGCGCTAGATTCGGTGAGCTCCTCGCGCGTGCACTGCTCCGGGCGCTTGCCCGGCGCGATGCCGGCGTGCACCAGGATATAGCCCTCGCCGGAGATAAAGGTGGGCCGGGACTCGATCCACGTGAGCCATTCGTCGAGCGCGGAGCCGAGTTGCCTGCGGACCTCGTCTGACGAACAAGATGTCACGCATGATGTCCTTGTAGCATAAGCCGCGCACTCGGGCCTTGCGTCCGCTCACCGCGATGCGGGCGAGGTTGGCCGCCCGCGCGGTAGGAGCCTGATGGCTTACGGGCCCCTCGTGGCCGAACTTAACCGCCGCGTGGCCGCTTTCGTAGATGATGTGCTCAAGGGCCGGACGGTGTCCTCGGTGGAGCAAGCCGCCAAGTGTGGAGTGGCGATCTGAGTAGGCGAACTGCGATGCCCGAGCTGCTCTGCGCCATCGACGCCTTCCTGCAGGAGCATCGCCGCTGCGGGGAGCTGGCCGGCGGCGTCGACGGCGAGATAGTCTGGATGGCCTGCGATTGCGGGGCCGTTATTGTGAGGCCACTGGCCGAGAGCTAGTCGATGACTGGCGACCGTCACAAGACGCTCCTGGCCCCAGTGGTCACCGCTCTCGACCGGCTGATCGCAGCGTCTGAACCGGACGGTCCTCGTGGAAATGACCTCCTGCGCCGCTCCGGCGTGAAGGTGAACCTGCTAAATAACGCGCGGTGCCAGGAGCCGATGGCGCAGCTCATCCACGCCAGCCCGTCTCTCTAAACGCAGAACATCAGAGAGTAGCGAGCCCACGAGCTGAGCACCTCTTTCCGCTCGAAGAGTGAGCACTGCCGAGCGAACGTGCACGGACGCGCGGCGGGAAAGATCAAGACGTAGGCTGCTCCTTTCTTCATCATGCGGTCCTCTGCGCAGACCCGCCCCTTCATGGTCGCGTGTTTCCCGTCCTCCGAGCGATCTCACGCGCGTTGTCCAGCTTCTTCCCGGCCGCTGGTCACGTTCTTGCATCTCGCGCACTGCGACCACAATTGCTCGGCGCCCAAACCATTCGCACCCGGGGGGGACGACATGCGGATCAGCCGAAGGACCTTTCTCAAGAAGACCGGTGCCGCGGCCGCGACCACGATCGCGGCGCCCTACATCTGGCCGCGCGGTGCCTGGGCGCAGACCACCGTGAAGGTGGGCATCCTGCATTCCCTCACAGGCACCATCGCTATCGCGGAAGCTTCGGTGGTCGACGCGGAGAAGCTCGCCATCGAGGAGATCAACGCGAGCGGCGGCGTCATGGGCCGGAAGATCGAGACCATCGTCGAGGACGGGGCGAGCGACTGGCCGACCTTTGCGGAAAAAGCGCGCAAGCTGCTCGACCGGGACAAGGTCGCGGCCATCATGGGCTGCTACACCTCCGCGTCGCGCAAGGCGACGCTGCCGGTTGTGGAGCGGAGCAAGGGCCTGCTCTACTACCCGACCTACTACGAAGGCCTCGAGATGTCGCCCAACATCATGTATACGGCCCAGGAGGCCACCCAGTCGGTGATCGCGGCGGTGAACTGGCTCGCCCAGAACAAGGGCAAGTCCTTCTATCTCATCGGCTCCGACTACATCTGGCCGCGCACCACCAACAAGATCGCCAAGCCCACTATCGAGAAGGCAGGTGGCAAGGTGCTCGGCGAGGACTACATCCCCCTGGGCAACATCGAGTTCGCGTCGGTCATCAACAAGATCAAGGCCCAGAAACCCGAGGTGATCCTCTCCACCGTGGTGGGCGGGAGCAACGTGGCCTTCTACAAGCAGCTCCAGGCCGCGGGTCTCGACGGCAAGAACCAGGCGCTGCTCGCGCTCGCTGTGTCCGAGGAAGAAGCCTCTGGCATCGGGGCGGAGAACCTCGAAGGCTTCCTCTCCTGTATGGGCTATTTCCAGTCCCTGAAGGGCAGCCCGAACGAGAAGTTCGTAAAGGCCTTCAAGGCCAAATACGGGCCGAACCGCGTGGTGGGCGACACGCTCGAGTGCGGGTACATCTCGGTCTACCTCTGGAAAATGGCGGCCGAGAAGGCCAAGAGCTTCGAGGTGCCCGCGGTGGTGGCGGCCTCGTCCGAGCTCGAGATCGACGCGCCCGAGGGCAAGGTCAAGTTCCACAAGAGCAACCACCACCTCTGGAAGCACGCGCGCATCGGCGCCTTCAAGAAGGACGGCCAGATCGAGATGATCTACGAGTCGCCGCTGATCGAGCCCAACCCGTTCCCGAAGATCTAGGCGCGGCCCTCGGGTCATGAGCCTCGACATCGTGGTCATGCAGGCCTTCAACGGCCTGAGCTTGTTCACCGTGCTCGCGCTCATGGCCCTGGGCCTCGCCATCGTGTTCGGCCTCATGGGCGTGATCAACATGGCCCACGGCGAGCTCATGGCCATGGGCGCCTACACCACCTACCTGACCGCGCTGATATTCGAGCGCTTCATGCCGGGCTGGCTCGGCGTCTACCTGCTGGTGGCCATCGCGCTGGCGTTCGGCGTGACCTTCGTGTTCGGGCTCGCGCTCGAGCGGGGGTTCATCCGCTTCCTCTACAACCGTCCCCTCGACACCATGCTGGCGACTTGGGGGCTGTCCCTGATCCTGCAGCAAACCTTCCGCACCCTGTTCGGCCCGCGCGAGGTGGGGGTGCCGTCACCGCGGTGGCTGTCCGGAGCCTGGCAGCCCACCGCGGGCATCTCGATCCCGCTCTCGCGTCTCTTCATCATCGGTCTCACCGTGCTGGTGGGCGTGGCGCTCTACCGGCTCCTCTACCGCACCCGATGGGGTCTGCGCATCCGCGCGGTGATGCAGAACCGCGCGATGAGCGGCGCGGTGGGGATCGACACCGCCCGGGTCGACGCGCTGACCTTTGCGATCGGGTCGGGGCTCGCCGGTATCGCGGGGAGCGCGTTCACCATGCTCGCCTCCACCGGTCCGGTCACCGGCCAGCAGTACATCGTTGACACGTTCATCGTGGTCGTGTTCGGCGGCGTCGAGAGCCTGCTCGGTACCTTCATGTCCGCGTTCATGATCGGCCAGATGCAATCGTGGCTCGAGTTCGCGCTCACCGGCTCGATGGCGAAGGCGACCATCCTGCTCTGCGTGATCGTGGCGCTCTATTTCCGGCCCGCCGGGCTCTTCGCCCTCAAGGTGAGGCGCTGAGCGTGGCGGCCGAGCGCGTGGGAGCCCGGAGCGCGCGCGAGCTGGGCGGGCTGCTGCTGCTCACCGCGCTGCTGGCCGCGGTGCCGCTCGCGCTCGACGACTTCCGCCAGCAGCTCGCCGCCAAGTACCTCTGCTTCGCCTTCCCGGCTGTCGGGCTGGTCCTGCTGTGGGGATACGGCGGGATCCTGAGCCTCGGCCAGGGCCTCTACTTCGGCATGGGCAGCTACTTCATGGCCATGTTCCTCAAGCTGGAGGCGGCGGCGCAGACCAACACCGGCTCGGCCCTGTCGCAGTTTTACGGGTCCAACCTGCCCGACTTCATGGTCTGGAACAGCGTCGAGGGCCTGCCGTGGTGGTGGCGACCGTTTCACTCGCTGTCCTTCACCATCGCGGCGATCCTGGTGATCCCCCCACTCTTCGCGTTCCTGCTCGCGTACGCCAACTTCCGGAAGCGGGTGGGCGGCGTCTACTTCTCGATCATCACGCTGGCCCTGGCCGCCATCGCCTCCATCGTGATCATCGGCCAGCAGGGCTACACCGGCGGCGTTAACGGCATCACCGACTTCAAGACTTTCCTGGGCGTGGATATCCTGAGCAACGGCGTCAAGCGCGTCCTCTACTTCGTCACGGTCGGCGTGCTCCTGGCCTCGGTCCTGGCCGGCCGCTCGCTCCTGGCCAGCCGGACCGGCAAGATCCTGGTGGCGATCCGCGACCGCGAGGACCGGGTCCGCTTCTCCGGCTACAATCCCGCCACCTTCAAGGCCTTCGTGTTCGCGGTCGCGGCGCTGCTGGCCTCGCTCGGCGGGGCGCTCTTCGCGCTGCAGGAAGGGCTCGCCTCCCCCTCGCTGGTCGGCATCGTGCCGTCGATCGAGATGGTGATCTACGCCGCGGTCGGGGGGCGGCTCTCGCTGATCGGGACGGTCTACGGCACGCTCGTCGTCTTCGCGGCCAAGACCTTCTTCTCGGAGAACTTCCCCGAGATCTGGCTCTATCTGCTCGGGACGCTGTTCATCCTGGTGGTGATGTTCCTCCCGACCGGGCTGGCCGGACTCGTCGAGCGCCTGCGGTGGCGGCCCCGCGCCTGGCCGGCCAAGGCCCCCGTGGCGGCGCCGGTGCCCGGGCGGCCGGTGATGAGCGAGGTCGAGCCCCCCGTCGAGGTCCGGAGCGGCCGGCCGGCATGATTCTCTCCGTGGAGGACCTCACAGTCTCCTTCGACGGCTTCTGCGCCGTGGACAGCCTGGCCCTGTCGGTGGAGGAGGACGAGCTGCGCTGCGTGATCGGGCCCAACGGGGCCGGCAAGACCACACTCCTCGACATGATCTGCGGCAAGACGAAGCCCACCCGGGGCTCAATCCGGTTCAAGGAATACGAGCTAACCGGCATGATCGAGTACGAGGTGACGCGGGTGGGGGTCGGGCGCAAGTTCCAGACGCCGTCCACCTACGAGGACCTGACCGTGCTCGAGAACCTCGAGATCTCCTACCCCAAGAAGCGAGGCGTGGTCGGCTCGCTCTTCTTCGCGCGCGACGCCGCGCTCCGGGACAAGATCGACGAGATAGCCGGCCGAATCTACTTGAAGGATCAGCTCCACGTGAAGGCGGGCAGCCTTTCCCACGGGCAGAAGCAGTGGCTCGAGATCGGCATGCTCCTGATGCAGGACCCGGAGCTCCTCCTGCTCGACGAGCCGGTCGCGGGGATGAGCCCGCGGGAACGGGAGCAGACCGCCGAGATGCTCAACGGCATCAGCGCGGGGCGCTCTACCATCGTCATCGAGCACGACATGGCCTTCGTGCGGATGATCGCCCACACGGTCACCGTGATGCATCAGGGCAAGGTGCTCGCCGAGGGCTCGATGGAGGAGATCCAGAGCGATCCTCGCGTGATCGAGGTCTATCTCGGTGACTGAGCCGGTCCTCGCGGTGGAGCACCTGAACGTCTACTACGGGGAGAGCCACGTCGTCCGCGACGTCAGCTTCCGGCTCGGGGCCGGCGAGACGGTCGCGGTGATGGGCCGCAACGGCATGGGCAAGACCACGCTGTTCAAGGCCCTGATCGGCCTCCTGCCGGTGGGCGCGGGCCGGATTATCCTCCGGGGTCGGGACGTCACCCGCGCCAAGAGCTATGAGCGGGTGGCCGCCGGGCTCGCCTACGTGCCGCAGGGTCGCATGGTGTTTCCGTACCTCACCGTCGAGGAGAACCTCCTCGCCGGGCTCGAGACGGTGCGGGACCGCACCGTGCCCGCCTACATCTACGACACGTTCCCGGTCCTGCGGGAGATGCGCCGGCGGCTCGCCGGCAATCTCTCGGGCGGGCAGCAGCAGCAGCTCGCCATCGCGCGGGCCCTGGTGGCGCGCCCGACCGTCCTCCTCCTGGACGAGCCGACCGAGGGTCTCCAGCCCTCGATCATCAAGGAGATCGCCCGTACCCTGAACGCGCTCCGGAACGAGCACGGCTTCGCCATGGTCGTGTCCGAGCAGGTGCTGAGCTTCGCCGTCGAGGTCGCCGATCGTTTCCTGATCCTGGACAAGGGGGAGTTCGCGTACGAGGGGCTGAAAGTCGACGTGGACACCGCGAAGATCCACGCTTATCTGACCGTCTGACGAAAGGAGCGTCCGCCATGATGCACGGAGACATCTCGAGCAGCTTCGATACCGTCGGCGTCGCCGTCGTGAACTACAAGATGCCGCGCCTGCACACCAAGAAGGAGGTGCTCGACAACGCGCGGAAGATCGCCGAGATGGTCGAGGGCATGAAGGTCGGCCTGCCCGGTATGGATCTCGTCATCTTCCCCGAGTACAGCACGCACGGGATCATGTACGACGCCAAGGAGATGTACGCGACCGCCTCCGCCGTCCCCGGCGAAGAGACAGAGATCTTCGCCAAGGCCTGCCGCAACGCCAACGTCTGGGGCGTGTTCTCGCTGACGGGTGAGCGCCACGAAGAGCATCCGCACAAGGCGCCCTACAACACCCTCATTCTCATGAACAACGAGGGCCAGATCGTCCAGAAGTACCGGAAGATCATGCCCTGGGTGCCGATCGAGGGCTGGTATCCGGGCACCTGCACCTACGTCTCTGAGGGCCCCAAGGGCCTGAAGGTGAGCCTGATCATCTGCGACGACGGCAACTACCCCGAGATCTGGCGTGACTGCGCGATGAAGGGAGCCGAGCTGATCGTGCGCTGCCAGGGCTACATGTACCCGGCCAAGGAGCAGCAGGTCATCATGGCCAAGGCGATGGCATGGTCGAACAACGTCTACGTGGCGGTGGCCAACGCGGCGGGCTTCGACGGCGTCTACTCCTACTTCGGCCACTCCGCGATCATCGGGTTCGACGGCCGGACCCTCGGCGAGTGCGGCGAGGAGGACTACGGCATCCAGTACGCGGCGCTCTCCAAGGGCCTGATCCGGGATGCCCGCAAGAACCTCCAGTCCGAGAACCACCTGTTCAAGCTGCTTCATCGCGGCTACACGGGCCTGATCAACTCGCGCGAAGGCAACGAGGGCGTGGCCGCCTGCCCCTACGACTTCTACACGAAGTGGATCACCGATCCCGACGGCACCAAGAAGATGGTCGAGGCCCTCACGCGCTCGACGGTCGGCACCGAGGAGTGCCCGATCCCCGGCATCCCCAACGCCAAGGATCTCACGCACGCCTGACCCGGTCGGAGAGGGCCTCGCCGGTCCCCTCCGAGGCCTTCGCCGGGAACGAGACGCGCGTCGCTCATGTGCGGCATTGTCGGCTATCTCGGGAAGCCGGGCGCGCCCTGCGCCGTCGGCGGGCGGCTGCTCGCCATGCTCGGGGCGCTCTCGCTCCGCGGGCCCGATTCGGCGGGCGTCGCCGTCTGGGGATCGGCGGCCGCCGGGCTGAAGGTGCGCGTGAAGACGGCCGCGGGCCTTTTCGGCTTCGAGGCGGCGAGCGGTGATCCCGGGGAGCTGGCCCGCCAGATCGAGGCCAGGGAGCCCGGCGCCGAGGTCGTCAGCATGGGCCGGCGGCTCGAGATCGTGAAGCAGGTCGGACGGCCGGAGGACCTCGAGGCGGCCTTCGGCGTCTCCGGGCTCATCGGCACTCACGGACTCGGGCACACCCGGCTCTCGACGGAGAGCCGGATCGACCTGTCGCACTCCCAGCCGTTCTGGGCCCAAGGGACGCCGGACCTCGCGGTGGTGCACAACGGCCATATCACCAACTACCACCGCCTGCGCCGGATGTACGAGCAGGACGGCACGCGCTTCTACACCGAAAACGACTCCGAGATCATCGGGATCTACCTCGCCAAGAAGCTCGGCGAGGGGGCGTCACTCGAGGAGGCGATGGAGGCCTCGGTGAAGGAGCTGGACGGGAGCTTCAGTTACCTCGCGGCGACCGCCGACGTGTTCGGCTTCGCCAAGGATCCGTTCTGCCTCAAGCCGCTGCTTGTCGGCGAGGACGTCGACGCCATCGCCGTCGCGAACGAGGAGATCGCGCTCCACGCCGCGCTTTCGAGGCCCTACACGGCGCGGGAGGCCGGGGCCGGAGCGGTGGCGGTATGGAAGATCGGCGCGAGCTCCGAGTGGCCGGCGGCGCCCCGGCCATGCCCGCAATGACCGTCGTCGACTGCGCAGGTCTCACGGTCCGCCAGATCAACCAGGCCCTCCGCCGGCTCATCGGCGCAGGAGAGCGCGAGATCGCGGTGCGCCACCCGGCCGCGCGGCACAGCCTGGCCGTGGCGATCCTGAGCAATGTCAGCATCAGCATCGACGGACCGGTCGGCTACTACTGCGGTGGGATGAGCGACGGGGCCCAGATCGAGATCCGCGGCTCGGCCGGATGGGGCGTGGCGGAGGGCCTCCTATCGGGCACGGTGGTCGTCGACGGCCACGCAGGCAACGCGGCGGCGGCCTCGATTCGCGGCGGTGAGGTGGTCGTGCGCGGTGACGCGGCGGCGCGCGCGGGGGTCGCGATGAAAGGGGGGCTTCTGGTGATCGGCGGCAGCGCGGGCTACATGACCGGCTTCATAATGCAGCGCGGGACCATCGTGGTCTGCGGCGACGCGGCCGAGGGCATCGCCGATTCGATGTACGAGGGCGTCGTCTACGTCGGCGGCGGGATCGCCGAGCCCGGAAGCGACACCGTCCTGTCCGATGCGAGCGCGGAGGAGCTGGCCGAGATCGGCGCCACCCTGACCAGATACGGACTGAAGGGTCCCGACACCTTCCGCAAGATCGTCTCGGGTCGGAAGCTCTGGAACTACGACAGGACCGAGCGCGAGCTGTGGAAGACCGCGCTGTGAGGCCGGCGGGAGACGCGCCGGGCGGCGTTCCGAGACCGCGCCGCGCGAGCCCGGTGTACCGGCCAGACGTGATGGACGACATCCACGTCAAGGCCGAGCTGGGGCGCTACCGCTTCCGCGGCTTCGGAACGCTCCGCCCACGCCCGCTCCCCTCCTTCGACGACCTCACCTTCCTCCCCTGCTCCCTGACCCGCATCCCGCTCG
>WNFC01006092.1_pt1 | contig 13261 bp, 14 predicted proteins | sample 5400541 | NCBI WGS metagenome assembly WNFC01 (sample SAMN13153342, study PRJNA577476) | soil metagenome | isolation source: 120 cm saprolite under Douglas fir tree site 2 hole 2 replicate 1 | place: USA:California | collected 2015-04-18
GAATCCCGCTCTATAGCGACGCATCAGCGAAGTCCTCCGATGAGATCGTCAACAATGTCGCCAAGGCTGTTACCTCGCAAACTCGCGTGCTCGCGGTGACCTGGGTCCACTCCTGCACTGGCGTAAAGTTGCCGATCCGCGCCATCGCCAATGCGCTCAAGCCCATCAACGCCAGTCGCGACGAGCAAGACCGCGTGCTACTCTGCGTCGACGGAGTGCACGGCCTCGGAGTCGACGGCACCGAGCTGCCGGAGATGGGCTGTGACTTCTTTATCGCCGGATGTCACAAGTGGATGTTCGGGCCGCGTGGCACGGGATTGGTCTGGGGTAAACCTTCCGCATGGTCCGCAGCCACCGCTACGATTCCCACCTTCGACGATGCCAACTACGAAATGTGGATGGGGCTTCGCCCCCAGGCGCCTATTCCCATCGGCTCCTGGATGACCCCAGGGGGCTTCCATTCCTTCGAACATCGCTGGGCGCTCGACCGCGCGTTTCAATTCCATCAAACCATCGGTAAGCCGCGCATCGCGGAAAGAATTCACTCCCTCAACCGGCAACTCAAAGAGGGCCTGGCCAAAATGCCGAACGTCAAGCTTTACACCCCTATGGAAGACGAACTTTCCGCGGGTATCGTTTGCTTTGACGTCCAGGGAAAGCCTGCCCAGCAAGTCGTCGACGAGCTCCGAAAGAAAAAAATCGTCGCCAGCGTAACTCCGTATAAGACGCTGTATGCTCGGCTTTCGCCGGGCCTGCTGAATTCGCCGGCCGAAGTCGAAACGGTGCTGGCAGCGGTGCGCGAACTACGGGGCTAGGGTTTACTGGGAGAGATTTGTTTGGCGACCTTCACGGCCCCTCTTTGCGATCTTTGCCGTTAAGAGCTTCCAACTAATGTCCACTGCCGCTATTTCGATCCGTCGCACCGCGAGTCACAATCCGCTGGCAGCGACAGGTGTGGTGTTGGTCACCATCTTCGTAATCTTCGCGCTGTTCGCCCCTTGGATCGCGCCGCAAGACCCTGCCTCGATCGACCTGCCGGCGCGTCTCGCCTTGCCTTCGCACGCACACTGGTTCGGCACCGACGAACTCGGACGCGATATTCTGTCGCGCATCATCTACGGCGCTCGCATCTCGATGCTGGTGGGAAGCTGCGTCGTGCTCACGTCGCTCGCGCTTGGCCTCATCATCGGCTCCATCGCCGGCTACTACGGCGGAGGCATCGACCGCTTCGTTAACGTCGTCCTGATGAATGCGTTCCTCTCGTTCCCGGGAATCTTGCTGGCGATCGCCTTCGTCGCCTTCCGTGGCCCGGGGATCTTTAATCTTGTTCTCGCGCTCTCTCTCGGCGGATGGGTCGGTTATGCGCGCCTAGTCCGCGGACAAGTTCTCGCCGCCCGTGAAAAAGAATTTGTCGAAGCCGCCCGTGCCCTTGGCGCCAGCGACCTGCGCATCATCGTCCGCCACATTCTACCCAACATCATTCAGCCTGTGATCGTGCAGGCTGCCATCGGCATGGCTGGCGCCATCCTCGCGGAAGCTACCATGAGTTTCCTCGGTCTCGGCGTTCCACCCCCCACGGCCAGTTGGGGAGCCATGCTGAACGACGGCCGTTCGCACTTGTTTGACGCTCCCCACCTCGTACTCTTTCCCGCGTTGGCCGTGATGCTGGCTGTGCTCTCGTTCAATTTTATCGGGGACGCGCTGCGCGACTATCTTGATCCACGCGCGCGCATTGAGGCCGGACTCTGAACCGCCACGGACGGCGGCTGGGAAAGGTTGGTCGGAGGCTATAAAAAGCTGAAAACAAACAAGATGCTACCATCGCAACATTCTTCGCGAGACTGTGTTTCTTACCCTAGCGGCGACAGGCCGCAAACGATCCCAAAAATAGCGCAAAGGGAGAGAGTCTGTATGAACAATGGAATCAAGGTTAGCTTACTGAGCGCGGCTTTGGCGGTGTTTGCGCTGCCAGTCGTCGCACAGAACACTTCCGCTCAGGGTTCGGCCACCGCCTCGACTCCGGCCACGCAAGGTTCGGCCTCTGCCGGTGCCAACACCCAAGCGCCGGGCGGGACCATTCGGCAACGCCAGGAAAACCAGCATGACCGCATCGCCAACGGCGTCAAGAGCGGTCAGTTAACCGCCGGAGAAGCTGCCCACCTGGAAAGAAACCAGGCGAGAATCAATCATCAAGTCCGCGTTGACCGTCGAGCCAACGGCGGCAAACTTACTGCACAGGAGCGCGCTCAGGTCACCCGCGAGCAGAACCGGCAGTCTCGCCAGATCTACCGCGCCAAACACAACGACAAGCATCAGTAAGGGTCGACCAAAGAGAGACGAAGTGATGTGTAGCCCCCGGAGCCATCCGGGGGCATTTTTCCTTGTGGCGACGACGCAGTGCACCTCAACCCGGGGACTCGCCCGGCACGTGCGGTACACTTTCTCGAAATGCCCGAACAGCAGCGCGACTCTCTAGTCAGGACAGTGGCGTGGCGCAACATTGTCGCCAATGGCGCGGAGTATTGCGCGCTATGGCGGACCTCGGAAGGATGGTTGCTGCGGGGTAACGCAGTCGCCGCACCGGATGAGAAGACTCCACTCCTGGTGGAATACGAAGTGCACTGTGATCCAACCTGGCGCACGCATCGCGTTCAAGTCAAACGCACCATCGGCGCGGAGATCCGCGATCTCAGTCTTACCGTAGAGGCTCACGGTGTCTGGCGCCTGTCCGGCGATGAACGCTCCGATCTGCGGGATTGCGTGGACGTCGATCTCGGCATCACGCCCGCCACGAACACCTTGCCCATTCGTCGTCTCAATCTTGCCCTCGGACGAAGCCAGGACGTGACCGCGGCCTGGATCAAGTTTCCTGATCTCACCCTCGAACCGCTGCGTCAGCGCTACACCCGCCTCGGCGAGAAGAGCTATCGCTACGAAAGCGGCACAGGTTTTTCCGCCAACATTGTGGTGGACGAGCTAGGCCTGGCCATCGATTACGCCGGGGGCTGGGAACGCCTCGCGGCAAAATAGGGACAAATCTACCAACGAGCTCACTGGGAATTATTGAAAGCAAAGCACATCCAGTTCTTGACTAATATCGCAATATGCAATATAAATATTGCGATTTGAGATATGAAACTGGGCGAGAAAATCCGTTACCTGCGCGAGGTGGAAGGATCGCTGCGCGGTCTTGGCCGTCCCATGACACAACAAGAGATCGTGCACGCCATTCGTCAGGAGTTAGGACGAGCGCGGACATCGGTGCGGACATCAGGAAGAGGGCCGACCATCAGCCAGTCCTATTTGTCGCAGATTGAAAACGGCTCGCGGCCGCACATGACGCAGTCGTCGCGCGCGCTGTTGGCGAAGTTCTTCAAAGTGCATCCGGGTTTTCTGGTGGATGACCCTGAGTGTTACCACACCGAGTTGACTTCCGATCTGCGCACGACAGAGGGGCAGCTTGATGTTTGGCTGCTGCAGGGATCGGAGCGCTTTGCCAGCGATCCCGAAATAAGCGACGTGATGATCAAGTGTGCTCGCGAGAAAGACACGCGCCGCTGCCTGTTGCTGTTGGGCGCGATTCTTGAAACGCCCGGGCTGGCAGACCGCCTGCTCGAGGCGCTGCGGCCGGAATTAGTCGTGGGCAGTAGTCCTGGTCGAAACCGGCTTCGTCGCGAAAGTCATCGTCACGAGGATCGTGGCCGCGAGAATCAGGGTCCCGAGAACGGCCGTGCCACGAGTGCAGAAGGGAGACGAATCCGATGACTTGGGCAGACTTTTACTTAATTTGTTTCGCAGTCGGCTTCTGCTTCAGTTTTTTTTCGTTTCTGTTTGGCGGCGCCCGCACCGGACACTTGCATCTCCCGCATTTCCACGGGCACGCTGGCGGCGTGCACTTGCCCTCCGCACACGTTCCGGTTGGGCATGGACCCAGCCCTAGTGGTGCGCATACAGCCACAATCACGAACGCACCCGGCTCGGATCAGGCCGCCGGGCATGCCGCGCAGGGCAGCGACGTTTCGGTGTTCAACTTTGTGACCCTGACTGCGTTCCTTGCCTGGTTCGGAGGCACGGGATATCTGCTGACGCGCTACTCCGGCCTTTGGGTTGGCTTCGGCTTACTGCTATCGGTCGTGAGCGGGCTTGCCGGCGGAGGAGTGGTGTTCCTGTTCCTCACCAAAGTGCTGATGTCGCACGAAGGGAACATGGACCCCGCCGACTACGAAATGGCCGGAGTGCTGGGCCGGGTTTCTGTTTCTATCCGCGCGGGAGGGACGGGCGAAATCATTTATTCGCAGGTTGGCACACGTCGCGTCTGCGGCGCGCGCAGCGAAGACAGCAGCGCGATCGCCAAGGGAACAGAAGTGGTGGTAACGCGCTACGACAAGGGAATCGCCTACGTCCGTTTGTGGAGCGAGCTGTCGGGCGAAGGGAATGAGCGTACTGCTGCCGACTCGATTGGCAATTGATTCCAGTTCACGAGGTTTCGGTGGAACGCAGACTGTACAACTCGTTTGTAGGCTTACTTGAAGTAGTTGGCAGTGCCTTGGCGCTGCGCCTGCTGTGGGTTTGGAATTCGATTCCCGCTCTGGTCATGGGACGGTCGCGGTTCCATCCCTATTTCATCTCGAGAAATTATTACGTAAGCGCCGTTTTGATAGATGCTCTTCTGCTCCCCGTAGTGTGTGTTTTTTTCGCCTACGTGGCTCACTTGGGTATGCAGCTTCACATTGTTTCGTGGCTCTTTGTCGCGGGATTTTACGGGCTGTTCGGATGGCTTTGGAGCGACGTCAGTTCGTCGTTGCACCAGGGGTTGGCCCCGCGTGTGGCAACTGGGTTTTCGCCCGGGGTTCGGAGTCCGTTTTTCTTTCTGTTTGTCGGTGCGGCAGCGGGCGTCGGGTTCTGGAGGTGGAAGCAAAGCTGGGATCCCAGTTCGTAACCAATCAGTTTTGAGCAGACTTACATGCGGGGAGGAGGCGTTATGTTCGAGATGTCGCGCATGGTTGAGATTTGGATTTTTGTTGGGCTGGGAGTGATGGTCATCCTGTTCCTGATGAGCGGAATGGCCAGGCTATATCGCAAAGCGGGGCCGCACGAGGCACTCATCGTGTATGGCCTGGGAGGAACGCGCGTTGTGCAGGGACACGGCACGCTGGTGCTTCCGATGGTGCAGATCTGTCGTGACCTGTCCCTGGAGTTGATGTCGTTTGACGTGGCGCCGCAGCAGGACCTCTACACAAAACAAGGCGTGGCGGTGACGGTCGAAGCAGTCGCGCAAATCAAAGTGAAATCAGACAGGGAGTCCGTCCTCACGGCAGCTGAACAGTTCCTCACCAAGAGCGATCAAGAGCGCGAGGGCCTGATCCGTCTCGTCATGGAAGGCCATCTGCGCGGCATTATCGGGCAGCTCACGGTGGAAGAAATCGTCAAGCAGCCGGAGATGGTCTCCGACCGCATGCGGTCCACTTGCGCCGAGGACATGAACAAGATGGGCCTGGAAGTCATCTCGTTCACGATCAAAGAAGTTCGCGACAAGAACGAGTACATCACCAATATGGGTAAGCCCGATGTGGCCCGCATCAAACGCGATGCGGATGTCGCCACAGCCGAAGCCGATCGGGATACCGCGATCAAGCGTGCGCTGGCCCAGCGCGAAGCGGCAGTCGCCAAGGCGCAAGCCGATCAGGAGCGCGTGCTGGCCGAAACGTTGTCGCTGGCCAAGCAGGCCGAATCGCAGCGCGATCTTGAAGTCAAGAAAGCGCAGTTCCTGGAAGTCACCAAGCGCCAGCAGGCGCAAGCCGACAAGGCGTACGACATCCAGACCAACATCATGCAGCAGCAAGTTGTTGCCGAGCAGGTGAAGGTGCAGCAGATCGAGAAAGAGCAGCAGGTGAAGGTACAGGAAGCCGAGATCAATCGCCGCGAGAAGGAACTCATTGCAACCGTGTTGAAAGGTGCTGAAGTTGAGCGTCAACGCATCGAGACGCTTGCTGCTGCTGAAAAGCAGAGGCTCATCGCGGAAGCGGAAGGACACGCATCATCAATTCGCGCTCAAGGTGAGGCCGAAGCCGAAATCATTTTCAAGAAGGGTGAAGCGGAAGCCAAAGCCATGAACGTGAAAGCCGAGGCCTACCAGGAGTACAACCAGGCGGCGGTGATCGACCGGTTGTTCACCAGTATGCCTGAGGTGGTGAAGGCGCTGGCCAGTCCGCTGGCCAACGTCGACAAGATCACCATCGTCTCCACTGGAAACGGCGATGCTTCCGGGATGAACAAAATCACCGGGGACATCGCCAAGATGGCGGCGCAGGTGCCGGCGTTGTTCGAGACGCTCTCGGGCATGCCGCTTGGGGATTTACTCGGCAAGGTGCGGCAAATCGGCGACAAGACCCCGAAGCCGCCGGTCGTGGAGGGGAAGAATTAGGGCTTGGTGTGTGAGGACAGCCGCCCACGGCTGTCCAGTCGAGCGCAGCTCGACTCGCTTTGGGCATTGGTTTTCTTGGATAGTGCTGCCGGGTCTTGGACCCGGCAGGACAGCCGAGGGATCCTGTCCCCACATGAGCATAGCGAGAGGAAATTGGAGCGGAGCTATGAACAAGACGAAATATACGGGACTGGGGTCGCGTTGGGCGCGGGCTTGGGAGCAGTCGCTGGGGTTCTCGCCGGACACGTCGCCATCTGGCTTTCCGTCGGAATCGCCATCGGAGTAGCGATCGGTGCATCCTTCCGCCGGAAGAAAGGAGAATGTCCCCAGTGCGCGGCGATGCACCGATCCCATGAAGCGAAAGATTTGGCATTGAAGAGCTAGCAGCTAGGAGCTGGTACGAAAAAAGGAGTCCACCATGGCATTACTAGAGCGAGTCTCAACCTTAGTCCGGGCCAACCTCAACGACCTGATCGATAAGGCCGAGGAGCCGGAAAAGATGATCAAGCAAGTGATTCTCGACATGCAGAACCAGCTTCTGCAGGTGAAGACGCAAGTGGCGATCGCCATCGCCGACCAGCACCTGCTGGAAAAAAAGCAGAAGGAAAACGAAGGCAAAGTCGCCGAGTGGATGCGCAAGGCCGAGCTCGCCGTCGACAAGAAAGAAGACGATCTGGCTCGCGCCTCGTTGCAGCGCGTGGAAAGCTATCGCGAACTGAGCGAGAGCTTCAGCCAGCAGGTTATCGACCAGAAGGCGCAAGTCGATAATCTCAAGTCAGCCTTGCGCAAGCTGGAGCAAAAGCTGACCGAGGCGCAGGCCAAGGCCGATGTGCTGATCGCGCAACATCGTCGCGCCCGCGCCGTCGGGAAAGCCAGCGACGCGCACTTGTCCATGGGCGACGGCTCGAAGGCCGCGGCATTCGACCGCATGAAGCGCAAAGTCGCGCACTCGGAGGCCGTAAGTCAGGCCAAGTCGGAAATTGTCGCCGACAACATGGACGACCGCCTGGCGGCACTGGAAAAAGAAGATCGCATCGAGCAGTTGTTGGCGGAGTTGAAGGGGAAGAGAGGGTAGCCGTTCTTTCGCCCATTCGGGGCTGCTCAATTTTCGCTTTCCACCCACGGCTTGCGCTGTGGGTTGCATTCTTTCGCCGCTTCGCGGCTGTGTCTATCGCTCTTAGGACTCTGAGACTGTCAGACACGCCCAGGACTATGTTCCGCTAACTGAGCTGTCATCCTGAGCGGAGCGAGTTCATTCGTGCAGTTGCGAATGAACTCGTGAAGTCGAAGGACCCCGCAGACGTCAATCCTGGCACATGCGTGTCAGGGAATTCTCCCTTTGCGCATTCCATCGGGGCACAGGGAGAACGCCTCGAGACTTCTGTGACAATCCCCACATTGCAGGGATCCTTCGACTTCGCAGCTGCCGCGCTTCGCGCAGCATCTGCTCCGCTCAGGATGACAATCGGGTGGGTGGGAAGCTCTTTTGTGCAGCGGTTCGCTTGGCTTTAGAACCAGTCGCTGCGATACGCTACCCACCAGGAAAAGAAAAGAATGGGAATGGTCGCGGCAAGGCCCCACCAAATCGGTAGCAGGAAATCCGCGAGCAGGCCGAGGACGGTGAAGACCATCCAGAAGATTTTTCGTTCCACGCCCTGATTGTAGGCCAATGTGCTGCGCCCCTGGAGTGACTACAGTCACCACGTCAAGTAGGGTGCACGCCGGCGAACTCGGACTATCTTGTGCGTTCCGCGGCGCACTGAATCCGTCCGCCTGTTCTCTCGCAAGTCGTCAATTCACGAAATAGCGTATGTGATTGATCTCCAAGGGCCGGTGACGCTCTCCTACGCACCTGGCCCGCGCCCTAGGCGTTTCACCTTACGGCCCCTGATTGGAAATAGGCATCCCTTCATATGCCACTTCCTCGGATGACGCCAATTCTGAGAAGAATTCAAAGGAAGTCCTAGCCATGACGAAGCTTGCAGTTGCAATGTTGCTGGTCGCGGGGTTAACGCTTGCGGGCTGTGGTTCCAGCCATCCGACCAACATCAACGGAAACTGGACCGCCACGCTCACCGACAGCACGAGCGGAGCTCAGGTTTTCAGCTTCACGACCTCGCTCGTGGAAAATAGCGATGGGACGCTGAGCATCAGCAAATTCAGTTTCTCGACGAACTCATCGTGCTTTGTTTCGGGAGAGACGGAAACGGGCACGTTCGCGCTGAGCGGGAATTTCAACGGTAACGTAACCGGCAAGTTCGGAATGACTGTGCAATCGGGAACGCCCAGCGGCAACGTCATGACCCTGACGGGAAACGCTAATGGGAACACGATTACGGGCACTTGGACACTAACTGGAGGCACCGGCTGCACTGGATCGGGCAATTTTACGATGACCAAGTCGTAGTGCAGGTTGATGCGCCTAGAACCAGTTGCTCTGGTAGGCGACCCACCATGCGGCCAACACGATGGGAATGGTCGCCACCAGCAGCCATCCCAGAGGCAACAGGACATTTGCCAGCAATCCCAGGACAGCCACCACGATCCAGAAGACCTTGCGCTGCTTCGGTTTATCGTGGGGAAGGGTGTGGTCCATGCAGATTAGTGATGGTGAAGCGTCTGCTGGTTGCTGCGAGGGGAGATTTGCGTCTGCTCTTCCGTCACATCCATCTGCTGGCGTAGAGTGGGACCATGAAGCGTTCTCTGCAACAGATCGCGGAAGCGGTAGCAGCACGCTTGTCCGGGGACGGCAGTATCCAGGTGAGTGGCGTGGCGAGTATCGCGTCAGCCTGTGGTGAAGATGCGGTCTTTGTGGAAGACCGGAAACATTTGTCTTCCGCACTGGAGTCCGGCGCTGGTGCGGTGATCGCAGGCGAGTTCGCACTCGCGGGCTCCTCGGCCAAGCCGTTCCTGATTAGTGATCATCCCAAACTCACTTTCGCGCGGGTCGCGCGCTTCCTGAGCGACCACGATCACGATTCGCGGAAGGGAAGCGTGCACCGGACGGCTGTAGTCCATGCCTCCGCTCGGCTGGCGCTCGGAGTGGCGCTGGGAGAGCATGCGATCGTCGCGGAGAATGTCGAGGTTGGGGAAAACACGAGTATTGGCGCCGGCTGCGTGCTTGCGGCGGGCGTGAAGATCGGAAGCGGCTGCCATATTTATCCCAATGTCACGATTTACAGCGGGACTGTCTTAGGCGATCGGGTGATCGTGCATGCCGGTGCGGTGCTGGGAAGCGACGGCTTCGGCTACGTGCGCGATCGTAAAACAGGACGCTACGAAAAATTCCCCCAGGTCGGGAGGTTGGTCATTGAAGATGACGTGGAGATTGGCGCCAACTCAACCATCGACCGCGGAGCGCTAGATGAAACCCACATCCGGCGGGGAACGAAGATCGACAACCTGGTGCATATCGGCCACAACTGCCAAATTGGAGAGGACGTGGTCATTGCGGCGCAAACCGGGCTCTCGGGAAGCATTGTGATCCAGAACAACGTCGTCCTGGGCGGACAGGTCGGCATTGGCGAACACGCGCGCATCGAAGAAGGAGTGATGTTGGGTGGTCAGGGCGGAGTGCTACCTAATAAAGTTTTGCGCGGCAAGGGCGTGGCTTTCTGGGGCACTCCGGCGCAACCGGTGCGAGGGTACTTGAAGCAGCTGGCCGCCCTGGCGCGGCTCGTGAAGGGAAAGTAGCGTCGGGAGTCTTGCCGGTTTGCCTGGCATTTGTTTCGCGTCTGAACCGACAGAATGTCTGGCGGCAAAACTAACTCATGGCAATCGTCATCATTGGCGGGCATTCGCGAAGCGTGGGAAAGACCAGCGTTGTGGCCGGCTTGATCGCTGCACTGGCGGAGTTCGACTGGACCGCGGTGAAGATCACGCAATACGGGCACGGCATCTGCTCCGCAAATGGAGAAGCGTGCGACTGCGCAACGGCCGATCACGCGTGGGCAATTTCAGAAGAGAAGGACCGCTCCGGGCAGTCTGACACATCGCGGTTTCTGGTGGCGGGCGCCTCGCGCTCGTTGTGGGTGCGCACGGAGCAGGGGCGCTTGGCGGAGGCAATGCCCGCTCTGCGGCAAAGAATCGTGCGGGATCGCAATGTGATCGTCGAATCGAATAGCGTCCTGAAGTTTCTGCGCCCGGATTTATATCTCACCGTGCTCGATCCCGCGACAGCGGACTTCAAAACTTCAGCGCGGGAATTTCTGGACTGGGCCAGCGCAGTCATCCTTCACCAACCAGTGGGCAATAGTGGCTCGGCTTGGCAGAACGTTTCCCTGAAGCCGATAGCCGGGCGCCCGGTTTTCCGCATCACGCCGCCACCGTACGTGACGCCAGAGATCGTCAACTTTGTACGTGAAACCCTCCAGAACCAAGAGCCGAGAACTGCGCACGCCGAACTGAGAACTGAGAACTGAGAACTGAGAACTGAGAACTGAGAGCTGAGAGCTGAGAGCTTTTGCTATTCTTCTCCGTGCGTCAAATTCATTTCAGTGCCTGGTTACTGATAATTCTGTCGGCCCTTCTGCAGGTGCTGATCTTTCCTCTCCCGGGGCTCTATGTCCTATCCTGGTTTGCGCTTGCGCCATTGGTGGTGGCGCTGCTGCGCGCCCGGCCTGCGGGGGAACTGGAGATTAATGACACAGTCAAACTCCGGGCCGCAACGCCCGGACAGGCGTTTGTCCTGGCATACGTCTGCGGAATCCTCTGGTACGCGGGCACGTGTTACTGGATATATGACACGATGCATGAGTTCGGCGGGCTCAGTGCGCCTCTAGCGCTGCTCGCTCTTTTTCTTTTCTGCCTTTACCTCGGCCTGTATCACGGACTGTTCGGCCTGCTGCTAAGCCTGACCATGGGTTCGGAGCGGGACCATCGGCGCGTACTGGTGGCCGCACCCTTCTTATGGGTCGCTGTGGAACTGGCCCGGACCCGCGTCACGGGCTTCCCTTGGAATCTGCTGGGGATCGCGCAAGTAGACAACGTTGCCCTCTGCCGCATCGCAGGCTGGACCGGCGTCTACGGGATTTCGTTCGAAATCATGCTGGTGAATGTGGCGCTGGCTGCGGTTTTTCTCGTCCCGCGAAAAAAACGTGGTGCTCTTATGGTGGCGGCGCTGGCGTCGGCCGCCGTCCTGCAGGCTGGACGACTGATCGAAGCTCCGGTTGCGACCGCCGACCATGCCGCGTTGCTGGTGCAGGCGAACATCCCCGTGACGGCTGACTGGACCAGGGACTATTTCGAACAAACTCTGCGCCAACTGACCGACCTCAGCCTGAAATCCGCGGTCACGAATGCTTCGGCAACAGCCCCGGGGGACGCCTCACAAGCTGAGACTTCACAGGTTCAGGCGACACGGACGAAGATCGATTTGATCGTGTGGCCGGAATCACCGGCGCCGTTCTACACCAACGATCCGCTGTTTCGCAGTACATTGAGTGACCTGGCGCGCCGCTCACAGAAATGGATCGTGGCAGGTTCCATCGGCACAACCTCAGCCACGCAAACCGGTGGTCCGGGCTCGCAAGTCTTCAACTCGGCAGTGCTGGTTAATCCGAATGGTGAATGGGCCGGGCGCTACGACAAAGTGCATCTGGTGCCTTTCGGAGAATACTTGCCCTTCCCCCGGCTGTTTGCCTTTGCCGGGGGCCTTACCAAAGAGGTCGGCGAGTTTGGCCGCGGAACGTCGCGAGCGCCGCTGAACGCGGGCAGCACTCCGCTCGGCGTGTTTATCTGCTATGAGTCTGTGTTCCCTGACGAAGTGCGCCAGTTCGCGGATCAGGGAGCGCAGGTGTTCGTGAACATTTCAAATGACGGATGGTACGGCGATAGCGGGGCCTATGCCCAGCATCTGAATCAGACGCGCATGCGGGCCATCGAAAACGACCGCTGGCTGCTAAGCGCGACCGATACTGGAGTCACGGCCTCCATCGATCCCTGGGGGCGAATCGCTGCGGAAGTCCCGCGGAAGCAGCGGGCCGCGCTGGTTGCGCCCTATGGTCTTACTCCCATAACCACGTTCTACACTCGGCATGGCGACTGGTTCGCGTATCTGTGTGCGATAATTTCGATGGGAGCGTTGCTCGCACGTTTCACATCCCGCAAAAAGGCTGAATCATCCTCATGAATCAAGAGTTCGAACAGGAATACGGATCACTGAGCAAGAAGGTGCACGAACTCCGGGAGTATCTTTGACGCGGAAAAACTCCGTCCGCAACTAGCCGAAATCGAAAAGCAGGCCGCCGACCCGAACCTGTGGTCAAATCCGCAAAAATCCCAGCAAGTGATGCGCGAGAAGAAACGGCTGGAGCATGCGCTCTCGACGGACGCTGACCTTGCGCGCCGTGGTGACGACATTGCCGCCTACTTCGACCTTGCCCGCGAGGGTGAGGTCGTGGATGCCGACCTGCGCCGCGAGATCGATTCGCTCCGGGATGTAATCGACAAGCTCGAAACTGAGACCCTGCTCTCCGGCGAGAATGATGCGCGCAATGCGATTATGACGATCCATCCGGGAGCGGGCGGCACCGAGTCGCAGGACTGGGCCGACATGCTCCTCCGCATGTATCTTCGATGGGCGGAGCGGCAGGGCTTCGAGACTGTGCTCTACGATTACCAGCCGGGTGAAGAAGCCGGCCTCAAGTCGGCGACTTTCGCGGTCAACGGCGAATATGCCTTCGGACTTCTGACCAGCGAAATCGGAGTGCACCGGCTGGTTCGAATTTCGCCGTTTGATCAGGCCAAGCGCCGGCATACTTCGTTTGCCAGCGTGTTCGTCTCCCCGGAAATCGACGACAGCATTGAGGTCATCATCAAGCCCGAAGACATCCGCAC
>WNFC01006536.1_pt1 | contig 13260 bp, 12 predicted proteins | sample 5400541 | NCBI WGS metagenome assembly WNFC01 (sample SAMN13153342, study PRJNA577476) | soil metagenome | isolation source: 120 cm saprolite under Douglas fir tree site 2 hole 2 replicate 1 | place: USA:California | collected 2015-04-18
TGCCGGGCCGGTACGGGAACATCGCAAGGATGTCGTGCTCGTTCGGCAGATCGATCATCAGCCGCAATGGCTCGCCCTGCCCGCGACCCCCCGGCAGACGTTCGACCCCGATCGTATAGAAGCGGCCGTTGCTGCCGAACACGATCAGGCGGTCGGTGGTCTCGGCGGCGACCGCGAAACGCGGTCCGTCGCCGTCCTTGTATTTCTGCTCGGAGGTAGAACCATTGTGCCCCTTGACCGCGCGGATCCAGCCCTTGGCCGAGCACAACACGGTCACCGCCTCGCGCTCGACCAGTGCCTCGGCGGGGATCTCGACCGGCTCGGGGGCGGCGGCGAGCTCGGTGCGGCGCCGGCCGAGGGGAGTGTCGCCGCCAAACTCGGCGGCGGTCTCGCCGACCTCCTTCGCGATCGCGCGCCATTGTCTCTGGTCGCTCTCCAGAAGTCTGGCGAGCCGCGCCGCTTCGGCCGAACGAGAGTCGAGTTCCTTGCGGATCTCGATCTCCTCGAGCCGGCGCAGGGCGCGCAGCCGCATGTTGAGGATCGCCTCGACCTGGATTTCGGTCAGGTCCCAGCGGGCGATCATCTCGGCCTTCGGGTCGTCGCCGTCGCGGATGATGCGAATCACCTCGTCGAGATTGACATAGACGATGATCTGGCCCCGCAGGATCTCCATCCGGCGGGCAACCGCGGCGAGGCGGTGGCGGCGTCAGGCGGAAGAGCTGCTCCATCAACATCCCGGCGTCGACGTTGCGGGTCTTCGGCTCGAGGACGAGGCGGACATCCTCGGTCGACTCGTCCCGGACATCGGCGAGCAGCGGCAGCTTCTTCTCTTCGAGCAGGGCCGCGATCTTCTCGATCAGCCGCCCCTTCTGCACCTGGAACGGCACCTCGGTGACGACGATCTGGTAAAGGCCGTGGCCCAGCGGCTCGGTCGTCCAGCGCGCCCGCAGCCGAAAGCTGCCGCGGCCGGTCTCATAAGCCTGCCGGATGCTGTCCGGCGGCTCGACCAGGACGCCGCCGGTCGGGAAATCCGGGCCGCGGATATGGTCGGTCAGCTCGCCGGCTGCACAGGCCGGATGGTCGATCAGGTGCATGAGCGCGGTGCACAGCTCGCCGACATTGTGCGGCGGGATGCTGGTCGCCATGCCGACCGCGATGCCGGAAGCGCCGTTGGCGAGCAGATTGGGGAAGCGGCCCGGCAGGACGACCGGCTCGCGGTCCTCGCCATCATAGGTCGAGCGGAAATCGACGGCGTCCTCCTCGATGCCGTCGAGCATTGCTTGCGCCACGGCCGAGAGCCGGCTCTCGGTGTAGCGCATGGCAGCGGCGTTATCGCCGTCGATATTGCCGAAATTCCCTTGCCCGTCGACCAGCGGGTAGCGTTGCGAAAAATCCTGGGCGAGCCGCACCAGCGCGTCGTAGACCGCGAGTTCGCCATGCGGGTGGAACTTGCCGATCACGTCGCCGACCACCCGGGCGCATTTCTTATACCCCGACGCCGGATCGAGGCGGAGCTGCTGCATCGCGTGCAGGATCCGGCGATGCACCGGCTTCAGCCCGTCGCGCACATCGGGCAACGACCGCGACATGATCGTCGACAGTGCGTAGGAGAGATAGCGCTCGCCAAGCGCGTCGGCAAAGTCGACGTTGCGGATCTCGCCGGAAAGGTCCGTCACGGCCATAAGTGAACAACCTCAAATGCGAAAAGGGGCGGACCTTCCCTGCGCCGCGGCCCTCACCCACTCAGCCCGGCGAGGCGGGTCAGGGTGTTCAATCCGGCACTTGCTGTCCAGATATGGCGGCCAGCCGCATGCGCTCGGCCAGCCGCGTTCGCGCCGTCGGCAAGGTGCGGCCTTGCGGCGCGAATAAGTGATATGCCAGGAAATAACCGGTCAGGGTCATGCCGAGGGCGAGCTGACCCTCATTGGCAGGCGTGTCGCACCAGAGAAACCCAGGCAAATGCAACAGCTTGCCGTGGTAGGGCTGGCCCGCGGCCCGCGACACCGCACGCCCGGTGCGGGGCGATACATAGGCGAGATCGGCGGTCACCCCCGTCACCGCGCAGCGGCCGAGATCGAGCCCGAACCCGAGCGCGCCGAGCAGGTCCCGTTCCCACCTCACGTAAGACGCCTGCCACTCGGCCGCCGAATCGAGGGCCTCGATCAGACGGGTGAGCGAAGCAAAGACGTCCGGGTGAGGCTCGCGCTCCGGCAACGCGGCCATCACCAATGCCGTCGCCGAGGTCAGACCGGCAAGCCGGTCGGGATCGTCGAGAAAGTGCGCGGCATAGGCCTGCACCGGCTCGCAGGACATGGTTCCGAGATGCTCGTCGAGGCGTCCCCGCCACATGGCGGCGACCGCATTGCCCGGCTGCAGCATCGCCCGCGCCCGGGGAGACTGCCCACCGCGAACCAGGCCGGCATGGCGCCCGTGATCGCGGGTCAAGAGCTCGACGATCAGGCTGCTCTCGCCATGGCGGCGGGCCGCCAGGACGAACCCGTTGTCCTGCCACTGCATCAGACGTCGTAGTCGAGCCCGAGGGCCGCGTAGCGCTCGCGATCCTCGACCCAGTTCTCGCGCACCTTGACGAACAGGAACAGGTGGACCCGCCGCCCGAGCATATGCTCGAGCTCGGCGCGGGCCCGGGCGCCGATCGTCTTGATCCGCTGCCCGCCTTCGCCGAGCACAATCGCGCGTTGGCTCGGTCGCTGGACAAAGATCACTTGCTGGATCCGCGCACTGCCGTCCTTCCTGTCCTCCCATTGCTCGGTCTCGACCGTCGAGCCATACGGGAGCTCGTCACGTAACTGCAGGAAGATCTGCTCGCGCGTGACCTCGGCCGCGATCAGACGCTCGGTCATGTCGGAAAGCTGGTCCTCGGGAAAAAGCCACGGCCCCTCGGGCATGGCGGCAGCAAGGTGCCGCTTGAGTTCGTCGACCCCATCGCCGGTGCGGCCCGAGATCATAAAGACGGGGTCAAAGCGGCCCTCTCGTGACAGAGCCTCGGCGAGCCCGAGTAGGCTCTCGCGCCGCACCAGATCGATCTTGTTCAACGCCAGGATCGATGTACGGTCGCGCGCAACAAGGCGGTCGAGGATGCGGCGCGTATCGCCGTCGACCCCCCGGGCGGCATCGACCAGCAGCACCGTTTCGTCGGCGTCCTCCGCCCCCGACCACGCCGCCGCCACCATCGCCCGATCGAGGCGTCGCCGCGGCGCGAAGATGCCCGGCGTGTCGACATAGACGATCTGCGCCGAACCTTCGAGGGCGATGCCGAGCAGGCGGGTCCGTGTCGTCTGCGGTTTGGGCGTGACGATCGCGAGCTTGCGGCCGACCAGAAGGTTGAGCAGGGTCGACTTGCCGGCATTGGGCGCACCGATCAGCGCGACATAGCCGCACCGCGTCAGCGCAGCCTGCGCCTGATTCACCGTCTCAGGCCGCGTGTCGCTTCGCCCAGTCGACGACCTCGGCATGGGTGGAAAACCATACGCCTTTACAGGCCTTGGCGTGGCGGATGATCTCGTCGAGGATCCAGATCCGCGAGCGGTAGCCGATGACGTGCGGATGCATGGTAAGCTGGAAGATGCCGCCCTCGTCGTAGGCGGCATCGAACTCGCGGCGAAAAATGTCGAGCACGTCGGCCGGCGGCGTGTAAGGCCGCAGCGCCGAAAACCGGTTCATCATGAAATACACGGCGTCGTCGCGCACCCACTCGACCGGGAGCTCGACGAGGCCGGTCGGCTCGCCATCGAGCAGCAGCTCGTAACAATCCTCGTCCGACATCAGCGAGGAATCGTAGAGAAGTCCCATCTCCTTTTCGATTTCCAGCGTGTGCTGGCTGAAATCCCAGGAGGGGGTTCGCAAGCCGACCGGGCGAACGCCCGCAACCTGCTCCAAAGTATCGGCCGAGCGCCTCATCAGGTCGCGTTCGGCTTCATGAGGCAGACTGGAGTTCAACTCATGGATCCACCCGTGAATGCCGATCTCGTGGCCTTCGGCCACGACCCGGCGCTGTTCGTCGGGGTGGAGGAGTGCGGTCACCGCGGGCACGTAGAACGAGCCCTTGACGCCGTATTTGGCGAGCCGGTCGAGGATCCGCGGCACCCCGACCCGGTTGCCGAACTGGCCCCAGGCGAGGCGGCCAATCGACTTGCCGCCATCCCGCAAGTCGCTGGTCTCGTGGTCGCTGTCGAACGACAGCGCCACCGCGCAGCGTGCGCCCCCCGGCCACTCGGCCGGCCGCAGCCGCCGCCCGGCGCGGACGCGATTGACGAGCTTGCGCCACTGTTCGTCGGGCCACTGCCAGGGTTCGAGATCGGCCTGCGGAGCGCTCATGCCTTGGTCCTCCACGTCCATGCTTCGATCGGCGACAAGCCGGCTGGAAAAGCTAGGGGAATGGTCGGAGCGGTGAGATTCGAACTCACGACCCTCAGCACCCCATGCTGATGCGCTACCAAGCTGCGCTACGCTCCGACCGGGGCGGCTCTGTCGACGAGCCGATCATAGTCGTCCGCCCCGCACTGCGCAACCGCCGGGCGCTCGCGAAGTCCTGCCCGTGCCGCTCACGGCTTGATGAGCTTGTCGAGCGAGGCGCGGATTTCCAGGAGTTCCCGCCGCACTTCTTCAAGTGCGGTTTGCAGAGCCTGTCGCGAGGGGGCGGGAGGGCCCGGCGGGGCGGCGGACGGTTCAAGCCGGAACAAGGTCGGCGGCGGCTCGGCCTCAATCGGCCGTGCGGGTTTTTCTCGCCGCCCACCCTCGCCGAGGAGCTTTTGCACTCCGCGGATCGTGTACCCTTCCTGGTAGAGAAACTGCCGGATCCGCCGCAGCAGATCGACATCCTCCGGCCGATAGTAACGGCGGCCTCCCCCGCGTTTGAGAGGCTTGATTTCTGGAAATTTGGACTCCCAGAAGCGCAGCACATGTGCCGGAAGATTGAGTTCCTCCGAGACCTCACCGGTGGTACGAAAGGCAGCGCCCGATTTGCCGGCACGCCGAGGGGCCGCCGCCTCGTTCGCCCGGGCCACCTCAGCCCGATGGCGCCCTGGCCGATGGCGCTCTGGCCACCGGCGCAGAGGCAGCCGGCACCTCGCCGTCGCTCGCTACGGCGAAACCCTGATTGATCTGGTCCTTCAGCGCATGCGAGGCCCGGAAGACGAGAACGCGGCGCGGGCTGATCGGCACTTCCTGGCCCGTCTTGGGGTTGCGGCCGATGCGTTGGCCTTTCTGACGGACGGCAAAGCTCCCGAATGACGAGATCTTGACCATTTCGCCACGTTCGAGCGCGCCCGAGATTTGGGCGATCACCGATTCGACGAGTTCTGCCGACTCGTTGCGTGACAAGCCGACCTCTTGATAGACCGCTTCGCTAAGTCGAGCGCGTGTAACCGTTTCTCCGGCCATTTAAAGCCCCTCCCCTTTTGGTTACGGGAAGGGTAACCCACTGGAAAAATTCCGTCAAATTCCCCGTAGAAGGGCCCCTTGCTACCAGCGGACCAGGCTCGCCCCCCAGCTCAAGCCGCCACCGAGAGCCTCCATCAAGACAAGATTCCCCGGCTTGATCCGCCCGTCGGCAACCGCCACCTCGAGGGCGAGCGGGATCGAGGCAGCGGAGGTATTGGCGTGGCGTTCGATCGTCACCACCACCTTATCTTCCGGCAGACCGAGCTTTCGTCCGATACCGTCGATGATCCGGCTGTTAGCCTGGTGCGGGACGAGCCAGTCGATGTCCGCCGCCGTGAGACCGTTCGCCGTCAGCGCCTCGTCGACCACGGCGCTCAGATGATGAACCGCCTGACGGAAGACTTCTCGTCCTTCCATCCGGAGGAACCCAGTATGTCGGGTCGACGACGGCCCGCCGTCAACATAGAGGATGTCGTATTGGCGTCCGTCCGAGTGCAGGTGGTTTGATAGGATAAAGCGGCCGCCGGACGTCGCAGCCGACACCGCCCTCAGCGCTACGGCACCGGCCCCGTCGCCGAACAGGATGCAGGTACTGCGATCCTCCCAATCGATGATGCGGGAGAACGTCTCGGCTCCAATTACAAGGGCGGTTCGCGCCTGGCCGAGGCGAACCGCGTTATCAGCGACCGAGAGCGCGAAGATGAACCCCGCGCAGACTGCCTGCACGTCAAAGGCCGCCCCACGCCTCATACCCAGTCGGGCTTGCACCTTCGTCGCGGTCGCTGGAAACGTGTTGTCCGGGGTCGCGGTAGCGACGATTAGGAGGTCGAGGTCGCCGCCGCTCATCCCGGCGCTGCCCAGCGCCTGTTCCGCTGCCCGAACCGCCAAGTCGGAGGTCAGCTCGCCTGGTGCGGCGACTCGGCGCTCGCCGATGCCGGTGCGCTGCCGGATCCACTCGTCGGAGGTGTCGAGCCGGCTCGCAAGTTCGTGATTCGTGATGATTCGTTCGGGCACGTAGGCGCCGCATCCGGCGACCTGGGATCGCGCAGTCATCGACCGGACGCTTAGAGGGCCGCCTGCTGCGGCGCGGATCGCACCTCGCTGAGGCGCGCGAGATCGGCCCGGATCTTATCGAGAAAGCCGTTCACCCTCATGTCGATGGCGACGCCGATGGCATTGGCGAAGCCGAAAGCGTCGGTCGAGCCGTGGCTCTTGACCGCGATCCCGTCCAAACCCAGAAACATCGCGCCGTTGTAACGGCGCGGATCGCTGCGCATTCGAAGTTTCCTGAGCGCGCCGCGCGCGAAAAGATAGCCAAAGCGTGCCAACAACGAATGACGGAAAGCCGCATCGAGGAACTCGCTGAAGAGCTTGGCGGTGCCCTCGGCGGTCTTGACCGCGACATTGCCGGTGAAGCCGTCGGTGACGACAACGTCGACGGTTCCCGCTGCAATGTCGTCGCCCTCGACAAACCCGTAAAATCGGATCGGCGTCATCGCCAGACGCAATCGAGCGCTGGCCTCACGAACAGCGTCGTTCCCCTTCAAGTCCTCTGCACCGACATTCAGAAGGCCGACCGTCGGTTCAACCAAACCGAGGACCGTGCGTGCGAAAACGTCGCCCATCAGGGCAAACTGCACCAGATTCTCGGCGTCGCATTCGATGTTGGCGCCGAGGTCGAGCATCACGCTCTCGCCGCGCTGGGTCGGGAAGAAAGAAGCGATTGCCGGACGGTCGATCCCGGGCAACATCTTCAGCGCGAATTTCGCCATCGCCATCAGTGCGCCGGTGTTGCCGGCGGAGACGACGCCATCAGCCCGCCCCTCAGCGACCGCGTCGATGGCAAGCCGCATGCTCGATTGCCGCCCAGTGCGAAGCGCGAGCGACGGCCTCGCATCGGCGGCTACGATCTCGCTGGTATGGAACAGTGTCGCCGCTTCCCTGAGGCTCGGCAGCCTCGTGAGAAGCGGGCGAACCTCCTCTTCGGCGCCGAACAGCAAATAGCGAACGCCAGGATGCCGCTGCAGCGCGATCTCAGCGCCTTTCAGCACGATCGCTGGGGCGCCGTCGCCGCCCATTGCGTCGAGGGCGATCGTGATGCCGTCGCTCACGTTACGCGACCTTCGAGACGGGATTTCTTGTTAGGACACCTCCGGCGGCGCTGCGATCACTTCGCGCCCATCGTAATACCCGCACGATGGGCACAGATGATGCGGCCGCTTCAGCTCGCCACAATTCGGACATTCGCCATAGGCGGCAGGTCTCAGCGCATGGTGCGAGCGCCGCATGTTGCGACGAGACGGCGAGGTTTTCTTTTTCGGAACAGCCATGGAATGCTTGCTTTCACGAAAAGCGGCGCAAGAAACGCCCGGTAATTAGCCAAAAACCGGAGCCGCGGCAACTGCTATGCAGCCGTCCCGCGACGCCGGTAGCGCTCAGGACTCCGTCGGTCGCCGCAGGCGCGCCAACGACGCGAACGGGCTCCCACTCGACACCTCCGTCAAGCCGATATCGATACTCGCGTCGGAGTGGCGCGGGAAGACAGGCAGCGCGAGCGACAGCTCCTGCGCCACCGCTTCCCCAATGTCAATCGCGTCCGCCCCCAACAGCTCAAAAGCCGCATCGTCTCGACCCGACGCGATTTCTTCCGGTTCCGCTTCGGGCGGACCAAAAACCAGCGAGAAATGGTCGGAAATTGCGCCCGGGACCGGCTCCAGCGAGATGACGCAGCTCTGCACGAACTCGGCCTCGAACGAGGCTTCCAGCCGGACGACTTCGCCGCTCTGACGGCAAAGATCGACCGCCGCGGTCAGACGATCGAGTGAGAGGAGATCGAAGCGCCGGGAGAGCTTCTCGCGTTCCTTCGGCGTAGCTTCGATTCGCTGCCGGAAGGGCTGGGAACCCAGTCGATCGAGTCGAACAACACGGGAGAATTCGGGCTTCACGTCAGCCATCGCTATACTCTCCGCGGCGCGGCGCGCCGCTCCCCGGATCGCCCGGCCGGCAAAGCCCGCTCGCTCGCCTGCAGCTGCCAGAGCGGTTGACAATGAACCGCTCTCCGATAAAAGCTACGCGGCAGAAATGGGCGCGGCCCCGACTTGTTTCAACAGGATAGCGGTTGCGTGATCCTATGCTCCACCGGCGAGTTCTTTCCCTTCGATACCTGTCTTCCATCATCTGCGCGGTCTCGGGGATCGCGATGATCGCGGGCTGCGCTACGAGCGTCGAGCAGCGCGGCAACCTGCCGACGGCGGAAAAGCTCGCTGAGATCCAGCCTGGGGTGACGAACAAGGACCAAGTAATCAAGATTTGGGGTTCACCCTCGAGCATCAGCATCTTCAGTGACAAATCCTGGTATTATATAAGTCGGCGAACCGGGCAATTCGCTTTCTTCGATCCCGATGTAATTGACCAGCAGGTATATATCCTCAACTTTGATGACCAGGGGGTCGTCAAGACAGTCGATCACAAGGGGGTACAGGACGCCAGAGCCATCGATCCGGTTCCTCGGGCGACCCCGGCGCCTGGCCGCGAACTCACCTTCCTGGAGCAGGTGATCGGCAACGTCGGAAAGTTCAACAACGCGGCTTCGAGCAAAGGCGGCGGCGGCAGCACGGGCGGTACATCCCCCACCGGAAGACCACCAAGTTGACGAAGCCGCGGGAACGACAAAAGACCGAGTTCAGCCGGCCCATTTCGCGAGAATCGCGAGCAACAGCAGCGCCACAATGTTGGTGATCTTAATCATCGGGTTCACCGCAGGACCCGCAGTGTCCTTGTAGGGGTCGCCGACGGTATCTCCGGTCACCGCGGCCTTGTGGGGCTCAGAGCCCTTGCCGCCGTGATGGCCTTCTTCGATGTACTTCTTGGCATTGTCCCACGCGCCGCCGCCCGAGGTCATCGAGATCGCGACGAAAATCCCGGTCACGATGGTGCCGAGCAGCATCGCTCCGAGCGCACTGAACGCGGCGGCGCGTCCGGCGATAATCGAGATGACAATGTAGAGCGCAATCGGCGCCAGCACCGGCAGCAAGGACGGTACGATCATCTCGCGGATGGCTGCTCGGGTCAGCAGGTCGACGGCAAGGCCGTAATCCGGCTTGGCCTTCCCCTGCATGATACCCGGGATTTCGCGGAACTGGCGCCTCACCTCGACCACGACCGAGCCCGCCGCCCGGCCGACCGCGGTCATGCCGAGAGAGCCGAAGAGGTAAGGCAGCAACCCGCCGACAAAGAGCCCGATCACGACGTACGGGTCCTGCAGCCCGAAATGGACATCGAGACTGGGGAAGTAGTGTTTGAGGTCTTCGGTATAGGCGGCAAAGAGCACCAGCGAGGCGAGCCCGGCGGAACCGATCGCATATCCCTTGGTCACTGCTTTGGTCGTGTTGCCGACCGCGTCGAGTGCATCGGTCGTACGCCGCACCTCGCGCGGCAGGTCGGCCATCTCCGCGATGCCGCCGGCGTTGTCAGTGACCGGGCCGTAAGCGTCGAGCGCGACAATCATTCCGGCAAGCGCCAGCATCGTGGTCGCGGCCACTGCGATGCCGAACAGACCCCCGATCAGGAAAGAGGCGATGATCCCGACGCAGATCACGACGACCGGCAGCGCCGTCGCCTCCATCGACACCGCGAGTCCCTGGATCACATTGGTGCCATGCCCAGTCGTCGAGCTCAGGGCGATGCTGCGCACCGGCCGATAGTTGGTCGCAGTATAATACTCGGTGATCCAGACGATGAAGCCGGTGACCGCGAGCCCGACAAGCGCGCACAGCCACAGTCCAAACCCGGTCACCGGCGCTCCCGAACTCATCGGCAGCGGCGTCGAGAAGCCGACGAGCCAAGTGATGACGAGGGCGATCGCCACGACTGACAGAACCCCGGTCGCGATGAGCCCCTTATAAAGTGCTTTCATGATCCCATTATCGGCGCCCAGCCGGACAAAATAGGTGCCCATCACCGACGTTACGATGCACACCGCGCCGATCAGGAGGGGCAGCAGCAGCAGCTTGTCGCGCAGCGGCGGCGCAAAGAAGATCGCGGCAAGCAGCATCGTCGCGACGATGGTCACGGCGTAAGTTTCGAACAGGTCCGCCGCCATACCGGCGCAATCGCCGACATTGTCGCCGACGTTGTCGGCGATCACCGCGGGATTGCGTGGATCGTCTTCTGGGATGCCGGCCTCGACCTTGCCGACGAGGTCGGCGCCGACATCGGCGCCCTTGGTGAAGATGCCGCCGCCGAGACGGGCGAAGATCGAGATCAGCGAGGCGCCGAAGCTGAGCGCGACCATAGCTTCGAGCACCGGCCGCAAATCTTCGCCGGCCATCGTCGCCCGCAAGACGAAATAATAGATCCCGACCCCGAGCAGCCCGAGGCCGACCACGAGCAAGCCGGTCACTGCGCCGGCCTTGAATGCGATCGCCAGCCCGGCCTTGAGACCGCTGCGCGCGGCTTGCGCTGTCCTGACATTGGCGCGCACCGAGACATTCATCCCGATGTAGCCGGCCGCCGCCGACAGCACCGCCCCGATCAGATAGCCGATCGCGACGCGCACGCCGAGGGTCACGCCAAGCACGATCAGGACCACCGCGCCGACGACCGCAATCGCGCGGTACTGGCGGTTGAGATAGGCGCGCGCACCGACCTGCACCGCGCCCGAAATCTCCTGCATCCGGACAGACCCGGCGTTGGCGGTCAGCACCTGACGGCTGGTGACCAAGCCGTAGAGCAATGCCAGCACCCCGCAGGCAATGACGAGAAAGTACTCAGGAGACATCGGGAACATTCCCTCGCCGCGCGCCGGGTCAAAACATGAAAACCCGCCATGCCCGGCACGGCGGGAGCAGATCGGCGCGGAACATGCCAGAAGAGCATTCGGCCGGCAACCATACTGTCGCCGGTTTACAGTCCACATATCGCGGTGCCTGCGCTCGCCAGGCGTGCAGTTTCAGCCACACCGCCGCTGCGGCGGCGACCAAGACAAATGGCAGGATGGCGAGCTGAACAGTGCTCCAGCCGAAGCCCGTCAACAACGCACCCGACGAGAATGACGAAAACGCCACGGTCCCGAAGATCAGGAAGTCGTTTAGCGCCTGAACCTTGGTCTTCTCGCTTGAGTCATAGGTGCGGGTCAGAAGCGTCGTTGCGCCGACGAACAAAAAGTTCCAGCCGATGCCGAGAAGCACCAGTGCCGACCAGAAATTGAGTTCGGTCATCCCCGATAGGTTGATGCCGCAGCAAACCAGCAGCAGCCCGGCTCCGGTCAGGAGAATCGTCGTGATCCCGAAGCGGCTGATCAAATGGCCGGTCACGAAGCTCGGCACATACATCCCGAGGGCGTGCCACTGGATGACGAAGGCGGCCTCGGCAAAGTCGAACCCGCAGCCGAGCATGGCGATCGGCGTCGCCATCATGACGCCGTAGCCGACCATGCCGGCGAGCGCCGCGATGATGAAAATCGGCTGGGCGGCGATTTCGACCAAGCGACGGCCGCCATTGCGCAGTGCGGGTGCGGGCGGTTTCGGCAGACGGACCAAGCCCAACAGGACGGTCGAGGCCAAGAACAGCGCAGCGATCATCGCGTAGCAGCCCGCGAACATGACCGGAGCGAACAGGTCGCGCGACCACTTCGCGGTCTCCGGCCCAAACAGCCCGGACACGACGCCGCCGGCGAGAACAAGCGAAATCGCCTTGGAGGGAACGCGTCGTCGGCGGCTTCCGAAGCCGCGAAGCGATACTGTTGGACAAAGCCGGTATTGGCGCCGATCAACAAGGTTCCGGTGCAGAACAACGGGAAGGATTCGGCAAAGATCGCCAGGGTGGCGATCGCAGCCCCGGCTACACCGATTGCGGTACCGGCCCAGAACCCGCCGCGCCGGCCTATCCGCGCCATCAACAGCGCGGCCGGAACCGTTGCCAGCATGGTCCCCGTCATCTGGATTGCGACCGGTAGGGTCGACAGCGCCTTGTTGGCCGCCAGCGTGTTGCCGACAATCGGCGGCAGTGGTGCCGAGGATGGCGTTGCCGGTCATTGCCAGGGCCTGGCACAACGCGAGGAGCAAGACGGTGCGACGGGGCGGAGGGCATGTCCGGCAACGAGGCAGAGCGCCAACCTTTCGCTCGCTTAGAAATGCCGGTAACCGACGGCCTCGACAGCGATGATTTGCCCCGCAGCGTCGACCAGGCGCACGCCTGCCCCGGCTTCGATCCTGCCGATCATTGTGATCGGCAGGCCGACCTGCGAGGACAAAGCAGCGATGCGCTCGGCGGCGTCGGCGGGCGCGGCGAACAGCAGCTCATAATCGTCGCCGCCGGTAACGAGGCGCGACCGGACACCAGGTTTGTTCGCCACGACGAGCCGGGCCGCGGGCGACAGCGGCAGGCGTCCCAGCTCGACGATCGCGGCGACGTGCGAAGTCTCGCAAATATGGCCCAAATCGGCGAGCAGGCCGTCCGAGACATCGATCATGGCGCGTGCAATTCCAGCGAGAAGCGGGCCGAGCTCGACGCGCGGATCCGGGATTTGGAAGCGGGCAATCAAAGCTGCGCGATGCTCGGGTGCGAGTTCCGGATAGGCGCCGCCCAACGCGCCCAGCCCGAGGAACGCATCGCCGATAGTACCCGAAACCCAAACGAGATCGCCCGGCCGGGCGCCGCTGCGCCGCACCTCCTTGCCGGCCGCCACCTCGCCGATGGCGGTCAGGGACAATGAGGCCGGCCCCGGTGTCGCCACGGAATCGCCGCCCAGGAGATCGACCCCGAACCGCCGCTGGTCCTCGCCGAGCCCCTCGGCGAAGCCGGCAAGCCATTCGGCGCCGAGCCTCGCAGGCAGCGCTGTCGTCAACAAGTAATGCAACG
>WNFC01009093.1_pt1 | contig 13260 bp, 15 predicted proteins | sample 5400541 | NCBI WGS metagenome assembly WNFC01 (sample SAMN13153342, study PRJNA577476) | soil metagenome | isolation source: 120 cm saprolite under Douglas fir tree site 2 hole 2 replicate 1 | place: USA:California | collected 2015-04-18
TGAGGTATCTCCGCGAATTGGACGAGCGTCGCGCCGCTGTCCTCGAAAGCATCAGTCAGCAAGGAAAACTCGACGCCGCACTCAAGCACGCGATCAACGCGGCGGACAGTAAGGCGCGGCTCGAGGATCTCTATTTGCCCTATCGGCCGAAGCGGCGGACGAAGGCTCAGATCGCGCGCGAAGCGGGCCTCGAACCGCTGGCAGAGGCGCTTCTCACGAGGCCCGACCAAAGCCCGGAGCAGATGGCTTGCCGTTATGTCGAAGCGAGTAAGGGGGTGGTTGATTCCGCCGCCGCACTCGAAGGCGCCCGTGCAATCCTCGTCGAGCGTTTCAGCGAAGATGCCATGGTGATCGGAACCCTGCGCGAGCAAGTATGGTCGCGCGGCCGTCTCACTTCGCGAGTTCGTAAAGCCAAGGCGGAACCGGGCGCCAAGTTTGCCGACTATTTCCAGTTCAGCGAGCCGCTGGCTAAATTGCCGTCGCACCGCATCCTCGCGTTGTTTCGCGGCGAGAAGGAGGAGGTGCTCACCCTCGAGCTGGTGCCCGAGCCGACCGCGCCGGATCGAGGCGAGCCGGGCGCCTTCGAGCGACAGATCGCCAACCGGTTCAAGATCGCCGATCATGGTCGGCCCGGCGACCGCTGGCTGATCGATACAGTGCGCTTGGCCTGGCGGACGAGGATCCAGGTTCACATCGAAAGCGACCTGCGCCTTCGGCTCTGGCAAGCTGCGGAAAATGCCGCGGTGCAGGTGTTCGCCGGAAACCTGCGTGACCTGCTGCTCGCGGCTCCCGCGGGCGCGCGTCCGACGATGGGTCTTGATCCGGGGTATCGGACCGGCGTCAAAGTTGCCGTGGTCACCGGGACCGGGCAAGTCGCGGCAACGGCGACGATTTACCCGCATGAGCCACAGCGTCGTTGGGACGAGTCGATTGCTCAGCTGGCGCGGCTTGCCCGAGAGCATCGGGTGGAATTGATCGCGATCGGGAACGGCACCGCCTCGCGCGAAACTGACCGGCTCGGTGCAGAGCTCATTCGACTCCATCCCGAGCTCGGGTTGACCAAGATGGTGGTCTCTGAGGCCGGGGCCTCGGTCTACTCCGCTTCGGCTTTTGCCTCGCAGGAGTTGCCTGGGCTAGACGTGTCATTGCGCGGAGCGGTCTCGATCGCACGGCGGCTTCAGGACCCGCTCGCCGAGCTGGTGAAGATCGATCCCCAATCAATCGGCGTCGGCCAATACCAGCACGATCTTAGCGAAAACAAACTTTCACGCTCCCTCGATGCGGTGGTCGAGGATTGTGTCAACGCCGTGGGCGTTGACGTCAACACCGCCTCCACGCCGTTGCTGTCGCGAGTCTCCGGCATCGGCGAAGGATTGGCGCGCAGCATTGTCAATCACCGTGAGGCGCACGGTCCTTTCTGCACCCGCGCGACCCTCAAGAAGGTACCGCGGCTGGGGCCCAAGGCTTTCGAGCTTTCGGCAGGATTCCTGCGCATCCGCGATGGTGACGATCCGCTCGATGCGTCGGGCGTACACCCGGAAGCCTATCCCGTAGTACGGCGCATTCTGGCGGCGACCAAGAGCCGACTGGACAGCCTGATCGGCAATACACTAGTCCTACGCCAGCTTCAGCCGGAGGCATTCACCGATGCCGTGTTCGGGGTGCCGACCGTCAACGACATCTTGCGGGAACTCGAGAAGCCCGGACGCGATCCGCGCCCGACCTTCAAAACGGCGAACTTCCGCGAGGGAGTGGAAAAGCTCGAGGATCTGAAGCCCGGCATGGTTCTCGAAGGTGTCGTGACGAACGTCGCCGCGTTCGGCGCATTCGTCGATGTGGGGGTCCACCAGGACGGGTTGGTGCACATCTCCGCGATGGCCAATTCTTATGTCAAGGACCCACGCAAGGTTGCGAAGTCCGGCGATGTCGTCCGTGTCAAGGTGTTGGAGGTCGAGCTGAAACGCCGTCGGATCTCGTTGACGATGCGACTCGATGAATCTCCGGCAACGAGACCGGAGGCAGCACGCACTGAATTCGACTCAACAGGATCGGAGAAAAGTTTCCGATCCGCCGAGACGCACACAGCCCGAAGCAATCCCGTGCCCGCCAGCGGCGACGCGATTGCCGAGGCGTTTCGGCGAGCGGGGTTGGCTGGAAAGACCCCAGGACAGCAATAGCGCGGTGGGCCTTCCGGACCCGAATCCAGTGGCCGCGGGATGACGATGCGCAGCTGGTGCTGGCCGGTCGGCGGGGCTGCGGTCGCCCGCAGGCATCTGCATCGCCGGTCCACGTCGGCCGGCTCGAATCCGCAGCTTCTCGGCCGCCAAAGTCGGACCGAAATCCCAATACTGCTCGCGAATGATCGCTAACGTTTTGGGCAGACCTCCGCTGTCGGAACCCCGGCCTCCTGCTCCCGCAGCACCGCAATGATCTGCTCTTCCGTAAACCGTGATCGCTTCATCGTCCGTCCCCTGTGTTGGGCCGGACTCTAGCTCTTCCTGGAGGAGTTTCAGGGGGTCACGTCACGTGCTGATTAACTGCTACGGCGTCCGCTCTTGCTAATTGGGTTCGCGAGGTCCGTCTTTCTCCCACAATCCAGGCCTTATGATTAAGAGAAACGAATGGCCGCGGTGAGTTAGCAAACGGGACGTTCTCGATGCGCATCGCCGTTTACGGCAACGCGCCGATTCCAGGCCTTCCCGCTCTCGGTCTGGAACGGGGAGGTTCGACCGATTCCGGATGCTCGCCGAGGTGGGGTCCCGCGGATAGGTTCGACACCATAGCGGACCTTCGACGCGACGGGCACATCATCTGCGATGCGCCAGATTCGAATATTCTCGCCTCAGCGAGACGCCGCAACCTACGCTCGCCGAGCCACGAACAGCGCTCGTGGATACCGACGGCTCTTTTACCCCAAATGCTGGGGGGAGCAGAGTTCCTGTTCCGGCGAACAGATATCGCCCTTTCAGCGTGGCCAAGGTACACTTTGTCGCGCCGCCATTTTCGCCTGCATACCCTCGCTCTACGGCGAGGGGTCCGACGCTTATGAGCACCCCTATACCGATCACCCATAGTCCTACGCGCTTCATGTCCCTTCTCGGAATGGAAGGCGGTCCGGGTGCGGTGCTGACAAGCTCGACAATGACACACATACACTCGTTCCGGTTCCCCCGAGGCGATTACCCGAAGCGAGCCACAATGGCACTGCGCCGTTCTCTCCATTCGTCACCTTCCCGAGTCATGTTGTCGGTCCACGGTCATTTTCCCCATTCGTTTGGAGCCAGTCGAGCTAAGATCAGCGCCACTGGGCCGGTATCGGCGGTTGGTGCATGGGATACAGTCGATCGCCCTGCGTCGAGCGTGTCGCTGCTCTATGATCGATCGGCAGCACCACGATTTTCAGCGGAGGGGAGGGATGACCGAGCACGCTATGCCTGACGCAGCCCCGAACATCCCCGACCTGTTCGCGATCATGCGGACCGCCCGGTCGATGCGGCGGCTAGAGCCGGACCCGGTGCCGCCCGAACTGATCCGAAAGATTCTTAGCGATTTTGCCGGTTGGCTACCCCATGGGTCGGGTCGCGGCGTCCCCCTGTCTGATGGCGTCTACGAAGGTCTGTGGGGCCAGCCTTACCGCGATCTGTAGCACGGCGCCGAAAGAAAGCCTGTAGAAATGAAACCCGATAAAAACATGAAGCTGGCTGATCTCATGTATGGGCATGGATCTAAGTTCATGTGCTCCCTGTCTGGCCGCTTTGATCCTGAAAAATACCCCGATGCACCGCCCATTCAAATTTGTGAGATGGAGTGCGGGTGTTGGATTGTGGCGGACGGAAACAACCGAGTTGGACTTATTCTGAAGAAGAACCTGGAAGCAACTATTGCGGACATTCCAGAAAGGCTTCTTGCAACCGCCCCGTTTGGCGAGTGGGATGATGAAATGATGGATTGGTGGAATCCATGTGCGAAATCCTTCAGGGAGGTCATGGACAAACGAGGTAGAAAGATCCCTGCACCAAAAAACAGCATTTACGGGATCATCGAGAGAGATGGAGAAGGAAAGTTCATTGCCAGCACCCATGGTATGAAGAGAGGGGTCGCCCCGTCCGCTACCGGACGCACTCCCGATGAAGCAAAGCGGCTCTTGGAGGAACAAATCAAGATTATACTTGAGAGTGAAAGTGTATCTCTTATCCTGACCGCGATGACTCCCCTAGAAGATCATCAGTGTAGTTTGTTGCGGCCAGCCGAGAACTGACCAAGATGCCGAAACTGGACTGACTGAAATAGAGCGCCTTCGTGCGGCCCGTCCTGATGTGACCGAGCCTCAGCGGCAAGCCGGGCTGGCGCTCCAGGACCTCGCACTGCGACTTCTCATCGCAGCACAGGACCAAGGCTTTCTCCGGCGGGTCGAGATAGAGGCCGATCACGTCCCAGGACTTGGCCTCAAACTGCGTGTCCTTGGACAGCTTGAAGGTGCGCGACAGATGGCTTGATCGCGCTTGCCGCCCACAGGCGCTGCACACTGGCCTGCGAGATGCCGGCCTCGCGCGCCATTCGTTCGGCAACTCTATCGCGCCGGAGTGGCGGGCGGCCTCACGGCTTTATCAATTACCTTGCGCGAAATTGTGGTGCGCTTAAGTTCTGTGCGACATGGTCGCGACAGGGATTACCGAAGGGCGTATAATTCCTCGTAATTTCAGGTGACTAAGTCCGCTGTTCCGGAGGCGTGCCGGCAAGGCGTTTCCGCAATTTCACGGCCAAATGTGCGCGCCACTCGCAGGCCATTGTCGATGCCGGCGATGATCTCTTCCAGCACTCGTCGGCAACTCCCCAGCGGGCCTTCGAGGTGCGCGTTGCACATCATGCGCCGCCCGTGGATCAGCAGCGTGGTGTCGCGGGTGAGCCAACGCCGATCGCGCGGAAAGGCTGCCATGAACGTCACCGCCGCCGACGCCAGGAGCGTCTTGCCGAGGAACCACATGTCACGGCCATGAGCCCCTACCCGCATCAAAGATAATCGTGCACCGATTTGGCCGCGTGAACTGACGCGGCGGGAGGCTGCGGTGAAGGCTAACTTTGCACCGGGTCTGCACGTTGCGCCAGGCCAGGCCGCCAACGTCTCGGCCTATGATCGCTGGATCGGGCGGTGGTCTCGCCTGTTTTTGCCGGCGGTGATTTCCGCCGCGGATGTGGCGCCCGGGCGAGTGCTCGATCTATCGACCGGGACCGGAGAGGCGGCGCTGATCGCGCTCCCAACCGTTGGAGCGTCTGGGGTTGTAATCGGGGCGGATATCGCCCCCGCTATGCTTGTCGGTGCACGCGAGCGGCTAAAAGACCCGTTGTTTTGTCCTGTGGCCGCGGATGGCCAGGCGCTCCCGTTCAAGAGCGGTACTTTCGACGCCGTCATATGCCAGCTCGGTTTACAGTTTTTTCCAGACCCCCCTCGCATCGCGAGATTTTGGTGACGGGCGGAGTCAGGCGGCTGTGGCTTGAGCTTGCGACTGAGGGCCTCAATGCTCTCGGTGAACTTTACGCCGAGAATCACCTTGGGCAAATGGTTATGGCCGTCGAGGCGGCGCCGGTACCCCTGGGGGCTATTCGGCTTCAGCTCCGGGATCGATCCGGAATCGGAGGCAGTGATGCGACTTTCTCAGGGCCGCTTCGACGGCCTCGGGACTGTCGCCTCGGGCGAAAATGAAACCCAAGTATTTGTTGCCCTCGGGAAGTGGCACGACTTCCTGGCCCATGGGAATGGTGATCGTCACATCGTCGACGCCGGAGACCCTCCGCGCGGCCTCGAGTCCCCCCACGGACTCGAGCACGCCGGCTTGAGGGATGGGAATCATCATGACCCCGGTGGCCTTATCTTCACGCGCCATGGTCTCGATGGGCAATCCCAAGACGTGGCTCAAAATCAGCTCCTCGAGGCTGATCCCAGCTCCGAACCTGAGTGCCCGGGCGCACAACCCGCCAATGGAGCGCGCCCCCACTTCGATGACCCAAGGACCCTGGTCATTGAGCCGCAGTTCGGCATGAATGGGACCGTCCTTCAGCCCCAGGGCCGCGACGGCTTGGACCGTGGCATCCATGACCCGGCTCTGCCAAGATTCGGGCAGCCGCGACGGGGTCACGTAAATGGTCTCCTCGAAGAACGGTCCTTCCAGAGGATCGGGTTTGTCGAAGAGGGCGAGGACCTTGAGTCGGCCTCCGTCGAGAAGCCCCTCCAGCGCCACCTCCCGGCCCGCAACATATCCTTCGACGAGGATATGCTTGGCGGTGTCCCGCAAGGTCACGACGTCGGGCTGCTCTAGAATTCGCGTGATGCGGTGGAAGGCGGTGATGAATTGGTCCGGATTGTCAGCTCGGATGACGCCGCGACTCGCCGACAGCATGAGCGGCTTCAGGACGCAGGGATAGGTAGCCTCGCGTGCTGCCCTTTCAGGGTCGGCGTCGACGGTCAGCAGGGAGAACGGGGGCGTCAGTAGGCCGCTATTGGCGAGTACGGTCCGGAAGCGAAACTTGTTGGCCGTCGCCTCCACCGATTCGGGCGCGTTGTGGGCCAGACCTAAGGCCTTGGACGCCTTAGACGCCAGCACCGTGGTTTCCTCATCAACGCCCAGAACGGCGCTCAACGGGTGATCTCGGGCATAGGCGCAAATCTCTCGGACACCCTTCTCAGGGTCTTGAAAATCGATGGTGACGGTACGTCCGTCCGCGAACGCTTCCAACACGTGCCGTTGGTTGGAGCCCACGGCCACGTCCACGTCTAGGCGATGGGCCGCGTCAAGAAAATCGGCGACCCGGTAGGAGGTGGTGGGAATGAGCAGAAGTAGCCGGTCTTGGGAGTCGCGGTCGGTCAACGAAGCCACCTTTTCCGGGCTTAGAATTCGGCGAGCTGGTTCTCCGTCGGTTCGGCGCAACAGTACCAAGGTTCGCTCAGACACGGCACATGGATCGGAGCATCCAATGTTTCTGGGAGATCAAGATCGGGCACGTTCAGGCCGCATGCCTCATGGGCCAGGCGCCAGACCTCCGTAAATATTTCTCGGCGACTGGAACCCACGGCCTCACCCGCCTCCACGGCCCGGCGCACGCGGCCATAGAGGACGTCCATGCTCGGGTCTGGGTGGGACCATCGGTAGCTCAGGGCGGCGGCGTCGAAATTGCCCAAGTGTTGCTGCATCTCGGGAACGACCAAAAGCAGCGACCCTTCGGGAACCAGAAGCCGAATGGCGAGCTGAACGGGCGCCACGTAATCGACCAAGCCGAGCCCGGCCAAGAGCCGAAGGAGGTCTAGATACCCCTCGCGCCCAATCCACGGCAGGAATGGGATGAAGGTGGGCGAAAGTGTCAAGTTCACCCCGCGGGCGAGCCCGACGAGGCGGACGAAATCATCGCGTGTGTGGCCCTTGTCGAGGATAGTGAGGACTCGGTCGTCGACCGATTCCACTGCCGTGGTGACAAAAAGGCATCCCGTGCGGGCCAGGGTCTCGAGGTGGTGCGCGTGCTTCAACAGGTGCTCGACCTTGATCGTGACGTCATAGGTGAGGTCCGGGAACTGCCCATGGAGCTCTTCCCCCAAACGGATAGCGTGGCCGACGCCGTTAAAGAAATCCGGATCGCCGAAAGTGATGTGCTCGGCACCACCGGCTACTTGCTGGCTAATGTCCTCGATGACCACTCCACGTGGAACGACGCGAAACCTTCCGCCATAGACGGGGACGACCGGGCAGTGACGGCACAGGTGTTTACAGCCACGGCTGGCCTCTGTGTAGCCCACCGTTCGACGCCTCCCTTGGCCCAGGTCCACATATGCATAACGCGATAGCGGCGGCAGGCCTTGGCGCCGTGGCACGCGGAAGTCCTGCTTGATAAGGGAAATGACGGGCTCCGACTGCGGCTCCAAAGCGACGGAGCCGTTGGCCGACAACCGTTTGTACAGGCTGACCAGGCCGCTCTCGAATTCGCCGCCGAGGACCGTCCCACCACCTAACTCCGTCCGCAGGAACGCCTCGTTCAGCGGCGCGTAGAGGCCATAGAAGCAGACATGAGCCGCCGGATTGAGGGTCCTGATCCGCGGTATGACGGTGCTGGCCAAGCGCGTCGCCGTATGCATGGGCAGGTAGACCGCGATCAGGCCAGCAGCGCGTATGGCGTCTTCATCCAGTGATTCGACCGCCAGGTCGAGGCAGCTCACCTCGGCTCCCGCTTCCGCGAGCCACGCCGCCGGAGACGCCAGCCCGAAGGGCTGATGTCCAAGTTCATAAGTGGATACAAGAAGGACCCTCATGGCGATTCCCTAAAAGGGGCTGATGCCGCCCTTGCCCGGCTGATAGTAAGGATTGGTCCCGCCGGCATGATCGGTCACATCCAGCACTTTGGTGATGCCCGGGGCCACCCGCTGGATTTCCGTTGCCACCCCTTGTTTCAGGGTCACGTCTGCCATGCCACATCCCTGGCACCCCCCTTCGAGCCGGATATAGACCGTATCGTCCTGGACATCGACCAGGGAAATATGCCCACCGTGGGCGGCCACGGCCGGGTTGACCTGTTCTTCCAAGAGATCCTGGATGGCCTTGCCCTCCGGCGTTTCCAAGCCCGGCTTGGGCAATGCGTCGCGGTGATCCTTGACCGCCTCGACTTCCGGCACGTAGTGGCGAAGCATGTTCTCGATACCGTTCATGAGGCCCGACGCGGACCCGTGGAATTCCAAGTAGGCCACTCCATCCTTGAAGCCGCGGAAAGTGACGTCGCCACCGTTCTCGGTCGCCGCTGGCCGGATGCGGGTATCGATCAGGTCTTTGATTTGCGCTCCGATGGGGTCTTCACCACCCGATTCCGCGGGGTCCGTCGCCGCGGCGGATCCCGTGATCACGGGTTGTCCCGATAGGAAGTGTTTCATGATCGTGCCCAAGATCCGCGTCTTCATGATGTCCCAGTCCTTGTCGTCCGATTTGGTGACGGTGATGAAATCGGAGCCCAAAAAAACACGAGTAATCCCCTCGACGCCGAATAGGGCGGTGGCCAATGGCGAACCCCGGGCGTCGTTGGCGTCCGTGAAATCGGCGGTTCCCTTTTCCATGACCGGGCAACCGGGCAGGAATTTCAGTCTCGCCGGATAGGGCGTGATTTCCGTTTGAATGAACATAGCCAACCTCTTCTTTCTCTTTGCCGCGTCACCGGATGCCGCCCGCGCTGCCGCGCGAGACGATCCTCAATTGGGTCGAGGCCGGGGCTTGCGTCGAATGAAGGTCCTGCGTCTTTACCCTCTTACCAGTGGTTGCCGTTGCCGCCCAGAACGAGACCGCGGCGTTGAACTCACCCGCATGGAAGGCCCAGGCTTCGGGTCCTTCCTCATCGCCGGCAAAGCGTCCGAGCCGCCGGGCGCAATCGAAGAACCCTGGGGCCGGGAGGCCGCCCCGCGCCTTGCTGATGGCGATGGCCGCGATGAAGGGGCGATCGGTCGCCGCATCCTCCGCCATGAGATGCTCCATCGCCTCGGTCACCTGATGAATGGCGTTCGGGGGCACCAGCCCCAGCGCCTTAGCAAGCTCCTGATAGGTGATCGGAACCCGCTGCTCGGCGATCTTTTGAAGGTGCGCCAGAAGCCGTGGAGCGATCGTCTGACGCGTCTTCCCATCGACGTTCGTCGTCGCGGCGAGGTCTTCGGCTATGAATGCCATGACGCCTTCCTCACAAGATCCAACGGACTCACTCGATCGTTGTATGCTGGCGACGACTTATATGTTGGTGCCGGGTTTCGACCAGCGTGCCGTCGGGCTCGACCACCACGGTCCACGAGCGGTTGCGATAGCGGAAGGTGAGGCGCGCGCGCCCTAAGTCGTCGTCGATTCCCTGCTCGGTCACACTGTAGACGCAGCCGCGGCGCATCTCCGCTTTCAGCACCTCGACCGACAGCCCCAGCTTGGGCGCAAGCAAATCCGCAGCAATGGTGATCTCGCCGTCTCCGATGGTGACGACGGACGATAGGAGGGCGCTCATGGCGGTCTTTCGTCGGCGAAGGTGCGCTTCATCGCCGAGTTCCGACCGGGCGAGAAATTAATGCAGAGCTCTTGGATCTCCGCCTCCGCCAGCGGCTCGCCGACGAAGCCGCACATATAAGGCGGCTTCCCCTCCCGGCTGCAGCCGTCGCCTTGCAGATGCTCGCAGCACGTGCACATGCCAAAGGGCCGTTTGCAACGCTGCCGAGCGATGTGACCGAGCATGCGCTCTAAAGCGTTAGCTAACTGGCCGCGGGCGCTGGGGGTTAGAGCGCCCGCGGCCTGCACCAGCGCCTCGAAGGGATCGTCCGCGAGGATGGCCTTGGCCTTATCTGTGAGGTCGAGTCGGGCGCTACGGCCGTCGGCCTGCGAACGCGTCCGGACGAGGTAGCCCTGAGCGACCAGGCTCTTGGTGGTCTGCGAAGCCGTGCCACGGGTCGTCCCATGGAATTCCGCGAAGGCGGAGGGCGTACGCGAGAAGCGGTTGGCCCGCGCGAAATAGCGCAACGCGGTCCATTGCGCGGGCGTATGGCCGGCGACGAAGCCATCGCCCTGGGCGATGTGGCCGAGGTGTACGATCAACTCAGCTATCGCTCGTTCGCTCATTTCCGGTCTCCCGATCGGAGTAAATAATAGCGTCTCAAAACTATCTTGACAAGCACGTGCAAGGCAATTAGCTTTGATTCGCTATCAAATTTGCTCGACCCCGTGGGCGCAGGAACACGGGAGATAAACCCGAAGGACGGCAGCGGCGAGCCCCCGGCGCCGGGGCGCAACGGCGAGCGCGACTTCCACGGCGAGAAGCGCAGCAACGAGACCCACGCCTCGACCACCGACCCGGATGACCGGTTGTACCGCAAGGGGCCGGGCCAGCCGGCCAAGCTTGCCTATCTGGGGCACATTCTGATGGAGAACCGGCATGCTCTGGTGGTCGACACCCGGCTGACCCTGGCAACCGGCACGGCGGAACGCGCGGCGGCGCTGGAGATCTGTTCAGGACCAACAACGACGCGCTACCCGGGCGTTGGCGAGTTCACGGCCGACGATTCAGGTCAAGGCTGAAACGCACCCGATCGCGGCGGCGCTATGGCAGGCGGCGAACCCTGTCGCACGCGATTTTCGGCTGGAGGCGATCGGCCCCGCTTACCGTCGCTCCGCTCTGGAAGAACGCGGAGACGGCTTCTACATCGCCAACTCGCCCAAGCCGGCGCAAGGATGGGTCGCCTACTTCATCGAGCTGACCTTTCCGAGCGGAGGCCTTTACCCCACGAAAATGCCTATTCGGGCGCGACAATTCGGCTGGCGTTGCGCGGTGCCACGGTGAAATTCAAAGGGGGTGGAGCTGGTGCGCGCTCGCCGATGAGGGCAGACGATCCTCCACTCGCTTCAGATCTATATCGTTGAAAACAAAAAAGTCTTTTTCCTTGGTGGTGCGCTGGGTTGGCGTCGTCCGCAACCCTCCGCCAAACCCGAGGCTTTCCGCGCCATCCCGCCTTAACCGCGTCGCAATTTTGCGGTATACACAACGGGCTTGGATCCTCACAGGGAGGACGCTGGGCAATGATCTTGATCTGATATGTCCGTTGGCGAAGGGCGAGGCCCCCGCCAGAGATTGCAGTATCGGATATCATCCATATGGTCGATCCGCTGATGCCAGCGACTAAAAGCGTCATAATAGATCCACTCCCACCTGCGACGGGGTGTCTCCTCTACCCTCGCCTAGTTGACTGAAGTTTCCCGACTTTGGTGAGCGCCTACGAGGTCTCGGGATGGCAGGCGCCCCGCGAATGCGCCCTCTAGAACTATCCGCTTGTCGGTATGTGTTGATCAACACGCGGTAACAGTGCCGGTCGACCCAGCGGCCGTCCATCCTGTTTGGTCGCCGGCGACCTTTTCCGGCCTTCTGTAGCCGCTTTGGCGCATGCTACTGGCTCCGCAGCAGCCGCCGCTTTGTCGCAAACCGCCGGAGGAGAGGGGAGCGGGTGCGCCCCTTTGACGCTGTTCGGGTCAGCCTTCGCCCGTGTGGGTTTGCGCGGCCACCTTCCTTCGCTTCCGGCTCTGCGTCCTGCGCGAGGCTGCGTTTCGAGGCTCCATCAGATTGATGATTTTGGGCGGCTCGGCGATCGCACGAGGCGTTGTCGCCAGTTCCCTTTCCCTTGTCTTTGCCTCGACCAACTCCCGCAGCGCGTCTGATAGCTGTCACAGGAGCTCGCCGGCTCGAACTCACCCGATCGGCGTTCAATGATTGCCTCCGCGATAACGACCATGTCGGCGTCGCTTTCGCTCTCGCCTAAGCACCCCATTCGAGTTCTCCATGGTCATCGACCTTGCTCGCGTCGTGTCCTCGGCCAGCCCAGAGCCGATGAGGTTCCGTCCGTCGCACGGCGATGACGCTATCTTGACGCTGACCGGGATAGTTTTTGACAAACGCTTTGGTTGAAACGGACGCTTCATTGAGAATACCGCGGCAATGACGTCATCCCCGGTATCGCGGAGAATGAGAAAGGGAGAGCCGATGGATAAGTTGAACGAGATCGATCGGGAGAAGCAGCGGATTTCCGAGCGGCTCGCGCAGCTCGATGTCGAACGGACAAAGCTAAGCGATCAGCTCAATGACCTGGAAACTGCTGAACGCGTGCTGACGCGATTCGGTGGAAAAGCAGACACGACCAAGGGCCGGAGGAGAGGGCACCCGGCAGGAGCTACGCCAGCGACCCCTGGTAAGCACAGAGTCCAAGGCGGCCAGCAAGCGCCCGGCATGTTACTGAGCGACGCCAGTTTGAAAGCCGTGCAGGCCCATCGTAAGGGCGCCACCTCCAACGATGTTCTAAGCTACCTATCGCGGAGATTCGGGATGACGGTCAGACCGAACCACCTTGGTATCGCGCTGCAACGACACCGCCGTGCCGGCCGGCTGGAAAACCGCGATCAGCGCTGGTACCTGCCGTCCTCGGTGCAGAGCGAGCACTGAGAGCAGTCTCCGACAGCCTCATACTCCACCTTGGTCCAGTCGCCAGGCCAGTGCCGCATCGGCGGTCCGGAGCTGCGGCCGAAGCGCTAAGGGTGGCCCTCCCCCCTGCTGCTCGCCGAACCCAGAACCAGGGCTCCGTCCTCTACTCTGCCTTCAGCACGAAGAGCTTGTCGGCGCCGGATTCAGCACCCCAGACTTCGCCCTTGCGGCCTGCGAGCTGCCGCACGCCGGCGTAGCGGTCGGGCAGCGGGAAGGACTCGAATTTCTCGGTCTTGGGATCGAAGC
>WNFC01006096.1_pt1 | contig 13258 bp, 12 predicted proteins | sample 5400541 | NCBI WGS metagenome assembly WNFC01 (sample SAMN13153342, study PRJNA577476) | soil metagenome | isolation source: 120 cm saprolite under Douglas fir tree site 2 hole 2 replicate 1 | place: USA:California | collected 2015-04-18
TCTGTCCCCGTGGCCCGCAAGGCAACCAAACCCTGGCGCATCTGGGTAATCCCTTCCTCTCCCTGTCCTTGCTCGGCCAGCGCCTAGCCCTGCAGGATCGTGCCACACGCCAATAAGAGCGCAAACCCCTGCACGGTTGAGAGGGTCATGACTGCCTCTGCCCGTTCTTGGGTCAGTTGCACCTCACGGCGGTATTGCAGCTCCTGAGCCTGGCCCAAAGTGCCCAAGACCCCGCTCTCCTCGTGGAGGCCCACCGGGTATTGGGGATAACCCTGTACTACCTTGGGGAGTTTGTCTCTGCCGGAGAGCACTTCGAACAGGGCATTGCCCTTTACGACTCTCAGCAGCACCACTCCCATGCTTTGTTCTATGACCTCGACCCCGAGGTGAATTGCTGGGTGTATACAGCTTGGGCCTCGTGGTTTCTTGGCTATCCGGAACAAGCTGTCAAGAGGAGCCACGAGACTCTCACGCTAGCCCATAAGCTTGCGCACCCCTCTCCCCCAGCTCATGGGCCTTGTGTAACGCCCCTTGCACCAAATAAAACGTCCACAGTCCCCACAGCACCGGGAAGAGGTGAGCGTTCTCCCCCGCTTGCTGACACAGCTCTCGCGCGCGCGTGTAGGCTTTTTCCACCTCCGGGGCAGCCCAGCCTTTGCTGTTCATCAAAACCGGGCCGAGGGTGAGTTGTAGCGTGAGTTCTTGCTGGGTGCGCTCGGGCGTGTCCGGGAGAGTCTTGAGCAACTCCAGGGCCGCAGTGAAGTGACCAATCGCTTCTGCATTCGCGGACCGCTGCACCGCCTGCTGCCCGGCAAGGTGGAGGTACTCAATGGCTTTCTGGGTGTTGCCACTGCGGCTGTAGTGATGCGCCAACTCGCCCAGATGATCGTCCAACTGCTCTGCGAACATCGACTCCAGCGCTTGTCCGGCGCGCCCGTGCAGGAGCTTGCGGCGCTCAAGCAGCACTGAGTTAGAGGCGACTTCCTGCGTGAGCGCGTGCTTGAAAATATACTCGGTATCGGGAAAAGCCGGCTGCTCGTAGATAAATTCCCCGCTTTGCAGGCTCAGGAGCATGCGCTCCAGTTCGGCTTCGGAACGGCCCCCGACACGGTGAATAAGCTGAACTCCAAATTCCCGGCCGATCACCGCCAGTGTTTGCAGGAGGTCTTTTTCATCGGCCGGGAGGCGGTCGATGCGCGAGGCGAGCACGGCTTGCACCGTCGGCGGGACCTTTATTTCGGTCAGCGGACGCGTGAGCTTAACCACGCCGTTGCGCACGAGCGCTCCCTGCTCGAAAAGCGCTTGAACGATTTCTTCCATGAAGAACGGATTGCGTTCCGTCCGCTCGGCGATGAGCCGCCGCAGCGGTTCGAGTTGAACCTCATCGCCGAGCAGCGCGGACAACATCTGACGGGAACTTTCCCTGCCCAGCGGATCGAGCCGCAATTGCGTGTAGTAGGTGCGATTGCCCCATTCATGACGATACTCGGGACGATAGTTCACCAGCAGCAGCACATGCGCCGTGGCGATACCGTCGGCGAGCAGGTTGAGCAACGCCTGGGTCTCGCCATCGATCCAGTGCAGGTCCTCGAACACGATTATCAGCGGCTGATTGAGGCTCTCCCGCAACAGAATGCGCTTGATCGCCTCCTGCGTGCGCTTGCGCCGGATCAGCGGCTCCATCTGCGCCAAGGGATCGCTGCCTTCCTGGATTCCTATCAGCGTGAAAATGTATGGCAACGTGTCTTCGAGGGAGCGATCCAGCATCAGCGCCTTGCCCGCGACTTTCTCGCGCCGGCGCCGTTCGTCGTCTTCGGCGTTGATACGGAAATAGTCGCGCAGCAGTTCGATCACCGGCAGATAGGCCGAGGCCTTGCCGTATGAGACCGAGTAGGCCTCGAGCACCAGGCATCCCGCTTCCGCGACGGCCTTGAACTCGAAAAAGAGCCGCGACTTGCCCACGCCCGCTTCGCCCATCGCCGCAACGATCTGGCCGTGGCCCTCGCGCGCCAATTCCAGCGCGCGGCGCATCTGCGCCAATTCCGCCTCGCGTCCGACGAATTTCGTCAGCCCGCGTCTTGCCGCCGCCTGTAGCCGCGTACGCAGCCGCCCGAGTCCGACGACCTCGAAGATTTCGACCGCATCATTGACGCCCTTTATCCGCGTCAGCCCGAGCGGTTTGAGCTGGAAATAACCCTCGACCAGCCGCCGCAGGCCTTCACTGATCACCACGGCGCCCGGGTTGGCCAGGGTCTGCAAGCGCGCGGCGAGGCTGGTCGAATGACCGATCGGCGTGTACTCGGTGTGACTGTCCCCGGTCTGGATCGTGCGCATTACGACTTCGCCTGCGTTCGCGCCGACCCGCACCTGGATGGGAGTTCGCCCCTGCGTCCGCATCCGGTCGCCATAGCGACGCATCTCATCCTGCATCCGCAGCGCTGCATAGAGCGCACGTTGCGGATGGTCCTCGTGGGCGACCGGCGCGCCGAACAGCGCGAAAACGCCGTCACCGGTGGATTGCACGATGTAACCGTCGTAGCGATGGACCGCGTCCATCATCAGCTTCAGTGCCGGGTCTATGATCGCGCGCGCCTGTTCAGGGTCGAGGTCCTCCATCAACTCCATGGAGCCCTTGATATCGGCGAACAGCGCCGTGACGTTCTTGCGCTCGCCGTCCAAACCCTGCGCCGTCTGCCGCTCATCAGTGACTTCGACGCGTGGAGCTTCCAAGGCGGCGTGAGCACTGGGCGATGAAACCGGCACCCCTGCTAGAGCTCCTCCGCATTTTCGACAGAAGTTAGCGTCAGCGGGATTTACCGTGTTACAGGAAGAGCAACGGTGCTCGACTTTGGTCCCGCACTTCATGCAGAACAGTGCGTCGGCGGGGTTGTCGTAGTTGCACTTCGCGCACAGCATCGCCGGCTATCCTGCTAGCTCGTCGAGGAGGGTCTTGGCGTCCTTCAGGTCGGCGGTATCGAACCCCTCGGTGAACCAGATGTAGATCTTCGAGAGCATCGCGCGCGCTTCGTCGCGATGGTCCTGCTTTGCGAGCAGCCGCGCGAGGCTCATCGTCGCGCGCAATTCTAACGATTTGGCGCTCTGATTGCGCGCAATCTCAATCGCCCGTTGAAAGCAGCTCTGAGCTTCTGCAATTTTCGAGTGGTCCTGCCTCAACAGCAGCTCGCCTTTGAGCCGATGAATCTCAGCCTCATAGAAACGTTCTTCATGTTCATTTGCCGCGGCTAGCGCTTGCGCCAAAGCACCTAGGCCCTCGCCGAGGCGACCCGTCTCCATGAATGCCTCGGCCAGGAGGCAAAGGACATACGGCACCCCCAGTTCCGTCCCAGTCGCGCGAAGCGCGGCTAGACCTTTCCCGATCTGCGCAATCCCCTCTTCGTGGCGTCCTCGTTGTGCCACCGCCGAGCCGTAGAGGATAGTCGCAAAAGCCCACCAGTCGGGAAAACCGTTCTCGACGCAGAGTGTAATCACAACCTCCATAGTCTCTTGAACGCCGTGGATTTCTCGCCGATATTGGCGCAGAAGCCCGACCCAAAACTCAGCTACAGCGAGACTCAGCGGATGGGACAGAGCTTGAGCTAACACGAGCGCTTCATTGGCGCGCTTGAAAGCCTGGTCCGGGTAGCCGAGGTGCCACAGAATCCTGGCCGCCCACCCTGAACAATGTACCGCGATATCAACCCCTCCATAGCGGGAGGTGAGCGGCCGGTGCCGCTCTGGATCATATAGGGCAATCGCCCGTTCGAGATGCTCCCTGCCGAGCAGCGACTCTCCTAGGAAGAACGACCCACTTCCGAAAGCAAATTCCGCATACGCAAGAAGCACCGGATCCAGTGCGGTCTGTACCCGCCGCAGGAGCTGTTCGGCAAACTCGTAGGCTGTCCGGAACTCGCCTCGCACACCATAGACGAGCCACAGTCCAAATAAGGCGGGGAAAAGCTCCGCGGGGTTGCCCAGCCGCTCACAAAGCTCCCGCGCGCGGGTGTAAGCTCGCTCCACTTCCGGCGCGGCATGGCCTTTAAGGGCGATTAACGCTGGACCAACGGCCAACTGGAGGAGCAATTCTCGCCGAATACGCTCGGGACTCTCCGGCAGCCTCTGGATCAGATCTATAGCGGTGCTGAGATTACTGATTGCAGGGCATGCGCGGAGCGCCGGATTGCTTGCTGACCCGCGCGCCCCAGATATTCGACCGCTTTGTTGCTGTTGTCGGTGCGGCTGTAGTGATGCGCCAACTCGCCGAGATGATCGTCCAACTGCCCAGCGAACATCGACTCCAGCGCTTGTCCGGCGCGCTCGTGCAGGAGCTTGCGCCGCTCGATCAGCACCGAATTGTAGGACACCTCCTGGGTCAGTGCGTGCTTGAAGATGTATTCGGGGTCGGGAAAAGCCGGTTGTTCGTGGATGAATTCAGCGGCTTGGAGGTGCGCGAGCATCGGTTCCAGGTCTGACTGCCCCTCGCCCGCTCCTTGTTTGTCCCTCTCCCGCTGTGTTGCGGGAGAGGCAAGGTGAGGGTGACTGCGGGAGAGGGCAAGCGGCGCGGCGCTTGTCTGCTTTCCTGCAAGCGCCATGACGCGCGGGTGAGGGTGCTGCCACACCCACTGAACAAGTCCCAGCCGGAACTCACGCCCGAGCACCGCCAGCGTCTGCAGCAACTCCTTTTCCTCCGCCGGCAGCCGGTCGATGCGCGAGGCTAGCACTGCCTGAACCGTGGCCGGCACTCGTATCTGAGTCAGCGGCCGGTTGAGCCTCACCGCGCCGTTGCTGACGAGCGCGCCCTCCTCGAAAAGCGCCTGCGCTATTTCTTCCATGAAGAAGGGCGTGCCCTCGGTTTTGTCGATGATCAGCCGCTTGAGCGGCGCCAGGTCAGCACCCTCACCCGCGCGCGACTCATCGCCGCGCTTGCCCTCTCCCGCAACTGAGCGGGCGAGGGGCGCACCCTCGCCGAGCAGCGACGTTAACATCTCCTCGGCGCTCTCGCGTCCCAAGGGATCGAGCCGCAGTTGCGTGTAGTAGGTCTTGCTGTTCCACTGATGCGAATATTCAGGGCGATAGTTCACCAGCAGCAGGACCTTGGCGGTGCCGATCGAATCGGCGAGCAGGTTGAGGAACTCCTGGGTCTGTTGGTCGATCCAGTGCAGATCCTCGAAGATCACGATCAAAGGTTGATTGAGGCTTTCCCGCAGCAGAATGCGCTTGATCGCCTCCAGCGTGCGCCGCTTCTTCACATGGCCGTCCATCTGCGCCAGCGGATCGTCGCCCTCGAAGATGCCCAGCAACCCGAACAGGTAAGGCAACGTATCTTCCAGGCTCCGATCCGGCGCGACAACGCGCCCGGTGACCTTCTCGCGCCGCTTGCGGCCGTCGTCGCCAGAGTCGATGCCGAAATAGCCGTGCAGCAGCTCGATCACCGGCAGATAAGCCGAGGCCTTGCCGTGCGAGACCGAAACGGTCTCGAGCACCATTGAGCCTGATTGGGAAGTCACCTTGAATTCGTAGAACAGCCGCGATTTGCCGACCCCAGGCTCGGCTATCGCCGCGATGATCTGGCCGTGGCCCACCTTAGCCAGGTCGAATGCATGCACGAGCGCCTCCATCTCGCGCCGGCGCCCGACGAACTTGGTGAGTCCCCGCCGCGCCGAGACCTGGAAATGCGTGCGCAGCGGTCCCAGCCCGGTGACCTCGAACACGTTGACCGCGTCGCTGACGCCCTTGACGCGGGTCGGCCCGAGGACCCTGAAGGTGAAGTAGCCTTCGCATAATTTGCGCGTCGCATCCGCCGTCGCGATTGAGCCGGTGGGTGCGAGTGCCTGCATCCGCGCGGCGAGGCTGGTCGAATGGCCTATCGGGGTGTACTCGACGTGTCCTTCGCCGGTCGCGAGCGAGCGCACCACCACTTCGCCGGTGTTCACTCCCACCCGCGCTTCGATGGGCAAGTTGCCAGCCCCGCGCAGCCGGGCCGAGTAGCGCCCCATCCCTTCCTGCATGCGCAGCGCCGCGTAGAGCGCACGTTGCGGATGATCCTCATGAGCGAGCGGCGCGCCGAACAGCGCGAAGATCCCATCGCCGGTGGATTGCACGATGTAGCCGTCGTAATGATGGACGGCGTCGATCATCAGCTTGAGCGCAGGATCGACAATCGCGCGCGCTTCCTCGGGGTCGAGCTCCTCCATCAGCTCCATCGACCCCTTGATGTCGGCGAACAGCGCCGTGATTATCTTGCGCTCGCCCTCGAGACCCTCGGCCGCGTCCACTGACGCTTGTGCGACGAGACCGGCTACCGTCGAACTCGTCTGCACAGCGGCAGCCGAAACCGGCGAACTGGCGCCCGATTGAAGGGGTGCGCCGCATTCGCCGCAAAACTTCGCTTGCGGCAGGTTGTCGGAGCCACACTTTGGACAGTGGTGCTTGAATGCGGCACCGCACTCGATGCAGAACTTGGCGGCCTCTGGATTCTCGGAATTGCAGCTCGGGCAGCGCATTTCCCCCACACCTCAAGCGGCTGATGCAAATCGTTCAATACCATGATCTCGCGCTTTACAGGTACCAACTCTCGCGCGAATCAGCGAAAAGACCGAAGCGACTAGAGCGGAGAGGTCCCCGTCGCGGGCTTTGTGGCCCTTTCCTGCCAATACCCGCGTCAACGCGAACGGTACGGGCGCGATCGAGACGCCGGCCGTCCTGCAATGGTTCGAGGGCAACGATAAGCTCAAGCAGACAATGCTGGCGCAGGAGCCGATCGGCCGCAGTTGGCGGGCCCGAGCAGATCGGCAACGCCCGTTCACCCGCTGGTTTAGTTCGCTCCACAAGACCTTCGAAATAGAACCCTCGCGACCCGGCGTTCCGCCCCCCTTGAGCCATGGGAATTCCGGTATGCAGATACTTCATGGACTCGACAGTCCCGCCTAGCCTTACTTTGCCCCCGGCGACACGATGTATTTGCAAGGCCTACTGAGGGTTTCGTTCTGCAGGCGCGATAGTGATTCCGTAACGGTCGATATCATCGAGCACCTGGTCGAGCGATTCATTGGAATCCGCGGCCGCGGCGGGAGCAGCTTGCGTTTTCATTCGCGCAATCTCGGGGCGGACCTCGATTCGGTTCTCTACTTGCGGCGCGGGCGTCCCTGCCTGTGCTCCTTTTTCGATGTAAGCGAGTGCTTTGCGCGCCGCGTCATTTTTGCCGAATTCGGTGGCAACGAAGCCATATAGGACGATACGCCGACTGCCGGCGGCGTCACCCAGCACCTGGGCGCCCACTAACGGTAGTCGATGCTGTCGGAGGTAGGTGGTAAGAGACTGGCTATCGGCAGGCTCAACTTTGTAGCTTTGCGCGAAAGTTGCCGGGACCGCAATGAGCAGCGCGGCCATACAACATGCTGCAACTGGCCGCAGTCGTTTGATGCTTAAACCACCTCGGCACGCCCCGCTGAGCATAAGCCTATGGTATGCTCTCGGCCGGCGCCGCTCCATCAGCCGGGTTGCTAGCAACCGTTGCGGCTGCCGCGTATACAAAAGATCGATGTGGCGTTTGGCTATTCTTGTAGCGCTCGTGAATTGGCTTCTCGCCGGCTGCGCCGAGACTCCTCAACAACGCGCGCAACGGCTCGAACCAGTGCTATCGGCCGCGGGTTTCCACATGGTTCCGGCCGGCACTCCCCAGCGCCAGCAGGAATTGGCGTCTCACACTCCGCTCAAGATGCGGTATTACTTCGCTAACGGAAAACCGCATTACTGGTTCGCCGACCCGTACGTCTGTAACTGCGTCTATATTGGTAACGAGGCTGATTTTCAGAAGTATCAGCAGCTTAAGCTGCAACAGCAGATGGTTGAGCGGGAGCAGGCTGCCGCCGCAATGAATGAGAACGCCGCCGAGCAAGAACAATTCAACTGGATGATGTGGCCGCCCGGAGCCTATCTCTACTGACACCAGCTAACCGGCCTCGGTCTTTATGTATCGCCTGCCCGAAATCCGTGCGCACTTTTAGTCCGCGCTGGTTTAGTTTCGAACCTTTTTTATCCTGTTCTGCCTGCCTTGCCTTGTCGAAAATCTCCGACGCAAAATTGCCGAGCAGTGGCGGATCGACTTCGCCGCGCCAGCGCTCCGCCAGCACAGCGAGGAGATGCTGCGGACGCTGCTTGACTACTCGCCGGAGCGAATCGAGCAACTGCATCGGGGCAAAATAATCTCTTTCATCGCAACCGTTACCCGGGGCAAGATAATTCTTTCGCTACGCGCAAACCGCCGGAAGCACTGATTTAAAATTAGGGCTGGAGGTCTGCTACCCTAATCACAGAGGTGAGTGCGGTGCCTAGATTCTGGCTATCGTTTGATCTCGGCCTGCGGGGAAACTACGAAGAGTTGTATCAGTGGCTCGACAATGCGGAATCACTGGAATGCGGCGATAGTGTCGCGACCTTTGTAACGGCCAAAACCCGCGAGCAGATAACGAAAGAACTCTCGAAAGTCCTGGGCAGGAACGCACGAGTCTATCTGATCGGCCCCGGAAAAAAGGGTGCGGTTGCGGGTCGGTTCATACTTGGGCGCAGGAAGAGAGCACCGTGGTCCGGATATGCGATACCGGCGACTGAGGGAGAAGAGGAGGCGTGAGGCGAGTCTGCGCCGACACGGGGTTTTTGATAGCCCTATACGGAGAAGAGGGAACCCAACACGCGCGCGCGTCGCTATGGTTCGAGCGACTGTTTGCTGGGCCCGCGCATCAGCTGCTTGTTCTCTGGCCAGTGCTATATGAGGCTCTGAATACTCGCCTGGTCAGGAACTCTCGGCAAATAACCGCGATGGAGCAGGAATGGATAAAATTACGCAAGAATGGCCAGCTCGATTACCTGAATGACCAGCTCTACAGACAGGACGCATTCGACGGTGTGTTTAATGAGACCAGGCGGCCAAGGCGAAGCTATCGAGCTTTGAGCTTGGCTGACCGCGTTATCCGCGCTCTGATCGATGATGTTACTCTAAGCCTTGACGTGCTACTCACCAACCACGAATCGGCGTTTCACGATGTTTGCCGCATTCGGGGTCTTGAGTTGATTTCAATCCTCCGCGAGACGTAGCGGTTAGTAAAAGTCAACGCCTGGGAGGTAGGTATGGCCAGTTCACGTCAATTGCGCCTTGGGGCTTTCATGCGGCCGATCAGTATTCATACCGCCGCTTGGCGCTATCCGGGCGCGTTCCCGGATGCGAATTTCAATTTTCGACATCTCAAGCGTTTCGCGCAAAAGTTGGAGCATGGCAAGTTCGACGGCTTCTTCATGGCCGACCATCTCGCCGTGCTCAACATGCCGATGGAGGCACTGAAACGCAGCGCCACCGTTACTTCGTTCGATCCGCTGATACTGCTGCCGGCACTGGCGGCCGTCACCGAGCATCTGGGACTCATCGCCACTGCCTCCACCACCTACAACGAGCCGTATCACGTGGCGCGAAAATTCGCCTCGCTCGACCATCTCAGCGGCGGCCGCGCGGGATGGAACGTGGTAACCTCCGGCAATCCTGACGAATCGCTGAATTTCGGCCTCGACCAGCATGTCGAACATGAGATGCGTTACCGGCGCGCGCGCGAGTTCTTTGATGTGGTGACGGGCCTGTGGGATAGCTGGGCCGATGATGCCTTCGTTCGCGACGTCGAGGCCGGCATCTACTTCGATCCCGCCAAACTCCATGTTCTTAACCACAAGGGCGAGTTCCTCAAAGTGCGCGGGCCGCTTAACGTCGCGCGTCCGATTCAGGGCTGGCCGGTGATCGTGCAGGCCGGCGCATCAGAGGCGGGCCGCCAGCTCGCCGCGGAGACAGCCGAGGTTATCTTCGGCGCCGGCAGCAATATCGCGAATGCGCGCACATTCTATGCCGATGTGAAGGGCCGCATGAAAAAGCTCGGCCGCGACCCGGACCATCTGAAGGTGCTGCCGGGGGCCTTCGTCGTGGTCGGTGACTCGGCCGCCGAAGCGCGTGAGAAGAGGGCGCGACTTGATAGTCTCGTGCACTATGACAGCGCCATCGCGTCACTCTCGATCGCGCTCGGCCACGACGCGTCGCGCTTCGATCCTGAGGGTCCGCTGCCACCGATTCCCGAAAGTAACTCCAGCAAAAGTGGACGGGAGCGGATCGTCGAGCTGGCGCAGCGGGAAAAGCTGACCGTGCGTCAGCTAGCGCAACGGGTCGGCGGCTACGGCGGACTCGCCTTTGTCGGCACGCCGGCGACGATCGCCAATCAGATGGAAGAGTGGCTCTTCACCGAAGCCTGCGACGGCTTTAACGTGATGTTTCCATATCTGCCCGCCGGCCTCGACGACTTCGTTGATCGTGTCTTGCCCGAACTGCAGCGGCGCGGCCTCTTTCGGCGCGAGTATGAAGGCGGGACGCTCAGGGAAAATCTCGGCTTGCCCCGGCCGGAGAATCGCTTTTTTTCAACAATCAAAGCGTAACTGCGTTTCGGTAGTTCGGCTCTGAACCCTGATGAATCATCTCGCGGCCCTTCTTTAATCCCTCTCCCGGTCAGGGAGAGGGAAGGGAGAGGGTCGTTTTTCAGCCGCAGGCGCGGCGATTAGGAAAATGCGGAGAGGGCTCCAATAATCGCGAATCGCGCGCTGAGTGCGCTGACAAAGGACCCTCTCTGGGGCGCAGCGCCCCATCTCCCCCTGACGGGGGGAGAGCCTCGGGCTGCTCAGCGCGGTAACGCTTTAATCACGTCATCGGCCTTTACGACCGTCGTGAGCATACCGAGCACTCCACCTAATACTGCGCGATGGGCTTCGTCGGTGAAGGTTGCACAGCAGTCATCGGGAATGGTCACGTAGTATCCGCGGTCGACCGCGTCGCGCGCCGTGCCCTCTACCACCCCGTCGGTGGCAATACCGGTAAGCACAAGATGAGTGATACCCTGGGCGCTGAGAATTGCTTCCAGGGGACTGGCATAGAAGGCACTCACCCGGGTTTTCGTGATCACGATATCACTCGAGTGACGCCTCACGTCCGGATGGATTTCGGCGCCCCAGGTGCCGTGTTTGAGTATCTCGTTCTGCTTCATTCCCGCCAGGATTGGCGTGTTCTGCGGCGCGTCGACGTAATCAGGGCGATAGGCATGGCGGACATGTATAATCGGCACTCCCACCTGGCGTCCGGCCTCAGCCAGGCGCGCGATAGTGCCGAGCACGTTGTGCTGCTTTATCAGCTTGGCCATCGCGCCATTGTTCATCGCCGCCATCTTGCCTTTCTCGTCAACGATATCGTTCTGGCAGTCCATGACGAGAATCGCGCTCTTGCCCTTGGGCAATGTCAGTGTTGCCATGATGGAACCTCCGTCGGGTGTCATACGTAGCGGCTTCTACGCCGCAGCGCAAATCAATACCCGAACCAGAATTCGTTCTCGCGTCTTCTTCTGTCACCCTCGCGCGTGTCTGGCGCGTGAAGGGTCCCGGAAGCGAAGACGCGGGATCCCGCGCGCGGCAGCCACGCGCGGGAATGACAGAAGAGGGTCATTAGTTACGTTAGTTACGTTCCAGATGTAGCGGGCTAGCAGCTACTTCGCGGTAGTCGCCGGTTCAAACAGGCGGTTGCCTGAGCGTTTCGTATCGCCGCCTCCGCTCCGCGTTGATCCTTCGCTAGCGCTCAGGATGACGGGAAAAAAGCCCTCCCGGAGAAGACCGTCCAGATCATTCCAAAACACCGGCTGCGGCCAGCTCGGTGATGCGGTCCTGATCGTAACCCAGAATCGATTCCAGCACATACTGATTGTCGCCGCCGACGGTGGGCGCCGGCCGCGCGACACTGGCAGGCGTGCGCGACAAGAGAAACCGTGGTCCTTCGACGACCATTTTGCCGCAAACCGGATGCACGATTTCAATCAGATATCCCCGTGACGCCAACTGCGGATCGTGGCATACGTCTTTGCTATCCTGGACTGCGGACGCTGGAATCCCCAATTGCTGAAGTAGTGCCTCCGCCGCGTGCGCGGTTAGACCTCGTGTCCATTCACTGATGATGGGGTCCAGGTGGTCGCGATTGCTATATCGCGCGGCCAAGGTCGCAAAGCGTTCGTCTCGTACGAGGCTGGCGCGGTTCATTGCGGGGCACAACGAATGCCAGTGCTCGTCAGTCTTGCACGTGATCGCAATCCATCGATCGTCGCCCAACGCCGGATAAACACCATGCGGCGCGTAACTTGGGTCCGTATTCCCGACGCCTTGCTCGACCCGTCCGTTGGCTGCGCAATCAAGCAGTGCAGGGGTGAGGAAATGCAGCGCCGATTCCGCCTGCGATTGATCGATATACTGACCTTTGCCGGTGCGCCGCCGGTAGTCGAGCGCCGCCAGTACCGCGATCGCGCCAAAACGCGGTGCGATGTAATCGGTGTACGCTCCGAACGGCCCCGACGGCGGCCGATCAGGCCAACCGCAAAGATGGTAAAAGCCTGCCACCGCGGCGGCCATGTTGCCGAAGCCCACAAAGCTCGACATCGGCCCGCTCTGCCCCATCAGGCATGAGCTCAGCATGATCAGATCCGGTTTGACCGCGCGCAGCGACTCATAATCGAGCTGCCACGCCCGCATCGCCTTGGGCGAAAATGATTCGCACACGACGTCGGCCCATCGCACGAGGTCCAGCACCAGCTCTCGCGCCTGCGGTTTATTCAAATCGAGTGCCAGTCCGAGCTTACCGGCATTGTAGGTGCCGAACAGGCCGGAGCCGTCGTGCGCTGGCTGGTTATTGAGAAAGGGGCCAACTGTGCGGGCACCATCGACCCGCTTCGCTGACTCTATTCGAACTACCGTCGCACCATAGTCGGCGAGCGTTCTGGTAGTGCCTGGCCCCGCCAGCGCCCACATAAAGTCGACCACCTTCACATCGTCGAGAGGTAACATCAGATAATCCCTCCGCGCGCCAACTCCCGGAGCTTCTCCTCGGATATCCCCAACTCGTCGACGTACAGCTCGCGATTGTGTTCTCCGACCAGCGGCGGACGCCGCCGATAAAGTATTGGAGCGGCGCTGAACTTCGCGAACGGCCCCGGATAGGGAAACGAGCGTCCGAGTTCCGGATGCTCGAGAACTTGCCAATACTGGCGCGACTGCAGTTGAGGACTTTCGAGCACTTCGTTCATCGTCGCAATCGGTGCGATCAGTAGTCCGCGCTCGAGCGCAACTTTGAGAAGCTCCGCCTTGGTTCGGTTCGCGACAAATTCCGCGATCAACCCGACCACTCGCTCATATTCGGTCATTGGCT
>WNFC01006097.1_pt1 | contig 13257 bp, 10 predicted proteins | sample 5400541 | NCBI WGS metagenome assembly WNFC01 (sample SAMN13153342, study PRJNA577476) | soil metagenome | isolation source: 120 cm saprolite under Douglas fir tree site 2 hole 2 replicate 1 | place: USA:California | collected 2015-04-18
GCTTCTTGCCCTGTCCGACCCCGGGCGGCGTGCCGGTCGCGATCACGTCGCCCGGCTCGAGCACCATGAATTGCGACACGTAGGAGACGATATGCGCGACGGGGAAGATCATGGTCCGGGTCGAGCCTTTCTGCATGCGGTCGCCGTTGACGTCGAGCCACATCGATAGGTTCTGCGGCGCCGCGATCTCGTCCGCGGTCACCAGCCAGGGCCCGAGCGGGCCAAACGTCTCGCAGCCCTTGCCCTTGGTCCATTGTCCGGCGCGCTCGAGCTGAAATTCGCGCTCGGAGACGTCGTTGGCGACGCAATAGCCGGCGACGAAATCGAACGCGTCCTTCTTCGATACATAGCGCGCGCGGGTGCCGATCACGATCGCGAGCTCGACTTCCCAATCGGTCTTCTGCGAGCCTTTCGGCAGCATGATGTCGTCGTTGGCGCCGACGATGCAGTTGGGCGCCTTGTTGAAGATGATCGGCTCCTTGGGGATCGGCATGCCCGCCTCCGCGGCATGGTCGGCGTAGTTCAACCCGATCGCGATGTAATTGCCGACATGTCCGACGCAGGGACCGAGCCGCACGCCGCTTCGCACCGGCGGCAGCTTGTCGACGTCGGCCTTGCGGATTTTTGCTAGTCCGCGCGGGCTCAAGGTCTCGCCGGCGATGTCGGGCACCACGCCCGAAAGATCGCGGATGCGGCCTTTGCCGTCGAGGATGCCGGGCTTCTCGCGGCCGGGCGCGCCGTAGCGGACGAGCTTCATGGGCGGTTCACTCCCTTGCTGACCAGTTTGATTATCGCAGCCCCAGACGGCGGCGGATCATGCGTTGGCGCCGCGCCGCGGGCAAGCGCCCGAACGCCGGCGCCGCGCGTTCCTGCCAACCCAATCAGAACGCGCCCGGGAACGCGCCGCCGTCGATCAAGAGATTCTGGCCGGTGATGTAGCCGGCCTGCGCCGAGCACAGGAACGCGCACGCGGCGCCGAACTCGTTGGGATCGCCGAAGCGCTTCGCCGGCACCGCGGCGGCGCGTTCGGCGCGGAGCTGCTCGACCGGGACGCCTCGGCGCTCCGCCGTCGCTTTGATGTTCGACTCGAGCCGATCGGTCGCGAACGATCCCGGCAGCAGAAAATTGATGGTCACGTTGGAGGCGGCAACCGAACGGGCGACACCGGCCAGAAATGCGGTGAGGCCGGCGCGCGCGCCCGAGGAGAGATCGAGCCCGGGAATCGGCATTTTCACCGACGCCGAGGTGATGTTGACGATGCGTCCGAAGCGGCGGCGGGTCATCGGCTCGATCGCCTTCTGGATCAGCTCGATCGCGACCACCATGTTGGCGATCACGCCGTCGAGCATGGCTTTGCGGTCGAGCTCGCGGAAATCCCGAAACGGCGGTCCGGCATTGTTGTTGACCAGAATGTCCGGCTCCGGGCAGGCCTCGAACAATGCGGCCTGGCCCTCGACGGTGGCGACGTCGGCGGCGATGGCCGTGATCTTGCCGCGGCCGGCGGCACGGATCTCGGCGGCGGTCGCCTCGAGCCGCGCCTTGTCGCGCCCGTTGATCACGACGTCGCAGCCGGCCTGGGCCAGCGCGAGCGCGCAGCCGCGGCCGAGCCCCCGGCTCGATGCGCACACGATGGCCTTGCGGCCGGCAATGCCGAGATCCATGCGGTTCCTCCTGTTTCGCGGGCCGCCAATGTGGCAGCTCGATACCTCCGGCGCAATCGCACGAGAGCGCTTGCCGGGAGGGAGGAGGCGGGACTACGGTTCCGGGCGATGACCGCCCCCATCGAGTCGAGCCCGACCCTTCCGACCGCCGCCGACGTCGAGGCGGCCGCCAGACGCCTGCGGGGCGTAGCTTTGTGGACCCCGCTGCTCGCTTCCCCGGTGCTCGACGCGCGCACCGGCGGAAGGATGTTTCTCAAGGCCGAGACCCTGCAGCGCACCGGATCGTTCAAGTTCCGCGGCGCCTACAACAAGATTTCCTCGCTTCCGGCCGAGAGCCGCGCCGGCGGCGTGGTCGCCTATTCGTCCGGCAATCATGCGCAGGGGGTCGCGGCAGCCGCGAAGCTGCTCGACATGCCGGCCGTCATCGTCATGCCCAGCGACGCGCCGCGACCCAAGCGCGAGCGCACCGCCGAGCTCGGCGCCGAAGTGGTGCTCTACGATCGCGAGCATGAGGACCGGGAGGCGATTGCCCGCGAGATCGCCGCGCGCCGGCACGCGACCCTGGTACCGCCCTACGACGATCCGCTGATCATCGCCGGCCAGGGCACCGCCGGCCGCGAGATCGTCGAGGATCTGGCGGCAATGGGGCTCGAGCCGGACGTGGTCGCGGTCACGGCGTCCGGGGGCGGGCTCACCGCCGGCGTTGCGCTCGCCGTCAAGGCGAAATGCCCGCGTGCGAGGATCTACACCGCGGAGCCGCAAGGGTTCGACGATCACGCGCGCTCGTTCAAGAGCGGCCGCCGCGAGACGAACCCGAGCGTCACCGGCTCGATTTGCGACGCATTGCTGGCGCGCATGCCGGGAGAGATGACGTTCGCGATCAATCGCACGCTGGTCGGCGAGGGCGTCTCCGTCAGCGATGCCGAGGTCGCCGCCGCGGTCGCCTTCGCGTTCCGCGAGCTCAAACTCGTGGTCGAGCCGGGCGGCGCGGTCGCGCTCGCCGCACTGCTGGCGGGAAAGATCGACGTGCGCGGCAAGATCGCCGTCGCGGTCCTGTCCGGTGGCAATGTGGACCCGGAGCTGTTCCACCGCCTGGTGGCGTGATCGCGATCAGCTGAACAGCGCGATCTTTTCCTCGGCGCTGAGCGCCAGGATGGGCCGGAGCGGGTCGTCGAGAGAATCCACCGGCCGCATCTCGGGAGCGTGCGCCCGTCCCATTGCCGATGGCGGACTTTTGGCGGGCCCGGACAGCGGCTCGGTCGCCGGCGCTGCATGCTGTCGGTCGAGGGCCGCCGCGGTTTGCGCATCATCCTCGGCGGTGCTCACGTCCGCCGGCGCCATCATCACGTCGACGTCGGCCTGGTCGAGGCCGAGCTCCGCAGGCCCGGTGAGCGCTGCCGGCGCATTCGGCCCTGCGGCTTTCTCGCCGGCCGTGTCGCCGTCGAGCCCCCAGATGTCGATCATGGCGTTGATGCGGCCTTCCAGATAGCGCAGCACCTGGATCACCTTGCCGGTGCGCTGGCCGGTGAGATCCTGGAACGCGCAGGCGGTATAGATGTCGGTCGCCTTGGCGTTGATCAGGTCGCAAACCTCGGGCTCGATGCCTTGCTCGCGCAAGGTCCAGGCGATCTCCTGGACCTGCTCGGCGGCGGCGAGGATGTCGGAGGTGGCCGTCTCGGTCGCCTGCACGATCGAATCGAGTTCCGCCGTCACCTCGCCGAATTTCCCGGAATCCTCGACATCGGGCTTGATCGCCGCGATCTCGGCCTTGGTACGGGCAATCGCCTTGGCCATTTCGAAGAGGTCGAGACGGATGCGGTCGACCGCCTGCGCGCTGGGCTCGCCACGGATGGCGGCTCCGAGCCGGTCGATGGCGCCGAGCAGCGTCATCGTGTTGGAATGGCGGTTGCGCCGGGCGTATTCGGCCAGGAACCAGCGGCCCCGTCCGGTCTCCATGACGGCCGCTTCGATCAAGTCGTAATCCGCCTCGGAGAGCGGCATCAGGGCGGGCGGCTGCGGCATTCCCGGGTCCCAATCGAGCGAATCGGCGAAAACCATGGCCGACGAATCGTCACGATCCGCTTAATGCCCCCCGGTTTTCCAGGCGTCCCACAGGGCGTTTGCCTCCGTGCGGCGGCGTGGCGCTCAGCGTTTTGTCCGCCTCGCACGCTTGCGCGGTCGCGAACGTCGTTGCCGGGTCTCCGGGGCGGGTTGGGCCGTGAGACGGGCGAGGCTGGCTTTGATCTCTTCGACGCCTTCCGCCACGTGCAGGATCGCCACCGCCAGGGCCTGAACGGCGGCATCGGGCTTCCCGGGCGATTCGTCGCCGGCGATTTCCAACAACGTCCTGCGCACCAGCCTGATGTCCATCGCTTCCGCCTTCGTTGGTCGCCGGCACCCTGCCACGGGAATGGTCGATCGCGTGTGGCGGCCGAGCGCCTCATCCCCATAACTCCGGCGTCGGCGGATAGACGAGGCTTCCTTCGTACTGGAGGCCGTGCGGGCGGTCCTGTGCGAGCAGCAAGGGTCCGTCGAGATCGACCAGGCGCGCGCGCCGGGCGAGGAGATGCGCCGGCGCCATGGCGAGCGAGGTCGCGACCATGCAGCCGACCATCAGGCCGAAGCCGAGCCGCTCGGCCTCCGCCGCAAGCCGCAAGGCCTCGGTGAGACCGCCGGTCTTGTCGAGCTTGATGTTGACGGCGTCGTACTTGCCGGCGAGAGCCCCCAGACTCGCGCAAGTATGCACGCTTTCATCGGCACAGATCGGAATGGCGTGGGGAAATGCGGCCAGGCATTGATCCGCCCCGGCCGGCAGCGGCTGCTCGACGAGGGTCACGCCGGCCTCGGCGCAGGCGGCGAGGTTTTCCGGAAGGTTTTGCGGGTTCCAGCCCTCGTTGGCATCTACGATCAGCTCGCAATCCGGCGCCGCCGCGCGAACCGCCCGAACGCGCTCGGGATCGCCCGCGGCGCCGAGCTTCACTTTCAACAGCCGGTACGCGGCGGCCTTCGCCGCGGCTGCCGCCATGGCTGCGGGGGTATCGAGCGAGATCGTGTAGGCGGTGACCAGCGGCCGCGGGGAGGGCAGGCCGGCCAGCACATGAACCGGGGTGCCGGTGCGCTTCGCCTCAAAATCCCAGAACGCGCAGTCGAGCGCGTTGCGGGCGGCGCCCGCGGGCATGCGTTCCTGCAGGCCTATCCGGCCAAGCCCGCCGGCGAGCGGCTCGCGCATGGCTTCGATCGCGGCAGCCACACCCTCGACGGTCTCGCCGTAGCGGGCATAGGGCACGCATTCGCCCCGGCCGCGGTGCCGGCCATCGGCGAGCTCCGCGACCAGCACCTCGGCTGTCGTCTTTGCGCCGCGTGAGATCGCAAATTTGCCCGCAATCGGCCACTTTTCCAGATGAATGAAGAGCGAGACGGCCATGGCCGAAAACCGCGGAACCCTCGACAGGGCGGGCGAGGGATGGTCAATAGGCCCAAGGGGGGCGGCGGCTCAAGCCAGCGCCGGCGCCGTCACGGGGAAGCCTGAATGCTGCAGTTCCGGGAGCCCTTGCTCAAGAGCGCCGCGCACGGCGATTGGGTGGAATTTGCCGCGGCCGGCGCCTGGACGGCGGAACATGCCCAGGAGCTCGAGCCGCTCGTCGCGCAGGCGGAGCGCGAGCCCTTGTCGGTGCGCGCGGTCGGCATCGACATGAGCCGGGTCGAGCGCCTCGACACCTTCGGTGGCTGGCTGCTCGAACGGCTGGTGCGCGCCTTCCGGGCGGCGGGCTGCAAGGTCAAGATCGTCGGCCTGTCCGAGCATTACAACGGGCTGATCGAGGAGCTCCATCACGTCAATCTGACGCCGCCGCGGACCGAGAGGCAGGAAAGCCGGCTGGCCGCGGCACTCGCCATGGTCGGCCGCACCATGGTCGAGGTGGGGCAGGATCTGGTGGATTTTGCCCGCATGCTCGGCGAGCTGATCACCGTCGTGGCGCGGGTGGCGGCGCGGCCGCGGACCTTCCGCCTCACCTCCACGGTCCATCAGCTCGAGCGGGTCGGCTGGCGGGCCGTTCCGATCGTTCTGCTGATCACGTTTTTGATCGGGTCGATCCTGGCGCAGCAGGGCATCTTCCATTTCCGCAAATTCGGCGCCGACATCTACGTGATCGACATGGTCGGCGTTCTAGTGCTCCGCGAGGTCGGGGTGATCATCGTCGCCGTGATGGTCGCCGGCCGGTCGGGCAGCGCGTACACGGCCGAGCTCGGCTCCATGAAGATGCGCGAGGAAGTCGACGCGCTGCGCACGATGGGGTTCGATCCGACCGAAGTCCTGATCCTGCCGCGCATCGTCGCGCTGCTCATCGCCGTGCCGATCCTCACCTTCCTGGGCTCGATGTCGGCGATCTACGGCGGCGCGCTGGTCGCCTGGGGCTACGGCGGCATCAATCCGGACGTGTTTCTCTCGCGCCTCAAGGAGGCGATCTCGCTCGACACCTTCGAGGTCGGCATGATCAAGGCGCCGTTCATGGCGCTGGTGATCGGGATCGTGGCCTGCGTCGAGGGCTTCAAGGTCGAGGGCAGCGCGGAATCCCTCGGCCTGCACACCACCGCCTCGGTGGTCAAGGCGATCTTTCTCGTCATCGTGTTCGACGGCCTGTTCGCGATGTTCTTCGCCTCGATCGGGAAATAGCAAAATGCCGGCGGCTGCCAACGGCGTTGCCATAAGGGTGCGCGATCTCGTCGTCGGCTTCGGCGGCGCCCGCATCCTCGATCAGCTCTCTCTCGACGTATTTCGCGGCGAAGTTCTCGGCTTCGTCGGGGGCTCGGGCCAGGGCAAATCGGTGCTGATGCGCACCATCATCGGCCTGGTGCCCAAGCGCGAGGGCACGATCGAAGTGTCCGGGGTCGATCTCGGGCGCGCGAGCGCCGAGGAACGCCAAGCGACGGAGCGGCGCTGGGGCATCCTGTTCCAGCAGGGCGCGCTGTTCTCCTCGCTCACCGTGCGCCAGAACGTGCAGTTCCCGATGCGGGAATATCTCGAGATCTCCGACCGCCTGCTGGAAGAGATCGCGGTCGCCAAGCTGGAGATGGTCGGCCTGAAGGCCGACGTCGTCGACAAGTTTCCCTCCGAGCTGTCCGGCGGCATGATCAAGCGCGTGGCGCTGGCCCGGGCGCTGGCGCTCGATCCCGAGATCGTGTTCCTGGACGAGCCGACCTCGGGGCTCGACCCGATCGGCGCCGCGGATTTCGACAACCTGATCCGTACCTTACAGCAGACTTTGGGCCTGACGGTTTTCATGGTAACCCATGACCTGGATAGCCTGTATACCATCTGCGACCGCATCGCCGCGCTCGCCGACGGTAAGGTCATCGCCGCAGGCCCGATGGCGACGATGCTCGCTTCGGAGCATCCTTGGCTCAAGGCCTATTTCCACGGGCAACGCGGGCGGCTCGCGGGGCCGGCTGGGCCGGCGCGGGCCATGGGGGCGGCAGGGGCCGCATAGGGAAGGACGGGGTGCGATGGAAACCAGAGCCAATTACGTGCTGGTCGGCGCGTTCACGCTCGCTGTCGTCGCCGCGGCGTTCGGGTTCGTCTATTGGTTCTCGAACCTCGGCGACCACGGGGTGCGCGAAACCTATCGCGTGGTGTTCGACGGCACCGTGTCGGGGCTGCGGACCGGATCCTCGGTGCTGTTCAACGGCATTCGCGCCGGCGAAACCACCGAACTCAAGCTCAATCCCACCAACCCCCGGCAGGTGGTGGCGACGATCGCGGTCGAGCCCAAGACGCCGATCCGGTCGGACACCAGCATCAGCCTGGATTTCCAGGGGCTGACCGGGATCGCCTCGATCTCGCTCAAGGGCGGCACGCCCGGGGCCGCGACCTTGCCGATCGCCCAGGACGGCGGGCCGCCGCTCCTCGTCGCCGATGCGGGCGCAACCCAGGACGTGACCCAGAGCGCGCGCGAAGTGCTGCGCAAGGTCGATAATTTCTTTGCCGAGAGCGAAGGTCCGCTGCACGACGCGATCCGCAATCTCGACACCTTCAGCGCCACCTTGGCCAAGAACTCGGAGCGGATCGACCACGTGATCGCCGGCGTCGAAGGCCTGTTCGGCGCCGACGGCAAGGGCGAGATCAACGAGGCGGTGCACTCGCTCAAGGCGCTGGCCGACAATCTCGACAAGCGCACCGCGGACATCACCGCGGGGGTGACGCGTTTCACCGGATCGGGCCTGCGCGAATGGGAAGCGCTCGCGGTCGACGGCCGGCGCACCCTTTCCGATCTCGATCGCGCCATCAAGAATCTGGACCGCAATCCGCAGCGGGTCATCTTCGGCGGCAGCGGCAGCAGCGGCGCGGTGCCGGAGTACAGCGGCCGACGCTGAGCGTAGCGGCGGCAGAGGCGAGGGGGATGCTGGTGAGCGTGGTCGGGCGTGGTTCCCGAGGCGTCGGCAGGGCCGCGGTGCTGGCGCTTGCGATCGCGCTTTCGGCTTGCGGCGGGCAGGCGCCGCCCACGTTCGATCTCAACGCGCCGCAGACGTTGACCAAGGCCCGCGGCGCGGGGCGCGGGCAACTGGTCGTGGTCGAGCCGACGGCGCTCTCGGTGCTCAACACCGACCGCATCGTGATCCGCACCCAGGGCGAGATCGCCTACCTCTCGCGCGCGCAATGGAGCGACCGCCTGCCGCGGCTGGTGCAGAGCCGCATCGTCGAAGGCTTCGAGAACGGCAGCCGGCTGCGCGCGGTGGGGACCCCCGGCGACAAGCTCGCCGCCGACTTTCAGCTCGTCACCGAGGTGCGCGCATTCCACCTCTCGGTCGCGTCCGCGCCCATGGCCGAAGTCGAGATCTCCGCCAAGGTCGTGACCGACCGCGGCGGCCGCGTGCTCGCCGCAAAAGTGTTCCGCGCCAGCGTTCCCGCCGCCTCCACCGAGGGACCGGACGCGGTATCGGCACTCGACGAGGCGTTCCAGCGCGTCATCACCGATCTGGTCGTCTGGGCCTCCCACGTGGTGTGAGGCGCGGCGTTGATCGCTGCCGTCGCCCGGATGGAGCGCAGCGAAAATCCGGATCAGCAGAGCCCTGCTGATCGAGGTCCCCGCCTTCGCGGGCCACAAAAAAGGCGCGCCGAGGCGCGCCCTCTTTGTTTCCGCGGCAGCGCGCCTTACTCGAAGCGGCCGGCGGCGTGGGCCAGCATGGTGTAGACCTTGCCGGTCTCCGAGGTCAGGTAGGTGCGCGCCACCACCGCGCCGCGGTCGTCGCGCGAGACGTCGTCGAGCAGCCGCTCGAACTCGCCGATGTAGCGGTCGACCGTCTGCTTGAAGTCGCGTTCGCCGCGATAGCGCTTGCGGATCTCGTCGAAGGTCTTCTGCCCCTGCATGGTATAGAGCCGCTTGGTGAACACGTTGCGCTCGCCGCGCTTGTAGCGGTCCCAAAGCTCGCCGGCCGCGTCGTGATCGATCATGCGGGCGATGTCGACCGAGAGCGAATCGAGCGATTCGAGCGCATGGCGGGCCGGACGCTCCTTGCCGCCTCCCTCCTCGTCGCGCGAAGCCCGGGCCAGCAGCTCGCTCATCCAGCCGTCGCGGCCGTCGCGGCCGTTGTTGCGGCCGTTGCCCTGCGGCGGCGGCGAGGCGGGGCCTTCCGGCGGCCTGCGCGGAGGAGGAGCCGCCGGGGCGGAGCGCCCCCCGCCGCCGACGACCTCGAGGCGCGCGGCGGGGCGAGGCTCGCTGCGAGCGCCGCCCGCGGCGACCTCGTCGCGCACGCCGCGGCGCATCGGCTCGGCGGCGTCGATCGCGTGCGAATGGCGGGCCACGATGCGGTTGAGCTCGGCCAGCGCGTCGATCTGCTCGACGATGACCCGGCGCATCTGCGCGGTGCTCTCGGCGGCTTCCTGCGGCAGTTCGAGCACGCCGCGGCGCATCTCGGCGCGGGTCTTTTCCAGCTCGTGCTGGATCTCGCCGGCCATGCCCTTCATGTCGCGCACGATCTCGGCAAAACGCTCGCTGACCTGGCGGAACAGAGTCTGCGTGTCGCCGGTCGCCTGGTCATAGAGGCCGCGCAACGCCTCGCCGGTGCGTTGGCGCTCCTGCTCCGAAGTCGAGCGCACCAGCTCGTACTGGCTGGTGATGGCGCGGGAGCCCTCCGCGGTGGATTCGGCGATCACCTGCGCGATTTCGCGGGCGCGCCCCTCGGCGGCCTCGAAGGAATCCTTCAGCAGCGTGGCGAAGCGCATCAGCCGCTGATCGAGCTCCTGAGCCTTGCCGTCGAGGTGGCCGACCAGCGCATCCATGGAACTGCGCCGCTCCGCCAGCGTCTGCTCGGTGCGGCGATTGCTGGTGTCGACAAGCTCGGCCGCGGATGCCAGCGCCCGGCCGTGCTCGTCGAACTGCTCGGCCACCGCCGTGATCTCGCGCAGCACGTTGCCGGTGATGTTGTGGAACGAGTTGATCTGTTCCTCGACCTTGGAGCTCGTCGCCCCGCTGCGGTCGGCCAATTGGTTCATCGTGGTCACGAACTCCTTGACGCGACCCGACAGCGTGTTCTCCACCGCGCCGAGATTGGCGGTGGCGCCGCTCAGCACCTCCTGGAGCAGGATATTGGCCTCGCGCAGCCGCTCGAACAGCGCCGCGGTGTCGTTGCGCAGCATGTTGTGGGTGTCCATCACCTCCGAGACGGCGGCGGCGGCGGTCTGCTGCGAATGCTCGGTCGCGGTCTTGGCGCCCGCCTGCAAATTCTCCAGCGAGCGAGTGACCGAGGCCGAAGCGGTCGAGGCCGCGTCGTTGATGATGCGGGCGATGTCCTGGCTGTTGTCCAGCATCGTCTTGGTGAACGAGAGGCCCTTGGTCTCGATCGATTGCACCGCCTCCTTGGTGACGCGGTCGACGTCGGTCGCGAATTGCTGGCCGCGGCCGCCGAGCGCGATGAGGAAATTGCCGCTCTTCTCGTCGAGGATCTGCGCCAGCTCCAAGGCGCGGTGGTTGATGCTGGTGTTGAGCTCCTCGGCCTTGGCCGCCATGCTGCGGACCACTTCGGCGCTCACCCCCAGCAGCGTGCGCTCGACCTCGCCGGCGTTCTGCTTGAGCACGTTGCCGGTGCCGGAGGAGATCGCGCCGAGCCGGCTCTCGACCTCGTCGGTCTGTTGCTTGAGCGCCGCGGACAATTGGGCCAGCGCCTGTTCGGCTTCCCCGGTGTTGGTCTTGATGGCGTGGCTGAGCTGCTCGAACCGCGACGTCATGGCGATCGAGACGGCCTCGCCGCGCACTTCGATCTGGCTGGCCACGGTCTCGACGCGGCCGACCAGCAGCTCCTCGAACCGGCCGATGCGGGCATCGAGATTGCCGGCGATCTCCATGGCGCGCACGCCGAGCGTCTTGTCGATCTCGTCGGTCTTTGCGGCGAGCGCGTCGGCGACCTTGCTGCCGCGGGCATTGATGGTGGCCGCGATGTCGCCGATGCGCTGCTCCAGCGCGCCGACGACCTCCTTGCCGCCCTCCGCCAGGGTCTTGGCAATGTCCAGCACGCGATCGCCGAGCGCCTGGTTGAGCGTCTGCGTGCGGGCGTCGAGGGCCTCCTGGACGCGCGCGATGCGCTGATCGAGCCCGGCGGTGAACTCGGTCGCCCGGGTGGTGACGCGGTCATCGAAATTCTCGACGTGGGAGTGCATCCGCTCGGTCAGCTCGGTCGAATGCTGGCCGAGGCGCTCCACCAGCTCGCCGCCGCGATCGCCGAAACTCTCGACGTGGGAGCGCATCTTCTCGGTCAGCTCGGCGGAATTGTAGCCGAGCCGCTCCACCAGCTCGCCGCCGTAGACCTTCACCGTGCGATCGAACTCGGTGAGATGCCGGGTGATCAGCTCGCCCAGCGCGCCGCTGTCCTGTGAGATCTTCTCGGCGAGTTCCGAGCCGCCGCGGGTGAACACGTCCTCGAACGACTGCAGGCGCGCGGTGAGCAGCTCCTGGATGGCGTCGCCTTTGACGTTGATGGTCGAGGCCAGCGTGTCGGCGGTCTCGCGGAAGGTCTCGGTGACGGTGGCGCTGCGCGCCACGATCGCCTCGGTGACCCGCGATCCGGTCTCGTCGAGCTTGGAAACCACGTCGCTGCCGCGCAAGGTGAGGTCGAGAACCAGCGATTCCCCCGTCGCCTTCAGGGTATTGTTCACGTCCTCCGCGCGGGTAGCGATGTTCTCGGCGATGCGGCCGCCGGTCTCGATCAGCGCGTCGGTGATGTCCTGGGCCTTCTCGGCGATGCCCGCGGTGAGCCCGGTGGTGCGATGGGTGAAGCCGTCCGCGACCTGGTCGAGCCGCGAGGACAGCAGGTTCGACAGCTTGGTGGCGAGCTCGCCGAACTCCTCGCTGATGTGCTCGGTCTTGACGTGGATGCTCGAGGTCAGGCGCTCGGTGGCGCTTTCGAGCGTGCGCGTCGCCTCGGCGCTGGTGCTGTTGAGCTGCTCGAGCAGATCGCCGCCGCGTTCGCCGATGGCGTCGATCATGGAATCGCCGGCGCGTCCGAGCGCGAGCGTGATGTGCTCGCCCTTCTCCGCGAGCGAGCGCGTGATCCGCTGGGCCGCGTCGGTGACGCTGGCGGCGATCAGCTCGCTGACGGAGCCGATGTCCTGGGTGAGCCCGACGTGGACGCCGGAGATCGCGCTGCGCACCTGCTCGGCCTGGGTGACCATGGTGTCGCGCTGGTTGGCGAGATCCTCGATCAGGCCGCGGATGCGCAGCTCGTTGTCGTTATAGGCGCGCTCCAGCGCCGCGACCTCGTTGTGGACCAGGGCTTCGAGTTCCGCGGCGCGCGCGAGCGCGCGCTCCACTCCGTCGCCCATGGCGGCGACTTCGCGGCGGATCGCCTGGCCGACGCTGACGATCGATTCCTTGGCGATGGTCTCGGGCTCGGCGAACCGCACGGCAGTATCGGTCATGGAGCGGCCGATGATGCGCAGCTCCTGGGCGCGGCTGACCAGGTTCGCGAGCAGGAACAGGAATGCGACCGGCATGATCAGCACGGCCGCAAAACCGTAGAGCTGCAGGGCGATGCCGTTCTCGCCGATCAGCTGAACGGGCTCGGTTCCGAGCTGCGCCATGCCGAGCATGATGCCGGCCGCGATCCAGCCGACCGCAAAAATTCCGGCGATCACATAGGGCCGGCGCGACGGGCGGCGCTGCAGGGTCTGGAGCATGCGCCCGACGGACTGGCGGTCGTCGTTGGCGGCGGGCGGCTGCGCGTCCTCGGCGGCTTCCGGCTCGGCCGCAGGCGGCTCGCCGAAAAAGATTTCCTGGTCTCTCGCCGCATCGCGGCGCGACCGGCGGCGGTTTTCGCGGGTCCTGTCGACCGGGTCGGGCCCTGGAGGCGCCGGCGGCGGCCCGGCCGCAGCCGAGGGTTCGCCGTCCCGGAGACTGAGCGCATCCTGGATCGCCGACAGCGCTGCCTCGGTCGGATCCTGCATTTTCCTGGGGTTGTTTGCCATGATGTTCGTCCGCCGTCCCGTGCTTGTTCCCACCCATCACCGCGGCAAAACCCGCCTGCCGGCGGCTCCGCCTTCCCGAACGGTGATCATTCCCACCCGTACACGAGCCGGCATGAACCCACGCCGGCGCGGCCGAGCGGCCAT
>WNFC01007884.1_pt1 | contig 13257 bp, 9 predicted proteins | sample 5400541 | NCBI WGS metagenome assembly WNFC01 (sample SAMN13153342, study PRJNA577476) | soil metagenome | isolation source: 120 cm saprolite under Douglas fir tree site 2 hole 2 replicate 1 | place: USA:California | collected 2015-04-18
CTTTTCGAGCTTCGCGGAGATGGGCCAGCCCTCAGCAATGAGGACGAACTCATCCGCCAGAAGCGGATTGCCGAGCAGCAGTCCGCCTCGATCTTCGGAAGATTTCACGATGTTCTGATGTCCTCGGCAGTGCTGCGACTTGCCCGGTTTTCGATTCGCAAAATGCTGTACGCGCGCGCCTTGGGGAGTCGGCGAGATCTCGAAGCCGAAGTTTGGGGACGCAACAACGCTTATCGCATTGCTCAAACGGAGGAGATGAAGAGGGCGTGGGCGCTCACCGAGGGTCTGCTTGTTGAGGTAAGCCAGTTGTGCGAGCAACATGGCACACATCTTGTCGTCACCTATATTCCGCGGGCTTTGGAAATCGTTCCAGGCATTCTGGAGGCTGAACTGCAGAAATTTCACTCGGCTGACACTGCCTCTGCATTTGATCTGGCCATGCCGGAGCGCACCCTGGCGGAGGTGACCGCGCGCCGCGGGATCCGCTTCGTTGAGATGCGTAACACGTTTCTCGCCACGCCGCATCCCGAATCCCTGTACTTGCCGGAGATTCTCCGGGATGGACACCTTAGCGCTGCTGGACAATTTCTCGTTGCCCAGACTCTGGCTGAACATCTCCGTGGACAGGATCTCCTTCCAACGAAGAGATTTTCAGCCTGGCGCCACGGAGCATGGTGATCACAATCGCGCATGATTCCATCTGTTCTTGGGTCTGGCGTAGTCGTCTTCAGAAACGCAAAATTGTGGATCGAGCGGTAACCTCGAAAAAAAGTGAGAGGGGGCCGATGGCCGCCTTAAGTGTGCAAGAGAGCGGAAGTTTGCCGGAGCTGGCAAGAAAATTTGTGAAGGAGAGCCTCGGGAACCGAGTGGTTACGGGGGCCGCGGGAGTTCTTGCATCTCGAGCTGCTTTCAACGGACTTTCTTTTGTTCTAAACGTAATTCTGGCGCGGATGCTGGGTGCGTTGGGTCTCGGTGTGTACACGTACGCTTTGGCATGGATATTCCTACTGATGGTGCCTGCGATGCTGGGAATGGATCAACTGGTGGTGCGCGAGATCGCGGCCTCAAGCGTGCGAGCAGAGTGGGGACGGTCGAGGAGAGTTTTGCGCAAATCCATTGAGGTGGTCTCAGTCGCATCGCTGGGGATCGTTTTGATCGCCGGAATCGTGAGCGAGGCGGCGGCTCAACATATAGATACGCAGATTCGTGTGACGTTTCTGGTGGCCTTGGTGCTGCTTCCGCTGATCACACTGACGCGAGTGCGTCAGTGCGCGATGCAAGGGCTTCATCGCGTGGCGCTCGGAACATTGCCTGAAATGGTTGTTCAGCCGGCTGTATTGATAGCGTTCTTGGGGATCACCTATTGGCTCGGAAGAAGGCATTTGACGGCCCCCGGAGCGATGGGACTAACCGTCGCAGCCTGCATAATCGCCTTCTCCATTGGCACGAAGTTGCTGCTGAAGAGCATTCCCGAAGAGTCCGGAGACACCCCGCTTGAAGAGCAAGCATGGAATTGGAGAAAGAGCGCGCTGCCGCTGATGTTCGTAGCGAGTAGCGGGGCAATTTATGCACAGGCGGACACGCTGATGCTCGGGTCCATCAAGGGGGCAAAAGCGGTGGGCATCTACGGGATCGCCGACCGAGGCTCCGACCTCATTACGGTTCTTATGCTAGTGGTAAGTGCAGCGCTGGCTCCGCACGTTGCGAAACTGTACGCCTCGGGAGATATCGATGGGATCGAGCGAGTTGTCATAAAATTCGCGCGCGCGACGTTCCTATGCTCTCTCCCGTTAGCTTTGGCGTTCATGAGCTTTGGCTTCTGGTACTTATTAGCGTTCTACGGTTCGGCATTTACAGCCGGGCGGCATGCTCTGACGATACTGAGTATCGGGAAGATTTTGTCGGTGATGATGGGTCTACCGGGAATGATTCTAATCATGACAGGCTATGAGCGCGATGCCGCGCGGGCGATTGGGCTAAGCGCGATCATAACGATTCTTCTGAATTTGGTGCTGATACCTCGATGGGGGTTGGAGGGCACGGCCATTGCGACGGCGAGCACAACCATTCTATGGAATATATTGATGGTCGTCTTGCTTTATAAGAGGCTGGGGATTCACTGCACGGCACTGGGGAGAATTTCTTTTCGGCAAGCGAGCCAAGCATGAGTGGCGGAGCCCAGGAGCGGCCGCTGGTGTCGATCATCGTGCCGGTGTTCAACGGCGAGAGATACCTGCGCGAGAGCCTGGAGTCAATCCTGGCGCAGACATATCCGCGGACGGAAATTTTTGTGATGGACGACGCGTCGACAGACGGGACAGCGGGAGTGGTGGCGGCTTTCGGGGAGCGCGTGAAGTACCACCGGCAGGAGACGAACCGCGGGATTTACGGGAATGCCAACGATGGCATTGCGATGGCTCACGGCGAGTTCATCGCGATATACCACGCGGACGACATCTACGATGCGAGGATTATCGAGCGCGAAGTCGATTTCCTGGAACGTCACCCGGAGGCGGGAGCGATTTTTTGCCAGGCTATTTTCATCGACCCGGGCAGGAACGAGCGTGGGCGGCTGGAGATTCCGCAAGAGGTGCGCGGAGGGCGTCCGTTGCTGTACGCCGTAGTTTTCAACGCACTGCTGAAGCACAAGAATACATTTCTGACCTGCCCTTCGAGCATGGTGCGGGCGTCCGTGTACCGCGATGTCGGTGTTTATCGGGATACGGAGTTTCGCAATACGTCGGACATGGAAATGTGGCTGCGGATCGCGAGGAAGTATCCAATCGGGGTGCTCGAGGAGTATTTGTTCCGGTACCGGTATGGGCACGGAAATTCAGCGCAGAGGTACCGGCGGCTGCGCACCGACCCGGAACGGTACTTCCGGATCATGGATTTGTACCTGGAGAAAGGGGACTCGGCGATTGCGACGGCGGAAGCGCTCGCGGGCCATGAAGCGCACCGAGCGGAAGATAACCTGATGCGGGCGATCAATTTCTACATTCTCGGCGAGCTGGACCAGGCAGCGGAGGTTCTGCGGCTGGTGGGGCCCGGCAGCATTCTGGGAAGCGCGACGGTCCAGCGCGCACGGCTGCTGATGCTGTATTGGGGACTGCAGTGCCTGGTGCGGCTGCCACGAGTGAATTTTCTGGCCGAAAGGTTTTATCGACGCTGGAACGTCAAGGGCGAATGGGATAAGCGGCAGCCGATAGGATTGCGATCAGCCGCGGATGTCACGCGGACGCGTGCACGATGAGATCGACGACGAAATCATCAGGATGGAGAGAAGGCCGGCTGCCATGTGCGGGATAGTAGGAGCGATTTCGGACCGGCCGATCGATCCTGGAACGATCGCGGAGATGCGCGACTCGATGGCACATCGCGGCCCGGATCATGCGGGGCTGTGGTCAGCGAAGGATGCGCGTGTTTGCCTGGGCCATCGCAGACTCGCCATTGTGGATTTAAACGCGGAAGCGAATCAACCCTTCATCTCGCACGATGGCCGGTTCGTCATCACGTTCAACGGGGAAATTTACAATTATCAGAGCCTAGCGCAGGAGCTGCGCAAACAGGGCGTGGCCTTCCGGACGCACTCCGATACGGAAGTCTTGGTCGAAGCTTTCCGTTATTGGGGCCATCAATGTCTGGAGCGATTGTCCGGAATGTTCGCGTTTGCAATTTGGGATACGCGAGAACGAAAACTGTTTTGCGCGCGTGACCGCGCAGGAGAAAAACCGTTTTACTACGCCACCGTTAACGGAACGTTTTTGTTCGCTTCGGAGTTAAAGGCGCTGGTTGGCTGGTCGGAATTTCGCAAGCAAATTCATTTTCCGGCGCTGGTCGATTTTTTAACTTTTGGATTTGTGCCGGATCCCAAATGCATCTGGGAAGGATGCCAGAAACTTCCACCCGGCCATCAGATGTTTGTGGAAACGAACTCCGAAGGTGCACCGGTTGCTGGGAGGCCGTCAGCGTACTGGGACATGGAATTTGATCCAGACGACTCCATTTCTGATTGGGGGCCGAAAATCCTGGACACCCTGCAAGCGGCAAGCAAGGAGATGCTTCTGGCGGATGTTCCCGTGGGGGCCTTTCTTAGCGGAGGAGTGGATTCGTCTTCGGTGACGGCAGCGCTGAGCAGGTCGGGGTGCGCCGTGAAGACGTTCACCGTGGGCTTTGAGGATAAGGACTACGACGAGCGGCACTGGGCCCGAAAGGTCTCGCAAATATATGCAACGGAGCACACCGAGAAGCTCGTAGTGCCACGAGACGTGAGCGCGGTCTTCGAAAAGCTGCTGTGGCACTACGATGAGCCTTTCAACGACTATTCTTATCTGCCGACGTTTTACGTATGCCGAGAAGCGCGCAAGTTCATCACCGTTGCGCTTTCGGGTGACGGCGGCGACGAGATGTTCGCGGGCTACAAGAAATATCAACGCTTGGGGATGCGGCAAACCCTGCAGTCACTTCTCCCAGGCCGGGTGCGCAGCTTACTAGCCGCGGGGGCTGAATCAGTCCTTCCGGAGAAAAGCCCTTTCCAGAAGACCGTTTCTTCCTACGGGATGGACGCACCCACGATGCTGCTGGATATGCTCACGACTTGTTTTCCCCTGCGGACTCTGCGCACCGTCGCGCGCGGAGCGCTGGCCGAAACTCTGAAACACTACTCGCCCACGGATGTCGTCCGGCCGTTGCTTTCCAAGGCGCCGCCCAAGGATGTTGGGCTTGTAAATGCTATGCGGTACCTCGATCTGAAACTGACTTTAGCGGGGGATATTCTGGTCAAGGTGGACCGCGCGAGCATGGCGGTTTCGCTCGAAGTCCGCCCCGTGTATTTGCACCGAGAGGTTATGGCTCTCGCGGGAAGAATTCCTCCTGGTCTTCTGGTTGATCGTAAGCAAGCGAAGAAAGCTTTGAAGAGCGCTTTCCGGCCCTGGCTGCCGAACGAGATCCTGTACCGAGATAAAATGGGTTTCGGTGTTCCTTTGAAGAAATGGATCAACGGTGATCTGAGCCATTTGTTTTCGGGAAGCACGCAAGGAGGCGCGCTCGAGGGCCTGTTGGACAGCAGCCTGATTGCAAGTCTAACGCTACAGCATCTTTCGGGATCCGCGGATCTTACGTCCGCCATTCACAGCGTTGCTCTTTTGAATTCGTGGCTGGGGAGATGGACCGGAAGCGCGAAGCCCAAAAATGCCCCGGCAGTGACTGAGGGGCACGCGGTGAGTAAGGCATCTTGAGAGGACTTTGCAAATGAATCCACGCGACGTAACGCTGTTCATCGATCCGGTCAGCCACCAGTTCTTGCGGAACGAGCTGTTCAACCCGAACTCACCGCTGAATCGGGACAACTGTCACGCGCCCTATTTCTATATGCGGGAAGTCTTGCAATCAAAAGGGATCGAAGTTCACACCGCGGACTACCTCATGAGCGGCGAGAAAGCCAACAAGACGAACGTCTATTTTTCCTTTGAGACACTTAAGAATTATAAAGTCCTGGCAAAAAGGAAGGACACGATTCTGAGCGGCTTTATCACTATCGAAGCTCCCATCGTTCATCCAAGCACTTACCAGGCGCTACCAGAGGTCACCAAATATTTCAAGAGAGTCTATGCGTACAGTACGGGGGAAGCCCTGGAACACTTCGGCTGCGGCGGCCTGCGGTTTGAAAAATTCTTCATCCCCCAGCCCTACAACCAAGTTTTTGATGAGTTGTGGAGCAGGAAGGACCGCAAGTTCCTGACCATGGTGGTCGCGAACAAGCTCCCGCGAATCTACTGGAATGAACTCTTCACCGAGCGTCACCGGGTGCTAGAGTTTTTCAGTCAGTACGGAGAGATCGACCTTTATGGAAAAGGCTGGGATGAGATACCGTATCGCGTCGGTGAATTCTGGGCGCCCGGTACGGCGATGAAACTTTACCGATTTGTGCGCGAGAATATTCCTTTCTTGCCTCGGCACCCGATAGAGAAGGTGCTTCGGCAAGTCTACAAAGGAGCAGTAAAGTCAAAGTACGAAGTGATGAGCCGCTATACCTTCGCCTTTTGCTACGAAAATATGCTTCTCAAAGGCTGGCTGAACGAAAAAATCTTTGACGCATTCTATGTGGGAACCATTCCAATCTACTGGGGAGCGACTGACGTCACGGACTGGATTCCCAAGGAGTGTTTCATCGATAAGCGCAAATATCCCACATACGCGGATCTCCGTTCGTACCTGAAATCCTTGAGCGAGAAAGATATTCAACGCTATAAGGAAAACGCCCGCGATTTTCTCTCTTCGGAGAAATTCAAACCGTTCAGCAAGCAATCGTTCGCCAAGATCTTCACTGATGCGATCCAGCAAGACCTTGGTCTGGACGCGCCGATACAAGAAAATGTACCTTCGCTAAGCCGGACGTAGGTTGAAGGCGGACGCGGGCAGCGTCTGATTGGACTACAGACGGATCGATCACAGCCGGCGGGCGGGATCTGCTGCGCGGTACCAAGCTACAAATTTGTTCAGTCCCTGATCGAGATCGGTTGCCGGCCGATATCCAAGTAAACGGCCGGCCTTAGAGACGTCTGCCCAGGTCAGCGGCACGTCGCCGGGCTGCAGAGGCCTTTGGTTCCTAATCGCCTTCTTGCCGGTAGCATGTTCCAGTAACTCAACTAGTTGCGATAGTTTCACCGGATGGGAATTGCCGAGGTTAAATATTTCGAACGGAGCGGCGCCCGGCGTGGTGGACGGTTCGTATTCAACCGCTGCGAGAACTCCTGCGACGATGTCATCGATGAACGTGTAGTCTCTTCCGGTCGAACCGTCTCCAAAGACAGGGACAGGCTTGCCCGACTCAATTAGCGAGGTGAATTTGTGGATGGCCAAATCCGGGCGCTGGCGTGGGCCATAGACGGTAAAAAACCTCAGACAGATCACAGGTACCTTGAACAGGTGAGCGTAGGTATAGCTAAGCATCTCGCCCGCAAGCTTAGTGGCTGCGTAGGGTGAGATGGGTCTCAAGTCGACTTGGTCCTCGGAAAACGGCGCGCGGCTGGTGGTGCCGTAAACGGAGCTCGAGGAGCCGAAGACAAATTGTCTGACCTGGAATTCCCGGCAAAGCTCCAGCAGATTCAACGTCCCGTTGATGTTTACCTCCACGTAGGCGCTGGGTTCTTCGATGGACGGGCGGACTCCGGCACGCGCAGCGAGGTGAACAATCACGTCAGGACGGGAGCGCGAAACCACATCGCGAATTTTTGCCTTGTCGCAGATGTCAACATCATAAAAATCAAAAGGACCAGCGCGCTGGATATCCTCGAGATTCTGTTTTTTCCACGCCGGGGAATAGAAATCGTGGAGGTTATCCACGATTGTCAAACCATCGCCACGGCGGAGCAGAGCCTCGGCGACATGCGAGCCGATGAACCCCGCTCCGCCCGTAAGCAAAATAGATCGCATGCATTCACCAACATCGCTGACTTGACATACGGCCCAGAAGGATGCATTTTTGGCTGCCGTTGCAACCTTGTCGAACTGCTGCTGTGCCTAAACTGAGAAACAGAGCGCCAAAAAATCTTCAAATCTAGCCTAGCAGCATGGCATCCTACCGCAAAGCATCACTGGACAGCTGGTGGATTAGTTAGAGACTGGCCCGCGTCATCCTCACTGCCAATGCTGACTATCGCAAGACGAGGCGGTGGTGGGTTGATCGGCACCATCTGGAATGATACGTTCGCAGTTTTCGGAGTGGAAAATGAATGAGAGCCCGGTAGTTCCGGTCGAAAACCCCCTGCCCAAGGGTCTGCGAACGGACCTGATCGCTTGCATAAACTGTCACAGCGAGCTTGAGGGTGACTTGGCTCGATTGGTTTGCCCGCGCCGTGCGCGAGTCTACCCTATCATTGATGGCATTCCATGCTTTGCCGAAGCGGAGGTCTTTTACGATGAATACGCAAGTCGACATTGTCCCTTCGCTGCTTCTCCAACGGGAATGAAAAGGGCCATTCTGCAGGTGCTTCCGTTCTGGTCCTGGCGGGAGTGGAAGTTCTGGCAACGGGCAATTCCGCAATGCGGGCGGTTGCTGGACTTCGGTTGCGGCCGCGGCCGCGAGATTTTCCTGGAGCGGGCTCGCGAAGTTGTAGGGTACGACGGCTCGCTCGCATTCTTGCGGGACTGCGCGAGGCGGTACACCGCGACCGCTCTCGGGCAATTGCCACAGTTGCCGTTTCATTCAGCGCAATTCGAAGTGGTAGCGTCTTCTCACACGATCGGCCATTTACCAATCGAGCATAAGGACGCGTTGGCGGCTGAAATTGCTCGCGTACTTGTCCCGGGCGGGATCACAGCGCACATCATTGAAACGGACAGCGACCACCCTGCGGTTCTGGCGGCAAAGAAAAATCGGGAGGCCTATCGGAAGCAGTTTGTGGAGCAGCACGGGCACGTTGGACTGGAGTCCGCGAATCGCGTGATCGAACGGTTCGAGCGGCATGGCTTTCGGCTGAAGGAATGCTCGCTTGTAGACGCCATCTTGCCCAGCGTATTGAACTTCCGCCGCTTCTTCGACGCTCCAGGACTAGCTGATCTCCCCGAGATCCGATGGCCGCGTCATTTCAGCCGGTGGACCGAGCGAAGTTGGGTCGCCAATGCTGTCTACGAAGTAGGCTTTGGCACATTTCACCGGACAATCGAGCGGTGGTACGGGCGGCCATCCCGCGCACAATTCATCCACGTTGCTTTTGAGAAAGTGAAAAGTTAAAGAGCGATTGATCGATGGCTAACGGACGAATAGGATTGGCGAACCAAATTGGAGAACAGGCCGTGTCGGCCGAAGGAACTGCGCTCAAGACGGGCCGTGGCTTTCGACAGTTGTTTCTCGAAGTTTTCAAGCAAATCTGGCCAGCCTATCTGTTGGCTTCAATTCTCATCCTGCACGGTTTTCACTGGAGTCTGCCGAGCGCTTATCAGGACCAGTCATTCCAAGCGGATGAAAACGGGGCCGTATGGGCGGTCGATCAGATCCACTTTCCGCATCTGAATCCGCATCGGTTCGCTTGGGGCACTGGCCTCTTCTACCAAGTCTATGTTGTGAAGTCCATCTTCACAGTTGGCGGATTAGTCCATACCAGCGACTACTGGATGTTGGTCATGGGCCGCCTGGTCGTTTTTGCGTCCGCGCTCGGAGCAATTACGGCGCTCTTCTTATTAGGTCGAAAGATGTTTGACACATGGACCGCGCGGCTCGCAGCCGTCATTTTTGCCGTCCTTCCCGGATTCGTGATCAACGCTCACTATTTCAAGACCGATGTGCCTATGACATTTTGGATGCTGGTCACGATGGGCGTCGCTTACCATCTCATCGAGACGGGAAATCCGAGGGATATTTTGTTATTAGGTTTCCTCGTCGGTTACACGGCGTCGATCAAATATAGCGCCGGGCTCTTGCTTTTTGTGGGGTTGCTGGCCATTGCGATGGCATGGCGTCGGTTCCATAGGCGGTTTTCCTGGATCTCATACCTGGTCTGCGTGGCGGTAGGATTCGCGTTTGGCGAACCTTGCGCACTACGGCCGGGGAACTGGAAAGACATCATCGCCGCAATTCGTTGGGTAGGCCGCCTGAATAGACTGGGAGTGCCTTACCACGTGGGCAGACCCCCGGCGTGGATCGATTATCCGTTGAACGTCATGCCCTACTCGATGACGGTTCCAATGTTGGTCGCGGCGGCGTTGGCGCTCCTGTGGGTTCTGGTAAGGAAAAAGCGAGAGTTCCTGCCAATCTTGGCTTTCTTGGTGATCTATTATCCGCTTCTGGCGATGGACAATTGGCGATTGGTGCGGTACACGGTGCCTTTCTTGCCGTTCGCAGCTCTTTTCGTAGCTTCGCTGATCGCCCATCTTCGAGAGCGGCGGGTTATCGGAGCAATATCCGTCGCGGCGGGCGTCGCCATCATTGTCTATGCATTTCTCTTCTCTTTTTCCTATGTGCGGGCCATGGCGCAAGAGGATCCGCGCATACAAGCTACGCGCTGGATCAAGGAAAATCTCCCGGCGGAACTCCCGATTCCTACCGTGCCTGCGTGGGAGCTTGATAATGCCCAGCTCCGCATGATCGGCTACCCAAAACTAGATGTAGATTTCCGAGTTCCTGAACTCGCCACAGCTGCCAGTCCGTATTTGATATTTTCGGAGTTTGGCACGTCGTTCTATCTCCAGGCCATCGAGCACTATCCCGAGAAAAAGGAATTCTTTGATTACGTGCTGGAGAACTACACGGAGATCATCCATTTCGAGAACTCGCAGAAGATGCTTTTCGTAAACAGTAAGCGGGGAGGCGCTTTGCCACAGGATTGGTTGCATCCCAATCCGAGGATTGCAATTCTCATTCGTCGCAACCAAGTGTTACCGGCCAAGCTGGCAGCTGATTAACTCACCTTTGACCGGCGGATCGAGCCGACCTTGGAGACAGAATTCCTTTCTCGGCCATAGGATGGCAGCCTAGAGAGGCGCTCGCGCGCCGATCTGTCTTTCTCACGAGATGGTCGAGGAGACTTTGTGGTTCGCGTCTAAGCTTGGGGAAGAATAGTAATTGAGGAGCAGCTTCCTGCCCGCAGAGCTGAAAAGGCGAAAATGCGCTATTCCTAGCCTATGCAACCAGCATTTCAGGGTAGTCCCTAGCACTCCAAATCCGTAGCTGACGCTCCGCAGGAAATTGATCGATGAAGCCTCATCGAAGTAGCGCGTTGGACAAGAGACCTCCCCGATGCGGCAGCCAAAATAAATACACTGTGCAAGTATTTCATTGTCGAAAACGAAATCATCCGAATTTTCAAGAAGCGGCAGACTGAGCAAGACTTCCTTGCTGAAGGCTCGGAAACCCGTATGATATTCAGACAACTTGGCTCCAGTGAAAGCATTTTGAAAAGCCGTGAGGAATCGATTGGCCACATACTTGTACAAAGGCATGCCGCCCTTCAAAGCACCACCGCCGATGATTCGTGATCCCAGAACGACATCGTAAACTCCATAGGCAATCATGCTGGCCATCGCCGTTACCAGGAGAGGGGTGTATTGGTAGTCGGGGTGAACCATAACCACGATATCGGCACCGGCGGCCAAGGCTTCGCGATAGCAAGTTTGCTGGTTTCTGCCATACCCATAATTATTCTCATGAACGAAAGTTTGCAAACCGAGCTTTTCCGCGATTCGCACGGTTTCGTCCCCGCTGTTGTCGTCAACGAGTATCTTAATATCAACTGTGTCGGGGAGTTCCCGCGTAGTTTTCTCAAGCGTTTTTGCCGCGTTGTAAGCGGGCATAACGACGGCGACGCGCTTTCCCTTAATCATATTAGTCCTGTGTTAGAGGGTCTTCAGTAGCGCTGGACATATGTGCCATTGCGCGAACACCTGCTGGCGACCGACTCGTACTTACAGGCCACCCACTCCGCTGATGCAGCAGGTCGGGTTGCTTATGTTCCATGCGAGCACTTCGTTTGCCAGGGAGGCCTCTTTGCGGTAATTTTTCTATATTGTTGTAAACAAGCGGTTTAGTACGGCTCTGATCATCTGCGCCGATGGCTTAGCCCTGAGTGCAAAAAAGGAAAAACAATTCTGCTTTTGCCTAGGTTATTTCGCCTTCGCGAGGCCTTCCTTTCGCACGAAGTCTGCCGAGTGAGACAGCCGTCGCCGTGCTGCCGATGCGCCAGGGCCTCGAACTCAGGCAGCAATTGGTGACACTACCGTAACCCATCTCCATTTTGATTTCCCGGCCCGAGCTGTAATATGCACGTGGCCCCCCTCTACGTCCAACCCTCCAGCGCACTTTGTCAGGGCAGGGCGTTTTCAGTAGGCCTGGAAGCGCCGATTCTCCTTCTCATGATAATCCCAAGGCTCGAAACTGCTGTTTTCTCGTCCGCCTCGTCGGTACAACACCCGTGATTTGTAGCCGTGCGTAACACCAGTGTGTTTGTATCTGGATGGATCAGCGGCGCCTAGGTTATGCTCAACAGTGAGAATCACCGCAGATCAACGATGGAGGTCCCGCGGGAGAGTGTGCAGCTTCCCTAAGAAGAGCCCGACCGAGTGGAAAGATATGAGGCCAACATGTTAGATCCCAGCAGTGAATCGGCTGCGGGAAGGGGATTCCTCGGTGAGAAGGCCGACGAATACGCTCGGACTTATGCGGAAGAAACTCCTGGAGGATTTGCGCTGCGTGTGCGCCGCAAGCGCGTTCTGGAATTGTTCGATAAAGCAGGAGGCCGAGTGCTCGACGTTGGATGCGGCCCGGCAGAAATGGTGCAGCCACTCTTGCGCCTGGACTGCGAGTTTTGGGGCCTGGACCCATCGCCGCGCATGATCGAGATATGCCGCACACGCTTCGGTGAACTCAAAAACGTGCACTTCCTTGAGGGAGAAGCAGAACAGATCAGTTTTCCGGACGCGTTCTTTGATGCTGTACTGTGCATGGGCGTGATCGATGGGCTAAAGAATTTCGGCCAGGTGATTCAACAAATGCTGCGGGTCTTGAAACCCGGCGGCACGATTATCATCACGTTTGCGAATCGGCAGAGCCCTTACGCCCAGTGGAAGAAATACGTGTTTTACCCGGCGCTTACTGTGGCGCGAAGAATCATGCATCCCGGGGCGAATAACGACCCGATTCTGATACCGCGTCGGCATTTCACTCCAAAGGAGGCGAGCGACCTCCTCGCCGCAGCGGGGGCTGATGCGCAGCGCGTGGTCGGCTACTTCTACAACATCCTGCTGTCACCGCTAGATGAAATCTGGCCGGCCGTTGCGCTTTGGGTGAACAAAAAGTTAGAAGAAGCGCGTGATGGCGAGCCGGACTGGCTAGCCGCCGGATTCATCCTGAAGGCCCATAAGGCAAACCGTTGAATACGCCCTCGCGAGCGAGAACCAAGTAATGACTCGGCAGAGCCGCGAAAATCGCAGGTATGGTTATTTTTACAAACGTTGAATCGTCGGGCCCTGATGCCATGGCTAAGTTAGCGGGGCCCGCATCCAGCCATCCCCGTCGCCCTAAGGTTCTCTTTCTATCGAAAAACTTTCCGAACAAAGTATTCGATGTTTTAGGGTTGTGGGTCGAAAACCTGGTGCGGCATTCCGTGAGCTTCTGCGAGCCGAAGGTGATTTCACCGGTTCAATATTGTCTACCTCTACCCGGGTTGCCCGACTATTATGCGCGTTTGCGGAGCATCCCGCGGCATTGCTCTTGGGATGGCGTCGAAGTGTTCTATCCGCGATACCTGGTGGGTCCTGGCTATT
>WNFC01015225.1_pt1 | contig 13257 bp, 8 predicted proteins | sample 5400541 | NCBI WGS metagenome assembly WNFC01 (sample SAMN13153342, study PRJNA577476) | soil metagenome | isolation source: 120 cm saprolite under Douglas fir tree site 2 hole 2 replicate 1 | place: USA:California | collected 2015-04-18
CGAAGGGCATCGACAGCTCGTAGCGAACCCCGGCGTTCACGGTCAGGTGCGGCGAGGTACGCCATTCGTCCTGCGCGTAGCCGGAGTACAGCCAGCCCACCCCATCCTGCGCCTGATTCGTCGTCGTCCGGCGAAACTGCGACGGCAGGCCGAGCAGGAAATCCGCCGCTGCGTTACCGGTGGCGGCGGCGCCGTTGAAGGTCAGATCGCCGTTCGGCCGGTTGATGAACGCGATGACCATGTGCTCCTTGCGGACGTCACCCCCGAACTTGAGTCCGTGGTTGCCGCGGCTCCAGGTGAAGTCGTCCGAGAACTGGAACACTTCGTTCACCCGCTTGACGAACGGCTGCTGCGCGTCGCCGAGATTGAACAAGCCGCTGACCGAGATCGATGCCAATCCCTGCGCCAGCGCGTTCGTGTTCGGCACGTTGATGCCGAAATCCTCGTTCTTCAGTCCGCTGGTCACGGCCGGGTGGGCATCGATGCGGTTGTACGAGAAGCGGGCGACGTTGATCGCGTGCGGCGTGAAGATGAAGGTGTCCGATCCCATGTAGTCGCTGAGCGTCGCCTTCGCGGTGTTGCCGATTGCCGCGGTGATGGCCGGTGTCTTCGCGTCCGTACGAGTCTGCAGGTAGCGGCCGAGGAGCGCGTGCTTCTGGCTCACCTGATAGTCGAAGCGCATCCCGATGCCGTCACGGTTGTCCTTCGTTTCCGGTGACACGACGTAGCGGTTCGTGCCGCTGTTGGCCCGCGGCACGAACTGATCGAGCAGCTTGCGCGCGACCGGGCTGATGCGGTCCGCGGGGATGACGTTCCCGAAGAAGGGCAGCCCCGTCAGCGGATCCTTGATCGCCGCGCTCCCCGAGAAGTCGCCCAGACGCTGCGCGTCGCTCAGGACGAGCACGTTGCTCGTATTGCCGCGGCTGTTGCGGTAGCCCTCGTAGTAGCCGAAGCCGAAGAACCGGTTCTTCATGATCGGTCCGCCGAAGCTTCCCCCGAACTGGTTCTGCTTCAGCTTTGGCTTGGCCTGCGTTGCCGGCGCAAAAAAGTTGCGCGCCTGGAACCTGTCGTCGCGGTTGAACTCCCAGACCGCGCCGTGGACCTGGTTTGTGCCGCCGCGCGTGACGACGTTGACGACCGATCCGGCGTTGCGCCCGAACTCCGCGGTGTACGAGTGCGTCTGGATCTTGAATTCCTGGATCGCGTCCGGCGGCGGCCGCATCACGAAGCCGGTGTTGAAGGTGTCGTTGTTGCTCGCGCCGTCCAGCAGGAAGTTGTTCGACTGGTTGCGCATGCCGTTGACGTTGAAACCGGCGGTGGCGGCGCCGAATCCGCCCGGTGTCGCATCGCCCGCGGCGCCGCCGAGGCCGCCGGGCGGCGCGACCACACCGGGGATGAGCGTGCCGAGCTGGGTGAAGTTGCGCCCGTTGAGCGGCAGCTCGACGACCTTCTGCTGATCGATCGTGATGCCGAGCGTCGAGTGGGACGTCTCGACGAGCGGCGTCTCGACCGACACCGTCACGCTCTCCTCGAGTCCACCGACCGTGAGCTTGACGTCGACGCGGCTCGTGTCGCCGACCGAGACGTCGATGCCCGGCCGTACCATCGGCTTGAATCCCGTGAGCGTCGCCTTGACGTCGTAGCGCCCCGGCTGCAGCAGCGGTAGCGTGTAGAAGCCGTCAGGGCCGGTGACGGTATTGCGCATCTGGCCGGTCGCGGCGTTCGTCGCCTCGACCGTCACTCCCGGCAGCACGGCCGCCGACGGATCCGTCACCAGGCCGGCAATGCTGCCCGTGGCTTGCGCGAGCGCCGCCACCGGGCGGCCGAGGATGAGCATGGTCAGGCAGAACGATCTGAACATCTGCATTCCTCTACACGAAGAATGCAAGGCTGTCAAATTCGGCTCACGCCATTGGCCAACCGAAGCGGGTCGCCGCGAAGCGTGACGCCTACGGGTAAATAAAGATCGTCCAGATCATCTTCAGCGGCAGACCACGAACATACAGATAGTCGGTCTGGATGTCGGGCACCACGTTCGTGAAAAAATACGTGTCGTAGTTAAACCAGCCGAGGAAGTAGACTTCGTTGACGATATGTCGCTGGGCAAGGAAACCGTCACCGAACACCTTGGCGTGAAAAAGGTTGAAATCCTCGCACAGGCCGCTTCGTGACACAACGCCGTTCGAGAAGATCACCAGGTCCTCCCGGCAGTTCACTCCCAGGCCACTGCCCTTGGCGGACCAGCTTTGACTTCCGCGACGGACGGTGAAGTCAAAGTCGATCTGCTCGGAGCGGGCGGCCGCGGGCGGCCCGACTGTCTGGTAGTTCACGACAACCGAGAAGTCGCGCGCGACCTCCTGCTGCAGCCATGCTGGGGACTGACGGTCTATTGAGATCGTGAAGGAAATGTTTGCCGTCTGCCCTGGCTGAAGGACAAAGCCGGAGGCAGCCATCGACACGCCCGGCGGCAGCGAAACGGCCTGGACGGTGCCCTGGACGGCCACGGGAGCATCGGATGCAACGAGCGGCACCTGCACCGTTCGCGGTATCTGCGGGTTGTACGCGGGTTCGCTCACCACATCAAAGGAGGATTGAGGCGCGTCAAGCGTGATCTTGATGTCGCAGATCATACACGGCGCGATCGTGCCTTTGAGCAGGGCCGCCGCCTGCCATTGATCCGACAGGGTGTCCGCGACGGTGATCGAGTCCGAAATGTCGTCGCCCGGGATCGCGCTCCGATCAACGGGGAAGTCGATGTCGATGTCGATGTCCTGGCCCGCGTGTACTGCGAGCACCCATGGCGGTCGCGTGCGAGACGCCGCGCGGCTCCGATCCGTCCACTGCTCATCGTTCCTCGATCCCGGTTCATTGACCGGCGGCCCGAGCACCCACCCGTCAAAGCTGCTCATCCCGCGGATGCGGAACGGGCTGCCCGATGGGAGCGACGCTTCCGCCACGCCGTCGGCTGGCACGGTCAGGTGCAGGACGCGTCGTGAGGACCCGCCGGGCTGGACTCGGTGGAAGTCGAGCGTGTCCGGAAGGTCGGCCGGAGGGACACGGCCGGTCCCGCCATTGGTCAGAATCCGGCTCCAGAGGCTGTTCTGTGGCCCGGTCCCCGGATCAGGGGGCGGGGTGGTGAGGTTTCGATAGAGCGCCTCGAGATCCATCGCCAGCAGCGCTTGAAACGCGTTGCGTCCAACAATGGGCTCGACTTGCTGCCGGTCAAGTTCGCCCCGTTTCACCCGTCGGCACAAATCGAGCAGATACAGCGGCTGATACAGCCCAGGTAACTTGGCGTCACCGGCCCCTGCGGCTGGCTCAGTCCATGGACCGTCAGCACATCGCTTGCCTGCTCTTGCGCCGAGACCGACGCACTCGCAGCCGTCGTCAGGACGATGCACGCAACTCCCACCGCAGACCACGATCGTGAACACCTGTTCATGCGCCCCTCCACTAACTGGGATTTCCATTGGCTGTGAGACCACGGGAGCCGGAGCCGCAGGATTCTCTCGGCGGATGAGACCGTCAAGTTAACCCGCGGTAAAGATTCGGTTAACAGCTAAATTATGTAACAGCAGATAGTTACGGGTAGTTGCGGCGAGGGGTCAGCTGGCGGGAAGAGCGCCGAGTTGATGCTAGACTCTGGCGCTGAGCGGCGTTGTGGCGAATTCAACTGAGCACAAGAAGACGTTTTGCTTCGCGGTGTTCGAGGCCGATTCAGCCTCTGGTGAGCTCTTCCGGGAGGGCAAGCGGGTTCGGCTGCAGGACCAGCCGTTTCGCATGCTCGTGCTTCTGTTGGAGCGGCCCGGCGAGGTCATCGCGCGCGAACTGTTGCGCGAGAAACTCTGGCCGGACCATACGTTTGTCGAGTTCGACGGCGGTCTGAAAGTCGCGCTGAAGAAGATCCGGGACGCCCTCGGCGATCATGCCGACAATCCCCGCTTCATCGAGACGCTGCCCCGCCGCGGGTATCGTTTCGTGGCGCCCGTCTCCATCAAGACCCTTGCCGTGGTCCCCTCATCAGCCTCCACAGGGCCGAGTGTTGCGCGTTCCGAGGTCCTGGGCGGCCCGTGGCGATCATTGCGGCGATACTCTTACCTGGCTGCCGCTCTCCTGGCGAGTGTGGTGCTCCTGACGATTGCCGGCTTCATGGCAGTTGGGCGAATCGCTCCGCCAGCGCCGGCCAAGGACAGCGTTCGAGCCGCGCCGAGAATCGAGGTGGTGCCGCGCCGCTCCGTCGCGGTCATGGAGCTGCGGAACGCCTCCGGCCATCCGGAGCACGCCTGGCTCTCGACGGCCATCTCGGAGATGCTCAGCACGGAGCTGTCGGCCGGTGAGAAACTGCGCCTCATCCCGGGGGAGGACGTCGCCCGTATGAAGCGGGAGCTCCACCTGGAAAACGGCGGCACTCTGGCCAAGGATGAAGCGGTACGCGTAGGAAGGAACCTGAAAGTCGATGTTCTGGTGGTGGGTGTTGTGACGGCCCTGGAATCCCCGCCGAACCGTCGCGTACGCGTGGATCTTCGCCTGCAGGATGCCACGACCGGCGAGATTTTGGCCGAGGTGGCAGAGACCGCCAACGAGCAACACCTCTTTGACCTGGTCTCGCAAGCTGGAGTGCGCGTGCGCGAGCGGCTAGGCATCGCGGGGATTTCGCCCGCGGAGGCGGCCGGCGTACGAGCCTCCCTGCCGGCCAATCCCGAAGCCGATTTGCTTCTGCAGGCGACCACCGCGGAACCGAAGTTTGCCCTGTCCCACCTGGCGCTGATGTCTTCCTGGAGACTCTTGGGATACGACCAGAAGGCCCGAGCTGAAGCGAAGCAAGCTTTTGTTCTGTCCGCCGACTTGCAGCGAGCGGATCGGCTCCGGATTGAGGGTCGGTATCACGAAGTGTCAGGCGAGATCGACAAGGCGATTGCCGCCTATCGCGCGCTCTTCGCGCTGTCTCCCGACAGCCTGGAAGACGGACTGCTGCTCGCCCAGGCACAGAGCGTTGGGGGCAAGCGGGCGGACTCCCTGGCGACAGTCGATGCCCTTCGCCGCCTCCCGGAACCGCTGTCCGGCGACCCACGGATTGACATGCAGCAGGCCCGCGTCCAGGACGACCTTCATCAGTACCTGGCATTGGTTCGCCGCGCTGCGGAAAAGGCCGACCGGCAGCAGGCCTCTCTGCTCCGGGCCAAAGCCGAGGTCATGGAATGCAACGCCCTGAATACTCTTGGTCGAGGCGAGGAGGCGGTGACCGCGTGTGAGGCGGCGCTGCGTGTCTTCTCCGAGGCCGGTAATCCACTCGAGAGCGCGCAGACCATGCGGTTTCTCGGTGACATTCGCATGCACCAGGGAAGGATGGCCGAGTCGCTGGACCTTCACCGACGAGCGCTGAGAATCGACGAAGAGTCGAGGAACGATACGGGCCGCGCTGTCAGCCTCAATCAGTTGGCAATCGACTATGAAGCGCGCGGAGATTTGAAGCAGGCGGAGCAACTCTATCGTCAGTCGTACGCCCTCTTTCGGAAAGTGGGACACCGTTACAACGCGGCGGTCCTGGCATTCAACGTGGGAGACATTCTCATTTCGCTCGGAAGGCTTTCGCAAGCCGAGATGTTTCTCGGCCGGTCCTTGACCCTGGCTCGGGAAGCAGGCGGCCGGGGTGCGGAGTCAGGTGCGCTCGATGGTTTAGCGGAACTGGCCTTCGTGCGCGGCAACCTGGAAAGCGCACGACAACATGTGGAGACCTCCGTCGCTCAGAAGCGCCGAGGCGGAGATCAGTCCGCGTACCTCTCGGGTTTGGGCCGCCTGAGCAAGATCCTTGCTGCTCAAGGAGATCTGGCGGGCGCGCGCCGGACCAGCGTGGAGGCCCTGGGCATCGCGGAGAAGATCGGCGCCAAGCAGGAAGTGGCCGGGACGCGCCTGGCGCTTGCCCAGCTCGACCTGGAAGAAGGCCGGGCCTCGCAGGCCGAGCCCGCTATTCGTGAGGCTTTGGGCGTGTTCCTTCGCGAAAAGGTGCGCGATGACGCGCTGGAAGCCTACCTTGCCCTCTCGCGCTGCCTGCTGATGCAGGGCAAGACAACGGATGCGCAGACCGCCGTCAAGCAGGCGCGCCAGATCTACGTGACCAGTCAGAATCACGCCAAGCGAGTGCTTTTTGCGATTGCGGAGGCCCGCGTCAAGGCGGCGCAATCAACGGATCGGACACCAGCTCGATCGTACGGCGCGACTCAGTCGAAGCTGCTGAAGTGCATCAGGACCGCCAGAAGTCTTGGCTTCGTCGCGCTCGAGTACGAAGCTCGCCTGGCGCTGGGAGAGGTCCTTGCCAAGGACGATCCCGCTGCCAAGGAGTACCTCACGTCTCTCGAGAAAGATGCTCACGCGCGCGGCCTCGAACTGATCGCCCACAAAGCCGCCAAGCTCCTCTAATCTTCCGTGCCCGTCAGCTCCAGGAGGGCGAGCGCGATGACTTTCGTCGCGTTCATCAGGTCCGCGACGTCGCAGTACTCGTCCGGCTGGTGGGCGAGGTCGAGGATGCCGGGTCCGTAGGCGACGCAGTGCGGCACGCCGGCGATGCGCGCGAAGTGCTTCTGGTCGTAGGTGCCGGGACTGGCGACCAGGCCGCCGCTGCGGCCGAACACGCGATGCAGCGCCCGGTCGAGCGCTCCGACGACGGGCGATCCATCTGGCGTCTTGGTGGGGTGCACGACCATCAGGTCGCGAATCTCGTACTTGAAGTCGGGCACGCCGCGCGCGAGGCCGTCGAGCAGCTCGATGATCTCCGCCTTGGTCGCGTCGAATCCCTCCTCGAGCAGGAACCGCCGGTCGAAGACCGTGCGGCAGCGATCCGCCACACATGGCGTCTGGATGCCGTCGACCGGCTGTCCCCCCTCGATACCGTTGATGTTCAGCGTCGCATGCCGCGCGCCCGGCGGCACCACCGGCACCGCTGTCGTTCGCGCCGCCAGCTTGGGCTGTAGCTCGTCGCGAATGCGATCCAGGAGCATCCCCATGTGCTCGACCGCGTTGACGCCATGGAACGGCATGCTGCCATGCGCGATGCGTCCTTTGGTCAGGACCTCGAACCAGTAGACGCCGCGGTGGCCGATGCAGATGCGATCGACGTAAAGGGGCTCCGGAATGATCGCGAAATCGGTCCGGGCGGCGCTGACGCGGCCGTGATGGGCGAGCCAGGCGACGCCGGCGAAGCCGCCGCTCTCTTCGTCGACGGTGCCGCTGATCTCGACGCTGCCGTTCAGCTCGACGCCGGCGCGGCGAATTCCCTCCGCCGCGAAGACCGCGGCTGCGATCCCCGCTTTCATGTCGCACGACCCGCGTCCCCAGATCTTTCCGTCACGCACCTCGCCGCCGAACGGGTCGACCGTCCAGCCGGCGCCGGCGGGGACGACGTCGAAGTGTCCGTTGAGGTGGACGAGAGGTCGCAGGGAGCGGCCGCGCCGCGTGCCCACGACGTTGATGCGCGGGTGCGCGCGCGTGTGCTCCTTCATCCCTTCCGCCGGGTGGTACTCCACCTCGAACCGGCATGTCGCGAGCGTGTCGCCGATGAAGCGCGCACACTCCTCGTACAACTCGCCCGGTGGATTCACCGTCGGCATCCGAATCAGATCGGAGGTGAAGGCGACGGCTTCGTCGGTGAGCGTGTCGATGGCGGCCAGGACGCGGTCGGCGGACATGCGCAACGTTCTTACAAGAGCAATGCGAGGTTGTCAAACCGCCAGGCATGCACTACGATGCCCGCCTTTCGGATGGCCACGCAATCTTCCAGGCGACGCCGCGCCGAGCCCGCCGGCTACGGCTTCCTGACCGTGGGCCGGACGGCGCGCATCCTCCGCGTTGCGTCCCTCGCCGGCAGCGACGGCTCGTACTCCCACGGCCACCGGTGGTTCAACCCGGCAGAGACTGAGGCGGCGCTCCTCCGGATCAACACGCCGCCGACGCTCTGAGCGCGCATGGCGTACCTGCTCATTATCGTCGGCTACTCGATCGCGCAGATTGCGCTCGGGGTGTGGGTCGCGCGGCGCCTCAAGGGATCGCGTGACTTCTTCGTCGCGGGGCGGTCGCTCGGCCCAGGCCTGATCTTCGCGACGTTCCTGGCGGCGAACATCGGCAGCGGATCCACGATCGGCGCGACCGGGCTCGGCTACCGTGACGGTCTCGCAGGGATGTGGTGGATCCTGTCCGCCGGCCTGGGATCCCTCGTGCTCGCGTTAGGTGTGGGTCCGCGCATCCGCCGCCTCGCCGCCGAGCACGACTTGCGGACGGTCGGCGATTTTCTCGAGTGGCGCTACGACCGGCGCGTGCGCGCGACCGTGGCCGCGCTCCTGTGGATCGGCACCGTCGCGATCCTCGCCGGACAGTTGATCGGCATTGCCTGGATCCTCAACGTCGTGGTCGGCATTCCGAAGCTCGCCGGCTGCGCGCTCGGCGCGTTCGTCGTAACGGCCTACTTCGCCGCCGGCGGCCTGAAGTCGTCCGCCGTCGTGAACGTAGTCCAGTTGACGGTCAAGCTGACCGGGTTCGCGATTGCACTGCCGCTTGTCCTGCGAGTCGTCGGCGGGCTGGACGGCCTGCACGCGGCCATCCCGGCCCCGGAGATGTGGAGTCCGTGGCGCAACGGTGAGTCCGGCTGGATTTACCTCGCGATGCTCGGGCCGAACTTCATCGTGTCGCCGGGGCTGCTGCAGAAGGTCTATGGCGCTCGTGACGATCGCGCGGTTCGGCTCGGCGTCGGCGTCAACGCGCTGTGCCTGGCGCTTTACGCGCTGGTGCCGGTGCTGCTCGGCATGTCGGCGCGCGTGCTGCACCCGGGATTGCCGAATCATGAACTGGCTCTCCCGATGCTCTTCATGCACGATCTGCCTTTCTGGGTTGGCGCGCTCGGACTGGCGGCTGTCTTTTCCGCGGAGGTCAGCGCCTCGGACGCGATCCTCTTCATGCTCGCGACATCGCTCTCACAGGACTTGTACAAACGCTTCGTCAACCCGGCGGCGTCGGACCGTCAGGTGGTGACCGTCGCGCGCGCCGCGTCCCTCGTCGGGAGCATCGCAGCCGTGATCGTCGCCATGCAGTCGAAGACGGTCGTCGACGCGCTCGGCGTCTTCTACACGCTCGTGAGCGTCAGCCTATTCGTGCCGATCGTCGCCGGCCTGTATCTGCGCCGGCCGCGGGCGGTCGACGCGCTGGCCGCGATCGCGGGCGGCATCATGGCGGTCGCGGCGGCGCAGCTCTGGAACGGCGGCAAACCGATCGGCGTGTTCACGCCCGCGATGTGCGGGCTGCTGGCGGCGGCGGCTGCGTTTGCGTTGGTAACGACCTTCTTTTCTCAACGGAGAGTGGCGTGAAAAACGGATTGTTCGATTTGACGGGGAAGACTGCGGTCGTGATTGGCGCCGCCTCCGGCATTGGTGAGGCGGTGGCCGTCGGGTGCGCCAGGCAGGGGGCGCGGGTCGTCTGCCTGGACATCAACGAGGAAGCGGCGCGGCGGGTGGTGGCGCTGGCGACCGCCGAGGGGGGGCGCTGTGAGGCCGGGGTGGTCGACATCCGCGACAGCGCGGCGGTCGAGCGCGCCTTCGACGAGGTCAACACCAAGTACGGCGTCGACATCGCCATCTGTACCCCCAGCATCAACGTGCGAAAGCCGATCCTGAAGTACACCGACGAAGAGTTGTCGCGCGTGCTCGACGTGAACATCAAGGGAAACTTCAACGTGCTGCGGGCCGCCGGCCGGGTGATGACCGCGCGGAAGACGGGCAGCATCATCCTCTTCACCTCGGTCCGCTCGCAGGTCGTCGAGCCCGGGCAGAGCGCCTACGCGGCGACCAAGGCCGGCATCGTCCAGCTTGCGAAGACGGCCGCGGCGGAGTTCGGGCCGTATGGGGTGCGTGTGAATGCGATCGGACCGGGCGTCATCGAAACGCCCCTGACCGCGCCGATCACCGCCAACAAGGAGTGGTACGACGCCTACGCCGCAAAGAGCGTCTTCAACCGCTGGGGGCGCCCCGAGGAGCTCGTCGGCGCGGCCGTATTCCTGGCGTCCGACTCGGCCAGCTATGTGACAGGATCGGTAATCTTCGTGGACGGCGGTTGGCTCGCCGCGGACGGGCGATTCACGCCGCCCGGGATGTAAGCGATATGGCACGAGTAGCGGTAATTGCCGGTGACGGGATCGGCCAGGAAGTAATTCCGGCGGGGATCGCCGTCGTGAAAAAAGCGGCGGCGGCGTGCGGCGCCGCGATTGAGTTCGTCGAGTTCCCGTGGGGCTGCGATTTCTACCGCCGCCACGGGCGAATGATGGACGAGGACGGCTTCGATCGGCTCCAGGCGTTCGACGCGATCTACCTGGGCGCGATTGGCGATCCATCCGTGCCGGACCACATCGCGGTCTGGCAGCTCATCCTCCCGATCCGGCAGCGCTTCGATCAGTACGTCAACCTGCGGCCGATGCGGCTGGTCGCCGGGGTCAACACGCCGCTCGCCGGCCGCGGTCCGGGCGACATCGACATGGTGTGCGTCCGCGAGAATTCCGAGGGGGAGTACGCGGGTATCGGCGGCCGGCTGCACGCCGGCACGCCGGACGATATCGCGCAGCAGGTCACCGTCATGACCCGCCGCGGGATCGAGCGGATCGCCCGCTACGCGTTCGAGACGGCGATGACGCGGCCGAGGAAGCTCCTGGCGAGCGCGACGAAATCGAATGCGCTGCAGTATTCGATGGTGCTCTGGGACCAGGTCCTGGACCAGGTCGCGAAAGAGTTCCCGTCGGTCTCGTGGCGGAAGTACCATGTCGACGCGCTGGCGGCGCGCATGGTCACCGACCCCGCCAGCATCGACGTCATCGTGGCGTCGAATCTGTTCGGCGACATCCTGACCGACCTGGGGGCGGCGGTGTCCGGCAGCCTGGGGATCGCTCCCAGCGGCAACATCAATCCCGAGCGGCGCCACCCGTCGATGTTCGAGCCGATCCACGGCTCGGCGCCCGACATCAAGGGCAAGGGGATCGCCAACCCGATCGGCGCCATCTGGGCGGGCGCGCTGATGCTCAAGCACCTTGGCGCCCCGGCGGGGCACGATCTCATCGTCGGCGCCATCGAACGCGTGCTGGCGGGGCCGGGCCCGCGCACGCCGGATCTGGGCGGGAAAGCCAGGACCCGCGATGTGAGCGACGCGATTCTTCAGGAGCTGACATGACGAGCGTGAACACGACGCCCGCGGGCCTGAGCGGACAGACGATCGTCGATCTCACGAAGAAGCACACGCTCTTCGAGTGGTCCGCGCAGGGAGGCGTCGATCCGATTCCCGTCGCTGGCGCGAAGGGCTGCTGGTTCTGGACGCCGGAAGGCAAGCGGTTCCTCGACTTCAACAGCCAGCTGATGTGCGTCAACATCGGCCACGGCGACGAGCGCGTCATTCGCGCGATCGCGCAGCAGGCGGAAACCCTCGCGTACGCGAACCCGTTCATGGCCACCGAGGCGCGTGCGCGCCTGGGCCGCAAGCTCGCCGAGATCTGCCCGGGCGACATCGAGGTCTTCTTCTTCACCAACGGCGGCGCCGAGGCCAACGAGAACGCGATCAAGGTCGCGCGTCAGTACACCGGCCGCCACAAGGTCATGTCCTTTTACCGCTCGTACCACGGCGGCACGGCGGGCGCGATGACGCTGACCGGCGATCCGCGCCGCTGGGCCACGGAGCCCGGCATCCCAGGCGTCGTCCACGTGCTCAATCCGTATCACGGCATCCAGCGTGGGTGGGACACGGCACAGGTCGCGCTGACGCGCATCGAGGAAACGATCCAGCTGGAAGGGCCGCAGACGATTGCCGCATTCTTCATCGAGCCGGTGACCGGCACCAATGGGGTGCTCGTGCCGCCCGACGGTTTCATCCAGGGCATCCGCGATCTCTGCACGAAGTACGGAATCCTGATGGTGGCGGACGAAGTGATGTCCGGCTTCGGCCGCACCGGCGAGTGGTTCGCCGTCGACCACTGGCGGGTCGTCCCCGACCTGATCACGATGGCAAAGGGCCTGACTAGTGCGTATGTCCCCCTCGGGGCGCTCGGGATGCGCCGCGTCATTGCCGATCACTTCCAGGACAAGGTGTTCTACGGCGGCCTGACCTACAACAGCCATCCGCTCGCCTGCGCGACCGCGCTGGCCACGATTCAGGTGTACGAGGACGACAACCTGTGCGACAACGCGCGCCGCATGGGGGCCGTGATGAAGGAGCTGATGGCGGGCCTGCAGGCGAAGCACCCGATCGTCGGTGAAGTCCGCTCGCTCGGCCTGTTCGGCGTCATCGAGCTCGTGAAAGACCGGGAGTCGATGGAGCCGCTGGCGCCGTTCAACGGCACCTCGGAGCCGATGAACCGGCTGCGCAGGTTCTTCCGCGACGAGGGGCTCTACACGTTCGTGCGGATGAACTACTTCTTCGCGAATCCGCCGCTCATCATCACGGAAGAAGAGCTCCGCCACGGCTTCGATATCTTCGATCGGGCGCTGACGCAGATCAGTTAGATCTCCGGTGATTGATCGCTGTCACGACGATCTCAGGCGGAGCCGCAGAGAAGCCGAGGACGCCGAGGATGCGTCTTTCCGACATTGCGCTCTGCGGCCTCCGCTCCTCCGCGGCCTCCGCGTGAGACCGTACCTGACTCTCAGATGAGCGCCGCTCGCGCACGGGCATCCGTTCTGCAATCCGGAGATCGATGTCGCGTTTCAAGTGCCAACAGCCAACTGGACCGCCTGCTCGTGGGTAGTTCACGGTTCACCGTTCACAGTTCGCGGTTGAAGACACGGCACGCCGCTCGTCTTCAGGGGGATCCTGAAAGCGCCTACAATGCGTCTATGAGGACACACTTGGCTTGGTCCGGCGGCGTCCTTCTCGGTCTGTCCCTCGCCGTGTCGGTCTCGTTGGCCTTTCAACCGCCCGCACAGCCGCCCGGGAGGCGTGGCGGCGCCGGATTTGTCACCCCGGTGATGGACGCGACCCCGCCCGAGCTACCGAAGGATCTGAAGAGCGGCGGGCTCCTGATTTTTTCGAAGACGAACGGCTATCGGGACGATCCGTCGATCCAGGCGTCCAACGCGGCCCTCCTGACCATCGCAAAGAGGCGCGGCTGGCCCGCGTTCGTGACCGAGAACGCGGCGATCTTCAATGCCGATCAGCTCGAGCGTTTCAAAGTCACAGTGTGGAACAGCACGAGCGGCGATACGCACACTGAGCCGCAGCGTGCCGCGTTCACGACGTGGCTCG
>WNFC01015523.1_pt1 | contig 13256 bp, 17 predicted proteins | sample 5400541 | NCBI WGS metagenome assembly WNFC01 (sample SAMN13153342, study PRJNA577476) | soil metagenome | isolation source: 120 cm saprolite under Douglas fir tree site 2 hole 2 replicate 1 | place: USA:California | collected 2015-04-18
CGCTTCCTTAACAGATTCCGATGGCTGTGACTCTGCCAAGAAAAGATTTTGTGGTGCGGGTGGCCGGCAGGCGTAAGGTGTGGGGGTATAAGGAGAAGCAGTCGAGAAGGATACATTATGGTTGTGACCCGACATCGAGAAGGAGATTGCGCTACGAAGGTGAGGGGAATTCAAGGGTTAGTGAACGTACTATTACCGTACGGCACAAAGGCGGGCGGGTATCGACTGAACGCAAGGGTGAAAACCAAGACTCGCGTCGCAGGGAGTGAAAATGACAGTCGTCGTGTCAATTCTACTCTACCACTGTAATACGGAAACGTGCAGCACAGCCTCGCGCGACCATCCATCGCCTCCAGCTGTCGAGCCGCCGACTCAGTTGCGTTTTATGACCAGCTCTGACCACTTCGAGCACCGTACTTCCTAACAGATCCTGCTGTAGCCTTCTTCAATGAGCTGATGGCCACTAATCAACCTCCAACCTCCATTCCATACTCAAGCCTTCCTGGTGATTATCATATAAGATATCCGCTCACGTCCCAGTAAGTGTTACGTGAAGGGCACGAGGTTGCAGCCAGCTCGGCGTCTCTTCCCCCAAGCCCCTTGAGCCTCTCTTTCTTCCAACCCCTAGCCGTTTCCCCCAAGTTCTACACATCGTCCTATCTGGGACCATTACCTTGCTCTCTAATCATGTTGCATTGCCTTCTAATCATACCAATCATGTTGATCTCAGGTTGTAAGTTGCTCGGTCCATTCGAATGAGTGTGGCTTGAAGTTTTGTCACGTCTAGGTCTAGGTGTGGTCACACTGGTTGTTGGCGTTGCTGGTACAATTATCGGCGTTCTCCTGACACCTGTCGCACTCATCACTGGTCTGGGTGCGATTGTCGGCGCTCTCCTGACACCTGTCGCACTCATCGCTGGTCTGGGTGCGATTGGCTTCAGTGCTGTTGGGCCCATCGCTGGTAAGTTCCCCAACCCTTCGGTGACATGGCACTCAACCCTCCGGGATATATTAGGCTCTATTGCAGCTGGACTGCAAGCTGGTATCGGTAGTGTCGTTGCCGGAAGTCTTTTCGCAGTGGCCCAGAGCATAGCGATGGGCGGAGCGATTCCCGCCGCGGTCATAGCCGCCGGTGCAGGGATTACAGGCATAATGGCAGCAGCTGCCGCCAGCTTTGGCTCGTGCTTTCTTTTTACGGGCGCAGCCGCTGCCTCTGCCGTGGGTATCGGCATAGGTCTCGCTGCAAACCTTATCCGTTCGCTTCTGTAGGCATCACTGCCGCAGCGAACATTCTAAACCACAAGTTGTAAACCCCGTCTTGTGAATTGCGGGCCATTTCCCACGGTGAACAATGACCGAGATTCCTTCTGTGTGGCATCATTTGCTGAAACCTAGTTTGAACTAAGATTCCATGCATCAGTTCCCAAGAACGAATCGGGAAGGACCGGTGCATTTTTATCATTCGACCGAAGGCTCAGTTCTGTCAGGAATGGCTCCTGCATTGCCGCGAATTCTTTCAACAGTAAATTTGGGACGCCTTCGATGTAGATTTTGTATATTCGATTGTGCTGCTGGAGCGCGAAAATGATGTTAGTGGTACAAGATAGTGGCGATGTTGTGTAGAAAAGGAGGATATTTAGGACGATGGGCAATGCTGGCCAGATATCCAGCATCTTTGTGACAGATCTTCCTTCTGTACAAAGAAGCTTCATGTCCAGGCGGCGGGGTGAAGCAAACACGACGTAGCACCATCGTTGACACACGTGGACAAGCGTATGCCATATGTCTATACTGTAACTTGAAACCACGTAAAAGTTGAATATTTCAAGGACATCGCCGGGGAGTCACGGTGTTGGGGCATGCGGCACTCATCCTACTCCTGCCTTGGGCCCGGGCGTGCAGAAAACCACATGTAAGGAAGGAACCACGCGTGTTTCCATGTTGTCACTGTGAAACCGCGAAACATCGTGTTTTTCCAAGCTCCAAGGTCGGGGACTTTCTCACCACAGGCTCTAAGACAACATCGTATGCATGGTAGCGCGCGACTTCACATGTCACCCCAGAGGAGTGGAACCTTGTCGAGCACCCCACTACTAGCTCTTCTTCATCGAAGTCCTCCTCTTCATCTGTCACCGCGTTGTCCTCCACGGCCACGGCCATAGGCAGACGTCGCACCAAAGGCCGTTCCGAAGAAAAAGGCCAAGGCGAAGGTGGAACGACACGCAGGTCCTCCAGGGCCTTAATCACTGGCATCCCAACATTGTGCGTCCCATTTCTGTCCCATTACCCCTTGCACGCCTCCTCCCTGTTCTCATGATCCGTGCGCATGTGCGTGTCATCGTTGGTGGCCTAACGTGTTCTTTTCTCCCAGTGGTTCGAGTCGCAGTCAAAGTCCTATCTCAATTTCGAGCTCCACCATCGGCAGAGAACTCTTGTGCATCAGCTAGCGTGGCCTTCTCGTAGCAAGATACTGTCGTAGTGCTTTGGTACGTTCGGTCGGTTTTCAGCCTCTGATAAATAGGCCCCTGTCCCACTAGGGAGACTGAAAACGAGCAGTTGCTGCCTTTTTTCTCAGTTCCACGTTCTTCGGCATGAAGTATCTGCACCACGACATCGTCCACTCGGACCTCAAGTTCACTTCAACCGTGATGACATAGTCCTTCCGGTCAGCATATCCTGGCAGAGAGGTGTTTGGAAAGAAAACCGCGGTGTTGACGCTGAAGCGCACACGATGAGGAGGGGATATCCGTTAGTCCGTCCGCACTGAGATTGTTGCTGTAGTACAGTACTGCTCTAGCACTGCGGTGGCATTGGTATCATACGAGGAGGCAAGCCAAACCAAACTACACCAGGCCAGGCACGGGAACAGGCAGGACCGTCACGTGCCGTATACCCTCGATTCAAAGACAAACTTCAAAGACCCACGAAAGATGACTTGAAGCGACTTAACTCACAGATGTCTCGCCTTCCCCATTCCGTCTCCTCTCCCTCGTTCAAGTTCTTGGGTATGTCACTCCAGAGGTGCTCACCCAAAAAGGGCGCGGCAAGCCAGTCAACCCTGGTCTATAGGGTACCGTTACCTCCGCTTAGAAGCAATTCATGCTGTGATGGAATACTGATTGCTCATTTCAGAATCATCACTTATATGCACCTCTGCGGATACCCCCCCTTTCGATCAGACGACGTGAAGAATATTGTGCGGCAGGCGACAGAGGCAAGAATCAACCTCCTTGAGCAATACTGGAAGAACGTGTCCGGCGAAGGTACGCTCGGGCCATAAGTAGCCATCTCTTCCGCATGTTGGAATCCGCCTAACTAATGTTGGACTCTGGCCTCCCACAGCAAAGGGCTTCATTCGTGCGCTGCTCATCCCAAACCCCTCACGTCGCCTCACCGCAGAGCAGGCACTTACCCACTCGTGGCTTACGAGCTTCGCAGCACCGACAGAACACGACCGGTCTAAGCGAAAACCTTGACCCTCGTGCTCGCTGGCGCAACGTAATCAGCGCCGCGCGGGTCCTGTCACGGTTCGAAAATCATGAGGGCGCGAATAACCACAAGGACAAGCCAGTGGACAGCTCTGACGATGAAGACGACAATAGAGGAGGCGGGTCGACGTCGCGGCGCGCGACGCCAAAAACAGACAACAACAGACAGCAACAACAGCTGTCGCCGTCGTCACCGGATGATCGTGTACCGCGGCGCAGGGTGGCGGGACTCGTGGCGGCGGGGGCAACAAGGCCAACGAAGACCACGCCTCCGCCACGGCCGCTTCCCCCGTCCCCAATGTCATTTTCGGATGCTATCAAGAAAGCCAAGGTTGCTGCTGCTACAACGGCCGAGGCTGACAAGGTGCGGGATGAGGGTGGACAGCAGGCGCAGGCGACGACGTTCCAGCCGAGCAAGACGCAGCACGTCGTGCCCCGGCGCGATAACGAAAATGGCGGCTCGGCCCATGTGGCGTCTGAGAGACGCGCCGAGGGAGAGGAGGTCGAAGAGGAGGTCGAAGAGGTCGAAGTGCGCATGCCTGGGTCGTTCGAGTTTGAGGACCACAACACCGGTGCTGCGCATGCGGGTACCGTCGATCCATTCGATGCGGTCGGCATGCTTGGGAACTTGTGGCGGCGCATGCAAGTGAGATGATGGTGCGGACAAGATCAACCTTTCGTTCGTTTCAGATTTTCTTCCTATCTAGAGCTTATATATCGTTTAACGTTACAGTTACTGGTTCTATCGGTTTTTTTTCCTTTTGGTTCTCGCTCGTTCCAGTTTGGTTGTAAGTTAGGTACAGTATGTTGTTCCCTGTGTATCTGTGGTTAGTGCAAATCTAGTTGGAGCAATGAAAGTCTCCTCCCAAGATACCGAATCACGGCTCCTTGAAGGAAAAAAAAAAGTATCATTGGGAGGCACAGTCAATAAACAGCTGACTGCAGTAATAACGCTTGCTAGCCGCAACGAAATACATTACTTCGAATTGGCTCTTCACTGGCGTAACACGCGAGGGTGTCTGCACCAAGCGGTCGATGTGTTACCTTACCACCGCGCGGGGACGGACCTATCTCAAAATACAGGCAACAAACGTATATGAGCGTTAGGTTGGCCGTAAGCCATTTGTGCTTATGACATAAGGAACGACTGCCTCTCGCAACTCTGGATCTAAATCTATCGCAAAAGGTGACACGACAACACAATACGACACCGCAGTTTGCAGAATCATCGAGATATCACAGTCCATAATGCATAATGGGTTCAAGATATCATACAACGAGATAAGCTATACGGTGACGGTAGACCAGAGTACAGTAGCCGGTTCCAAAGGCGTCGAGCGAGTGGGGGTAACGGAAAGCGGCAGGCGCATCGTCACTGGCACGGTCCCGGTGGCGTACAGTTACAGGGCAACCAGCGAGCTGTCGTGCGGCAATGAACTTCCCAATCGCTTCCTTAACAGGTCCCGATGGCTGCGGCCTCTCCAAGAAATGGTTTTCTAGCGTAGGTAACACTTCTGTTACTCTTTCCCCGGAGAGTTCTTGCAGAGCAGGTGCAAGGAATGGAACCGAATCCTTGGATAGGTCCAAATTCTTAACAGAGGCGAACAGGTGTAAAAGGTCCGGCCATTGGGCGTCCTCCATGTCATCTTTCTATTCTAGTGGTGTGGGATCCGTTTCGATGTCCATGTCGAGATGTTCCAACGTGGGAAGGGGTGAAAAAGATGAGCTGCAGACCAGCGCAAGTGACGAAATCTGCCAATCCAACGGTTTGCATGAGATCGACGACATTACCTCTCGAAATTCCGTCCCGTTTCGCGGATAAAGGCTGAATAGTACATTATTTGGGTGACACGATACGTATCCTTGATAGGCTGCCCTGACTATTTCTGTGCGACTGATAAAGTGGCGAAGCAGTGGAGTATCGAAAATTAGTTGGTTGAAGAAAGTTATCTCGGTGTAGCTGAGTAGAGGAGTTTCGAGTCGGGACACGATGTCCTCCAAGTACTCGCTATCGCCTGTGAATTGCAGTGAGGTGAGAGCTCTGTCCGCCTGAGTCGGAGATCGAGGGGACCGGAATTCAAGTTCAAGTGATTCGAGGCTTGTCAACGTGGACAGGGCAGTGCCCATCGCCTCGGGTGAAATGTATCCGGAAGGAAGAATACCCCAAAGGCGAAGCCAGACCGGACAAGGTCATGGGGGAAATGGAATGCCTGACAAGGTGAGCTCGAACCAACGTATGGATGAACTACAAGAGCTTATCATCCAAATCATTCGCCACTTCAAGTTCACCATCACCTTGTCGTAATGACTGGAGACTGGAGCGTGACGAAAGCGGAGCTCTTAGAGAATAGGGAGGACGTTCTTGATGTTCTTGGACGGACATGACGGAAAATCCAGATGAACGTGTTTCAACGACGCAGTAAAAAAATGACGGATTCCTATATGGGAAGTGTCAGGCGCAAAACAAACAGGAATTGGCGAGTAAATCGTGGTGGGAGCTGAAGGGATTCAGATGTCGACGACGTAGACACCCACACTCGGCGTAAGAGCGTGATCGATTACATCCGGGTATATTATTGTGAGACAAGGAGATAGATAATGATAATTCCATGATATTCTACTACTTAAGCAACATGTGGTCCTTTAGCAGTGCTTTCCGGTGACTATGGTGTTCTACTCGTTCAACCCTCAAGAGATCCACACATCTACCCAACCAGTGGTGCGAGTTCTTTCTAGAGATGACCGATAACAAGCAAGCCAAAAAAAGCAGCCGTGGACGCAGTAGATGGAATCGGCCACTTCCATGGCACGTACACCACATCGATCGATATGATTGACATAGTTCCCTCCGTCCGTCACGCGAGCTCCTCCATCGCAGTCACGTACATCTCGCTCTGGCTCAGCGAACGCTCGTACCGTCGACGGGTCTCATGCAGCGCAAACGACGCCGCCGCGAGCGCGAAGAGCAACAGCAGATCGTCCATCGGTAGCGCCTCTGTCTGAAAGATCGTCTGCATGAAGGGCACGTAGACGAGTCCGAGCTGCGACAGGAACGAGACCGCAACGGTGATCAACAACATCCGGTTCTGTGTGATCCCGCAGCCGAGCCCACGGTTCTGAATCGCCGAGACGAGATCGAGGAAAACGAAACAGGAGAACGTCTGCGCGGAAGGGTAAAGAGCGGTCGCGATGAGGAAGAGTCTATGAGTACTGCGGAATGGGAGAGCGATCGGGAATGCGCACCATCGTTTGATCGCGACGCGACATGTGGTGGTCGTCCGAGAGTGCAAAGTAGTAAATGAATAGAGTGCCGGCGACGATGACGGCCGCAGAAAATATGACGCGCATGCGGATACGTGGGTTGATAATCGGCTCGTCCTTCTTCCGAGGCGGCTTGCGCATCAAGGCGCGATCAACAGGGTCAACGCCAAGGGACTGGCTTGGAGGGCCTGACGAGTATCAAAATCATGAGACCAGGGCAACGGCGAGTATGGTTGCCAGCACGAAGGCTGCGTACCATCCATGAGAATGTTGATGAATAGGATTTGCATAGCGTTAAGAGGATTTGTCAGCCCGAACATTGTACTCAAGGTGATCAACGTGAGTGCGGCGGCAGCCGTACTGAGCTGGAAGGAGAGGAAGTTTTGGATGTTATGGAATATTGACTTGCCTAAAACATCAGACCGAAGATTAATCAAACAAGCATGATCCACATAAAGAAACGCGACGCACCCTCTTCCACGGCGGGCAAGATGGTGGAAAAGTTATCGTCGACGAGGATGACGTCAGCAGCTTCTTTCGCGACATCTGTCCCGCTTTTGCCCATCGACACGCCAATATCCGCCATTTTCAGCGCCGGCGCATCGTTCACTGCAAGACAAACCGCAAAAAAAAAAAAAGAACACATGAACAAATCACACCGAGAAGTCGAGAGGTTAAGAATACTCAACCCCCGTCACCCGTCATGGCCACGACCGCACCGCGCGCCTGAAACGCCTCGACGATCGCCATCTTGTGCTTCGGACTCACGCGCGCGAATACGCTCACGCTGCCCACGCGCTCGCTCAGCTGCGACGCGTTCATGCGGTCGAGCGCGGCACCCGTCAGGCACGCGTTCGGATTCGTCGCGCCCCGCAGCCCGAGCGACTTGGCAATCGACAGCGCCGTCTCCTCCGCGTCGCCCGTGATCATGACGACCTGCACACCACTGCCCTGCAGAAGGGCGATAGAGTCCGACACGCCCTTGCGCGGTGGGTCGTACATCGCGACAAATCCCACGAATACGAGCGGCGCCGACTTCTCCTTGTCCATATATTCGTTGGCGTTGGTGGACGAAGGCGAAGATGGGCGGGAAGGCAAGATTCCTTCGGCGCTACAGTACGCCATTGCAATAACCCGCAACCCGCGCGTCGCAACAGCTTGCGCTTTGCTGGCGATCCCGGAACGCACTTTGGGTTCAAGCAACGGCGTTGACCCCTCTGCGACGAGGTAGAACTTGCATCGCGGGAGGATAGCGTCGATGCTACCTTTGACATAGTACATGAGATGTGAGTTGCTGCCGTTTGTTGGGCCCGCGGTGGTATGTGTTCCTGAGACAGCCATGGTCTTCGTGTCTGAGCTAAAGGGGCGTTCAAACACGCGCTTGAAAGTCTAATGGCGCAAGCTGGCAACGTTATCGCGAGTAGAGTTGATAGGCTACATACCTGTCGCGGATCAGGGAGATCAAATACTGAGAGAGCATTAAGTAGGGCGACATCTGTCGCCTGTCCAACATATTCGCCGTTCTCATTGCGTGCGATGCTGGCACCGTTGCACAAAGCGCCAACTTCGAGAGTTTTGCGCAGTGCAGGCGAGACATGGGCTGGGGGAGAGGGCGCCGCAGGATCAAGACATACAAGCTCATCGACTGTGTATAACTCGGTGACGGTTTGCTCATTTCGGGTGAGTGTGCCTGAGTCAATCATTTCAGCTTGACGAACGAAGAAGTGGAGGACAAGGAGCGTGCCTGTTTTGTCGGAGCAGATCACAGACACGGAGCCAAGTGCTTCGACCGAATGGAGTTTCTTGACGATAGCCTTACGCTTTGCCATGCGTAGCACACCAAGGGCAAGTGTCACTGTGGTCACGATTGGCAGCCCTTCAGGGATAGCCGCAACGGCCAATGATACTACCCATCAGACATAACTAATAAGTTTTCATCCTCCAAAATCACCAACCGAAGGCGCACCTCCAATCGTGAACATATCAAGCCAAGACCGGTGTTGGAAGACACCGATGAGACAGATAACGCCGATAATCCCAAATGAGAGGATAGAAAGCCTCTTTGCCAGCTCGTCCATGTTGTGTTGGAGTGGGGTCCGCCGCTCCTCGACATCCTGCATCATACTAAAGATGACACCAAACTCGGTCTGGGACCCGGTGGCGATGACGATCCCCGAGCCACGACCTACACATATCGACCGTCAGTAATTTCCCAACAGAAGAATGAAAACACGCGCCATTCCGAACCAATGTGCCCATATATGCGATACAAGCTCTTTCGGCCATCTCGGTGCCCTCGGGACATGCACCCGCGTCCTTCCTCCGTGCCGTGGTTTCACCTGTCAGGCTACTCTCGTCAATCTCGAGGTCGACAGCGGTGAGGATACGTAGATCAGCGGGGATACGGTCGCCTGTAGTGAAGGTGACAAGATCACCCGGGACAACCTCGTTAGCAAGGGGGTGTATTTGTTTTCCGTCACGGATAATGTGACAGTGGTGGGGAACGAGCTTGTTGAGTGCTTCTAGTGATTGTTCTGAGCGTCGTTCCTGTACGAAGCCGACTAGGTGGGACAAAATCTCATTTGAGGAGATGGATATGAGGGGATGGGACTACGCACCTGTCAGTACAATAACCACGGCAATGCTAATGCTGATGGCATCGTCGACGTTACCCATGATCGCGCTCACGATCGCGCTTCCGCATAAGAGGAGGATAAGCGGACTTTCATAAAAAGATTTGGCAAACTTGAGGAGAGCGGGTTCTGGGGCTGACACGGAGAATTCATTGTAGCCATAACCTTCGCGGAGCGAGGGAATGATAGACGCGGTCAAGCCATGGGTAGCGGAGGACCTGAACTTGGCGACGACATCCTACCACGCACTTCTTCGTAAGGAGGAACTGGGTATCATACAGGAAAGGAACGCACCTCTGTTTCATAGCTCGAGTAGTTGGCCGAAGGGGTTTCGTCCACCTTGGGAGCCAGTTCGTAGCCATTTTCTGTTGCGGTGCCCCCATAATTCACACCTTTGGCAAAGCTAATTAACCTGTCCCAGATACCGGATGGGCCTTCTTCTGCCACAGCGGAACGAATGCTCTCAAAGGCGGGGAAGCCAGGACTCTGCGGGTTCACGGTACCGCCAGTGTGTCGTCGAAAGGAGGTGCTCGATCCAAAGTGCCGTTGTGCATCGGGGTTAGGTTGCATGTCGTGTTCATCGTCAGGGGGCGGTGAGAAAAAGGCGGAGGACGGAGGAGAGTCGGGACGGGGCGGGTAGTGGGGTGGCCGGCGGGCGTAAGATGTGGGGGTATAAGGAGAAGCGGTGGAGAAGGATACATTATGGTTGTGACCCGACATCGAGAAGGAGATTGCGCTACGAAGGTGAGGGGAATTCAAGGGTTAGTGGACGTACTATTACCGTACGGCACAAAGGCGGGCGGGTATACGCAAGGGTGAAAACCAAGACTCGCGTCGCAGGGAGTGAAAATGACAGTCGTCGTGTCAATTCTACTCTACTAATACGGAAACGTGCAGCACAGCCTCGCGCGACCATCGCCTCCGGTTGTCGAGCCGCCGACTCGGTTGAGTTTTATGACCAGCTCTGACCACTTCGAGCACCGTACTTCCTAACAGACCCTGCTGTAGCCTTCTTCAATGAGCTGATGCCACCCACCAATCAACCTCCAACCTCCAACCTCCATTTTCCACACTCAAGCCTTCCCGGTGATTATTATATAAGATATCCGCTCACGTGCCAGTAAGTGTTACGTGAAGGGCACGAGGTTGCAGCCTCTCTTTCTTCCAACCCCCGTGCCGTTTCCCCCAAGTTCTATACGTCGTCCTATCTGGGACCATTACCTTGCTCTCTAATCATGTTGAACTCAAGCTGTAAGTCGCTCTGTCCATTCGAATGAGTTTGGGCTTGAAGTTTTGTCACGCCTAGATGTGGTCCCACTGGCCGTAGGCGCTGCTGGTGCAACCGTCGGCGCTCTCCTGACACCTATCGCACTCACCGCTGGTCTGGGTGCGCTTGGCTTCAGTGCTGCTGGGCCCATCGCTGGTAAGTTCCCCAAACCGTCGGTGACATGGCTACTCAACCCTCCGGGATATATTAGGCTCGATTGCAGCTGGAGCACAAGCTGGTGTCGGTAATGTCGTTGCCGGAAGTCTTTTCGCAGCGGCCCAGAGCGTAGCGATGGGCGGAGCGGTTCCCGCCGCGGTCACAGCCGCCGGTGCAGGGCTTACAGGCGTAACGGCAGCCGCTGCCGCCAGCTTTAGCTCTAGCTTTCTTTCTATGGGCGCAGCCGCTGCCTCTGTCGTGGGTAACGACATAGGTCTCGCTGCAAACCTTACCCGTTCGCTTCCGTAGGCATCACTGCCGCAGCGAACACTCTAAACCACGAGTTGTAAACCCCGTCTTGTCTTGCATGTGCGACTCTGTTCTCACTATTAGATCCTTCTTGAACGATTGCAATTGAATTGCGGGCCATATCCCACGGTTTGAGCAATGACCTAGATTCCTTCTGTGTGGCGTCATTTGCCGAAACCTAGTTTGAACTAAGATTCCATGCATCAGTTCCCAAAGTCTTTCAATTTGCTTCCTGTGCGTAGAGAACTTGATCGGGAACATCGTCCGGAAGAAACAGAATCAGCAATGCCGACTTCCGACCCGTCTTGAACTCGGGGCTTGAGTCACCGTCGCAGGCCAGCGGAACATCATCACTGTCCGTTTCCCCATAGTCTTTCTTTTCATTTACCACACCGCCGAGTTATTTGTGAGTTCGGTTTACTGTGTCGGATACAGTATGTATACATTCCTGGCTGGTAGCTGCCTCTTCGTGAAACCGCTCATCGGTGGCGCTGCTACTATTCATCGTCCCTTTCACAATTCGTCTTTCCTCGACCTCCCTGACGTCCTCGACTTGTATAAATTCATCGGACAGGACACGCCAGTGGCTGTGGGGTTGGGAGGTAGTTCACGTACCTGAAAGCACGTGAATGGGGACGCTCGAAGATGGCCATAGCACAGCTAGCTTCATGCCACGACAATGTTTCCCTGAAGTCCGGGTATCTTTGTTGTAGATCGTGTCGATCTGTCGGCTCCGTGTGCCCTCAGGATCTGATTCCGACAGATTCCAACACGGCCCTGATAATCGTCATCAAGTCACCGTCGAATGTCCGAGTCAGTAGCCATGCTCCCTGGATCGGTGATGCGCTTCATTGAGCTTCGTCCTCTCTTCCTATACCCTTCCAATCTCATAAAATGTTCAATCATACCCCCGTGAGAAGAAAGCGGTTTCTCGCAGACTTAGCGCTCGAGCTTGCCCTTGACCATGTGACTGTGAAAGCCACGAGGCGACCCTCAAACCAAACTCCTCTCCATCCCCCAAGTGCCCTACGTCTCCCCCATTTATCATCTCTCTTGTGCCTTTCAATGAACTGTGCGTGATCAAACGGTGCCGCGCTGATGCCAGCCTACTCATGGCCTATTTAAGGGAGAAATGCCGCTATCGGCGCCGCTGGTGCGACCGTCGGCGCCCTCTTGACGCCAGTCGCACTGACTTCTGGACTGGGCGCGGTTGGCTTCAGCGCTGCTGGGCCCGTAGCTGGTAAGTTCCCTTCCCTCCACCGCTCCACGGGTAATGTATCATCATATCCTTCGGCAATTTAAGGCTCGACGGCGGCCGGGCTGCAAGCTAGTATCGGAAATGTTGTGGCAGGAAGCTTGTTCGCAACAGCTCAGAGCATTTCCATGGGCGGTACAATCCCCCCCCTTGTCACGGCAGTCGGCGGAGGTGTAGGCGCGGCGGCGGCGACTGGCGCTAGTGCAGCTAGTCGGGCGGCTGCATGCCTGCGCAGGCAGCGCCGCAGCTACACCAGGAAAACCCTGTCTTTACTTCAAGTACTTTTTCGTACTTTTTTCTACTTTTTTGCAAAAAAGTAGAAAACGAAATCCCCTCTACTTTTCAAGTTACTTGCCAGGGTCGCCAGCGCTAGTGCAGCTAGTCGGGCGGCTGCAAGCCTGCGCGGGCAGGGCCGCAGCTAGTGAAGCGGAGTCGCGGTTGGCGTTGTGAGGATGCGATCCAACCGCTGCCACAGGTGTAAGCGTTGCTGCCGGCATCGTTAGTATCACCATCATCGTAGCAGTTGTCCGAACCCAGGCTTGTAAATATGATTCACAGAAGAAGGTCGGCATCGTCATAAGAATCGATACTACATTGGTTGTTCGTTTTCTGCATTGGTCTTCCTTTCTTCTCGTATCGGATCTCCATCGAGATATCGCAATCGAATCGTCTGCAACTCGGAATGTGGGCCCATAGTGTGGCGCGAAGAATGGGATTTGGTGCAGCGCTGTTGATGCAAGGGATATTGGTGGCTTGCTGCGAATCGCGCCATTTGGCAGCTTCAGCTCCTGGACAGAGCTCAAGTCATGCCACATGTAGTCATGACTTATGACCGCTGTCACAGTCGCTGGCGCGGGCATCATGCTGGGCATCACACAAGTACTAGC
>WNFC01024782.1_pt1 | contig 13256 bp, 17 predicted proteins | sample 5400541 | NCBI WGS metagenome assembly WNFC01 (sample SAMN13153342, study PRJNA577476) | soil metagenome | isolation source: 120 cm saprolite under Douglas fir tree site 2 hole 2 replicate 1 | place: USA:California | collected 2015-04-18
GATAGGATCCCACTGGATTGAGTGGTAAAGACAGAGTGGTAATGACTCGGGCAGCTCAAGGCTGTGCAGGGCAGGCAGACACAAACAAAACAAACACGTGACTGGGAAGATATTAACTAACTAATCACGCACAGCAGCGGATGTAGAGTGGTATAATGTAATGGTACTAATACAAAGTTGTGTGTCCGTCACCCCGCACCCAAGTTGAGCTCGCTCCTGTGGGATGGGGTCCTCGAGAAGGGGGGAGGTGGTGCGAGCAGGCCGGGGCCAAGGGTATCTCGCACGCCACCGCCTCGCGACTCGCGCGCATGAGCTTGTCGAACGTAAGCGTAGCGTTGAAAATGATTGAGGGCCTGTAGAAACTGCACGCCGATCTACACGCATGGCATGCGTGAGTGCGTCAAGTTTAGGAGTTGGGCTATGCAGGGCAGAAACGGCAACAATCTATGAACTCACGGGAAACATGCGCAGCTGCGTGAACAGGTCAACGGTCAGGTCACGCACCACTTCCTGCTGGTGGAACAGCCCAAAGCTTAGGGGAAGAAGGCCACCGCTGTGCGGAGGAGTCAAGGAGAGAAGCTGTTACGGATAAATCAGGGGTGCTGCCGGGGCCGAATTAACTGGTGCGCAGCAGCGGCAATGACGCACCTCGACTACTTGGTCATAAGTCTGTACAGCATCTACCATAGTCCGCATGATTAGTTCTACCTCCGCATCTTGCATGTGCTTCACATTCCGCAGTCGCCATAATTGATGATGAATGTCAAACCCTCGGATCGCACTGGTAGCCAGACTAAGCTTGAAATCCTGTTACAACGGAGAAGTGGGCGAAATCCGCTATGAGAAATCACGGATCGAGCTCATTAATAGTACGTTACCTCTTGAAACGTCCGATACATCGGCGTTCTACGCCAGCCCTCGATTCGACTTGCATTCGCGACCACTTCCTTAGAGCCAGCAGCATCGTCGAGGAAGACAATCCCGCTTCCCAACTGGGAAGTATCGCCAGGCCCTTCGTTGAAGGAGAACCCGCGAAAGCCGATTGTCATACTCCCAAGGGTGTCTTCCTCATATCGGGACGCCAATCGGACAAAACGCCATACATAGTCTACAAAACGGGCTCTAACCAGAGATTCTCCGAAATGAAAACTAATTGCCGTAATAATCTAGGAAATGGGGATGAGGAAGAACGTGAATTAAATATGGATCGGCTTGTATTGGCCATCCTGTGCACTCACATCCTCGATGAAGACATTGTCGGCATTGTCGGCCTTGGCTGTAAAATCGTTTTTCGAGGATTCCTTTTCTCGCCCGGGAAGACGGCCGAATTCATCTTCACTGCCGATTGACGATTCAGCTCGCACCGTTCCGATACGAGCGAGGGTCGATGGCGGTCCCGCATGAGTTCCAGACGGCGGATGCGATGCGTGGATATCTTTGGATACGAGCATTCGGCTGCCGGCCACGTCACATAGTAGGTCCCAGGACCCTGACGACTCGAAAATAGGATTAGTCACGCCAGCGATGTAGGCTGGACTAGTGGGGGATCAGGTTAAACCAAATTAGTTGAAGCCGGTCATGTCTCGGCAGTTCTGAACCCTTACACTGCTTCCCATTCGTCTCGATTTATAAGGTTTGCATAAGGAAAGGCTCGCTCGATGAACCCTTGAAGTATAATGCCACAGCCAGACCCTAGAGCACAGGCAGACAGCACATAACTGGATACTTGGCCGGCGGGTCGGCCATGTCCAAGAAAGATGATACGTTTGCCAGTCACAAGTGCGTTGAATAGTACGATAATTGGGTGGGTGAGGCTTCCATTAGAGTGGAGGTGGGGGTGCAATGGTCCACTGACAGTGGCGTTGGAGAAGGTCTGAATGAGCTGAATGAGGGAGTACTGCGGTTGCATGAGTCAGGCTCTTGCGATATGGAGATGCTATGCTGACGATAAGGCACACTTACGTCGCCAACTTCCTGTGGGAACGAAGACAAGGGCATCTTAATCGGTAGCTGGTAGGTCTTGTAGTCAATCGTCGTGTGGTAGAAGTGCGTGTCCTTTGTTGCCAGGCGGGGGTCCGACATCCCCGCGTTTATTGGCGGCCGTGGTTGCTGGCCGTGGGACGAACTCGACGAGGCGTCCGTCGACCTTCGACCCTTGGTAGCTATCGAACTCCCGGGGCTCCCGTAACTAGAGGCAACGCCCGGAGAAGCGGCGTGCTCGACCAAGCCGCCTTCGTCGCCCACCCAGACGGCGCTGCCCCCGAGGGAGAACGACGTCTCGGACGGGGAGTGCTGGGATCCATTGTGATGAGAGGCGGAGGCAGTCCGGGAGCTCGTGTCTGAGCTGGCGCGGTCTCGCCCCTCCATGCTGTCCTTGGTTCGCATCATGATGCCCTCGTCGAAGCTAGAATGTGATCCGAGGGAGTTCGTTGGCTGGTGGTTCCCTCGTCCCCCGAGATGCTGAAATGTCTCCGCGGGGCGGGGCGGAGTGAACTTTTCTATAAAGACGTCCTTGCGCTCCGAGTTGCGCATGACGAGCTTCTCAGAACGCGTCAGGATCGGTGCGCCAGACAGATCCATCGAGTTGATCGCGTCGAAGAGCCGCGCCAAACAGTCTTGAGATGGCGTGGCAAAGTAGTCGTCGAGAGCAAGGAGAAGCACGGGCTATTCCATGCAAGTATATCAGCCATCATCTGGCATGCACGACAACAGACGCACCATGAATATCTGGATAAAAGGATGTGGCGTACATATTGCCATGGCCTTCACCACCGCACCTCTTTTGAACAACATGATTTGCATCCGCACGAAACTCGTAGCATTGTGGTGCCTCTCACCTTCGAACGGTCTTGTCATGCTTCGTCCGTACTAGGTTGAGTACGTAAAGCAGCTCCGACTTGTTCTCCTTCCCCATACTGTCTGGCGACTCCAAGGCAAGTACCGGCGCGATCATGTTGAAAGGCGTTTGATTGAGAAAGAAAATGGTCCAATCCTCTAGATGCTTCTCAGCGCCGTCCGGCAACATCAAGTTAGCCAGGAGCCTTGATGGGTTAAGGTTAAGATGAGATTCGTGGGCGCCGGACCTGCAGAGCGACGCACCCTTCATCCGTTCCTAGCGGCTGTGGAAACTGGTATGTGAGCTGTGCGCCGCGGTCAATATCGAACTCAGCCAGGAGAACGAAGGAACAGTGCTGGGGATTGAGACCCATATCGTCGTTGGGGCGGGAATCGGGAGAGCGGGGGAAGCGCAGAGACACACGAACAGTCTATGGAGTATAGTGGGGTATCCTGTCTCCCTTTGTGTTGAAGTAGGCGTTGAGGACTGGTCTGACGATGGTTGTCTCCGCGTTTTGTGATCCCGTCCGACTAAATTACAAACTCCCAAATGCGGCAATCGCCCGACGGGCCGAGCGACGTGCTTACGATCATTGTCATCATCCACCGTGCGGAAAAATGTCGTACCCACACCAACCATCACATTTTATAAGAGACACCGGGAAGTATAGCGTCGGGGACAGGACTGTTGTGTAACTTGAACCCCGCGGGCCCTGAGCCTCGTGTCGGTCCGCTTCCACAAACGTCTCACGCGGATTGGTCGAAAAGGTGCTGTCAATTTCGGTGATGATTCGCAATTGCGAGCCCGGACATGTGTTGTTGAGCCAGTAGCTGTTTATCGCGCCGGTGCGACTCGGATATGGAGGTCGGCGAGAGGCGTGACTCTGACCCAAGGAGAGGTTTATACACACCAATAAGGCCTGTTTGCTTTTTTGGAGATCTCCATATCATTCAAGTCTTTTCATTACAAGTCCATAATGAGAGTGATAGAATAGCCATCAGGAATTTCAGCTACATTCTCTGATTTACAGTAAAATGTGTTGTTGTACTCGCAAGTCACAACTATTCAGTGACCCGAGGACCGGTGAAACACTGTAGTAGATACAGTACCTACATCACAGCCCGACTCAACGTTGCCAGAGCAGCCCTGATGTTAGAGACGCAGTTCTCCAGTTGTAAGCGCATTCGTTCTGAAAGGAAAGGCGTCATCAGCGTGCGTTCCTAAAGACGAAGTGTCCAAAAGCGGCTTAATACGCGAAGACGAGGTTCGGAAGTGGCGAGAGACTCAGAGGAAGGAGCCTGCATACCAGGAAGACAAGAAAAGAGAAGACGAGGCAAGAGGGACCTGCCTTGTTCTCTCTCTGCCTCCGCGACGGTATCCATCTTGCGAGTCAGCGACTGTTCCGCTCTCTCGTTTTCTGCGATGAGACGGGAGAATACCCAACTGTTCATCAGGGCGATGATCTCGAGTTGCTTCTCCTTTAGGTCTGTAACCCTTATTTTCAGTCTCGTGCTCTAGTACCAGGCGTGGCAGAGGCGTGTATCCGCGCATATATACGCATGCCATATATGCGTCGCCGAACTAACTTTGATAAAATTCTGCGTCACGTCTAACCTCATCGTCAAAGGGGGAAATGATGCAAGCATTCCTATCAAAAGGGCTTGAAGCATCGCGCAAGATAGCAGCGACTGAACGAGTCCGAGATGATTGGTTACCGTCGGGGACGCTTCCCGACGCTATTGGGTCTGGAAGCACTGGACTTGGTGATGAAAGCATCCTTACAGAGTTGGAAGAGTCTTTTCCAGGAGATGAAAGAAGGGGTGATTGAATGTCGGAATACATACTGTATGGCTGATGGCTGTCTGTAATGGCCGTACAGTAATCGTATCCCGACCAATCCAAATAGACGCGACTCGATCCCGTGATTTTCAGTACCGCCCACGTGCCAAATTTTCAATTATTTCAAATAATACGACCAAACACTGTCAAAAGGAAAAGGCAGGTATAGCGTATAGCGAAAACATCATTCACCTAGAACTAACTACCGCGGCGCTGGTAGCCCCGAGGCAACAGCACCTATCTCGGTCAAGCGTGTGAGTGGGTCGAGCGTTCCTTTAAACTCGGGAAGGAATGCCGCATCTGTGTAGGGGCAGCGCACGCTTGGCGAGCCCTTGTAGATAGGTGTGTAGCTAGCCGCACAGATCTCAAATTCTGTAAATTCATCATATGAGATCTCCACGGCATCTCGTGGATTGCGGTCTCCAGCGGCGATACGTTGTCGCGCCTGTCACTGATAAGCAATACGCCACGCTAATACGGGAGTCACCTCACCATGGAGACTATTTTTGGGTCGAGATTAAGGTCAAGCAACTTGCGCGCGAACTTGGCGGCCGTCCCTGCATTGCCAGCTTTCGTGAAGACTTGAATGGCGCTGCGCAACGCGATTTGCAAATGTGGGGGCTGGAGTTGGCAATGGGTGAAGTACGCTGCAAGTTCAAGACTCCTTCTGACGTCGTCTGGCGTTTCTTGCGCAGCGCGCCGGCGCTCAAGCTCAATCGATACACCGAGCAAATATTCACGAGTGGTGGTCACAGTGCCACGCCACTACGACAAGTCAATATGCCAAAAGAATGGTACGCAGGAGAGGACGCTCACCTCCTTGGCTTCCTCGTCCGATGAAACAGCTACGAAGAGCAGCGCCTCCAACACAGTGCGGAAGGTCGCCTGTGCCTCGGAAAGCTTCGCGGCAGACACTTGGCGGAGACCCTCCGACAACTCCGCGCGAACTTGACGAAGGTTCTGCACCGCCGTAGGTAGTACTCGAGAAAGAGATGATTCTGCGAGATCGCGACGGAGATGCAATTGCAGTGGGGGAAGAGATGCCAGCGGTGACAAGTAGGTGTGGGACGACCGGAATATAGACACAAACAGCGGTTTAAGGGGAGGAAAGTTGACGACACCGAATTGGCGGCAGAGGAGCTGTGGAGCGAGGTGTCAATACTTTGTACTGTACTGGGAGGGCACCAAGCAACCGAACCTGCATTGCTGTTTCGAAAGACCCAGCAGAGACATGGTCCCCAGCAAATGGAGAGTTGCGCGTCCAAACTTCAGTCTCGTCGACACCTGGCGTAGCCCCAGGCCCGAGCTCCTCGGTCTCCTCGACGTCATCGTCTTCAACCGTGTCTCCTTCATCAGCACGGGTCTCCCCGCCCGCATCGAGGTCCCACCCATCTTCGTCGGCTACTAGATCTTGCTCCTCGTCTTTCGCCCAGTCATCAAGAGCCACAGATGCGGCACCGGCGTCACCATTGACATGAGGCTCAACTCCGGTCTCCAAGTTCCCATTAACGAGAGCGCGGTCAAAGAAACTCTCGCCGCCTGGAACGGCTGGCCACACAAGATTCGTAGTTGGAGCGACAATCGACGGGGTCTTCATGCTCGCCTGACCGAAATCCGGAATGTCGTCAACGTCCGATTCAGTCAACCCTGCAGCCTCGAGGATTTCAAGAGCGACGTCCTCAAGGCCATTCGTCTTGGCTGTCAAATAAGCAAGAGGGTCTAAGGTAAAGCGTATCGATGAACCCGTGATACTCCAGACAGGCAGAGGAAAGTACGTACGGAGGCCAACTTCGCGCAGTACGGCAATGCGGCTACGTACGTCACCCGCATATAGGGCGTTGTGGAAACGAGACAATTTTCTGCATTTTGGCCAGTTTATCAGTGCTCCCAGTTGCAAGGTACAGGAACGAGAGGCGGTCGAAGTTCTTAGTTTGCTGGTAGGCCTTCTCAACAATCTAGGACGATGATCAGAACAAGCCTGCGATAGCACTCGAAGAGCTACGTACCTTATGGTTCCCCTGTTTGAGGGCTTGCTGGGCCAGACGGTCCCAGCATTCAGCACGGTCAATCACCTTGGCAGTCTCAAGCGCGACATCAAGATTGCCACACTCGATGGCTAGGTCGAAACGAGTTGTTTTATCCTCCACGAAATGAAGTGCAATCTATCAGGGAACGTTAGCGATGCATGTTGAGAATACAGCTGTACTGCGCACCTCAGGGAACCCTTTTTGCTGCAAGTAACCTATAATACTCTGGCCCAGCAAATTCGAAGTGCGAATGAGATACAGGACTTCGTCATTGTTGTTGCGGATGAGTGCAAGCTTAAATCGATATTCTGTGGGGTCAATGGTGATAGTACGGGGCCGGGCGGAACGATCCAAACAGTACACAGTCTTGCCCTTGACACGGGTCAAGTAGACAGGGTTGTCGAGGGTGCAAATGACCCCGTGGTCGCTGTAGTTATGAGTGTGAACAGCACGTCACGTTACAGACGTAGAAGACAGACCCCTGAGGAAGACAGTATTTAACGTGATTTAGGGTGGAATACACGAATACGCCTGAGTCGTCCCATGCGCCAGACTTGATACGAATGGTCTCATGAATGAGTGTGCTCTGGGAAAACATCTTGTTGGCAATCGTAATAGCTAAGTGTAGGAAGGACAGTAAAATTCTCTTCTCAAACGAATAGGATAAACAGGGCACTTACTGTGCTTACTTAGGAGAGCAACTTGGGATCCGTCCTGGCTCCACACAATATACTTTACAGGGGGTGTATTAAGCTCGGCGATGACTTTTTGTTGCTGGATGTCGTAAAGGACCACAGAACTCGTGGAGCTGATGATGAGGCTAGCTGTGCCGCCGTAGAAGATCTCGTTCGTCTGAACAGGCGGCTTAATGCTCTTGACAACAGCGCCAGTCAAATCGCAAATTTCGATAAGCTGCCCAAGAATCACTTAAAATTAGACGGCCCTCTTGAGCGTGTTGCTAGCGTACCTGAGTTGTCTTGTTTAGAACAGCAAACCTATTACGGGCAACAAATATGGCACTCTGCCCTGGGCCGCGTTTCCCATCAACCGAGGAATCCTTCAACTCTCCAGAAATATCCTTAGGGAGGTCGGTGAGCTCATACAGTCCATTATCAGACGAAATGGTCAACAGGACGGCACGTTCCAATGGGTTATAGCTGAGTGTCCTTGGGGGTACATATGGGCTTCCAAACTTGCGCACGCTGAGAAGACCTATGTCCGAACCCGTTTGGGTGCTGTATGACCGTACGTATTTGTCCCGGACGTAGTACACATTGTCTCCGTGAAGAGCAAACGCAGGACGCTCTCGTTCCAGCTTGAAGACGATGAGACCGTTGTCGTGACCTGCTCGATGTGTTAACTAGCGTCCGTCGTTGTAGCAGGCACGCACCTGCTGCGAAAAGGTTAAGCTCGGGATGCGATGCTAGGACCCAGAAGCGATCATGTTCCCTGCGGAAGGTCTGTACAGCAGATCGCTTAGCGAGATCCCAGACTCGAACAGTCTTGTCTTCTCCGCATGACACAATTAGTTCGTGCTTAGGATGGAAGACAGCACTGGAGACATTGTTGAAATGTCCGCGACAGGCATCAACCTCCCATGCCTTCAGGTCACTCATCCTCCACAGCTTGATTTGGCGGTCATCCGCAGCAGAAATGATAAGCGGAAGGGTCGGATGGAAGACAGCGTAATTGACACCACGATCGTGACCTTCCAGGACATACTTGACCGTTGAGAAATTGTCAAATGTGTCGAATGTACCCGGGGCTGTATTGGGTGTACTCTTGCGCAGACCGGAGATATCCCATACTCGGACGGTCTGATCCATTGATGCAGATACAACAAGATCGTCCTTGGGATGGAAAAGTGCTGACATGACATAATGAGAGTGGCCAGTAAGAATGGCTATGCAATTTCGGGACGTGCTGTTCCATATACGGATCGTCTGGTCATCTGAGGAAGATATCTAGGTGATTCAAATGGATTGGTTGTAGGTGATGAAGAGAGTTGTGCTAGTACGCACGATCCAAGGCATTTCATGATGAAATTGGACAGTTCGCACGTAGTCTAGGTGTCCATGGAGAGTAAAAAGGCATTTTCTATTTTGCGGCCGAAGGTCTGGGGGAATGAACACGAAGTAGGTTTGAATGGAAGGCGCATTAACTCACCCCAGACCTTGATCTTATAGTCGTCGCCCCCGGTCACCAATAGTGGTCTACTGGGATGGATGGCGACCGCACGAACCGGTCCTTGATAGAGGTCAGTATTCCAAAACCAGGATAAAGTGTAACAAGTCACCTTCGTGTTCCTCGAATCGATCTACCAAAACACCCATGCGATAGTTCCACAGCTGCACGCTGCCATTGTGCAAGGAAGCCGCGAGTAACGGCTGCGTCGGATGAAAGGCGAGGCCTAGAAGAGAGTAAACAAGAATTAGCGGGCCTTTTTTTGTGACTCATTCGACACACCCTTCACGCGGTTGCTCTTAGATTCGAACTTTGTGAGCATCACAGACATGGCGGATTACGCGAACGGAGGGTGGAATTAGGGAAAAAATAGGTGAAGAGAGCGAGCGAGCGAGCTATAGATAGGATATTCTGAGGAGACGAGCCCTAAAGGGGGTGAAAATGACGGTCCACGTACGAAGATGTGCTTGCTCACAAGTTTTTGTGTGTCGACCAAGAAAAGTGCTGCAAGACGAGTCGTCGGGACACGACAGCGTTAGTTGATTACCAAAACAGGTCGCACCTCCTACGCTCGTCATCCTCATAAATTATCGTATTTGAGCGGGCGCTGGCGCATGGGCGTGTTGGGCCTCACACCATTCTTGCATAAAGCCTGGTGCGTATTGCTTTATCAACCTCCTTGCCGTGTCTCTCACCCAAGAAGCCCGCGGGTGATTACGCAGCTACCCAACCGCCTCAAATCGCTCTCCAATAAGACTCTAGTAATGTAATTGCAATGGGCCTTTCCTGCCCTTCAGCCCCCCATCTCACCGGTTCTCTCTCAGTGATGGCACACTCGTCACGCAACGGTTCCACTTTGCACCAATGCCTCACAAATATAGGCACATCCTGGGATGGTACCGCCTCATCCACGAGCTCAAGGAACACGGCATTCGAACCATTTGCGTCTTTGATGGCGAAGAACGCACAGTCGCAAAGAGCAGCGAGGTGTGTTCCCCCCTCTACGGTCATCTTTGCATTATTGACACGACGCAGCAAAACCGGCGGCGACACATAAGGCGTACAGACGCTCTGAGAGGAGAAATAGAGTCTGACAGGTTACGACGACTGCTAGCTCTGACAAGGGACCTGGATGCTCTGCGTCTTCTTGACAAAAACGAACGTCTACTCATCATGACATCGTTTCGGAACCAAATGTCCAGTTTAGAGCGCCATATTGTTCCCAAGCACTACCCATACCTGTCTTCCACGGATCATTCCCTTCGGCGTCGTTCCTCAGATGTAGAGCCTAAACTGGTTCAAAGGGAAATCTCGTGGCTTGATGAAGTGGTCCTCGAGGAACCTGATCACGAGGATGGCCTGTCTGTTACCACCGACAACCTCACGCCCGAAGAAATTGATGCAGTGTAAGTCGCGTTCCTGGTTGCCTTTCATAAAATTCAAACACAGCACCCTAGGATTGACGACCAACACAGCACTGGAACCGAAGATCCGGACTTTCACCACTTTGGGCAGCTATTGTTATCTACTAGTACGGTTGATCAAGGGGAGGGTAGACATGACCTCGTCGACCGCCTTGCAATTCCAGATGTAGATCTCCCCGAAGACTATCAACAAGGCGAAAATAGGCAAAGTCTGGCGTCATCCCTCACCGATCTCTATATGCACTACCGCCGCGGTGTGTCTAAACTGGAGGTGGTGCCAACGACCGTCGTTTCAGCCACGCCCTCGGTGTTCGTTCCTCAAGAACTTGTGGAGTCGGCGAACGCTCAGGTTCAACTAGATGCGCTTTCATCGGCCATCCCCCTGATCCATCCCTCTTCGCTCATCTCCTCTGGACCTGTGGACCCCGCGGACGTTCAAGTCCAAGCTGCCATGTCCAAGACCCAGTACCAGCTGACCGTCGAAGAAGGTAAACTATGGGAGAAACTCACGGATCCTGATGAGGTTGTAGACTACGACGAGTCGACGGTTGCCGCTATACTCGCGTTCCTCCGTGAAAAGAGCTCTTTCATGGTCCAGTCTTACCTTCGCCGCAACAACCCTCCGACAGAGATCACGTACAATGAGAGCAAGAACATCCTGCACGCGATGGGCGTGCCGTGCATCGAGTCTACCGGCCCTTACGAGGCGGAGGCTCTCGCCTCCTCTCTCGTGTTAAATGGCTGTGCGGATTACGTCGCCAGCGAAGATACTGTACGTGCTGCATCCCCCCCCCTCTCCCCAATTTCTTCTAAATTCTCGGGGTCCTCGCACCCAACTCTTTTTTGTCCCTATTTTTCCACCATAACGCTCACCTACCAACTGCCACCCCCCACTCCATCTAGGACGTGCTCGTCTACGGAGCGCCTCTCCTCCGGAACATCACGAACCGAGACAAGGCACTCCTGCTCATCTCGGGTTCCGAGGTGCACTCCGCGCTCCGCCTCGACGCGCGCGCCTTTGTTGACTTCGCGCTCCTCCTCGGAACGGACTTCGCCCCCCGCATCCGGAACATTGGGCCGCACCGAGCGCTGCATTATATCCGCAAGTACGGCACGATCGAGTGCATCCTCTCGGAGGAAAAGCAGTATCTCCCGCGCGTCCCCCTTCAGGCGTATCTTCAGGCCGTGCGAGACGCGCGAGATGTCTTTATGGAGCTTCCGCCTGTGCCGGCCGCATACATGCTGGAACCGAAAGAATACCGGGCAGGGGAGGTTGCTACAATACTAGGGTCGCATCGTTTACAGCGCTTTTTGGAACCCGATGCACTCCTTGACACCCTACAAGGCAATTATTTTAACGATAACCCTGCGGCCGCAATCTAATTTGTTTGGCGGCCCGTGCGATTCAGCGGTTCAACTAAGTTCGCATGTCGGCGTACCGCACGCACGAGGTAAATATGTCACTGGGGGGGAGAAAATGCATACAGAAAATGCCGTCATCGACAGGTCGTGATAAAATGATCGTTAAAAACAAAAAGATAGCCGACTACTACATGATCACATCTCGCTCTTGAGAATGATGCTGTAACATCGTTCACAGAAGGACTTGTTATCCCGCAGGAAGAAAGACGGATTCTGGAATGGTTTCTCACAGCCCTGGAAACCCGAGGAGTGTGTGAATTAAGTGACGAGCACCGGGAAAGTTGAAACCTACAGTACAGCAGAAGCACTGCCAATGATATTTCCCACCGAGCGCTTCCACCGCTTGCATGCCGTCCCGAATGATGCCCTTGCATTTCTTGCATCTCGGAGAGCGAAGCCTAACGTGGCATCCCTCGCAATATGGGTATCCCTTATACACGGTGAAACCGACATCGTCGTTCTCAAATTCGCCGTCGCCTTTGAACGTGACACTACCTCCAGGGCCGTGAGCATCTTGGCGATCAATGCTGGGAGCCAGAAATGGGTCACCGCACTCGGAGCAGAAGAAATGCTGCTCGTGGTATGTGCGTTTTCCGAGCTCAGGGTCATCCAGAGTGATGAAGCGTTCGTCCACGATTGACGTCTTGCAATGGTAGCACCGCGGAGCGAAGCGCTAGATCCCCGCCCGGCAATTAGCACGCCGCAATGTCAGGTTATCGGCTAGAAGACCACGCACCTCATGGTAATCAAAATGGCAGTACGGTTTGCCGTCGCGCTCATACGAGCTAACGTATTCGAGAAGATCATTACAGTCAGAACACCGGAAGCAGCCTGGGTGCCATCGAACACCCATTGCACTGACAATACGTCCCACAATCGGCCCCCCACAACCTCCGCACGCAAGGCCGCCACCGCGACGAGCGGATGATGCTGGAGGGAATACCCGCCCGCCACCAGTGGCCGGCAAGGGCATATTGTTCACGAGCACATGGTCATGAAGTGTCTCATCGATTGGGGACGCCTCCCTGTAATCCGTGTCTAAAGACACGGTAGGATCCGAAAAGGTAATTTGTGGGAGCTCGGGTTCAGACACAATGATCGAGGCATTTCCTCCGTCGTCATCGACATTGCCACCACCTCCAGGAGTTAAAATATGCGGTATCGAAGGTATCGTCACTCTGGCGGTCGTTACTTGTGGCTCTGCTGGGGCTGGCTTTCCGGAAACAAATCTCTGGGAAAACGCCGACGGGGGAGGGCGAGAGACGGGCGGCGGCTGGGCACGAGGGCGCTCTATTGGAGGCTGGCGCATGCATGCTAGGGTGACGGAGTGACTGCGATGTGCCGGGGTTGACGACACCTGAGGTAAACTAACAGAGACTTTGTCAGGTGATGACGGAACCGAGGCCGCACTACGACGCGGGGCAACTGGCGCATCGTGCGTAAAAGCTATGTGGGAACTTGATGCCGTGGACCGGGTCTTTATCCGAGGCACAGCCCGGGCAGAAACGCCGGATGGGGAAGGAG
>WNFC01018054.1_pt1 | contig 13255 bp, 9 predicted proteins | sample 5400541 | NCBI WGS metagenome assembly WNFC01 (sample SAMN13153342, study PRJNA577476) | soil metagenome | isolation source: 120 cm saprolite under Douglas fir tree site 2 hole 2 replicate 1 | place: USA:California | collected 2015-04-18
GCAGCAGGGAGGCGCGCACGCATTTTCGTGTACTTCAGCGTTTCCCCCATGGGCACAGCTTATTGCTCCTGCAACTGGAGACAGGTCGTACACACCAGATTCGTGTACACCTGAAAGCAATAGGCCACCCGATTGTAGGTGACCCTGTCTATGGACCAGGCAGGAAAGGGCAGGGCTTGACGCTCAAACGCCCATTTCTTCATGCCTATCAACTCAAGTTTACTCATCCCACCACAAATGTCGTGCTGGAGTTAGAAGCGCCGCTTCCCGCTGATTTGCAGGCGATACTTGAGCAGAAGGATTTCTTATAGCCGTAGACTATCAATCATTGTATAGAACCACAACCTGCTGCTCCTTGATGGGATGAACGATTAGGAGAATGTAAATATTGGGAATCCGTGGGCAAAAATGGGGTAATTCAATGGATGGGCGCATAAAAGTTGTATCTATTGTTTTTCCTCTTGGTTAGGATGAGAAAATGGCAGATACTCCTACTTTGGATGATTGGTTACAGGCAAGGCACAACAACTGGAATACCCCGGCCAGCTTGATCAATGAGTATGTACGGAAGGCAACAGGGAGTGCCATTGAGCAAGCGAGCCGCGTCGTGCTTGGTGTAGATAACGAAGTCTATGATGTGACAACTGCCGGAAATCACCGACTCATCGTCAGAATTTCGCACAAAGAGAATCATCGTTTCGAGGCTGAACGCTGGGCGTTGAATACCGCGCGTCTTGCCGGTGTACCAACGCCCCAGGTGCTCTTAGTTGAGCAAGCTGAATATGATGGCATTCCCGTCACATTCTGCATCGAAGAAAAGGTATCGGGCAAACCGCTTGACATGCTTCTCAAAGAAGGGGTTACGAGCGACTTGCGCAAGGCCATTGACCAGATCGGAGAGGTGTTAAGCCTGCTGCATAGCGTGAGAGTCGATGGTTTCGCCTACCTTCAGCCAGACGGAAAGGGCCAGCAGACATCCTTTGCTGAAATAATGCTTATGGCGAATGAACGGCAAACTGAGTTGTATGAGGCAGCTTCGCTCTGGAATGTCCCGGCACGAAAGATCAAGGCTTCCCTGGAATTATTGAACACGCATCGTGAATTGTATCAGTTTCATACGCCTGTCCTCGTGCATGGCGACTTCGGACCGCAGCATATCTTCGTAGAAGGGGGCCTGATTTGCGGTGTGATTGATATGCAGGACTGTTCTGGGAACCACCCTGTCTTCGATTTTGTCAGCTGGGATGCGTATTGGAGCGAACTTGTCCCAACGAGCAAGCTTCTCTTCTCATATGGAAACCCAAATGTCTATACGGAGAGCTATGAAACCCTTTTTCACCTCGTCTTGCTCCGAGAGTCGCTCATCATGCTCATGGTTCATGCGGCGCGTAAGAACCCAAACGGTATTCAAGGCTTTATAACCGAGATGGAACGTGCTTTGAGGTATTTTTCTAATGTGAGCTAAACACCACTTCCAGGCGTCTTGAGCATTTTGAAGCGGTAGTCAAACACATAGCTACTCACTTTAAGAGCGTGAAGGATGTGGCACGTGGCCAAGGTATGTTAAATCGTTTTCTGAATTCGATGAGCCCTTCTTTGAGAATTATCTGACGTACATCACGGTATGTCTTCCGAAAGTGATCGGAAATGGGTCCAAAAGCTGAGAGAAAACGCTGGGCATGACCAATGCACAAGCATATCATCCCGCATGTTGGGATGATATGCTTGTAGCGCTCTTATTGCTAGCTTTTGACTGCGTTGGCGAAAAGGCTCAGGTTTGTTTGTTTCGTGGGATAGACAGTCAACTCGGCGATGTCGACGTTGCCTGGCTGCTCAAGCACCTGGATGACGACCAGCGCGATCTCCTTGGCCTGTAACGGGTCTAGCTGCTTGATCGCTTCGGCGGTCCCGGGCGGATAGCCCGCCACTTCGACGAATTCGGTTTCGACTGCCCCCGGCTCGATCGTCGTGACACGGACGCCTTGCTGGCCTACCTCCTCACGAAGCGCTTCAGCGATGGCGGTGACGGCGAACTTACTGCCACTATAGACGGCTCCCCCCGCCGTTACGGAGCGACCGGCGACAGAGGAGGTCACCACGACGTGTCCGCTGCCATGCTTCAGCAGTTGCTCCACCCCGTACTTCAAGGTCAACAGCAGGCCGTACACGTTGGTGTCGAGCAGATTCTTCCAGCGTTGGGTATCGCCATCGACAATGGGCGCGCGGTAGCCAAAGCCAGCATTCGCAATGACAATATCGATCTTTCCCCAGCGTTGCACGGTCTGATTCACCAGGTTCTGGACATCCTCTGGCTTACGCACATCGCCAGGCACGATCAATGGCTCATCGCTCCCCTTGCCTGCCAGCCGCTGCGCCAGTGCTTGCAAGCGGCTCTCGCGCCGCGCGAAAAGCGCGACACGCGCCCCACGTTGCACCAACTCCTCCGCGATGGCCTCTCCAATCCCACTACTTGCGCCCGTTACAATCGCGACTTTTCCTCGCAGATCGGTCGCTTGTTGTTGCTCACTCTGCATATTTCCTCCTAAAGTGGGAACTCTTCAGATACCCGTGCATGGCCGCTGGCGCATTGCCGAAGGCAACGAGGCTACTGAAAAGCTACCCAAAGTGTTCTTCAATGTTTATGATGAGGACATTGCCTCACTCAAAGGCCCAGCCGGCAGGGTTTCGGGCCACTGCCAGCTGACGCGCCTCGACCTCTCTGGTCCTAGTCTAAGGAGGAAATGTCATGAAAGCGTAATGAGCATCGTCACGGAAGCGTCATGGATAGTGGCCTGAAACGCTGACCCGGATAGGAGCAAGAATGGGCTTGGGAGGAAGCACACCGACCAGAGCGAACTCTGACCGAGCCGCAGAGCATTCCTCTGCAACAGGGAAATGAAGTCTATCCAGCATGTTTAGAAGCATCATCATGTCATCAAAACATTTTCGCTGATCAAAGCCACCAGTGTACTTGTGTTTTCATGCGTTCATATGCTCCGCGCGTCAGCCATTCCTTCAGTTTGCAAAGAAGAAAAGCTCGAGCATAAAAACTGATATCACGCGCGATATCGGCTGGGATGCCCTCATGGCCGCGGGCATCCGACCCGTCACCCAGATCGCCATCGACGATACCTGATCGGCGCTCCGCTTCCGCCCCACCAACGAAGTGAAATCAGGAAATAAAACATGAAGAGGCTCGGAACTCTCATCACCTTCGCCCCTACGTCGTACCGAGTAGGGGCGACCCTTGCGGTCGCCCTGGGACGGTGGGAGGCCAATTTCGACCATCCTTTTCTTGACGCTTATTGGCCTCCCCTTGCGGCATCCTGTCTGGGGGACAGGTATGCCCAATCTCGTCAGCATCATTCAAGACGTCGTGGGCAAGTGAAACGCGTACAGGTTTTTATCCGCTGAGCCCACGTAAACCACCCCGTTGACCACCACCGGCGAAGAAAAAACGTGACCTCCAGTCGGCTCCATCAGGAGGCGCGCGCCTGAGGAAGCATTAAAAGCATAGAGCATACCATCATCCGAGCCGACATAAACTACACCATTTGCGACGGTCGGCGAGGAGCGGACACAATTTCCGATTGAAGCAGTCCACAAAGACTTTCCCGCAGTGTCGAAGGCGTGCAGCTTACCGTCATCTGATCCAACATAAACCACCCCGTTGGCTACTGCTGGCGAAGAGCGGTTAGAACCTCCCTGGCAGGCTGGCAGAGCGATCCCGGTGGAGACATGCCACTTAGCTGTACCGCTGGCAGCATCAAAAGCGTAGAGCATGCCGTCCTCCGAGCTGATGTAGACGACTCCGTTGAATATCGCGGGTGAGGAGTCGATGGGGCCTCCCGTGGGAGCATTCCATTTCTTACTCCCGTTGTCGGCGTCGAAAGCGTACAGGTTGCGATCCTCTGAGCCGATGTAAACTATTCCATTGACCACCGCCGGTGACGAGTAGTAAATAGTACCATCTGTAGGGGCAGTCCAGAGCGGTGGGCAGGACGTATTGCTACTGCCGCAGCCTGAGGCGTTGAAGGCATACAGCTTGTGATTATTTGAGCCAATGTAGACCTTCCCATTGGCGACCGTTGGCGAAGTGCGAATGAAATTCGTTGGCGAAGAGCGATTGAAAGTTCCAATAGCAGAGAACCAGAGTAGATGGCCATTTGTGGCATCGAAAGCATACAGATTACCGTCTCCTGAGCCGACGTAGACCACGCCATTGGCGACTGTCGGCGAGGAGCGAATCGGCGGCGGCGGCTTGCCAGTGGCTCTGACAGTGGTGCTCCATAGAAGTGTACCCGTGTCCGCCTTAAAGGCATGCAACTTACCATCGTCCGAGCCAACAAAAACGACCCCATTGTCGACTGCTGGCGAGGAGTCGATACCACCGCCGGTGCTAGCTTTCCAGTCCTGCATCAGCTTAGATACATTTGCTGTTGTAAGAGTATGCTCACCCGGGTTAAAGCGCGTATGTTGCAGGTTGAAGCCAAACATAGGGGCGTAAGGCGGAGGCGTCGTGGCCGTAGGATGATTACCAAGCAATCCAGTCAACACTGGGTAGACCAATACTGCGATTACGGCTATGACTGCCAGCACGACCCCCAGACCAACCGGCAATGCTGCTCTTCTCCAAATGGGAACTTTACCGCGCCCGGCCAATGGCGCTTCATCACGCACAATTGGCGCGAGTGCAGGCTCTTTGAGACCTGGCTTTTGCACATCGACTTCCGTAGGCGGCGTTGAAGTGTGGACCAGGGCAGGCCGCGGGTCAAGCTGTGTGGGAGCAAATGCAGCAGACTGTGCTGCGGCCTGCCCTGCTGGCAGCACAATTTTCGGCTGAACTGCAGGGAAATCTTGCGCAGAAGTTCGGCCCGCCTGCGCCTCGGCTCTCCCTTGTAGAGGTGGGGAGGGTGATTGAATATCCGCCCGGATCGGTGCTGGCGGCTGGCTGGTTGATGCAGCCGCTTTAGGCGGTATCGATACTTCCTGGTAGGCCTGCTCCAATGCGTCGGCAAAATCCTTCACAGAAGTAAAACGCTGCGCTGGATCTTTAGCCATTGCCTTCAACACCACCTGCTCAACAACAGGCGAGATGTCCGGCATCTTTTCGTGCAAAGGCGGCGGTAGTGTATTGATATGCTGGTTGACAATCTCCCACGGCGGTCCTTTAAAGGGGCGTTCACCGCACAACCATTCATAGACGATCATGCCTAAAGAGTATTGATCGCTGGCGGGACGTGGTTTCCCTTTAATCTGCTCGGGAGCGATGTAGGGAACGGTACCGGCCATCTCTTGTGTAGTCAGTGAACCCGTTTGTGGCGCGACCAGCGCGATGCCAAAGTCGCTGAGCAAAACCTCGTCATGTTGCCCCAGCAGCATGTTCTCAGGCTTGACATCGCGGTGGATCACCTTCTCATTATGAGCATATTGCAGCGCATCCGAAACCTGTCTCACATAGCTCTTAATAGTTTCGCGTGGTATGCGCGTACCGGTGGGGTAGCGCTGGCGTAGTGAACCGTGGGAAGCGTACTCCATCACCAGAAAAGGCACGCCATTCTCAACATTAAAATCGAGCACGCGCACAATATGCGGATGCGCCAGGCTCACCAGCTTCTGTGCCTCCGTCAGAAAGTTTTTCACTTCCTCATCTCTGGGAACGAAGCGGAGCACTTTGATAGCTGCTTGACTCTTGAGATAGAGGTGCTCGCCCCCGGTAGACCTCGGCAAAGCCTCCTCGTCCGAGCAGGCTCATCAGGCGATACGTGCCAAGCTGTTTTCCTACAAGATCAGTCATCTTCGATATCCTCATCCTCTCGCGGCAGGTTCTAGTGGCATTTTCTCTATCAGCCGTGGAGAAAGCTCTTACGCATTTAGCATAGCATATCACATTAAATGCGGGTACTATGTTGATCGCGTAACAAAAAGGATGTGAACATAGTAACCCCTTTTCGTAGGTACTATAAACGCTGCCACAGGCATAAGTTTAAGTAAACGCTATTTTTATGGTATACTGGCCTCGTTCCGTCTGCTGTAATTGTGCTTTATGGAGTGTTTGCCCATATGACTCAGACAATTGATGAGAGTCGCGCACAACTCATTGCGAATCTGCAAGATCGGGCAGAAGAGCTGGCACAACTCAACCGTATCGCTATTGCCCTCACCTCTGAATTCGACCTACAACGCCTGTTGCAGATGATCACTGATGCTGCTCGTAACGTGACTGCTGCTGAATATGCCACATTTTTTTTGACACCAGGGCTTGCAGAGAAACAGGCTGATAAGCCAGCGCATAAGGTCATTTTTAACCTTGCTGCCATCTCTGGCGCATCGCCTGCAGTTGAGAAGCACTTCAGACTTTTGGGGCCAGTCGAGGGTAGAGGTATCCTGCATCCAGTGTTCTGGGAGGGCGAGTCGATTGTTGTGGATGATGTGCATCAGGACCCACGTTATGTCGGCGTACCACGGGGCCATATCCCTGTGCGGAGCTTTCTTGGAGTCCAGCTGCGTACCCGTGAAGAAGCCATTCTGGGCGCATTTCTGATTGGCGATACTCACCCTGGTCGATTTACTGCTCGCCATGTAGAGTTGATCGAAGCATTAGGCGCCCAGGCCGCCGTAGCGATTCATAATGCCCAACTGATTGCTCGTGAACGTCATGCCATGGAAGAACACGCGGCCCGTCTGGAGAGCGAAGTTCGTGAGCGCACTGCTGAACTGGAACGACGTAACCAGGAGTTGAGTAAGTTTGCCACCGACCTTCAAACACTCCATCACGAACTCACTGAGGCTCAGAAACGTCAAATGCTTGGCGACGAACGCCGTCGTATTGCCCAGGAGTTGCATGATCGGGTGCAGCAGACTCTCTTCACGATTGGCCTGAAAGCCGACTGGGTCCTGGAACGTCTCCCTCCTGGCTTACCACTCGTTCGCCCTCTGCGCAGCATCGAGCAGCTTGCCTCCCTCGGTACAGCACAGGTGCGAGATGCCATTTTTGCGCTCTCTTCATCCGCGAGGCAGGAGGGTGGGCTGGTGAGCATGCTCTATACGTTGATACACGATCTGAGGGAGTCAACCTCTATCGAAGCTGATCTTGTTGTAGCTGAATGGACCGTAACGCTGCCATCACATATTGAAAATGCACTCTTTACCGTTGCCCAGGAAGCTCTCTCCAATGTGCGCCGTCATGCTCAGGGGACGACGGTCATTGTCACTGTGCAGATCACCAGCGAGCAAGCTGTGCTGGTTGTGCAAGACAACGGCATCGGTCTCTCACCCTTAGTACTCCAGACCTATCGTGCCAATGCAACCCATCTCGGCCTCACGGGCATGCATCGCCGCCTTGAAGATCTGGGTGGGCAGTTTTTGCTGACCAATGGGGAAGAGGGAGGCATGATTGTGAAGGCTGTAGTACCATTATGATTCGCCTACTCATTGTCGATGATCATGAAATGGTCCGCGAGGGGCTGAAGGCGATGTTAGTTGCGGAACCGGACTTTGCGATTGTGGGGGATGCAGCGAATGCAGAACAGACACTTGAAATGATCGAGCGCCTGCGTCCCGATGTGGCCTTGCTCGACATACGCCTTCCAGGTATCAGCGGCATTGATCTCTGTCGCACTATAACGAAGCAATATCCGCAAACGGCAGTCATTATTCTCACTACGTTTACCGATGAAAGTCTGGTAGCACAATGCATCCAGGCAGGAGCGCGTGGTTTCATTGTCAAAGACATCGAGCGTTTCGACCTCAAACGCTCGATTCGTGCCGTTGTACGCGGTGAAGCAGTCATTGATCCCAAGGCAGCTGTTGCAGTCCTGGCCCAACTTCGCCGTGCGATGCAGGTGAACCAGGAACCGTCTCCTGAACCCCTGAGTACTCAACAAATCGTCATCCTCCGCCTCATTGCTCAGGGGCACTAAAATACGGGAGAACCCCCCTTTTGTATATACCAGATACCTCCTTTTGGGGGTAACGCCTGTTCCAGTTGTAGCCTATACTGTTACATATCGGGGTACTGCACACCCTGAAATGAATTCCACCCGGACCGTCCTGGTGTCTTTTTGTCCTGATGAAGCGCAGGAACGTGCACATCCACGACTACTGGAGGTGATATCTTGATACCTGGTTCCTTCGATTACCTGGTGGCGAACAGCATTTCAGAAGCTGTCGCCTTACTGGACCAGCACGGCGACGACGCCAAAATTCTGGCAGGTGGCCAGAGTCTCATCCCTCTCTTACGTTTCCGCCTTGCCGGGCTATCGGTCCTGATCGACATCAATCGCATCGCCGCACTGGACTACATCCAGGAAACGGATGGTGTATTGCGTATTGGTGCGCTTGCCCGCGAAGCAGAACTGGATAACTCCAGCCTCATCCGCGGCCGTTACCCCATCCTGTTCGATACCTCTACCAGTGTAGCTGATCCTGTAGTGCGAAACTGGGCCACCGTCGGTGGCAACCTCGCCCATGCCGACCCCGCCAACGATCATCCCGCGACCATGGTGGCATTAGGAGCGCAGATTGTGGCCGTCGGCCCGGCGGGTGAGCGCGTCATAGCCATTGACGACTTTTTCGGCGCTACACCCTTTGAGACGACGCTGCACCCCAATGAAATCTTAACCGAGATTCGCGTCCCGGCGCCCACCGGGCACAGTGGAGGGGTTTACCTCAAGCTGGAGCGGAAAGTCGGTGACTATGCCATCGCTGGCGTGGCTGCCTACATCACCTTGAGCGACAATGGACAGGTGAGCTATGCAGGCATCGGACTTACCAATGTCGGGCAGACCACCGTCAAGGCGCGCGACGCCGAACAGTCGCTGCTCGGCAAACAACTGGATGATGCCAGCATCCATCACGCCGCCGAACTTGCCGCTGCCGCTGCGCAGCCAGTGAGCGATACGCGCGGTCCCGCCGCCTATAAACGCGCCATGGTACGCACGCTCACGGTTCGCGCATTGCGCAAGGCTCTTACTCGCGCCACAGGAGGGAATTAATTTGAGCACGCATCATATTAGCGCCACCATCAATGGCGCCGTCTACGAAAGCGATGTCGAAGCGCGCCTGCTCCTCGTACACTGGCTGCGTGATGTCCTGCGCCTGACCGGCACCCACATTGGCTGTGATACGACCAGTTGCGGCGCCTGCACCATCCTCGTCGACGGCAAAGCTACCAAATCCTGCACCATGTTCGCTGTGCAGGCGCATGGCCGCCAGCTCATGACCGTTGAAGGCCTGGAGCAAAATGGCAAACTGCATCCCTTGCAGGAAGGTTTCCACGAGGAGCATGGCCTCCAATGTGGCTATTGCACGCCTGGAATGATGATGACCAGCCTGGCGCTCCTGCAGCATAATCCTAACCCCACCGAGCAGGAGATCCGCGTCGGCATCTCGGGCAACCTGTGCCGCTGCACCGGCTACGTCAATATCGTCAAGGCGGTACAATACGCCGCGCAGAAAATGCAGGCCACAGAACAGGTTCCGGTAAGCGCCGGAGAGGGAGGTGAATGATGGCGACCGAAGTACATGCCCATCGCCTGGGAGAACCATACAAGCGCAAAGAAGATGCCCGTTTCATTCGCGGGCAGGGCCAATACGTCGATGATGTACAATTGCCCGGAATGCTCTACGGCGACATCGTGCGCAGCCCTTACGCGCACGCGCTCATCAAAAATGTCGACATCAGCGCGGCGCTGAAAGTTCCGGGTGTGCTGGCCGTCATCACCGGCAAAGACCTGGATGCCGCTGGACTGGCCTGGATGCCCACGCTTTCTGCCGACACCGAAGCCGTGCTGGCCCTGGACCGCGTCCATTTCCAGATGCAGGAAGTCGCCTTCGTCGTTGCCACCAGTCGCTACGCTGCAGCGGATGGCGTTGCTGCCGTGGAAGTCGATTACGAGCCGCTGCAGGTGCTTGTCGACCCGAAAAAGGCGCTTGATCCAGATGCGCCCCTGCTGCGTCCCGACAAGAAAGATAAGCAGCCCACCAATCAGATATTCCACTGGGAAACGGGCGAGCGTGCAGAGACTGACGCCGCCTTTGCCGAGGCCCAGGCCAACGGTGTTGTCGTCGAGCAGGATATGTTCATCCCGCGTATTCACCCTGCCCCGATCGAGACCTGCGGCTGCGTGGCCGATTTCCATAAGGCGACAGGCAAACTCACCGTCTGGCTTACTTCACAGGCTCCGCATGCACATCGCACGCTCTTCGCCATCGTTGCTGGCCTGCCGGAGCATCGCATTCGCATCATTTCACCGGATCTCGGCGGTGGCTTTGGCAACAAAGTACCCATCTACCCCGGCTATGTATGCGCAGTGGTCGCCTCGATTACCACCGGAAAGCCCGTCAAGTGGATTGAAGACCGTACCGAGAACCTGAGCAGCACAGGTTTCGGCCGCGACTATCACATTAAAGCGGAGATCGCAGCCGACAAGGATGGCACTGTGCAAGCCTTGCGCGTGCATACCCTGGCCGATCACGGGGCATTTGACGCCGCGGCGAACCCCTCGAAATTCCCCGCCGGGCTGTTCCACATCTGTACTGGCTCGTATGACTTTAAGCATGCCTTTGTAGATGTCGATGGGGTGCATACCAATAAGGCCCCTGGTGGCATCGCGTATCGCTGCTCCTTCCGCGTCACCGAGGCCTCGTACCTGATCGAGCGTGTGATGGATACCCTGGCTCATGACCTGGGAAAGGACCCGGCACAACTGCGTCTACAGAACTTCATCCAGCCGCAGGCCTTCCCCTACCGTTCTGCTCTGAACTGGACGTACGACAGCGGGAACTATGAAGCCGCACTGCGCCTGGCGATGAAGAACGTAGATTACGAAGGGCTGCGCCGTGAACAGGCCGAAAAGCGGGCGCGCGGTGAGCTGATGGGTATCGGCATCTCGAGCTTTACAGAGATCGTTGGCGCCGGACCCGGCAAGCACTTCGATATCGTCGGCATTCAAATGTTTGATAGCTGTGAGATTCGCGTCCATCCTACCGGCAAGATCCTCGCCCGTATCGGTGTGCAGACCCAGGGCCAGGGACATGAAACGACTTTTGCCCAGATCATCGCCGCCGAGCTGGGTATGTCACCGGATGATGTGGACGTGGAGCATGGCGATACAGATACCGCTCCCTACGGTCTGGGCACCTACGCGCGCAAGGTGCGTGACAAGGCCAGGAAGATCGCCGCTTACCTGTTAGAGGTAGGCGAGGATGACCTGGAGTGGGAGCCGGGACGTTTCTTCGTGAAGGGCTCGCCCAGCAAAGGCAAGACCATTCAGGAACTGGCCTTTGCTGCCTACACCAACTGTCCACCGTACCTGGAGCCAGGCCTGGAAGCGGTCGACTACTATGATCCGCCCAACCTGACGTATCCCTTTGGCAGCTACATCTGTGTCGTGGACATCGACCGTGGCACCGGGCAGGTACATATCCGGCGCTTTATGGCCGTGGATGACTGCGGCACGATCATCAACCCGATGGTGGTCGAAGGGCAAATTCACGGTGGCCTGACGCAGGGACTCGCTCCGGCCATGTACGAGGAGATGTCCTTCGATGAGAACGGCAACATCTTGACTGGCAACTTCCAGGACTATCTCATTCCCACCTCGATGGAAACGCCGCACTGGGAAACGGACAAGACCGTCACGCCTTCGCCGCATCATCCCATTGGCGCAAAGGGTGTCGGTGAGTCGCCTACCGTTGGTGCGCCGCAGGCCATCGTCAATGCCGTCGTCGACGCGCTGGCCCATGTTGGTGTACGGCACATCGATATTCCTCTCAGCCCCTGGAAAGTGTGGAATGTTTTGCAAAGTACGGGATTGGCTCTGTATGAGTAATGTTCCAAACTCACGTTTCTCTACCTGATACTGGCGTTTGCCGCCATACGGGGCCGTTACCGTTTAGCAAACGCGCCTTCTATCCCCCTGGCCTTCCAGACAGGGGGATAGAAAGTCCCTGGAAGAGCGCTGGCATTTCCTGTGAACTGGATAGGGATACGAACGCCGCCATCAACATCCTACGGCTCGGACGGAGCCAACGTGGGGACGCGCCTCGCATACACACCCCTTATCTTTAGAGTTGGGGAGTCGTCACCGGACTCTAGTGGCGCAAAAGCTGGGCGGATAATCGAACCGTTCTCTTCACGATCAAGGTTATAGCGATTCTGCTCCTCCAAGAGGGCGGCAAACAGTCCTCCCCGACGTTTTAACTCGTGGAACGTCCCCTGCTCGGCGATTCGTCCTTCGCTCAACATCACAATCTCATCAACATGACCAAGGGTACTGAGCCGGTGAGAAATGGTTAAGACCGTTCGTCCAGCCATCAGTGTATGAAGAGCCTTCAAGACTTCTATTTCTGCCTCCACATCCAAGCTGGTTGTTGGTTCGTCGAGGATAAGGATAGGAGCATCGCGCAGGATGGCACGGGCAATGGCCAGGCGCTGCCGCTGCCCGCCGGAGAAGTTCTGGCCCTGCTCGCTCACAAAGGTATCATAGCCATCAGGCAGGCTCATGATCGTCTCATGGATCTGGGCTTTTTTCGCCGCTTCTACGATGTCTTCGATGGCCGCTCCAGGCCGCCCAAAGGCAATATTCTCGGCGATGGTACCCTCAAAGAGCAGCGAGTCCTGCAACACCATACTCACGTTGTTGCGCAGCACATCCAGCGGGTAGAGGCGGATGTCAACCCCATCGATTGTGATTGTGCCCTGCTCAATATCGTAGAAGCGCGGGATCAGACTGACGAGCGTGGTTTTGCCGCCGCCAGAGAGGCCGACCAGGCCAATCTTCTTGCCCGCGCCTATATGCAGCGTAATACCTTGTAAGACCGGCACGTCAGGCACATACCCCATGACAACATTCTCGAAGGTAATCTCGCCTTGGAAGCGCTGCGGACCGCTGTAGGGGCCGGGCAGGAGAGGTTCTTTCACTTCTGGGGCCTGATCCAGCACCTCCTGAATGCGTTCCGCGCCGGATGCCGCCGTGCTGGCTAGCGTTGCCAGCTTGGAGAGGTCGCGCATCGGCTGGTAGAGCAGTTTGAGGAAGACGAGGAACAGGATCAGCGTGCCCACATCGACGCTGTAGGCGTCGATGGAAAGGGGGCCGATGTTGAACGCATATCCGCTTGCTACATAGCCGCCGACGCCAATGACGGTGGCGGTGCCCAGGATCACCAGCAGCGTGACCAGGGGGGTAAACTGCGCCTGAAGCCAGCCTGCACGCAATCTCGCCCGTTTATTCTTATCCACGTAGGCGCCAAA
>WNFC01019397.1_pt1 | contig 13254 bp, 15 predicted proteins | sample 5400541 | NCBI WGS metagenome assembly WNFC01 (sample SAMN13153342, study PRJNA577476) | soil metagenome | isolation source: 120 cm saprolite under Douglas fir tree site 2 hole 2 replicate 1 | place: USA:California | collected 2015-04-18
CCCCCCCCCCCTGGTTTCTTCTTTTTTTTTTTTCTTTTTTTTCTCATTTTTTTTGGTTTTGCATCAAAGTAAAAAAGAATATTCCTCACTTCTAGGGAAATTGCCGTAAACTCCCTTCCTCCTGTGAGAATAATTATTTTCTGTCCTGTTAGCAGACCCTTTGGGAGCCTGATTTCAGCAAAGCACAATGTTGTCACATTTCTGCATGGGCAATTGGGCCTGTCATGCAACAGTAATTAATACAACATCATGGCTCTGCAGCTGATGATGTGGCTGTGCGCTGAGCCAATGTAGTGTTGCGATACATAAGGGTCTTATCCACAACTAGAGCATTCCACTGGTAGCAGCGCTACACACTGTAGCATAATAGATATAGATAAGAGAATAGTAATTGTAATTATAGGGAGATAAAGGGAGGAATGTTTGGAAAACAGAATCAGGCCTTATTATCTGGGTCAGAGTTGGAGTGTCTGACTCTCTGACAACAAGACTATGCTGTGCTTACATTCTACCACTGCATTCAGTTTCCTTGAATTGTCTCTTGTGCCATCTACTGCACTTATGTTCTTTGTGATGGGTGATACTACTTGTAGTAGCTGATTACCTACACAGACTTGGAAGGCTCATCCCTCAGCATTTGCTAGGTGTTGGAGTATTAGGATTTTCCCTTTTTGTAGTGATATGACACTTTATGTAATTCTACTACTCTCATAGGAGCCAAAGATTGAGAAAGAATTGACTAGGTAAAATGGCTTATTGACTGACAATATCAGGTTAATTATATTACTCAGAACTAGGAGATGACTTACAGAAGCTGAGATACTAGTGACTGTGCCACTCTCAATGAGCAAGTGTGCGACTTCCAATGGAGTCCACCCATAGTTGTCCAGGGCTGTCACATCTGCACCATTATTGAGAAGCAGGTGTGCAACTTTACCTGTCCCAATTCCAACGTGCAGTGCAATGGTGTCTACCCAGTTGTCCTGGGCTATCATGCCCACTCTGCACTCAATAAGCAAGTGTGTGACTCCCATATGTCCCAATTTCAATGCCCAATGCAATGGAGTCCACCCATATTTGTCCTGGGCTATTGCATCTGCACCATGCCGATGCACAATACAATGGAGTCCACCAGGGACTTCCTTTTTTGGCAACCACCACCTCTGCAGCAAAAATCTTGCCAAGGAAAGTGGTAGTCTAAGTAGGATAGAGTCTTTAAAATAAACAAAAACTATCTCTCTTTCTTCTTTAAAGCTTTAAAAAGCTCCAAAAACACTTCTCTGTGCAGCTGCCTTAGGAATGTCAAAACCCCTTAACAAAGGGGGCACCAAAAGGCTGGCCACACCTACAATAAAAATCCCACCTGAGACTCACTACTAGACAAGGGCAACCACCCAATCCACTGGTAATTCTAAACCCACTACAGTGCTTAGTGGAATTGCTAGCACCCCACCAAAGGGGATGCAAAGTGGCAGGGGCAAGGAGTCCAAACCTAGCAAGGCATCGACAAACAACAGCAACAAGACAAGGCTTACTATGCTACAGGTTGTAGTTTAGGTGATTTATAGGATCATAGACAGGGATAAGCCAGATAAGAAAGTTAAGACTTCACTGGAGGATATGCTAAAATTTATCAGAGACATGGAAGAGAAGGAGAATAAGTGGGCAGAGAGCACCCTGGTGCAACCAGAAGTAAGCACCCTCCATAAAGCAATAAGGCAGGATCTCATGAAGATGCACAAGGCCCTTGCCAAGCAAATAGACAGTGTCCTAGATACTGCAAGCATAACTCTCAAAAACACTGAGAAAGCCCTTGCTGATACTCAGAACCTAAAAGAGACAAATAAGGAAATCTCTAGTAAAGTAGGAAAGGTGAATGACACTGCAGACAAGATAGCATCCGACACAAAGACATACTGGGACATCCTCACCTAGAGCCTAGCAGCAGCAAGCAAGCCCTCTCTGGACCCAAAGATTCTAGGAGACATGGAGCACAGGGCCAGGCAGATCCTCATCGATGTCTTTGATGAGGACAACAACAACACCCTCACCAGGAGCCTGACCAAGCAAATTGTGAAGGCCAACAAGGCTATAGGCAAGATTGAGGATGCCGACAAGCTGACCAAAGTAAACGTGGAATCTGCGCTCCAAACTCAAAAGGGAGGACTAGTTCTGACACTGAACAGCAAAGAAGCAGCTAACTGGCTCAGGCAACCAGAGCATGAGATGGCTTTTACCAAAGGCTTCTCTAAGGGATTGCACATCAGGGAAAGAACATTTAACCTAATTGTGCCCAGAGTCCCCATTGTATTTAAGCCAGGAAACAAAAGCCATCTCAGGGAGATAGAGGAGGTAAACAGCTTAATGGAATACAGGATCTGCAAGGCCAGATGGATCAAACTAGCCAAAAGGAGAAGAGTTGGGCAGACACACACTTATGTGATACTAACCATAACATCAGCGGAAAACACTAACTTACTCATCAGGGATAGCCTGATCATCTGTGGGACCAGAGTATGGCCCACAAAACAAAAAGCAGAGCTGATACAATGCATGAAGTGTAGGAACTGGGGACATTTTATAGGCAAATGCCTAGCCAGTGAAGATACATGTGGCACCTGTGGAGGAAAGCATTGCACAAACAGCTGCCAGAACAGAGGGAAGCTCTGGTGCATAACCTGTAAGAGAACTGACCATGCTAGCTGAGACAGAAACTGTCCTGAATTCAACAGGCACTGTTTTATGATGGACGAAAGAAATCCAGAAAACAGCATGCCATACTTCCCTATAGAATAGGAATAGTCCCAAACAGTGAGGTTAAGTTGGATTCTGATGGATGTGCAGTTTCTAGGCAGGTACGCAGTCAACAGCCTCCCTCTGTACAGAACAAGGCAACCTGATGTGGGACCACAGAAACCGAGGGGGAGAAGCAATGCCCCTCCTCTGTGGAATGCAGCAAGGCAAGGATCCAGGCCTGCAGAGAAGGCTGAACACTCATATCCTAACACAATTCTAGTAGACTGGGACAGCAGGCCAGACAACTTTACAGCACCAGACTCCCTCAAACACCCCAATTGGGTGGAGGAGATCGCAGACCAGTTTATCAGAGAAGTCACGAATGATGTACAAGCCACCCTTGGGGCTGGACAACAAGATTAATGAATAGGCTAAGCATCTGGCAATAAAACATCAACAAATCCCCCTCATGCTAGCACAGCATCATAAGCAACAATCGACTAGTAACCAAAGGTATAAATCTCATCGCCCTTTAGAAGCTAGCGCTTAGCAGAAGTGGGCTCACAATAGCTTCAAGGGACTGGATAACAATCTACCCCTCAGATCATTCTAACAATCCTCTAAAAGCTAGATCTATTACACTCATCAGAGCAGACGTCAGCAGTGACAGCTGGAATCAGCTAGAATTCCCCTCAAGCAATGTCACAGTCACACAAGTCAATGGGCCTTAGAGAAAGATCACAATATTCAATATCTACAATGATGGCACAAATAAAGAAACAATCAGACTACTGATAGAATTCTACCACAGAAACAGAGCCTCACTAGAGCAGACGACAGTTGGGAAGGCACACATCATTTGGCTCAGGGACTTTAACAGGCATCACCCTCTGTGGGACAGACCGAAAGACACAAGGTTATTCACAAATGAAGCCACAGAAGCTGCCAAGAAGCTCATCAAGGCAGTAGCGGACACAGGGCTGGAGCTAATGCTTCTAAGTTGGATCCCAACACACAAGCACAGTGTCACCAAGCACTGGAGCAGGCTGGACCAAGTGTTTCTCTCAGCTCATTCAAACAGATCACTAATCTCTTGCAACATGTTACTAGGAGAGAGAGGCACCAACAGAGACCACCTGCCAGTCCTTATGGAACTTGATTTGGCAGTAACAACTATTGAAGCCAAACCCATTCTGAACTTTTGAAACATGAATTGAGAGGACTTCAGAACCGAGCTCAAAAAGCAACTCAACAGGACCCTAGCCCCAGCATGTATTGAAGACCAGGCACAGCTGGAAGCAAGATGTAAGGAACTCACGAAAGCTTTGCAGGAAGCCATACAGGCTGTAGTCCCAGCAGTGGAAATTACACTAAAGTCTAAACACTGGTGGACCAAGGAGCTCTCCCAACTCCAAGCTTGTGCCAACAAGCTGGAGAGAACTGCATATAAATTCAGAGAAGTCCCAAACCACCAAGTACACAAAGAATACAAAGAGGCTAAAAATAGGTATCATTTCACACTCAAATTCACCAAATGGCAGCACTGAAGGGAATGGCTTAAAAAAGCTGAAGACCCCAATATATAGGCAGTTCACTGGCTGATCTCAGCCTCACCCTTGGACGAAGGCAAGGCAAAAATCCCCAAACTCAAGTTCAAGTTGGGTGAGGTCAACATGCTAGCAAGCTCAAACAAGGAGAAAAGCATAGCTCTAGCCAAATGCTTCTTCCCCACCAAACTGCAGGACCGAGATGTGAATGAAGAGGTAAAGTACCTGAAGGCATGCAAAGGAGTAGGCAAAGTTATGAGAGAACAGATTCACAAGCAGCTCAGGAGAATCAAGCCCTGCAAAGCTCTAGGGCCCAACGGTATACCAAATACCATACTTAGCAACTATGCTGACATCATAGTTGACAGGCTGTACTACATCTTCGGTGCAATGCTAGAAAAGGGACTTCAATACAAGCCTTGAAAGATCTCTACCACAGTGGTGCTATGGAAACCAGGTAAACTATGATACAATGTTCCTAAGGTATACAGGCCTATTGCCCTTCTGAATACCATATGGAAAGTACTCTTGGCGATCATGGCCAGCCACATTACCTTCCTCTCCAAGAGACACCAACTGCTTCTGCCCAACCACTTCAGCAGGTGACCGGGCTGCACAACCACAGATGCATTACACTATCTAGTTCACAAAATCAAGGAGACCTGGCAAAGAGGCAAGATTGTGGCTGTACTGTTCCTGGACATAGAAGAAGCTTTCCCAAATGCTGTCCCATCGAGGCTCATTCACAATCTCAGGAAGTGCCGAATACCAGGCAAGTATGTCGACTTTATAGAGTGGATGCTAAATGGCAGGAGCATAACACTCAAATATGACAGCTACTCCTCAGACCCAATTGAGGTAGACAATGGAATAGGGCAAGGTGACCCACTCTTGATAGTACTCTACCAATTCTACAACACAGACCTCCTGGACATTTCTGAATGCAAAAATGAGGAAGCCCTGGCATATGTAGATGACACTATCATGGTGGCCTCTACAGAGAATTTCTCTGTAGTGCACGAAATGCTTGCAGATATGATGTGCAGAGATAGAGGAGTCTCAGATTGGTCTAAGACCCACAACTCCCCTCTCAAATACACTAAGCTTGCACTAATAGACTTTGTGCACAGGAGCAGCAGCAAATTAAGAACAGCACTGCAACTTCCACAAAGGTGTATTGAACCCTCTAACAGCATGAAATACCTAGGGGTTATCATAGACCAATCCCTTAAGTGGAAGGTGTAGCAAGCCTACACAGTTGAAAAAGGCACAAAATGGGCATTGCAAGTCAGAAGAATTGTGAGGCCAACTTGGGGTATACCACCCAAGTATGCAAGGTGACTTTACAATAGTGTTGCACTCCTAAGAATCCTCTACACAGCAGACATTTGGTGTGTGTCCACATGCAGTGAGAGAATAAGAACAAGCAAGGTAGGACTAGCCAAAGCACTCAACCAAGAATGGCAGCACTCCCCAAGAATCACCTGCTCTACAAACCTATAAACTTTTGCAGAACAAGCAAAACGAAGAAGCACAAAGCCCCCTTGCATCATCTTGTTAAGTGGTTCAAGCCAGATGCTAGCAATACAGAGAAGATCCCAACCACAGCTAGGGACCCATTGAAAATAGGCAAGATCCCTCTTAAGATAAGTATTGCTGAAAGCAGGAAGGATTTGATTAAGGAAGCAGAAAACACTACAGAGAAGCTACAGATCTTTTCAGATGGCTCAGCGCTGGAAGGCAAAGTAGGAGCAGCAGCGGTACTAATCCATAAAGGCAGACACATCATCAAGAAAAGTTGAAAATACTTTTTTATACTTTTTTTCACTTTTTTTCACTTTTTTGTAAAGTAAAAAAAGTAAAAAAAAGAAAGGTCCTCTACTTGTCAAACTACTTTTTTAACCAGTCCCCAAAAGTACATGCACTATTATAAGTAAATTACAAGTAAAATCACTTCAGCAAGTACTAAAAGCTAAAAAAAGTATTATACAAGTAGCATACCTTTCTTGTATCAAGTAGCTGAAAACATACTTTTTTAACTTATAGCAAGTTAAAAAAGTTAAAAAAGTATTTTCAACTTTTCCTGATGATCCAGACACTACATTTCCACCTTGGATCAGATACAGAGCACACAGTATATGAGGCTGAGATGGTAGGTCTTGTATTAGGGTTACATATGCTAAGTGCCAGAAAATACAGAAAAGTACCTACAATGATCAGTGTAAACAATCAAGCAGCAATTAAGGCCCTTGCATCGGATCTCAGAAGCCTAGGTCATCACTTGGCATGGGAGGCCCTGCACCTTGCCAAACTCATCGAGAAAGCAAAGAAGAAGAGCAAGAAGACTAAAGCTACAATAACTATACACTAGATGGCAGGGCATAAGGGGATTGAAGGTAATGAGTTGGTGGATGGAGAAGCAAAGGAGGCAGCCAAGGGTCACACATTAGACACTGAGCACCTCCCCAGACACCTTAGAAAACCCTTGTTAACCAACCCTTCAGCAGTAAAGAAAGCACACAATGAAGGGCTCAAAAAAGAATGGCACAAGGACTGGAGAAATTTGGAGCAAGGGAAAGTGACAACAAGAGTTGATGTAACTATACCATCAAGCAAGTTTCTCAAGTCAATTAGCAACCCCAAGTTATCAAGAACAGCAGCCAGCACAATTGCACAGTTCAGGCTAATGCACATCCCACTCAATGGCTATTGTTGAAATAAGAGCACATGGATCTATAGATCCATGATAAGATAAGTTTTGAACATTTAATCAGTTGGACATTGGCATGAAGTATTCAGTAGCTATCCGAGTGTGTTTCAGCCTAGCACTAGTTGTTTCTTAGGTCTATTTGATATTTAGGCATTCAGACTTTCCTTATATACAGTAGATAGTTGACCCTGTACCCTCAGTTCTCATGCTAATGCGCATGTGCTGAGGTGAGCATTTGTATTACACAATATACTATAGTTTTTGTGCTAATGCACATGCACTGAGGTTTTACCCCATGTGCCCCCAGAGCTCAACACATTGGTTTACCCATTTCTACAGGTTATGGGCCCTGCATTGGCCTGAACCACCCTATTATATTGCTGCAACAGAAGTCCTAATATATGTCTGTTATGAATTCACTTCCTGCCAACATTCCCTATCTTAACCCTAGCAACACCAACTGGGCTGCATTCTCCACATGTTTCTAGGAGGCCATGCAAGTGATGGGCCAGTGGGGCTATTTTAATGGCACAAAGCCATGCCCTGTGCCAAAGAAAGCTAACACACCCACAAATGCAGAAAGTGAGGCCATTGAAAGCTGGGCCTACAAAGACATTGTGGCCTGCTATCTCCTGTCTCAATGCCTCCCTGATATGACCGCACTACACCTGTTCAGCTTCCCAATAGTGAAGTTGTGCTGGGACTAGCTTGTGGAGGAGCACACTGCCAAGAGTGTGTATGTGCAGAATGATCTTAAGGCCATGTTTTTTGATATGACTTGCCCTAAGGGGGGCAATGTCCAGGCTTTCCTAACAGACCTGCGCTACAAGTGTGAGGAATTAGCGGCCATGGGTGTGCACATTACAGAAAAGGAGTATCAATGTACCTTGCTCCAAGGCCTTCCAGATGAGCTGGTAAAGTTTGCCTCACAGCTTCTGGCCACTGTGTGCATTGTCCACCACACCTTGACAGTCAACATCAATACCTTGATTAGCCATATCTGTGAGGAGGTGGAGCACCTGAAGAATCACCACGCACGAAGTCAGAGGGGGCAAGAATGGGACAAGAAGGGAGAAGGACTCATTGGTGAAGTCTTTGCAGCCACCAGATCCAAAGGTGGGAGGAGAAGGCATCGCAGGGGCAACTGCCACACCTGCAGAGAGGTGGGCTGTTACTGCCTAAGCAAGCAGTCAAACTGCTTCCGTGGTACATGCAGTGGTCTCACAATTTAGCAGCCAAGATGCACTACAGATGCCTGGTCTAGAACCAGGCATGTCGTACCCTTACCCCTTCCTCGTCTCGTAACTGCTCCTGTGACTCAGAATGGTGGTGTGAACTGCATAATGCCTGTTTTATCTATGACTCCTGTTTCTGTCCCGGCTCTGGTGCCTTTCCCCCAGTTAAGCCCCCTCGTATATAGCTATTGTCCAATCACTCCCAGTCTCTGTGCTTTGGGTCAGCAGGTGATCACTTATTGCCCCGTCTTATTGTTCTAACATGCCTCATGTCCTTATCATCCGGATCATAGCTAGCTTGTACACTATTGTCTCAGACTTCTTATTGTCTTATGGTTCATTGTTCTCCCACCCTTATTGTGCTTACATATGCTTGCTACTGGTAGCATAAATAGTGTATGAGTTTCCTCTATACAACCTAAGTAGAGTCTTTTGTGTCTATCCAACACTCTTGCTCTAATCTTTGGATAAGCCTGTGTGGTGACCACCTTCTCTTTCTCTCTTCATCCCTGCCTTAATGGAAACCTAGGCTCTATGTGACTCTAAGTATGCATCACTTAGCTTTTAGTCTGAATGCTGTCCTACTAGGAGCAGCTTGGTAACATCAGAGTCTACTTCTATTCACCACAGCAAGCTCCAGCAGCACCGCTGGGAGCATGAGGATGTGGCTCCCCATCAACCAACTTCTAATAGTACCAGATACACATCAGAGCCACCCCCAATTGTTACATATCAATGCAGCAGACCCGAGGAACCAAAGAAGGTATCATTACCTCAGTTGGCAAGTAATGCACCCTCCAACACTGGTAGTGTGGAGCAATGGTGAGTGGTATAAATTCCACCATAGCCTCACAACAGGATAACTGTATCACGAGGGACACCAAATCGAAGTGTACCCAACCCCAGTCTACCCTAACACAGAAGACAAGTCAACACCATCTATCGACATACAAATCAGAAGCACACCAGCAGTTATCGATGCAAGCGGCCTGGGAAGCCCACACAGAGAAAGGAACAGTCAACAAGGAACCCCTATCAATCGAACAAACAGTGACACACACTGTAGTGCAACTATGTCTATACAAACCCTGGTGATGGCCACAGAGGTTATCTCTTGCACCCTTGTACCTGGAGGAGATGATGAACCTCCCCCTAGCATGCAACATCAGAACCCTCAGCATATCAGAGATACATTTGACATCACCCTTGGAAGGGCACCCAGAGGTTCTGGAGGACCTGGTGGACCAGGAGGCCCCGAAGGACCTGGAGGGCCTAGAGATCCCTTCGGAGGACCAAATGCCCCTGGAGCAATACCCCTCACTCATCTCATTCCCATACAACCCACAGGAGACCTAAAACCTGCAGGCATCCTGCCATTACTCTTTGATGGTGACAGGACCTGAGCCAACACCTTCATCAGAGAGCTTTGGATCTATATGATGGCTAACCAGGGGGTACCAGGCTTTGAATCCCCAATACGATGCATTGCAATCACACTCACATTTATCAAAGGACCCCAAGTAGATGGCTGGGTCAAAGGCATCCTCAAGGGCCTCGAACAACTCCACCCTATCGATGACAACATGGAGTACACCTGCCTTAGCTTCCTAACCAGGTTCAAAGCACAATTCGTGGACTCCACCAAACAAGAGGTCACCTAAGTGAGCCTCAATCATCTCTCTTTCCACTTCCCAAGTATCGACCAATACATCAGCAACTTTGAGATGCTAGCACGAAAAGCAAGGTACACTATTGGTAGCTGAGAACTAATGAACATGTTCCTCAAAGGCCTACACAACTTCCCACACATCATTGAAAGGGTTATTGATAAATCCCCAATGGACTACTATGGGAACCAGGATGGGAACCCAAACAAGGACACTCCACTACTTCCTATCTGACCTCGGTGACAGTAGAGTCATCTTAGGGTACCCATGGTTTGCTGTAGCACAACCAAAAATCAACTAGGCACGAGGATGGATCACCCATGACCAACTCCCCATTGTCCTAAGGTCAATCAATGCCGCAAAAGCACAATTCCTCCCCCACCAGTCACTAGCTCGACGAGGAATCGTCACTTCGCACAAAGCACCACCTTGACAATCAGACAACATCCTCCTCCAATACCAAGACTACTGTGATGTCTTCGAACAACAAAAAGGAAAGAGACTACCCCTATCATGCCCATGGGACCACACTATCAAACTAAAGCCTAGGGCCCCTGCAACCCTCATAAGCAAAACCATTAGGCTTTCACAAGTCAAACAGCAGGAACTCTCCCAATTTCTGAAAGAACACACCACACAAGGAATGATATGCCCATCAAAGAGTCCATATGTGGCATCATTCTTCTTTATTAAAAAGAAGAATAGCAAACTCCAACCAGTGCAAGATTATCAACCAGTAAACTTGTGGACAATCAAAAACCGCTACCCCCTACCCCTCATACCGTCACTGATCGACCGATTACACAACTGCACCTTGTTCACTGGATTCAACATCGAGTGGGGATACAATGAAGTCCTGGTCAAAGAGAAAGACCAATGGAAAGCCACATTCATAACCAATGAGGGCCTATACGAACCAACAGTTATGTTCTTTGGACTACCCAACTCCCTGGCCATGTTCCAAATGATGATGAATACCATCTTCCACAATCTCATCAACAAGGGAAGCATAACTATCTATATGGATGACATAGCCATCTACATGGGACCAAGGCCAGAGGAAACCAAGGAAGAACACCTAAAGTGACACAGGGAACTAGTATGGCGTGTCCTTGAACGATTAAAAATGAACAATCTACACCTCAACCCTGAAAAATGTGTGTTTGAGCAAGACCACCTTGACTTCTTAGGAGTATGTGTCAGAGGAGGAACAATCCAGATGGAACAGTCCAAGGTCGACCGGGTCAAAGACTGGATTCATCCCAGGAACGTCCAAGAAGTTCACAAATTCCTAGGCTTCATGAGTTACTATCACTACTTCATTTAGGGGTACTCACAAATCGCTAGATCCCTATTGGACCTCATGGAGCAGGCAACAGCATGGCACTGGGATGACAAAGAACAGCAAGCATTCAAATCCCTACAAGACAAAATGGTCAGCAAACCCATCCTGCAACAACCTGACTTCGACAAAACATTTTACCTACAAACAGATGTGTCAAAATATGGAGTAGGAGCCATTCTATCGCAAGACAGAGGAGTAAAAGGAGTCACACCGCAAAAACAACATCCTATTGCATACTACTCTGCCACGTTCTCCCCTACAGAACAAAACTATGATGCCTACAATCTGGAATTCCTTGGGGTGCTCAAATTGATCGAACACTGGAGGCTGTATCTCATTTGGACCAAAGAACCTTTCGTGATCAAGATGGATCACAAAAACCTCACGTACTGGAAGTCCCCCAGGAAGCTAACAGGAAGGACAGTGTGATGGCATGAGAAGCTTTAGGATTACAACTTCAAAATCCTACATATTGCTAGAAAGAACAACACCCCTGCAGATGCACTGTCCTGCCCATGTGACAACGAACGAGAAGTAGGAGAGCAACAATTGTCGCTGCTCCCAAAGAAGCATTCCTCAATCTTGCAGAAGCAGATGACCCGGACTCCCTAGAGGGCCTCATAGTAATGGCGCAATGGCAGCACAGGTCCTGGCTAGAAGGGAAGTGAAACCACTCAGGTTGGAAGGAAGACCGAGGCCAGTGGCTAGATGCTGATAGGAAGGTAATAGTACCTCTGGACCAGGCCCTCCAAAGGCACGTCATGCATGCCTACCACAACAGACTAACAGGGCATCCAGGATGCAATGAGACAGCAAGAAAAGTCCTCGAATGATTCTGCTGGCCTGGAGGATGAGCCTGGATTGAGCAATATGTCAAAGGATGCGCCATCTGCCAACAAAACAAAAACCTCACACATCAAACCCACATCCTGCTTTACAAAATCACAGTACCCAACAATGCCCCCCCTTTTACACAGGTAGCTATGGACCTGATCACAGGACTACTAAAGAGCTGGGGGCATGACAGCATCCTTACCATCATTAACCATGGATGCTCATGCACAGCAGTCTTCTTGCCCTGCCAACAATCGATCATGGGACCACAGATCACCCAACTTTATTACAAACACCTTTACCCTTGGTTCAGACTCCCCAAGCACCTGATATTGGACTGAGACCCACGCTTCACATCCCATTTCGGCCAAGCACTAGCAAAAGAACTAGGGATCACATGGAACCTCTCAACAGTGTATCACCTACAGACCAATGGCCTCACAGAATGGAAAAACCAGTGGGTCGAGCAATTCCTCCAACTGATATCCACCAATTAGGATGACTGGTCTATGATGCTCCCCCTCACTACCTTAGTACACAATAACACCCAAAACACAACCACTGGCCTCGCCCCAAGTCAGCTGCTCAATGGCCTAGAACCTACAATTACCCCTGACCAGTCGTCTAGCTCCAACAACCCGACTGCAGAATTCAGGGTTGACCAATTAAGGCAACAGAGGAAGCAAGCGACAACAGCATTAAACAAAGCCACCAATAGCAAAGCTCCCACAGCTAACATGTTTAAACATGGGCAAAAGGTGTGGCTTGAAGCCAAGAATCTAGCCCTGCCATACAGGTTGGTCAAGCTAGCCCCACGACACCACGGCCCCTTTATGATAGCTCAGGTGATGTCCCCAGTGACATATAAATTAACACTCCCCCACTTATAGACCATCCACCCCGTGTTTCACGCATCACTCCTTACCCCATATAGCAAAACAATAGAACACGGGGAAAACTATTCCCAACCATCATCAGACCTCGTGGGGAACACAGAACAATACAAAGTTGAGACCATCCGCAGCCACCAATGTCATAGGAAGAAAAGACAATTACAATACCTAATTAAGTGGCTAGGTTACCCTAAAAGCGATAACATGTGGGAACCTGCAGGATACCTGCAAACTCCGCTACTCCTAAAAGAGTATCACCGTCAACACCCTCTAGAGAGTATAAGAAC
>WNFC01016243.1_pt1 | contig 13252 bp, 15 predicted proteins | sample 5400541 | NCBI WGS metagenome assembly WNFC01 (sample SAMN13153342, study PRJNA577476) | soil metagenome | isolation source: 120 cm saprolite under Douglas fir tree site 2 hole 2 replicate 1 | place: USA:California | collected 2015-04-18
TGCTCGAGGTTCTCGCGGGCCTTGTCCGGCTGGCTCGCGGTGGCGCGCGCCATGCTGAAGTAGGCCTCGCCGATCCAGTACTGGGCGCTGTCCGCGAGCGCGGAGTCCGGGAAGCGGCGGAGGAAATCGCGGAACTCGGAGATCGCCAGCGGGTAGAGCCCCTTGCTGAAATCGAGATACGCGGCCTGGTAGCTCTCCTCCGGGGTGCCGGCCCCGCCGGACGCGCGGGGAGCCGTCGCGACCGAGCCGGACGGAGCGGCCCCGCCGCCGGAGCGAGTCGGCGGGGGAACGGGAGCGCCGCCGCCGCTCGGCGCAGAGCGGCCGAGCGCGTCCATCCGCTGCGACAGCTCGTCGAGCCGAGCGGTCATCCGCGCAACCTCGGCGGAGAGCGCGTCCACGCGCGCGCCGAGGGCCGCGATCTGCTTGGCGCTGTCCGCGTTCTGCTCGCGGGTGCGCCGGTCAAGCTGTCCCACCACCGTGTCGGTGTCCCCCCGCCCGCGATGCACCGCGAGGGTCAGCGAGTTGAGATCCTGGCGGATCTGCGCGACGTCCTGTTGCAGGGCCTGCCCGGAGACGTCGGCGCAGCCCGCGGCGGCGATCACGACCGCGGGCAAGAGGGCCCAAAATACGAAGGGGAGCCGAGGGCTCCCCTTCGCGAGCTGGCGGTGCACGGGATACGTCCCCGTGCGGATCAGCGCGCCTTCACCAGGAAGTGCGCCCGACGGTTCTGGGCCCAGCAGGACTCGGAGTGCTCGGTGCACGTCGGCCGCTCCTTGCCGTAGGAGATGATCGTGATCCGGCTCGCCTGCACGCCCTGGGCGACGAGATAGTTCATGGCCGCCTTCGCGCGCCGCTCGCCGAGGGCCAGGTTGTACTCGTTGGTGCCGCGCTCGTCGCAGTGGCCCTCGATCAGGACCAGGTTGTCGTTCGACTTCAGCCAGGCCGCGTTGGTGTCGAGCATCTTCGCGTCGGTCGGCCGGATGTCGTACTTGTCGAAGTCGAAGAACACGTCCTTGAGGTTGTCGGTGGCCCGGAACTCACTCGGCGCGGGCGGCGAGGTCGGCCCGGTGGTCGAAGGCGCCGCGGGTGACGGCGTTATCGAGGGCGAAGGCGTGGTCGAAGGGGCGGCGGCGGAGGGCGAGCCGGTCGGAGGAGGCGCGGAAGCCGCGGTCGTGGCGGGTCGCTTGGGACAGCCCACCAGGAAAAGAGAGAGGGCGAGCACCGGCACGGCGAGCAGTAGCGCGCTTCCCCGTCGTTGCGCCATGAGTCCAATCCTCCTTGAGTTCGTCAAATTCGTCATATCACCGCGAGTTTGCATTACCAGAGCATCCTATCACGGAAGGCGCGGCGACCAAGCGGCACTTGTCGATTCGCCGGGGGTTCGGGGGATCGCCTGCTGCTCGGATCCGTCCGCGAGCATGGTGAACAGCTGGTATCCGCCGGACCGGCTCGACTGGAAGACGAGGTGCCGCCCGTTGGGCGCCCAGGAGGCGCCCTCGTTGTTGCCGGGGCCCGCGGTCAGGCGCCGCAGGTTGGACCCGTCGGGGCTGACCGCCCACAGATCGAAGTTGCCCTGCCGCGAGGTGAACACGATCGTGTCGCCCTTCGGCGACCAGCGCGGCTGGGTGTTGAAGCCGGCCTGGGTGAGGCGGCGCACGTTGGCGCCCTCCGCGTCCATCACGAACACGTGGGCCCCCCCCGCCCGCTCCGACACGAACGCGATCTCGCGGCCGGTGGGCGACCAGGTGGGCTCGGTGTCGATGCCGCTGTAGCTGGTGAGCCGCCGGAACGCCCCGGTGGCGAGGTTCAGGACGTACACCTCGGGGTTGCCGTCCCGCGAGAGCGTCATCGCGAGGAAGCGCCCGTCGGGGCTGAAGGCGGGCGAGGTGTTGATGCCGAGGAATCCGGCCACCACCTGCACCGGGCGGTTCTCGAACGGGAACATCCGGTAGAGGTAGGGATACCCGCGCATGTACGACGTGAAGGCGAGGGACCGCGTGTCCGGGCTCCACATCGGCGACAGGTTGATCGACTTGTTCGACGTCACGTGGGTGGGCCCCGCGCCGTCGTAGTCCATCAGGCTGAGCTCCTTGGAGCCCGCGCTGGTGTTCACGTAGGCGATCTTGGTGTCCGCGATGCCCGCCTCGCCGGTGAACTGCATCACCACCTCGTCCGCGATCTTGTGGGACAGGCGCCGGGGCTGGTTGGCGGGCAGCTCGATCTTCTTGGTCGCGATCAGCCGGAACTCCGGCGAGGTGAGATCGTAGAGCCGCATCTCCACCTCGGTCCGGTCGCCGCGGAGGCTGAGCAGGCCCTGCAGCCCGGCGTGGGCACCCGCCGACGCGAAGTTGGCGAAGGTGGCGCGGACCGCGGCGGGGTCGGCGGTCGGGATCGGCGGCACGTCGGAGACGACGCTGAACAGCGCGGAGAACGTGAGGTCCCGGGCCGTGACCTGTGGGAGGCTCCGGCCGAGGCCGGCGGTGTCGGAGCCGGCCACCACCGCGAAGTTCGGGATCACGATGTTGAGCTTCTTGGCCCCGGTGGCCAGCACGTTCACGAAGATGTCGGATTGCGATCGGACCGGGGGCGGCGAGGCGAGCACCCCGGCCAGGACGAGCACGACGACCGAGGCGACGAGACAGAGGAGCGGCCGACCCGGGCGCATCATCGGCGCGCCAGGTCGAAGCTGATGTGAAGGCGCAGCACGCTCCCGCCCGCCCACTCGTCCGGCAGCTTCGGGAGCGGGCTGGCCGCCATGACCGCGCGCACCGCGGCCTGGTCGTACACGCTGTTGCCTGAGCTCTTCTCGATCATGGGGATCCTCGCTATGGAGCCATCACGCTGAACCTCCACCAGGAGCTGTGGCTTCTGGGGCGGCTCGCTGAATTGGTTTTGTCGTTGCCACTGATCCTGTACCTTGGCGATCGCCGCGCGGACCCACCACGCGTAGGGAAAGTCCGAGACGTCCAGGGTCAGCGCGCCCTGACCGGCGGCCGAGCCCGTCGGGGCGCCGAGTGCCGCGGTCTGCGGCGGCTGGGGCGCCTCCGCGGTCTTCTCGCCCTTCGGGCTTCCCGAGGGCGGCGTGGCGAGAGGCGGCAGCTCCTTCTCGCCGGGGCGGGGCGGCGCGGTGCTGCGTGGTGGGAGCGGCTTGGCCGCCGGGAGCGACGGCGCGGGCAGGCTCGGGGCCTCGCGCCGCGGTGCCTCGCGGGGCGCGGTGGTGGCCTTGGGCTCGGGTTCGGGCTCGGGCACGCGCGGCGCCACCGGTGCCTGCGGGCGGGTCGGCAGGGGGGACGGAGCCGGGGGGGCGTTGGGCGTGCCGACCGCGGCGACCATCGGGACCAGGTTGACGACTTGGACCTTCTCGGGACGCCAGCCGGTCCACATCACGAAGACCGCCATCCCGCCGAAGACCACGACATGGGCGATCGCGGAGAAGCCGATCGCGGTCAGGGGCAGACGCGACCGTCGGAGGGCCGGTCCCGGCCGCCTCAGACCGGGGTCGGGGAGCGGGCCCATGGAATAGCGGCGGGCCGCCATCGTGGAGCTCATCGAGCGCGGGTCGGCTCCGTCACCATCCCGAGCTTCTCGATGCCCGACCGGCGAATCCGATCCATGGTCTCGACCACGAAGCCGTACTGCAGAGCCTGGTCCGCGCGCAGGTAGAGGGTCTTGTCCTGGCGATTCTTGAAGAGATCGCGCAGCGTCTGCTCGAGGGAGCCGAGCGGCACCGGCTTCTCGTTGACGTAGATGGTTTGCTCCTTGGAGAGGGTCAGGACCATCCGCTCCTCGGTCACGGTGGGCTTGCCCGACGTCTTGGGCAGGTTCACGTCGATGCCGCGGTACATCAGCGGGGCGGTCAGCATGAAGATCAGCAGCAGCACCAGGGTCACGTCGACGAGGGGGATGATGTTGATCTCGGCGAGCGTGCCGCCGATGCGGTAGCCGCCCCCGCCGCTGTCGGAGCCGTCGACCTTAATCGCCATCTTTAATCGCCATCTTTCGCCACTCGCGCCAGCTTGTGCACCGGGCGGGCGAACGCGTTCAGCAGGTCGAGGGTGAAGCCCTCCATCTCCATCGCCCAGTGCTTCGTCCGGTTCAAGAAGAAGTTGTAGCCCATGACCGCGGGGATCGCGGCGCCGAGGCCCGCCGCGGTGGCGATCAGGGCCTCCGAGATGCCCGGCGCCACCACCGCGAGGTTGGCCGAGCCCTGCTGCCCGATGCCCTGGAATGCGGTCATGATGCCCCACACGGTGCCGAAGAGGCCGATGAACGGGGCCGAGCTGGCCACCGTGGCCAGGAACGGCAGGTAGCGCTCCATGCGGGCCACCTCCGACGACCCCGCGCGGCGGAGCGCGCGGCTCGACGCCTCGAGCCGCTCCGCGGGCAGCCCCTCGTCGGCGTCGTCGAGCACGTGGTCCACGATCTCCGCGTTGCCGTACGCGGTCACCAGCTCCTGGCCGGCCGAGACGTAGAGCTGGGCGAGCGGGCTGTCGCGGTGCTTCTTGGCCGCCGCGTAGACCACCGAGAAGCGGCGCGCCTCGCGGAAGATCTGGCGGAAGCGCAGCGACTCGCGGCGGATCTTCCGGAACTCCCACCACTTCTCGACGATCAGCGCCCAGCAGACGACCGAGAAGACCGCGAGAAGGAGCAGGATTAACTTGGCGACGGGACCGGCGCTGAAGACGAGCTCTGCAACGCCGCCGTTGACGCTTCCTGACCCTGGCACTCGGAGCTCCTTATCGGGTGGATGGTGAAGGACGGGCCGCGGAATTGCTTCATCTGATGATACCGGACGATTTTTGAGAGTGTCAACAAATTCGGCGGTAAAACGCCTGAAAAGTCGCTGAATTATTGACAGTCTCGAGCGGCCGCCGTATAAGCCTTCTATGTTCCACTCGCCCGGTGCGATCGCCCTCCACGTGGGGCCGATCGCGATCCGGTGGTACGGCGTGCTCATGGCCAGCGCAATGGCCCTCGGTCTCTGGCTCGGCCACCGGGATGCGCGCCGCCGCGGCATCGATCCCGAGAGCTTGCTCAAGGCCGCGGAGCTGGCCCTGCTCGGCGGCCTCGTCGGCGCGCGCCTCTACTACGTGCTGTTCAACCTCGACTACTACGGCACGGTGGCGTGCTCGGTGGCATCCTCGTCGGGGGCGGCTATGCCTGGCGCCGGGGGTTGCCGGTGAGGCAATACCTGGACATCGCCGCGCCGAGTCTGGCCCTCGGGCAGGCCATCGGCCGGTGGGGCAATTTCTTCAACGAGGAAGCGTTCGGCCGCCCGACCGATCTCCCGTGGAAGCTGTTCATCTCCCCGGTGCACCGACCGCTCCAGTACGCGCAGTCCGAGTACTTCCACCCCACGTTCCTCTACGAGTCGCTCTGGGACCTGCTCGTGTTCGCGGCCCTGCTCCTGGGCCTGCGGGACCGGCTGGAGCGGGCGCCGGGGGCCCTGTTCCTCGCCTACCTCGGTCTCTACTCGGCGGGGCGGCTCTTCACCGAGGGGCTCCGCACCGACGCGCTGATGCTGGGCCCGCTCCGCATCGCCCAGGTCGTGAGCCTGCTCGGCATGGCGGTGGCCGCGGTGGGCGTGCCGCTGCTCCTGCGTCACCAGGGCCGCGCCGCCTGAGCGGGCCGCGCGTGAAGCGCTACGCGAGCCGCGACGGCCGGCTCCGTCTGCGGGTCGGAGACAGCCGCCGCCTCTCCGAGATCCCCACGGGCAGCGTCGGCTGCGTTCTCACCTCGCCGCCCTACTGGGTGCGGGGGCGGGGACGAGCGCGGGCCGAGCGGTACGCGCGCGAGCTCGCCACCGGGTTCGGCCCGGAGTGGAGCCGGGTCCTCGCCGACCACGGCGACCTGTGGCTCGTCATCGGCGACCGGCACGACGGCCTCGAGTGGATCGGGATCGACGGCCTCGTGACGAGATGGCTCGGGCGCGTCGGGTTCCGCCTCCAGGCCAAGGGGCTCTGGGCCCAGGTACGCTCCCGGGAGCGCTGGGACAACCGGGTGAACTACCTGCTGCGCTTCCGGAAGGCGGGGCACCCCGTCCGCCCGGGCGGCTCCACGCTCTGCTGGATGCTACCGCTGCCGCGCTCGCATCCGGACAGCCTGTGGGACGCCACGCCGGACCCGGTGCTGCGCGCCCTGCTGGAGATCTCCGCGCGGCGCGGGGCGGTGCTCGACCCGTTCGCGGGGGCGGGCACGGTGGGGCGCATCGCGGTCGCGCTCGGCCGTGAGTGGATCGGCGTGGAGCGGGATCCGCACATGGCCGCGGTGGCCGCGCGGCGGCTCCGCCTCCGCCCGGTCAGTCCTTCACCGCGGTGAGAGTCACCGGCCGCCCATCGCGCAGGACGACCACCGAGATGGTGCTCCCGCGCGGCAGGCTCCGCAGCCGCGCCTGCAGCGCCGCGTAGGTCTCGGTGCCGATCTCCCGCTCCTGCACGGCCAGGATGATGTCGCCGCCCAGCAGGAACGACTTGCCCTCGATCGAGCTGGGGATGAGCCCGGGTCGGAGATCCATGCGGGCCGCCGGCGAGTTCGCCGCGACCTGCTGCACCATGAGCCCGACCGCCTGCGGCAGGTTGAGCGCGCGGGCGACCTGCCCGCCGACGATCACCCCGCTCATGCCGCTCCAGAACGAGCCCTGCTCGAGCAGCAGGCGCCGGGCCATGTTGATGGTGACCACGAAGCCCAGGCCCTCGGAGCCGCCCGACTTGGTGATGTTGTGGCTCGCGATCCCGATGACCTCGCCCGTCATGTTGAACATGGGGCCGCCCGAGTTGCCGGGGTTGATGGCGGCGTCGGTCTGGAAGAACTCGGCCAGCGCCATCTCACTGTAGACGGTGTTGGGTTTGTGCCGCCCGGTGACGTAGCCCACGCTGAGCGTGTGGGCGATGCCGTAGGGCGCCCCGATGATGAAGACCTGGTCGCCGACCTCGGCCCGGTCCGAGTTGCCGAACCGGGCCACCGGCGCCGTCGTGGGGACCCGATCCAGCTGGAGCAGGGAGACGTCGGCCTCGGGCTCGGAGGCGATCACCCGCGCGTTCACCACCTCGCCCCCCAGGAACTCGGCGGTGATCTCGTCGGCGGTCTGCACCACGTGGGCGGCGGTGATCACCTTGCCGTCCGGCGAGATCAGGACGCCCGAGCCGACCTCGTTGACGCGCCCGATCTGGCCCGAGCCGCCGACCTCCTTCCAGCGCGCGCGGATGATGACGACGGACGGGTTGACGCGCTTGAAGGTGGCCACCAGGCCCTGGGCCTCCACGGCCGGGGCGGGGGCGATGACCAGCGCGAGCAGGACGGCCGCGAGCAATCGCTTCATGTTGTGCCTCCGAGCAGGGAGTGGACGAGCCGGCGGAGCGAGGCCTCGTCGAAGGCGGTGGCCTGACGGCTGGGGGCGCTCGCCTCGGTCTTGAGCCCGGTCTCGCTCACGATGACGCAGATGGTGGCGTCGGGGTCGAGCGCCCTGGCGGCCACGAGCTTCCGCAGCACCGCGAGAGCGGCCACCCCGGTCGGGCCGGCCCAGATCCCCTCGGTCCGCGCGAGCAGGCGCTGCGTCTCGAGGATCTCCTCGTCCTCCGCGTCGCCGGCCAGCCCGCCCGTCTCCTTCAGGATGCGGAGGACCCACTCGCCCTTGCGCCCCGGGTCGCCGGCCGCAAGTCCCTCGGCCACCGTGTAGCCGATCTTCACCGGCGCGAGTGGGCGCCCCTCGCGCCACGCCCGCGCGATCGCGTCGGCCCGGGTGGCCTGCGCGGCGACCATGCGGGGGCGCCGCGGGATCCAGCCGAGGCGCTCCATCTCCACGAAGCCGCGGTGGGTGGCGATGAACGTCTCGCCCACCGCGGCGGGGGCCACCACCACGTCCGGGACCCGCCACCCCGACCGCTCCGCGATCTCGTAGGCGAGCGTCTTCTTGCCCTCGTGCTTGTAGGCGTTGCGGGAGGCGCCGCAGTCGAAGAAGAGCCGATCCTCGACGAGGCGATCCCACAGGACGATCAGGTCGTCGTACACGCCCTCGTAGAGGACGAGGTCGGTGGCGGTCGCCGCCATGTGCAGGAGCTTGGGCGCCGAGGTGCGCGCGTAGGCGAAGATCAGCGAGCGCAGGCCGGCGCGCGCGGAGTAGGCGGCGATCGACGAGCCCGCGTTGCCGGAGCTGACCACCGAGGTGGCGCGGAAGCCGAACTGGAGCGCGGCCGCCACCGCGGTGGGGGAGGAGCGATCCTTCACGGTGCCGGTGGGGTTCGAGCCCTCGAACTTCACCATCAGGCGCCGCACTCCGAGGGCGCGCCCGAGAGTCGGACAGTCGAGCAGCGGGCTCTCCCCCTCTCCGAGCGAGACCCGATGGGCCGGATCGGCGATGGGCAGCACCGGGGCGTAGCGCCAGAGCCCCCGGCCCTCGAAGACCCCCGGCCCGGCGCGGCGAAGGGCCGCCCAGTCGTATTCGAGCTCGAGGAGGCCCCCGCAGGCCGCGCACTCGAGCCGGTAGTCGAGCGCGAACTCCGCGCCGCACTCGATGCACCGCAGCGCGGTCGCGAACGAGACGGCGGTCACCGCAGGATCGCCAGCATCTCCTCGATGCGGTGGCGCAGGGTGTGCTCGGCGAGGGCTCGCTTGCGCGCGCGCTCGCCGATGTCGCGGGCCTCGTCCGGGTGGGCGAGGTAGTAGTCGAGGTGGTGGCGCAGCTCGCCCAGGTTCTGGTAGACGACCGCCTCCTGGCCGGGCGTGAAGAGGTGGGCGAGCTCCTCCTTCGCGTCCACCAGCTGGCAGGCCGCGCTGGCGGCCAGCTCGAAGGCCCGGGTGTTGACGCCCACGATGTCGTTCATCGGATGATGGTGATTCAGGGAGAGGGTGGAGCCGGAGTACACCGCGAGCTTGGCGCGACCCCACACCGGCCCGCCCGCGACCATCGCGCGGATCTCGGGCGCCTCCACCCGGTCCCAGCCCGCGCCCCAGAGGCGGAGGGGCGTGCCGGCGAGCTCCCGCACGAAGCGCTCCCGGTAGGCGTAGGCGCTGCCGACGAAGGAGAGCGGCGCCGCGTAGCGCCGCGTCTCCTCCGCGGTGAGCTCGATCGGGTGGTGCATCTCGGGCACGCAGTACATCGGCAGGTAGTGCAGGTTGCGCAGGCCGGCCTGCTCGAGCGCGCGGAGCGCGTAGCGCTCCTTGGTGAAGAAGGCGTCGTAGGCCTCGATGCACTCGAACGGGATCATCCACAGCGGGTTGTCGGGAAAGAAGTTGAGGAAGCGGGTGTCGATCCGCGCCTTCACCCGCCGCACCAGCCCGGGGGTGACCGGGCCGCCCTTGATCACCAGCACGAAATCCGGCCGGTAGGCCACGCACGCCCGCTCGAGCCGGCGCAGGATGAAGAGCTGGTAGGTGGCCTTGGTGGATCGGTTCTTGTAGAGCGGGTTGTCGCGGCGGTACGCGAAGGCCCGCGCCTCGTGTCCCATGGCCACGAGCTCGTCGCGGAAGTCCATGCCCATGTGTCCGGGGCGGGCGAACGGCAGAACGATCAGCCAGCGCACGGGCGAAGCGTATCACACCGGGGCCGACGGTCAGGCGAAGGCGGGGCGTACCTCCTTCGCGATCAGCTCGAGCTCGCGCATGATGTGCCGGTGGGGCATGCCCGGGAAGAAGACCCGGCAGATGAGATGGGTCATGCCGTACTCGGCCACGAAGGGCTTGAGCGCGCGGATGACCTGGTCCGGCCCGCCGATGAGGAAGCGGTTCTTCATCAGCGCGTCCAGGTCGGTGGCGATGGAGGCGTCGATGAACGGGTGCCGCCAGCCCCCCGCGTACTCCTTCCGGTAGGAGATCATGATGTGCTTCTGGGCCAGCTCGCGCGCCTCGCGGTCGGTCTCCGCGATGATGACGTCGCGGGTGAGCGGCCACTCGGTCACCGGCTCGACCCGGCCCGCCGCCCGCCGGTTGGCCAGGAACTGCTGCTTGCCGGCCAGGAGCCGGGGCAGGTCCGCGGTGGGCCCGGGCACCCAGTTGTCGGCGAGGGTCGCCGCGCGCCGCAGGGTGATGTCCCCCCAGCCCCCGATCCAGACCGGCGGGTGGGGACGGGTCACCGGCTTCGGCTCGAGCCGGCCCTCGACGGTGTAGTAGGTGCCGCGGAAGTCGACGCGCTCCTGGGTCCAGAGCGCGTTCATGATCGTGAGCTGCTCCTCGAAGCGCGCTCCCCGCTTCGGGAGCGCCGCGCCGTAGAGGGCGAACTCGTCGGGCTTGTAGCCGATCGCGATCCCGAGCACGAAGCGGCCGCCCGACATCACGTCGAGCATCACCGCGTCCTCCGCGAGCCGCACCGGGTGGTAGAACGGCGCCACCAGGATGTCGGTGCCGAGCCGCATGCGGGTGGTCCGGGTCGCGAAGCCGGCCAGCACCGGCAGGGGCGAGGGCCAGTAGTGGTCGGTGACCGAGTGGTGCTCCTCCATCCACACCGAGTCGAAGCCGAGGTCCTCGGCGCGCACCACCTCCTCGAGCGCGTCGCGGTAGTAGTGGCCGCCCTCGATGGGGATGAAGCCGACCTGGAGGCCCGCCACCCTAGCGGTCGCTCGCGAGCTTACCGTTCACGCCCCAGTTGGTCTTCTCGACGTCCTGGAACACGACGTGCACCTGGTCGGCGGTGGTCTTGCCGATCTTCACCATGGCGTCGGTGATGGCGGCCACGATCTCGCGCTTCTGCTGATCGGTGCGGCCGGCGTACCACTGGACGGTGATGTTGGGCATGGAGGTCTCCTCCTCGCTCGGTCGGATGTTATTTGGGTCGCCGCGGGTCGTCGAGCCGCCGCAGGTCGTCGGGAAAGCTCGAGCTGAACGCGTAGGACTTGACGATGCCGTCGGCGCTGAAGCGCACCGTGAGATCCTTGCTGATCTCGGTGGTGGAGTCGCGCTGGCCGTAGAACCAGCGCCACGTGGGGTCGCCGTTGTCGACGCCGATCTGGACCGGCTCGCCGAACATTCGGACGAGGCCCCACCGGTCGGTCTTGCCCTTCACGATCCAGCCCTCCTCCGGGGACGGGAAGTCCCGGCCGAACTTGACCGAGACGCAGCCGGTCACGAGGACGAGCGCGAGCAGACCGACGAGCCATCCCGGCCAGCGCATGGCGCGGATTATTGCACCGGAGCCTTCGAGCGCGCAACCGGCCGCGGGCGCCGCGGGCCGCCCCGCGCCGGTTCGCGTGCTAGGATGACCGCCGTGGAGACGTTCACCGCCGAGGAGCGGGCGGCCCTCGCGCCCTACTTCACCGAGCTCGACGGCCCCGTCTTCGCCCTGGTCAACCTCCCCGAGGTCGTCAAGGGCGCGCTCTTCGCGCGCTACTCTCGCTCCGCCAAGTCCCTGCGCCGGCTCTTCCTGGACGAGTTCCTCGAGCCGATCGGACGGCCGGCGGAGGCGGGCTCCATCGGCACCGCGCGCGCCGATCGGCTCTACGAGCGTGTCTTCAGCGAGTACGGCGACGACTCGGTGGCCCAGCTCGGCGGCGTGCACCTGGCCTGCGAGAGCGCGTCCAACATCCTGACCAAGGTGCTCGAGTGGGGGCGGCTCATGGCCTACCTCGAGCAGTCCACCCGCTACGTGCCGTACACCGACCGGCCGGGCGGGCGGTTCAAGTACCACGTGCCCGCCGAGCTGGACGGGCTCGCGGTGCGCGACCGGTACGTGGAGGTGCTGGATCGCGCGTTCGAGACCTACACGCGCTGGATCGATCCGATGCGCGAGTACTGGATGCGGCGCTTCCCCCAGCCGGCGGGGGAGAGCGACGCGGCCTACCGCATGACGATCCGGGCGAAGGCGCTCGACAGTCTCCGGGGACTGCTGCCCGCGGCGACCCGATCGAACGTCGGCATCTTCGGGACCGGCCAGGGCTACGAGGCCCTCCTGCTCCGCATGCGGGCCCACCCGCTGCGGGAGGTGCGCGACTACGGCGCGCTGATGCTGGTCGAGCTGCGGAAGGTGATTCCCGCGTTTCTGCTGCGCCTCGAGCGGCCGGAGCGCGGCGGGGTCTGGGCGCGGTACCTGGAGGAGACGCGCGAGGCCACCGCCGCGGTGGCGGCACGCCTGCTCGAGGACGTCGAGCCGGAGACCCGCCCCGAGGTCACGCTCACCGACTTCGATCCGGACGGGGAGGTGAAGGTGGTGGCCGCCGCGCTCTACGCGGTCTCCGCCCTCCCGGACGACCAGCTCCTGGCCGTCGCGCGCAAGCTCGGCGACGAGGCGCGCCGCGAGGTGCTCGAGGCCTACGTGGGCCGTCGCGAGAACCGACGCCACAAGCCGGGCCGCGCCTTCGAGCGCACCGTCTACCGCTTCGACGTGCTCGGCGACTACGGCGCCTTCCGGGATCTGCAGCGCCATCGGCTGCTGACGCTCGAGTGGCAACCGCTCTCGACCCGGCACGGCTACGTGACCCCGGACGAGCTCGCGGAGGCGGGCGTGCTGCCCGAGTGGACCCGCGTGATGGAGGACTCGGCCGTGCTCCACGACGCCCTCGCCGCCGCCGCACCCGCCGCGGCCGCCTACGCGGTGCCGATGGCCTACCGGGTGCGGTTCTACATGGAGCTGAACGCGCGCGAGGCCATGCACATGATCGAGCTGCGCACCGCCCCGCAGGGGCACCCCGCGTACCGCCGGATCTGCCAGGCCATGCATCGCCTGATCGCCGAGCAGGCCGGGCACCGAGCCCTCGCCCGGGCCATGCGTCATGCCGATCACTCCGGCGCGGAAGGGGGACGGCTCGAGGCGGAGCGGGCCGCGGAGCGTCGGCGTCTCGGCGGCTGAGCGGGCTCCCGCGCCCACTCTCGTCTGCTGGTGGGCACGGCGGCTAGTGTGCCCGTCCGCTATGGCGCGGCCTTCATGACTCTGGGCTCGCGACAAGAGAGCGGCTCCCGCGCTCCGTCATCATGAGCGGGACGTACCACGGTAAGTAGCTGAAGTAAGTGGCGTTTACGTCGAACCCGACCCTCCGATGCTTGGTGGCACCGGGGTTGCCCCACAAGGGGGCATGACGACGACGCGCGCCCTCCTCACGGGCTTCTTGCTCATCCTCACGCCGGGGTGCGCGACGAAGAGTGCCTATCTGAACGAGGGACCCACCGCGCTCGGCAAGCCACCGTACCAGGTGGGGCCGGTGACGGTGGTCATCCGCCCGCAGGCCGAGGTGGAGCTGATCTGCCGCCTCCGGAGCCCGCACGCGGCGCCGGAAGGCCGCATCCACGGCTGCTACGTGCCGGTGGATCGCCTGATCGTCTCGACCGCCGA
>WNFC01006100.1_pt1 | contig 13251 bp, 14 predicted proteins | sample 5400541 | NCBI WGS metagenome assembly WNFC01 (sample SAMN13153342, study PRJNA577476) | soil metagenome | isolation source: 120 cm saprolite under Douglas fir tree site 2 hole 2 replicate 1 | place: USA:California | collected 2015-04-18
AGCGCAACCGACTGTACGGCACCATGCTTTTCGAACAGCGCGCGCACCGCGGACTCGTCCATTGAGAACGGGAGATTGCCAACATACATTTTCGTCATGTGAAGAATACCTACTACAAAAGAAGCTATCGGCCGGTCACGCGTGCGTTGCGATGCAAGAGCCGTGTGCCTGCCACCTGGATCGAAGAAACCTGCTTTGTGGGTTGTGGCCAAGGTGACGCCGGAGCGGCGCGGTGACCAGAAACGGACCAAGTAGAAATTCACGAGCCGCCGCGGATGGTACAGCAATTTGCTGATAAATACGAATATTTTCTCTACGAACCCTTCCACCAGGAGAGTACCGGGGCAGCCGCCGATGCCTGCTGAGGCGCCCCGGTTCCGACCAGCGGACAACGGATTGCAGTCCTGCTGCGATGCAATATTCGCTGGCAAGGCGCATTCCTCGAATCCGTGATTCACCATGAAATACAGCCCGCCCCGGCCGCAGATTATGTCGAATCTGCCGCTCGCGCGCGCAGCGTCAGCGGCAGACGCCAGGCCAATAAGGCTCCGCGTCAGTGGTAACGGTCGCGCAACGCAGCTATTCTCTCGGCCTGCTCGAGGTCTACGGTACAAAGTTCGCGGGCACGCGCTTCCTCAAACGCGCCGCGCCCATCGTATGCATTCAGAAACTCCGTACCAAATCGTGCCGCAAGGATTTTAGACGCTGAAGCAATGAATACATTCGTTAAATGCTATGCGGACCTTGATACGACGTCGAGCGTGCGTGCACATTGGCGATGCGGTTAGCGCTGTTTCTGCCCAAGTATTGGGCGACCTGGGTGGGACTCTGCGTGTTGCGCACCATCGAGCTGTTGCCGTTTCCCGTGCAGCGGCATATCGGTTCGGCTCTGGGCAAGCTCATCCGGCGCCTGCCGCTGGCCTATGTGCGGATCGCACGCCGCAACGTAGAACTCTGCATGCCCACGCTTTCGGCGCGCGACCGGGCGGATATGGTCGACCGCCACTGCCAAAGCTTGGGGGTGGGACTCTGCGAGACGGCCAATACCTGGTGGAGCAGCGACCGCCGCGTGCACAAGCTCGCCGAGATCCATGGCCTCGAGAATCTGCATGCGGCGCTCGCCAAGGGCCGCGGCGCCATCATGATCGGCGGCCATTTCACCACCATCGAAATCGCCACCCGCATCTTGGGCACCGTGGTGCCGCTCAACGTCGTGTACCGTCCCATGAAAAACGCCGTGCTATCGCACACCATGTTCACCAGCTTCTCGCGCCACGGCAAACCGATTCCGCACGACGACATACGCACCATGATTCGCGCCCTCAAAAAGAATGAAGCGGTGTGGTATGCGCCGGATCAGAGCTATCGCAACAAGGGCGCGGCGATGGTGAATTTTTTCGGGATTCCGGCCGCCACCACCACTGCCACGTCGCGGCTGGCGCGCATTTCCGGCGCCGCCGTGTTGACCTACTTCCCGGAGCGGCTGCCCGGCAACGCCGGATATCGAGTCGTGATCGGGCCCGCGCTCGAGGACTTTCCCGGCCCGGACCCGATTGGCGACGTCGAGCGCTTCCATGCCCTACTGGAGGCGCACATTCGCCGAGTGCCCGAGCAATACCTTTGGGTCCACCGTCGATTCAAGGGACTTACCACGGACTATCCCGACTACTATGGGCACGATTCCCGCAATCGAGCGCCCGTGCAACATCCTTGAACAACCAACTAACTACTTCGCATTCGCGAAGTAGTCCTGCAGCGAGGCGACGCCCAGGCGCTTCGCTTCGAACAGGCTCTCGAGATGTTCGCGTGAATTGATCAATCCGCGGGCGCGCAGGATGCCTGCCTCATCGAGAAGAGCCGCGAACGGCAGGCGACTCACCTGAAAGGTCATGCCCAGCGGCGCGGACAAGACGTAGGGAATGCCGCCCAGCCCATTGGCGCGGATGTAGTCGCGGTGTTCGTCGGTGTTGCCGTCGCTGGCCAGAATGATGTCGAGCCAGTCGCGCTCATCCCTGCCGCTGGATTTGACTATCGGCAGAAGCGATTTGCACACCGGACAGGTGGGCGAGACGAACAGCAGCAGAGTGCTCTTGCCGTCGGTGCGCGGTGCCCCGAGCCGCAGATTGGCGCCGTGCAAGTCGACGACGTCGATCGCCGGCGCCGGTTCGCCCACGGCCAGCCCGCGATTCAACATCAGCGCACCCACCGGAGCGATACGCTCATGCAGCACGCCCAATTGCCTGGTCAGCGCCAACACCACGGCCAGCAAGCACAGAACGACGATCCAGAGCACGACGACGGAAATGGCCAAGGGTGTCATCGCGAACCTCGCAACTGCGCGCTGCGCTGCGCAAGCCCCAGCAAGCGGTCGGCGCTCAAGTAGACGAGCGCAATGGTCAACAAACCGAACACTATCGTGACTCCATCGGTGAAAGAGAGAGGCCGGTTCGCCCACGGTTCGAGCGCAACCGCGAGAGCCAGCGAGATCAGGATATTTCGCCATACCATCCACGCCGAAATGGGCCGCCGCTCATCGGGGCCGCCGCAGCCGCAGGCGAGATCGCGGCGCCCGCGCCGAAGATTGATGGCGATGGCGGCGGCGTATCCCAGCAGCAACATGATGCCCAGTACGCCGGCGTAACGGCGCGAGCCATCGGCCAGCAATCCGACGGCGACCGCTATTTCCAGAATCGGCACCATGCGGGAAATGCGCAGGTGCGCGAGCGCGGGCATCAGTCCATAAGCCGCGAAGGTCTCGTCGAACCGGCGCAAGCCGCGCAGCTTGTGCACGCCGGCGCTCGCGAATAGAAGCGCGACGGACGCGGCGATCAACATACCTATTGCGGAATCTATGACCATGAATGGCATGATAGCGTATTGATTTCAGAACTTGCGCATCGTGAACCGCAAATTACTCCCGCCACACCTTCGCCGAATCGTCGTCGCGTGCGTTCTGCTCGCCGCGCTGCTCATGTTGCCGCTCCCCGCATCGGCGGGCCTTTACTGGAATATCGGCGCGGGAATAGGATACCCGGCGTTGGTAGCCGCAATCGTTCTCTACCTCTATCCGCTGCGCGCCCATGGCGTTCCGCACCGTCGCCTCTTCGCACTGTCGCAGCATCGGCGAATCGGCTGGATCGCATTGTATATCGCCGGGCTGCATGCGGCGATGCTGCTCGCGGCGCAGCCGTTGATCGGACACTATCTGCTGCCCTCCGCGCCGCTCTACATGTTGTGCGGCCTTGCCGCATTCATCGCGTTGGCGGTGCTCGTGGCAACCGGCATCTCCGCGAGATCCGCCTTGCGGCGTGCCGCATCGCCTGAAGGATCGCCGGCCAGCGTCACCGCCCATGCCGTGCTCGCGGCGCTGCTGCCGGCGCTGCTCGGTGCACACGTCATCGGCAGCGGTCAACTCGTCGATCGACCCGCGAAGATCATTGCCGGCTGCGCACTTCTCGCGTTGGCGGTGCTCGGGTACGCCTTTCGGCCCGGATGGGCCCGTATCCGAACTCGCCTGCTATCCACCGCGGTTCCCTGCGGTATCGCGGCCGTCGTTCTGCTGGCGTTGCCGACACCGACGGGTGGTTCTCGTCTGCTGCAGCCTGCGACGGCACCGCTCGCGTTGCATGTGAATTTCCCGCACGAAAATCATAGAACCATCGGTTGCGTCACCTGCCATCACAACTTCGTCGACCATACGGGTTTCGCCGGCTGTCTCGACTGTCACCGAAGCCCTCGCCCGAATCTGCGCCAGTCGGGTGAAGCCACCTTCCACGTGTTCTGCCGCGATTGTCACCGCGACCTCGCATTGCAGGGAAGCAAGCACGGGCCGGTGCGCGAATGTTCCGCGTGCCATGAGGGATGAGCGATCGTTCATGCCGCACCCCCACTTTCGAATCGGCCGGCAATATGCCAGACTCGCCACAACGCCGCCGCGAATTTGTAGGTTGACGCCGCTCAATCATAAAGAATCGCGAGCGCGGCGGGACGGCGATGCATGGGGAGATCGATGAAAACTTCGCTCATAGGCGCTACTCTACTGTCGCTCGCAATAGGCGCGCGCTCGCTGGCCGCGCCGCCCTTGCCCGCCGAGCACCTCACGATGGAGAAAGTTCCACCCAATAACGCTCACCGGATCTACGTGCTGGATGAGGCGTTCTTCAACGAAATCGACGCACGCGTACATCTCTTCGACGGCGACACGTATCGCCGCCTGGGCCAGATCGACGGGGGCTTCAACCCAGGATTCAATCTGTCCCCCGACGGCAAGACGACCGCCGTCGCAACCACTTATTTCTCCCGCGGCAGCCGCGGAACGCGCACGGACCTCGTCGAGTTCAACGACAATACGACATTGTCGGTGACGCACGAAATCATTCTGCCGCCGAAACGCGCGCTAACGCTGCCGACCTATTTCAATATCGCCTACAGCGCGGACAGTCGGTTCCTCTACGTGTCCTATGTCACACCCGCCGCCTCTTTCGGCGTTCTCGATCCTGCGAAATACTCCGTCATCGGTGAGATCGATACCGCGGGCTGCGTGCTCGTGATTCCTTCGGGCCCGAATCGAGTGTCCTCGCTCTGCGAGAGCGGCCGGCTGCTCACCGTGACTCTCGACGCCGAGGGGCATGAAGCCTCGCGCGCGATGTCCGACGTATTCTTCGATCCCGACAAAGATCCGATCTTCGTGCAGGGAGTGCCCATCACCGGCGGATACGCCTTTCTCTCCTTCCTGGGCGAAGTGCGCGAGGTAGATTTCTCCGGCGCAGTGCCCGTGTTCCACCAACCCTGGCCGCTCGTGAGCGCCGCCGAAAAGGGGCAGTGGCGGCCGGGGGGACAGCAGGTCGGCGCCATCCACCGGCATTTGGGCGAATTGTTCGTGCCCATGCACCGCGGCGGCGAAGGCTCGCACAAAGAGGGGGGAACGGAGATTTGGGTATTCGACATGAAAACCCATCAACGTGTGGCGCGTTGGCCCGTATCCACGCAGAAGCTTGCGCCCGTCGTAGCGGTCCAAGTTTCCCAGGATGACGCGCCCATTCTGTTCGCGGCGACCGATCGTTCCGACGTCGCCGTTTTCGACGCTCTCACCGGGCATCTGCGCCACGTCGAGAAGCGGTTGGGACAGACCCCCTGGCTTATGCTGAATCCTTAGAAGGCATTGGTATGCGCTCGATCGACCAGTTGTTCGAAAAATCAGCGCGCTCTCTGGCGCAACACACTTCACGCCGCAGTCTGCTCGCCGCGCTCGGAAAAGTACTCACGGGTGCGGCGCTCATTCCGCTGCTGCCCATCGACCGTTCCTTTCGCGCGCAAGCGGCCGAGCCGGCCGCCGGCAAGAAGGCTGAGGCAAAACCGGCAACGGATGATCCGAATAGCTGCGACTATTGGAAGTACTGCGCCATCGACGGATTTCTTTGCTCCTGCTGCGGCGGCACCTCGAACTCCTGCCCCCCCGGCGCGGCACCGTCGCCGATTACCTGGATCGGCACCTGCCACAATCCCGCCGATCAGCGCGACTACATCATCTCGTACAACGACTGTTGCGGAAAGGTGAGCTGCAGTAATTGCGAGTGCAACCGCAACGAGCGCGAAAAGCCCATGTATCGGCCCTCTCGCAACAACGATTTGAACTGGTGCATGGCGAACGCCGACTCGAACTACCATTGTTCGGTCTCGGTCATCCTGGGGGTCGCGGAGAAATGAGCCGGCGCAATCCGCGTACCCTCATGGTCGCGGCGGTGCTGATTTTCTTGAGGGGGCCGCTGTGCCTCGCCGCGGAGCCCGACGCGCCCGCCTACCCCGCCGGAGCTGCAGTATTTCAGGCAAACTGCGCGGTGTGTCATGGTCCCAAGGGGACCGGACAACCCTCTCTTGCGCCGCCGCTCACTTCCTACCCCGCCCGCTATGCGTCGATTGCGGAGGGGCGCCGCCAGCTTGCGCTGACGGTTCTCAACGGAATGTTCGGCGGCATCGACGTGGAACATAGTCACTTCGACTTCAAGATGCCCGATTTCTCGGCGCTCGACGATACCACGCTGGCGGCGGCCTTGAACTTCATGGTCTTCGATCTCGGACACGCGGGCGGCGATACGAAGCCCATCGCCGCGGAAGAGATTGCGGCCGAGCGTAGCCATCCCATGGACGGATCGGCGGTGCGGGCGCATCGTGCCGGCGTGCTCGCAAGCCTCGGCCTCTGATATGACGCTCGTCTCATCGCGGCTCCTGCTCGCCGTCATCGCCGCGAGCACCCTGACCGTCGCGGCGTACGCAGGCCCGGCGCAGGATTACATGCTGTATTGCATGGGCTGCCACGGAGCCCACGCCGAAGGCGTTCCGGGCAAGGTGCCTCCGCTGGCTCACGCCCTCGGTCTCTACATGCGTACCCCCGCCGGCCGCAACTACATTCTGCGTGTACCCGGTGCGGCGAACTCCGTGCTGTCGGATGCGCAATTGGCCGCGGTCCTGAACTGGCTCGCACAAACCTTCGCCGCCGACGAGCTCCCGAGCACGGTGCCGCTGTTCAGCCCCGAGGAGGTCACCGGCTCGCGGCACTCACCGCTCGCTTCCGTGCTGGCTGCGCGGCGCGAGGTGATTCGCGACCTGGCCACGACGGGACCCGCACCGTCGACGGACTATTAATCAACGTGCTACAACGGAACGTGCAATTCCTCGCGGTGCTTGGCCTTGAGCACCAGCCCATACGCCAGCCCCACGGCAAGCCACGTGGTTCCGACCTTGACGGCAAGCGCGCTCATTCCTGAGAACACGGCGAGCACCACGACGATCCCGCAGATCGGCACCAGCCAGTGCTTGACCCACGCGGCCGAACCCCGCTTGACGCCGAAATACGCCAGCACCGAGACGTGCAGGAACAGAAACCCGCTCAAGGCGCCGAAGTTCACGATGGAGGCCAGATCGTCGAGCCGGTTCTTCATGTACAAGGCCACGGCCAGCGACAAGGCGGCCGTGACCAACATGCCCATGTAGGGCGTGTGGTAGCGCGGATGGACTCGCGCCAGGGCGGAAGGCAGCTGTCGGTCGCGGCCCATGGCGAACACCACCCGCGCCACGCCGACCTGCATGGGCAATGCATTCGACAAGCCGACGATCCCGGCATAGGCCCAGGCCAGTACCACCGCGGTCCAAGGGCCCGTGGCCCACGCCGCCAATTCGTAGACGGCGGCCGCCTGGTCCTTGATCGCAATCCCCGGCAACAGATCGCCGAGTACCCAGGTGACGGTGACGAAGAACCCCGCGGACAAGACCAGCGTTGCAATGATGGCCCTGCCGACCAACCGCCGGTCGCCGCCCTCCACTTCCTCGGCCAGCGTCGACACGGCGTCGAAGCCCAGGAAGGACATGATGCAAATCGAAGTCGCACTGAATATCTTGCCGGCGTCGAAGTGGGCGGCGTCGAACAGCGGCTTGAGCGTCAACGCACCATTGCCCTTGCCGGCATACAGCGCGATCACGCCCAATATCAGGAATCCGACCAGAATAATGGTCTGCAGTGCGACGGCGATGAAATTGGCGCGGGAGGTGACGGTGATGCCGAACCAGTTGACGACCGTGGTCATCGCGACCATCGATACGATCCAGACGCCGCGATCGATGCCCGGCAGCAGCGACCCCAATGCCACCGCGATCAGTACGTAAACGAACGCGGGAATCAACAGGTAATCCAGCAGTATCATCCAGCCGGCCATGAAACCGGGAAAGGCACCCAATGAATGGCGCGCGAAGCCGTAAACCGACCCCGCCGTCGGCAGCGTTTCCGTCATGGTGGCGTAACTCTGCGCCGTGAAGTACATGCACACGGCACCCAGCACATACGCCATCACGATCAGGCCGTTCGATTCGCTCCACACGAAGCCCAGCGTGCTCAAGGGTGCGAATGGCGCGATATAGGCCAGTCCATACAGAACCAAATCCCAGTATCGCAGCGAGCGCTCGAGTTTGGCTGCGCCGGCAACCTCAGCGCCGGCAACGCCCGTGCCGGCAGCCCCGCCGTCTGCGCCCCCGACGCCCGCGACCACATTCTCAGTGGCTATGGCCGACCCCGACCCGCGCGTCCTGATGTTCCGCGGGGAACGCCGCCACCGACACCTCGACGCTGTGCACCGCCGTACTCTCGCCCATATCGCTTTTCTTCCCGGGATTCAGCACATTGACGTTGGCGCTTGCCGCATCCGTGCTCAGCCAGCGGCCTTTGTGAGCCAGGGCCACTCCGCGCGGCACCTCGTCCGAAATGACCACCTTGAGCCCGAGGCGTCCGCAGCTGTTGTGCACCAGAGCCGTGTCACCCTCCGCCAAGTGCCGTTCCGCGGCATCCGCGGGATGCAGGGCGATGGTCGCCTCGCCGAGCCGGTGCTCGATCTGACGTACGTTGCCGAAACTCGTGTTCATCAGCCACGCATGCGCCGGCGACAGTAAGCGCAGACGGCCCTCCCCGGGACGCGCGTCGTTCCAGGGTTGCGGCAGCGGCGGATGTCCATCCGCCGCGGCGCGTGCAGAGGCAATCTCGATGCGCCCGCTGGGTGTTTCGAACACGCCGTCGGCGAATTGCACCGCCGGTTGCTGCGGTACCCATATCGACCCTCGCTCCGCCAGCGCTGCGAAGGTCATCCTCAAGCCGCTGCGCTCCATGAGAGTGCCCAGTATGGCCGCATCGCTCTCGTGCAGCTCGGGGTCGGAATAGTTCATGGCACGCGCCAGGCGCCGGAAAATTTCCAGATTCGGCAGTGCGTTGCCCATGGGCTCCATCGCCTTGACCTGTGCCGACAGAGTCAGTTGAAAATACGAGGCGATGAGATCGTCGAACTCCAGGAAACTCGCCGCCGGCAGCACGTAGTCCGCCATCTCCGTGGTATCGGTGGGAAACAGATCCAACGCGATGGTCAACAGGTCCTCACGCCGCAACGCGCGGCGCAGGCGCGCCTGTTGCGGACAAGACGCCAAGGGGTTCATGTTCCACACGAACAGCGCGCGCGAACGCGCCGGATCTTCGAGCGCCCCTGCGAAATCCATGTGGCTGAGGGACGGCGCGCCGCCGGGCGGCCTCAAGTGCGCACCGCTCAAGTAATCCTCGTCCATGCGCCGTTGCCGCAAGTTGCCGTTGAGGTACAAAAAGCCCGCTCCCGGCTTGCAGAGATTGCCGGTGAGCGCCGGCAACAAGCCGCAGGCGCGCATGACATTGCCGCCGGTCGTCTGGCGCTGCAGCCCCTGGCCCAGCCACAACAACGACGGACCGCGCGCATACAGGACGGCGACTTCCTCGATGAGCGCGGCGGGCACTCCGGTGACGGCGGCGCCCCATGCCGGATCGCAGGCACGAAGGGTGGGTACGAGTTCCTCCCACCCCTGCACATGCGCGGCGACGAACGCGGAATCGATCAGACCCTCGCGATGAATCACGTGCAGCAGCGCGAAAGCCAGGGCGGCATCGCTGCCGGGAAAGGGCTGCAGGTGGATATCCGCTTGCGCCGCCGTCGGTGTGCGGATCGGATCGATCACCACGACCTTGCCCGGCGCCTCGGGCAGCCAGTACTCATGGGCATGCGGCGCGGAAGCATGGGGATTCGCACCCCAGACCACGATGCACGCCGAATATTGGGCCGTGCGCGGATCGAATCCATCCAAGGAGGAACCGTACAGATAACGCAGAGCGACGTGGCCCGCCATGTTGCAAATCGTATCCGGCGCAACCTCGGTGGCCCCCAGGCGATGAAAGAAACGCATCGGCGCAATTCCGGCGAGCAGCGATATGGTTCCCGTGTAGTGAGCGTTGAGAATCGTTTGCGCGCCGTGCAATGCAATGACCTGATGCAGCCGCTGCGCTATTTCGCCGAACGCGGTTTCCCAGGCGATGGGTTCGAAGCGTCCCCCGCCCTTGGCGCCTGCGCGCCGCAGGGGCTGGGTCAGCCGGCGTTCCGGGTCGCGCCATTCGCGGTTGTAAGCGGTGGAGCACTTTCCGCACAGGGCACCGCGACTGATGGGGTGAGCCGGGTTGCCGCGAACCGCGGTCACCAGCCCGCCGCGCTTTTGCACCCACATGCCGCAGGTATCGTAGCAATCACGGGGACAGGTCGTGAGTATTACTTCGTCGCGAGAATCGGCGGCTGTCACGGCGTCCCGGCAGCCGAATCGTTCTTGAAAAAAACGCTGCTCACCCCGAGCTTTCGCATGAGGCCGAGTGTACGTGAACCGCCGCAAACTGAATACTGCTACGCGTTGCCGGGAATTTCGGCTCCGCCACCAGGTATATTGTCCGCATGAATGCCGCACAGCTTGCTTTTTACGTGGCCATCAGCTTAGCCGGCGTGGCTTTCATCATTGGTGCGATACGCGCTGCGCGGCGCAGCACGACGGTGCGCTGGCCGACACCTGTCGAACTGATCATCGGATTCGTCACCGATTTCTTCGACACGCTGGGGATCGGCTCGTTTGCACCGACCACCGCGATCTACAAACTGCGGCGCATCGTTCCCGATGAATTGATACCCGGCACGCTCAATGCCGGCCATACGCCCGCCGCCATCGCCGAAGCGCTCATATTCGTGACGGCCATCGTGGTTGACCCCCTGTTGTTGGCCACGGTCGTCGGCGGCGCGGCGGCGGGCGCATGGCTGGGCGCGGGCGTGGTCGCGCGCTTACCGCGCCGCGCGATTCAGGTCACGATGGGTGTAGCGCTACTCATCGCCGGCACCGTCTTCACCGCCATCAATTTGGGCGCGCTCCCGGGCGGCGGCACGGCGATGAGCCTCGGCGGCTGGAAGTTCGGGCTCGCCGTGGGCATCAATTTCATACTCGGCGCGCTCATGAGCGCCGGCATCGGAATGTATGCACCGTGCATGATCACCCTGGCACTGATGGGAATGCATCCGCTCGCCGCCTTTCCCATCATGATGGGAGCCTGCGCGCTGCTGCAGCCCGTGGCGAGCTTGCGCTTCTTTCAGACCGGTAAATTCGCATGGGGCCCCTCGCTGGGTCTCGCCTTCGGCGGCGTGGTCGGCGTGCTCATTGCCGCCTACATCGTCAAGACGCTCCCGCTCGTGGCCCTGCGCTGGCTGGTGATCGTCGTCATTGCCTATGCGGCATTCGCCATGCTGCGCTCCGCGGCTCGGGCGGAGGGCTGAGATCCATGACCCGCACCGTCTTACGCAAGGCCACACTCGCCGATGTCCCGCAGCTCGAAGCGCTGATTGCCCGCTCCGCGCGGGGCTTGAGCGCGGAAGATTACCGGCCCTCGCAAATAGAAGGCGCGCTGCGCGGCGCATTCGGCGTCGATACGCAGTTGCTGGCTGATCAAACCTATTTTGTAGTCGAGGAAGACGGCCGCTTCGTCGGCTGCGGCGGCTGGAGCTTCAGGGCGACCCTGTTCGGAGGCGACGCGCGAGCCGGCCGCGATTCCTCGATGCTCGATCCGCACACTCAGGCGGCGAAGATTCGAGCGTTTTTCGTCGATCCTCAGGACGCCCGCCGCGGTATCGGGACGCTCCTGCTCGAACACTGCGAGAACGAAGCGCGCGCCCATGGGTTTTCTCGAGTGGAGCTCATGGCGACGCTTCCCGGCGTCAAGCTTTATGCCGCCCGCGGCTACGTCGGCGCGGCCATGGTGCATTTCGATGTCGGACTCGGAGAGTCCATAGAATTCATACCCATGCGCAAGGTGTTAGTCGCGCCATAGCCGCCGCCAGCCCGCATGACCCAAATCGCGAAGCGTGCGAATATTTCTGCGGTATATCTCGCCGGGGTCCGGCACCGCGGCGACGGCACGCTCGATGCTGGCCTCGCGCAACAGGTGGAGCATGGGATAGGGAGAGCGATTGGTGTAGTTTTCGATGTCTTCGGACTGCGTTCCCGCGAACTGGTACTGGGGATGAAAGCTCGCGACCTGCAATTCTCCTTCCAGACCCAGTTCGACGATGGTCGCCTCGCAGACGTCGAGAAAATCGTTGTACTGATGAAATCCGTCAAAACCCAGGGATGGATCAACAGGGTCGTCTCGCAGCGCAGTGGGTCTGCCGCCTGCAGATCCAGCAACTCGGAGCGAAGGTCGTCCAACAGTGCGGAGGCGGATCGCTGTTCGCTGACCCGGAATCGCACGCGGTCGGCGCGGTAGACACTCTCGGCAAAAGGACACAGGTTGAGGCCGATGACGGACCTTTCCAACCAGACACGCGTCGCCGCGACGATTTCATCGATGGTAATGGGCGATCCTCCGCAGCCGCGCTCAGTCTATTCTCATCCAGTTCGAGTATCCTAATCACTCGCTTCATTCATTCGAGAGCCAATCGATGCCGCATTCAATTCCAGCCACGCTGATCCCCGGAGACGGGATCGGTCCTGAAATCATTGACGCCACCGTCGCCGTTTTGGATGCGCTCGGCGCACCGTTCGAATGGGACACGCGGGTCGCAGGCCTCGAGGGGGTCAAGACCGCGGGCGACCCTCTCCCGCCCGATACCATCGCCAGCATCAGACGGACGCGCCTCGCCTTGAAAGGACCGCTGGAAACCCCATCCGGCGGCGGATACCGGTCCTCGAACGTGCGCCTGAGGGAGGAGTTCAAGCTGTATGCGAACCTGCGCCCGGCGCGGACTTTGATTCCCGGCGGACGCTTCGACAATATCGATCTGGTGGTCGTGCGCGAGAACCTGGAAGGCCTGTACGTCGGGCACGAGTATTACATCCAGATCGACGACGACCCGCACGCCGTCGCCATGGCCTCGGGAGTGAACACGCGTCAGGGCAGCCGCCGCCTGTTGGAATTCGCCTTCGAGCACGCCGTCGCAACCGGCCGCAAGAAAGTGACCATCGTGCACAAGGCCAACATCATGAAGATCTTGACCGGCATATTTTTGGAGGCGGGACAGGAGCTGTATGAAAGCAAGTACAAGGGCCGCTTCACCCTGGAGACGGTCATCATCGATGCCTGCGCCATGAAGCTGGTGCTCAACCCATGGCAATTCGACGTGTTGGTAACCACGAATCTGTTCGGCGACATCTTATCCGACCTGGTCGCGGGACTGGTGGGCGGCTTGGGGATGACCCCCGGCGCCAATATCGGTGCCGATGCTGCGATATTTGAAGCCGTGCATGGCTCGGCTCCCGATATTGCCGGCAAGGGAGTGGCGAATCCCACTGCGCTCATGCTCGCGGCGGCGATGATGCTCGAACACTGCCACCTGCCGCACATGGCGGCGCGCCTGCGCACCGCCCTCGATCAGACGCTCAATGTGGACAAGG
>WNFC01006105.1_pt1 | contig 13249 bp, 2 predicted proteins | sample 5400541 | NCBI WGS metagenome assembly WNFC01 (sample SAMN13153342, study PRJNA577476) | soil metagenome | isolation source: 120 cm saprolite under Douglas fir tree site 2 hole 2 replicate 1 | place: USA:California | collected 2015-04-18
TGCCCAACCACCTCCAGTTGTACAAGCGCTGGAGTGAGCGCGTGAGCGTCATCGAGTCGTACCCGTTCCTCTTTGTCGAACGGTACGCGCCATCCGATCGTCAGATGACCCGACTCTGCCAGCGCCTGGCAGCACAGGTCGGATGGCCCCTGCCTCCCCCGCTCGTGGCCGCCTTCTCGAATCAGTATTACTGGGCGATGCCGGAGTTCAACATCATCTGCGTTCCGGCGGCTGAGGGAACGACGCTTCTGGGACTCCCAGACCTCTGCCACGAGCTGGGGCATATCCTGCTCCTGGCACAGTGGGATGCGCTCGTCGGGGACTTTCTCAGGGAGCTGGCCAGCTACATTCTGCAAGAACAGCGCCGCGTCGGGACCGAGCAGCGTCCGAAGGAGTACCGGCCCCTCTACAATCAGCTCTTCATGCAATGGAAGGATGCCTGGCTGCTGGAGTTCGTCTCGGATATGGTGGCCACGTATCTCGTCGGTCCGGCCTTCGGGTGGCAGCATGTGCGGTTATGTGCGGGCAACAGCCTGGCGGCCTATCATCCCACCCTGGGCGAACGGGCTGATCACCCGGCGGATGAAGCGCGCCTGCGCGGTATCGTGGCCGTGCTGACCCGGATGGGCGCCGCTGAAGCAGGTGCCCGGATCACGGCGCTCTGGGACTGCTACCTGGAAGCCAGCAGGGAGACCAGGCCGCAGGACTACGAGGTCTGCTATCCCCAGGCGCTGCTCGAGTCCCTGGCCGAGCGCATTGTCGCCGGGTGTCGGTCACTTGGTGTGCGGGGCTTTGATCAGCCCGGCGGCCCGCCCAACGATCTGCCATCGCTGTTTGGAGAGGCATGGGAACGGTTCCTGGCCGACTCCCAGACCTATGCCGATTGGGAGCGCTCACAGATCGAGACACTCTGGCAAGAACTTGATGTCGGCATATGATGGGATAGAGCGCACATCGTCCTGTCCGAAGCGACGTGCAACAGGCATTCAGAGTAAATATGCAATCTCCCTCTGTGTCTCTTGCAGAGATCTCTACAACTCGCTATACTTGTTCTGCAGCCCAGCAGTAGAATGAGTCTTCACCTTGTTCCCGAACACTGCGGTGCAGGGAGACGTGAAGTCATGACGCATGAGCGTGTGCATCACAAAAAACCAAGAAGATGGGAGTGACATGGCAACTAGCAGCATGATTATCCCGCAGGCGGGGCAAACCGTCATCGTGCGCAATCGCCCGGCACTGGTACGTTCCGTTGACGAGCGCGCTCATCCCAGCATGGCCGCCACCCACGAGGTGCAGGTCGAATATATCGATGGCTGGTCTCACCCCGAGAGCGATTACTTAATTTGGGAATTGGAACGTGGCGCACGGGTCGTCGCCAGCCTCGCCATTCCCCGCATCGATGAACCTGGTAACTACCCAGACGACCCCGCGCTGCTCCATGCGTTCTTGCGCGCGAACCAATGGAGTGCGATCAACCGCCTTTCCCCCAGGCGAGAGCAGGATGAACAGGAGCTGCGTTTGATTTCTCCCTGGCAGAGCGCCGTACAGGTCGAGGATTACCAACTCTATCCCGTCCTCAAGGCGATGCTGATGCCTCGTATTTCGCTCCTACTGGCTGATGACGTCGGGATGGGAAAAACCATCGAGGCAGGCTTGATTCTCTCTGAACTGTACGCTCGCCGCCGCATCCGCCGCGTGCTTATTGTGTGTCCAGCTTCTCTTCTGTTGCAATGGCGTGATGAGATGCGCGAGAAGTTTCACCTCGATTTTACCATCGTTGATCGCGACGAAACTTTCCGCTTGCAGCGCGAGCTCGGCGTCGATAGCAACCCCTGGGCTTCCTACCCGCGCATCATTACCTCTATGGATTACCTACGCCAGAAAGATGTGCTGGGTTCCTTTGTCGCTGCCACCAACAGCCTCTCGGGAAAATTTGAAGCTATCTTACCCTGGCAAATGCTGGTAGTCGATGAAGTACATAACCTTACGCCCTCGAACTACGGAGATGATAGTGATCGTTGCGAGATGCTGCGCCGCATTGCGCCCTACTTTGAACATCGTCTCTTCCTCTCGGCTACACCCCACAACGGCTATACCGTCTCCTTCACTGGCTTGTTAGAATTACTGGACCCGGTGCGCTTCCAGCAGAAAGCCACACTCGACGAGCAGGATCACCGCCAGATCTACCTCTCTATGGTACGTCGCCTCAAACAAGAACTGATCGAAGAGGGGGAGCAGGAACGTTTTGCTCCCCGGCACGTTGAGTCACTGAATATTCCCGTGCAAGGGCTGGAGAAACAACTCTTTGATGCCCTGCGCAGGTACCGTGAGGGCGTACAAAAACTACTGGGACACGTCAATAGGGGCGAGCGACACCTGGGAGAGTTTCTCATGAAATTGCTCACCAAGCGTCTGCTCTCCAGTTCATACGCCTTCGCCTGTACCTGGTGGCGCCATGTTGAGGGATTGAATCTGGACGAGGTGGATATCGAGGTCACAGCATACGCCATTGACCGGGCCGAGATGGCGATGAACGATGACCAGGAGCGCGGCTTACGCGAAGAGGACGCCATCAAGCAGACAGGCGCCTGGCTACATCGCTACGCAGAACCACTCGAGAATGAACGCCAGGCTGTGAGTACGTGCCTGGAACAGTTGGGGTGGAGCGCGCAGGCATTACGGCAGCCACTCAGCACTATCCCTCTGCCGCCGGATGCCAAGTGGGAACGCTTGCTCCAATGGATCAATGCCAACTTGAAGCAAGGGAAAGCATTGCGCAATGACGAGCGGTTGATTTTGTTCACTGAATACAAACATACCCTCGATTACGTCATGGAACGCCTGCGCCGCGCTGGTCTTGAGAGGCCGCAGGTGGAGAGCCTGTTCGGAGGGGCATCGAGCGAACAACGCGAACGCATCAAAGATGCATTCAACGAACCCTCGAGCCCCTTACGCATCCTGGTAGGCACAGATACCGTCTCGGAAGGTACCAGTTTACAGATCACCTGTCGTTACGTGGTCCACCTGGAGATCCCCTGGAATCCGATGCGTCTTGAGCAGCGCAACGGGCGCGTTGATCGCCATGGTCAGGAACGCGATGTCTACGCCTTTCACTTTACCAGTGACGACGAGGCCGATCTGCAATTTATGGCCAGGGTGGTAGAGAAGGTGAACCAGGCACGATCCGACCTGGGGAGCGTCGGCCAGGTCATCGACAGCGCTATCCTGCAACATTTCACGCAGGGAACACTCTCCGACCAGGCGTTAGAAGCGTGCATCCAGGCGGCACGGCAACACCCACAGGAAGAGGAAGACTTGCGCACACGTGATAGAGGGAGCCTTGAGCAAAGCATCCGGGCGATGCAGCGGTTAACAGAAACCGAAATGGCATTGGACCTCACACCTGAACATGCCGCCCATTTACTGATGCAGGCAGTTGCCCATGAACAGGGAGAACTGATCGAGACCGAGAGTGGAAGGGCGTATCGCTTCAGAAAAGTGCCACCAACCTGGAAGAAACTGGTAAAGGAGACCATTGAACGCCAGAGCGGCTCGCTGATAGGTCTACCCAAGCTGGTCTTCGATCCAGCCTATTTTGAGGAGCAGCATGGTGCCCGACGCATCTTTAAGCCGCGAAACGACGCCGAACTTATTCGCCTGGGGCATCCGTTGATGCAACGAGCTATTGGTGTCCTCCGCAGGCGTATGTGGGATGGCAAGGGCATGACCCGCTGGACGCTGGAGGGTTGTCTGCTCCCCGCCTCACTCAAAGAAGTCTTGCTTTTACACCTGCTCCTGGAGGTGACCAACGAGTTTCGTGAAGTCGCGCACCAGGAGGTCATTCTTGTACCCTTTGAGGTGCGTGGATATCACCTTCATCCGCTCGAGCAAGACCTGTGGGCACGACTTGAACCCCTGCCACGCACGCCGCTGGCACAGCAGGAACTCACTACGTGGACTGAGGACGTACGCGACCAATGGCATGAACATGCACGCCAGATACGCACGCTGATTACCGGGCGGCGTGATCAGTATCGCCAGGAATTTGCGCAGCGTATGCGACAGCGCCTGCAGGAAGAAGTTCGGGCGGAGAAGGCAAGCTTCCAGGAGCGCTTGCAAGAACTGGAGCGGCAGAAACAGCCCAGGTACCTGGAAGCATTACAGAAGGAGATCGAAAAGCAGCGCAAACGGCTCTTGCAGCCGGCTCTTTTTACGGAGGTACAGCAAGAACAACAGCAACGCCTGCAGCAATTAGAATGGGATCAGGCGCATACCTACATTGAGCGCATGAAAGTGCTGGTGCTGGGCGAACAAAAGCGCATACTTGAGCAGGTACTGCCCAGGCGTTTTGCGCTGGCAACGGTAGATCTCCAGCCACTAGCAATTGAGTATATTGTACGGAGTACAGGCAATGCAGGAAAGGAGCAACCCTCATGCCAGTGATGACTCCCTCACGTCTCCATGCATGGTGGGCTGATTTACGCCATAGCGGTCTGGTGGTTGCCCCTGCTCTTTTAGAAGAAGTCTTTCCAGGTGGCCTGGATGTCCCCAAGTGGTTTAGCTATCAGCGCCTGCGTGAACGGTACACGGCTTTTGAGACCTGGTGTCAGCGCGAGAAAGCCTTTGAGCCTGGCTCGGATTCCCGGCCGCTCTATGCCTGGCTCGACGGTGTATTGGACATTTTCTTGGGTCATGAGGCGGCTCGCTGGCAAAAAGGCAACACTGTTTCCTCACAATGGACCTATGAGACGCTGATGCAGGAGCGCCTGCGCCCGCATCGCATCCTCTTCCGTGATCGCACCCAGAAAGAACCGGCCCTCTTTCTCTGGATCGAGCAGACCAGGCATCTTGGTCAAGGTCACGGGCGCACTGCCTATAGCAAGCTCTTAGAATTGTTACGCGCCAAAAACGTCAAATTAGGCCTGCTGACCAATGGACGCCAGTTCCGCCTATGTTATGCAGGATTGGATTACGACTCCTGGGCAGAGTGGGATGTGGAGGATTGGTTTGCAGAGGAGGAACTGCGTCGTCAGTTGCATGGCTTCTATACGCTGCTGGGACCGACAGGAATCAACCCTCGTGACGGCTATACGTTTCCTCTGTTAGAAGCTGCCGAAGCTTCGCGTACACGCCAGGGCGAACTCTCGTCAGTCCTGGGTGAACAGGTACGCCAGGCGGTAGAGACCTTACTGAACGAGGTGAACCAGGCGGTACGCGGCAATCCTGCGCTGCTTGACACGGTGCGTTTCTCGCCTCATGGTGCTGAACTGCCACAACGACGAGTGCTGGAGGCGTTTTACCAGGCCGCGACGCGTATCATCATGCGATTGGTGATCGTGCTTTTCGCAGAGGCGCGTGATCTCCTACCTCGCTCGCTGGCAACCTATTCCACAAGTTACGGCCTGGAAGGCCTCTATGAACAGCTGCGCCGTGCCGCGCAGCACGAGGGTCGCAATGCGCTGGAGGAACGTCAAAGCGCCTGGGTGCGCCTGCTCAGCCTCTTTACGATGATCTATTCCGGCTCCTCCTCTCCTGCCATTCCAGTCCATGCGTATGGCGGAATGCTCTTCCGGCCAGGCCAGCTCGATAGCTCCGATGCCATACTGCGAGCCATGGCACTCATAGAGTCCCTTGATGTGAACATCTCAGATGCTACAGTGCTACACCTGCTCGAGATGCTCAAAAACGGGAAGGTCAAGATTCGCCAGGGACGCACCAGCAGGTGGGTCAATGGGCCCGTCGATTTCTCCGAACTGCGTACAGAATATATTGGTCTAATGTACCAGGGACTGCTGGATTACAACCTGCATGCTACTGAGCAGCCAATGATCTTCCTGAATCTCGGTCAGGAGCCAGTACTGCCGCTCAAGATGCTGGAAGAGATGCCTGACCAGCACCTGAAAGACTTGCTGAAGAAGCTCAGTACAGAGAAAAGCGCAGACCCCGCTGTAGCGGAGGAGGAAAATAGCGAGGAAACAAATCAAGTGGAGGCAACTGACAGCCTTGAAGGTGAGGAGATTCCCTTAGCCGAGGGGGCAGAAGTGGAGGAGGAAGAGGCTGTTGAATCAGAAGACGAGGAAGATGAAGCAACTACCCTGACCGAGGCCGACCGGGTGAGGCGACGCGCCCTGGAATGGGCAATGCGTGCTGTTGAAGTGAGTGGGCAGGTGAAGAAGCTGAAAGGGAAGCAGAAGGATGATCTTTATTTCTACGAGAAGGAACAAGAGAAAGGCGCACGCACACTCATCAAGCGCGTCCTTGACCAGGATGAGTTTTACCTCATCCGTAGGGGTGGTACACGGAAGGGATCGGGTACATTCTATACCAAACCACAGCTAGCCGTCCCTATTACACGGCACACGCTCGAGCCATTAGTGTACACGAAGTCGGCAGATGGCATAAACCTACCCAGAACACCGGAAGAAATTTTGGCCCTGAAGGTGTGCGATCCTGCATGTGGTTCAGCTTCGTTCCTGGTCGCTGCGCTGCACTACCTGACTGATGCCCTCTATCAATCGCTCGTCTACCACCGGCGCATCAGTGACCATCCTGAAGATGGCTCTTCTACCGTTGTGATCACACTTCCTTTCGGCACCCCTTCTCAGGCGAAGCCAGAAGAAGAACTGATTCCTGCGCGACCAGGCCATGAACGATTCGAGATGATGACAAAGGCACGTCTGCGCCGTTACATCGTCGAACGGTGTCTCTACGGAGTAGACCTTTCACCTCTGGCAGTGGAACTGGCGCATATGAGTCTGTGGATCGAGACCTTGGATCGAGATCTTCCTTTCACCTTCCTGGATCATAAAATTAAGGTGGGTAATGCGCTCATTGGAGCCTGGTTCAATACCTTTCTGGAATATCCAATTATGGCCTGGATGCGTGATGGCGGTGATACCAATCACACGAATGGTGTTCACTATAAGGCCAAAGAGTGGACGCAGACACTCGTTAAGGAGCGCAACGAGGTCATCAAGCCCGAACTGATTTGGCAGATTGAGGCTAGCAGTCCCCAACAGTTTCTTTTCAGCGAGAACCGGCAGCAGACACCTGACGGATTACATAGCGAAATTACTACCGAGATGGAGCAGCTGCATGATCTGCCTATCACGGCAGCACAGGAACGTGAGGAACATTATCACGCTTTATTGCAGCGAGCCGATTATCAAGTAATTAAGCGAGCCTTCGATGAATGGTGTGCTGCCTGGTTTTGGCCTGCCGATCAACTGGATTCTGTCCCAACACCCGCCACATTTTATACTCCGTCAAGTTCGACCCGTGATAGAGTAGATGAACTGGCATCAGAATTGCACTTCTTCCACTGGGAGCTGGAGTTTCCCGATGTCTTCGCACGCACGGAGCACGGTTTTGACGCAATTCTGGCTAATCCCCCCTGGGAGATCGCCAAGCCGTCTTCAAAGGAGTTCTTCACCGATTATGAACCGCTCTATCGCATGTATGGCAAGCAAGAGGCATTGAGCGAACAGAGACAATTGTTCCGGCATGATGGAACCTTTGAACGCGAGTGGCTCCTCTACCAGGCTTATTTTAAGAGTATGAGCAACTGGGCTAAACATGCCGCATCTCCCTTTGGTGATCACTTAGTGGAAGATATGGACGCGTTCGTACTCAAGCAAGGAAAAATGGGTGAGCACCTACATGATCTATGGCGACAGAGGCGCTCTAAGCATCATGGTTACGCCGATCAGGCTTACCCTTTCCGCTATCAAGGTTCCGCTGACCTTAATACCTATAAAATGTTCCTTGAAGTGGCTCATCATCTCCTTAAACGAGAAGGGCAAATTGGCATGCTTGTTCCTTCTGGTATCTATACTGATAAAGGCTCTCAAGAGCTACGTAAGCTCTTTCTAGATAACTGCCGTTGGAAATGGCTCTTTGGCTTTATTAACTGGCAGCGAGTTTTTGACATTGATAGCAGATTTAAGTTTGTGGTGTTACTTCTTCAGAAGGGAAAGAGTACACAGCAGTTACGAGTAGCATTTAATCAGGTGTACTTGTCTGAGTTGGAACAACCTGATGCAGTAATGATCGATTTTCCCCGCACTCAGGTCGAGCAATTTAGCCCCAAGTCTCTAGTTATTGTGGAGCCACAATCTCAGCGTGATATTGATATTCTGGAGAAACTCTATACTAATACGGTGTTGCTTGATGATCGAAGTGAGCGAGGATGGCAGATTCAATATGCTACCGAATTTCACATGACGAGTGATTCTGACCTATTTTCACCGCTACCAAAGTGGGAAGCCAGAGGCTATCAACCTGATGGCTATGGTCGTTGGGTTGATTCCAATGATAATATCGCGCTTCCACTCTATGAGGGTCGTATGATAGGGTCCTTTGATCCTAGTGAAAAAGGATGGGTGAGTGGTAAAGGACGGGGAGCAATATGGCGTGAGCTTCCATTTGAAAACAAAGTATTTGAGCCGCAATATCTCATGTCACTTGATACATACATGAAGCAAGAGAAAGTGTTAAGAGGCAACAAGGTCGGTTTTATGGGTATTGGTTCTGCTACTAATACACGCTCAATGTATGCTTCGTTGATAGGTGATATGCCCTGTGGCAATGCCGTGCCTATTCTGCAACCAGAAAAGGGCGACATTGTTTATGTACTCTCGCTTGTAGCTTGCCTCAACTCATTTGTCTATGACTATGCATTGCGTTGCCGTTTGGGAGGGATTAATCTCAACTACTTTGTTGTAGCTGAAACTCCCCTATTGCTTGCGTCTACCTTACGTCAATTCCCTTGTACGGATTTGGCAGCAAGCCTCAATCTCATCTTGCCATTCTTTGCACCACAGTGGCTTGAGATGCGAACAGCATATCCGCATATGGGGAAGCTTCACTGGCGAAAGTTATGGGCTTTAACACAACATGAACGTTTGCGTCTACGCTGCATACTTGATGCAATCATTGCAGAGTTATATAGATTGTCTTATGATGACTTTGCCTGGATCCTTCGCGATGATCCAACCAATCCTAAAGGCTTTTGGCGTGTCGATAAAGAGAAACCAAAAGAGTTGAGACAAACAGCACTAACTCTAGCGGCTTTCAAACGACTGAAAGAAGTTGGTTTAGAGGCTTTCTGTCAAGAAGATTGGCAATTCCCATCAGAGATAGGAGCACAACTAGGTCCCCGTTTCACTGTCTGGCAGGAACAAGGGACGATAGCCGAGAGTTGGACAGAATGCGAAGAGCATGCGCGGCGAATGAAGGAAATACCAATACCATTACCAGAAAAGAACAACTCGGAGGCGGGCGGTAATGGAAAGCATGGGCAAGGTAAGACGACTCAGCGAGCGCAGTTGGATCTTTGGAATACATAAGTAGGATGCAAGGGTAAAAGAAAGGCCATGTAGTATGGTAACGACAACGATCAACCCCATTCAGTTTGCCAGCCAGGTAAACACCCAGTTTCTGGATTACCAGCTTACCGCGTTTCCACTGACCGATCCCGACTTGGCTGAGCAAGCACGAGCGATGCTGCGTGGGATATTGGGGCGTTCACCGCTTATCCAGGGGCCATATATTTCACTCAGCAAACCGTTTCGGCAAGAACGTGACTTGCGCGAACTGGCAAAAGCAGGTATCGTTCATCCGGCTCTGCCGGGTCTGGCACCTTATCCTACGCTTTTCGCCCACCAGGACGAAACCTTGCAGCAAGTCAATGCTGGCAAGCATTGCCTGATTGCTACTGGAACAGGCTCAGGAAAGACCGAAGCGTTCCTCTACCCTATTCTCGATCATTGCTTACGCCTGCGTGATGAAGGCGCGCCAGAGGGTGTAGCAGCAGTGCTGGTGTATCCCATGAATGCCCTCGCCATTGACCAGCTTGGGCGCTTGCGCAGGATGCTGGTTGGTTCTGGGATTTCCTTTGGTATGTATGTAGGTACAACCGCAGCCGATGAGGGCGATCTCCAAAGTGTCGTGCGCTTGACTAGCGGCGAAGGGCGTGCCGCCTACGAAAACCTGACAAAGAAATATAAAGAGCATGAACGTATTGTCATCTCCCCCTCTGAGGAACGCCTGACTGAAAGGGAGATGGCCACCAACCCTCCTCGACTTCTGCTCACCAACGTCAACCAGCTTGAACTCCTGTTGACGCGCGGGAAAGATCTGGGCATGTTTCTCAACGCTCCCCTCAAGTTCCTGGTCTTCGATGAGGCGCATACCTATAGTGGAGCGGTCGGCGCTGAAGTCTCCTGCCTGATACGTCGCCTGCGAGCCTTTTGTGGGAAGGATGCGGATGATGTCATCTGTATTGGGACTTCGGCCACAGTCACGGATCTGAATGATGAGGGCGGAGAGCAGGCGGCAATCCAGTTTGCGCATCGCTTCTTCGGCGTCGACCCCAGTCGAGTAGCGCTGGTACGAGAGCAATACGAGACAACCACTTTTCCTCTCGAACGCCATGTCCCATCAGTGCCAGCCGACACGACGGATCTGCTTGATCAAACGCTGCAAGCATTGGAGCATGGCGACGAACCGATGTTACGTGCAGTCGTAGAACTACTGACAGGGTCTCCATTGGCAGAGGAGCTTCCGTGGTCTGAGGCTCTTTATGAACATCTGAAACGCAATGAGTATATCTATGCCCTCTCTCAGCTCGTGGATCAGCCCCTCTACCTCCCCGAAGCGGTACAGCGTATCAACACGCTCTTAGGGCGGGACGGACCAACCTTTGTGGTCGATGACCAGGCCAAGGGTGAACTGCTGTGTTACCTGGCGCTGGGGGCTGCTGCAGAGCAAAATGATACCCCGTTGATGCGTCCCAAGGTCCACTACTTCATCAAAGGCCTGGAAGGTGCCGTCCTGATCTTTGTGCGACAGGGTCAGACCGATGCATTCCGTGCCGAGTTGCATCTCTCCCTCACCAGCGCCATGCAGAAAGAGGCCGTCGAGCCTGCGGCCTGTCCTCCTGTGCTTGTCTGTAAGAATTGCGGTCAGCACTACCTGGAGGGCTACTACCGCAATTTCTCGCTGGCAGATGGCAAGCTCAATGGAAGCGATCTTGAAGGAGACAACGCCATCTGGGAGGTAGCTGACGAGACGAGTGGAGGTCGTGTCCTGTTCACCAATCGCTTCACCTCCGAGATCGATGCTGATGCCGAACTGGCTACTCAGCGCCTGGACAAGAAACGACGACCGCTCTACTTCTGCCACTCCTGTGGGACACTTCATGCCCATCAAGGTTCCTGCCAACAAGCGCAATGCAAGCGCCAGGGACCACTGGTGCTCGTGTGGGCCATCCAGCTCAATGAACGTGGCAAGATGGCCGTCTGCCCGAGTTGCGGACAACGGAGCAACAATATTGGTGAACGCGTCACCGAGCCAATCAAGCCGCTGCGGGCCGTGACCGTTGCTGATGTCCATATCCTGGCGCAGAATATGATTAACTCGTTACCCGCCCCGCAACAGAAACTGATCGTCTTCACTGATAACCGTCAGGATGCCGCTTTCCAGGCAGGTTGGATGCAAGATCATGCTCGCCGCTATCGCCTGCGGCACCTGATGTACGACTTTCTCCGCCATCGCGACCATCCCTGCTCGATTACGGACATGCGCGAGCATCTCCTGTCGCGGTTCCGGCAAGACCGGAACCTTGCCCGAGTCCTGGCCCCGGAGGTCTTCTCAGGGCGAGCCGACGAGGCTTTCGGTCATGAAATTGATAAGCAACTCAGTTACTATTTGCATATCCTGCTGGTACGTGAATGGAGTACTGGCTTCAAACAACGTGATAGTCTGGAGACCTGGGGCAAAGCCAGGGTGATCTATGCTGGCGTAGAACCACAGCATCCGTGGATAGAAGCATGGGCTGAGCGACTGAAGCTCTCATCTGAAGAACTTGCAGCAGGTATTGCTTCCCTGCTTGATACCTATCGTCGCAATCGTCTGTTGCATGACATAGGTGCTCCTATCTTCAGTCGCTATTGGCGCGAGGGCGATGACGAAGTGCAGCGCGGCTTCCTGCCGTTCTTCGACTTTCCCCCGAAAGGGATGAAAGAATCCCGTGAAGTGAGTGATCGCGACATCTATGTCATCCAGTTTCGCTCGCACAAAGGGCAGACCCTGACACAAAATTATGTGCACAAATGGGATCTATCAACCACGGAATACGGAAAATTTCTGGAAGAACTCTGGCCTTTCCTGACCGACACGCTCAAGGTCCTGGAACCGGTGACCTTGATCGGAGCCAGAGGGAAAGCCTTGCCAGGCGCTACCGGAGTCTACCAGGTGGCCGCGGCGCAATGCGGGCTGGTTGCGCAACACGAACGCTATCGTTGCACCGTTTGCCAGCGCGTCCATACCCGTGTGGGACCGCAAGGGGCCTGCACCGCGATGCACTGCAAAGGCACCCTGGTGCGTGAAGAGCCGCCTGTCGATGATTACAATATCACGATGCTCGACCTGCCATTCTCGATGCTGACCGCCCAGGAGCACTCAGCGCAGGTGCCCCCCAAAGAGCGTGAGACGATTGAAGACGAGTTCAAGAAGCTCGATGGGAAGTACAACTGCCTGATTGCCACTCCTACGCTGGAAATGGGTGTAGATATTGGCGCACTTGATATGGTTCTGATGCGTAACGCGCCGCCAAAGCCATCGAACTACTGGCAGCGGGCCGGTCGAGCTGGCCGTCGCCATCGTATGGCGGTCATCTACACGTATTGCCGTCGCAGCAAACACGATGGATACTTCTTCGAGGACCCTACGCGCATGCTTAGCGGGCGCATTGAAACCCCGCGCTTCAACCTGCATAACGAGGTGATGCTCCGCAAACACGTTCATGCGGCCGTCCTCTCTGAGTTGCTTCGTCTCACACGACTGGGCAGTGCTGAAGATGGGGTAGCAGCATTTGACCAGGAGGAACTGCAGCATGCCCGCGAACTCGCTTTTCCGGACTATGTGGTCACCTACCTGTTCGATGAAGGACTGGCGTACCGGCAGCGGCCCTATGATGTAGGTTCTTTGAACACGATCATCAGCGAACACCAGCAACATTTTCTGAAGGTTGTCCAGGAGATCTTTGCGCACTACTGGCCAGAAGTTGATCGCTATGTGGTTAGTAGCGCGGCGCTCGAACAATACATTCAGGAGACCCCAGCTCGCCTGCAGGAAGTGGTCGATAGACTGCACGGGCGTTTGCTCTGGGCAGTACGGGTACAGGAACGCTTACTTTCGGCACAGCAGCGCGGCCTGCTCGAACCTGAAGAGGATCGTATGTTGGCCC
>WNFC01006107.1_pt1 | contig 13248 bp, 14 predicted proteins | sample 5400541 | NCBI WGS metagenome assembly WNFC01 (sample SAMN13153342, study PRJNA577476) | soil metagenome | isolation source: 120 cm saprolite under Douglas fir tree site 2 hole 2 replicate 1 | place: USA:California | collected 2015-04-18
ACGGCAGCCAGAAGGCGCTCGAGGTGCACATCTTCGCCGAGTCGCAGCGCGGCACCGGCGAAGGGCATCGGCCGTTTACGGTTCCGAACAGCACGATGACGAACGGCACGGTGGGCGCGACCGTGACGGCGACCGATGGGCACACCCTCACCGTCAAGTACGCCGGCGGAGAGAAGAAGATCGTCGTGCCGCCCGACGTGCCGGTCGTGCGCTACGAGATCGGCGACCGCGGCGAGCTCAAGCCGGGCGTTCATATCACGGCGCTCAACGCGGTGAAGAAGGCGGACGGATCGATCGAGGCCCCGCGGCTCAATGTCGGCCGCGCCGGCCTTGTGCCGCAGTAGGCGACCGAATCTCGGTGTCGTAGCCGGCGCGCCGCCCTAGCAAAAGATTTACGTCTTCGTGGCAGGCTCTCCCGATGCGGAATCGGGGCTTGCCATGAAGCTGTCGGATTTGCGCGCAGCGCGCAACGCGCAGTCGCTGACGCGGCTCACCAAGGCCTTGCCAGAGATCTTTCCACGGCCGGTCCTCATCCACGCGCTCGCGCGCGCCTGGACACCGCCGATGCCGCGGCTCGCGATCGATTCCTACTGGCGCAAGCATCCGATACGCGCCGACCGCATGGCGCGCTCGCTCGCGGCTTTGAGCGGCGCGCCGAAAGGCTGGACGTGGCGGCTCGCCTCGGGCCGCCGCACCAAGGGCCTGCCCGCAACCTTTCGCGCACCGGCAGCGCCGTACCGCGAGCCCGCCTTTCGCCGCGGGCCGGGCCACTGCTGCGTGTGCGGCCAGCCGGTCTATGATTTCGGCTGGCATGTCGACCTGTGGGGCCACGGTCCGAACCGCAAGGCGCAATGGCACACCGCCTGCGTGGTGGCGTGGCGGCTATGGAATGCGCCGAGCGATCACATCCAACTGCTCAAGCGCCTGCAGCGCCACCGCTGCGCCCAGAGCGGCGGACGGCTGTGGAAGAGCGCCGAGGTCGACCATCGCGTGCCGCTCTTCCGGGTGTGGCGCGAGCATCGCGATGCGCCCTGGCCAACGCTGCTCGGCTATTGGGGCGTGCCCAATCTGCAGGTGATCAACCGCGACGTTCACGTCCAAAAGTGCGCCGGCGAGGCGAATGATCGGAGCGAATGGCGGGCAGCGAATGGCGAATAGCGGGCTTGTCCGTATTCGCCATTCGTTATCGCTTCATACGACGCGAAAAACCTCCCAGCGCGACGAGCCGGAGACCACATAGGGCTCCATCTCCTTGCCCCATGCCTTGTGCGCCTCGATCTTGCCGAGCGCCGCCCAGGATTTCTCCAGATCGCCCAAGTCTCCGACCGCCCATTCATGGATGACGGTGGCTTCGCGTGCACCGATCGATCCGGTGAGCATGCGCCCCTTGTCGGCCGTCCAGCCGATCTGCGGCGCGATTTCGCGCGCCCAGGTGCCGAGCTTGTCGATCACGGCTTGCTTGTGCCCGAAGCGGGCATCGATCTGCCATCGTGCGATGAGCATGGCGTTCTCCATTCGTTGGTGACCCTCCTTCCTCGCGCCGCATGCGGGGAGAGGAAGGAGGCGTCTCGTCAAGCGTCCCAGGCCTGAACGTTGGTCTGCCGCGCGATCTTGCCGTCGGCGATCTCGATCATCGCCGAGCAGAATACGCGGGTGCCGTCCGGATAGGCGCAAGCCTGGGTGAAGGCGAGCCGGCGGCCGTCGGACACGCCGTTCTCCACCTTGTGGGTCATGGCGCGGCTGCAGACGTCGTCGTAGAACGCCGCGATCGCACCGCGACCCTTGAGTTCGCGCGGCCGACTCGGCGGATTGTCGCGGTCGATGATCCGCATCACCGCGTCGTCCGCATAGAGGGCGATCAGCCCCGCGGCATTGCGGCCTTCGATCGCCGTCTTGAGATCGTCGACGCGAATGCTGGTGTTGGACATGGATTCCTCCTGTCGGATTGGCGTCATTGCGACTTGGCGGTCGTCGCCTTGGCCTTCTCGCCGGCGGCCTTGAGCACGGTGTCGGTCTCGCGTTTGAAGCCCGCGAGGTCGACCTGCATGCCGTTGAGCACCGTGCTCCAGTGCCGCACGACAGCGGCCATGGCGACGGTCTCGCGGATCTCCTCGGGCGTGGCGCCGTTCGCCTTGGCGGCCGCGGTGTGGAAATAGACGCAGTACTGGCACGGGATCTGCGCCGAGACGGCGAGGCCGATCAGCTCCTTGGTCTTGCCGTCGAGCTTGGTCTTGGGGTTGAGCTGAAGCATCTTGAACTCCGCCCAGGCGCCCGCGATGGCGGATTCGGGGAAGGCCCTGAAGAAGCTCGGCACCGAGCCGAGCGTCTGCTCGATATCCTTGTAGGTCGCCTGCGCCGAGGCGTCTTCGGCTCTTGCGATCTGCGCCAGCAGCGTGACCGCCCCGAGGCTGATGGCGGTGGCGAGCGTGAAAGCGATTCCGGTCGAGTTCCGCATGGTGTCCTCCTCTTGGTGGCGCCGGAATTGGAATGCGGGCGCCTGTGGACGATTGGGACGCTATGCGGCTTTTCCCGTCCCCGCTTCGCCCGGATGGCCCAGCGCCGCGGTGGCCCATACGGGCCATGGCGGAGCGCCTTGCGGTACGGCGGTGTGTGACAAGAGCATTTTCTAGCGAAAGCCTGCCCCGGACTTGATCCGGAGTGGAGGCCGGTTCGCCGCAGAAATGCGACCAATAGGGAATCGATCCTTCAGGCGAGGCCGTGGTGGGCCGCGAAGGCCGCGGCGGCAGAGCGGCTCGTCAGGTCGAGCTTCAAGAGGATGTTCGCCACATGGCGCTTGACCGTGTGGTCGCTCAAATCGAGCTTCTTGGCGATGTCTGGATTGGTGAGGCCGCGCGCCACGAGGCCGAGGATCTGCCGTTCGCGTTGGCTCAGGCGCGCCAGCTCGGCGGAGGCGTCTGCGGCTAGCGCGGCGGGCACAGGCGCGGGCGCTTCCTGTTCCTCGACCGCATGCAGCCGCAACGGCTCGGCGACGCCGTCGAGCCGCACGGTGCGGGTCTCGCGCAGGCGCAGCCCCGAGCCCGCCACGAGGTCGCGCACGATTCCCGACGCGACGACCTCGCCCGGCCGCGCGGTCGCGGCGATTTGCACAGCGATGTGCAGCGTAAGACCCCCGGTCTCCTCCTCGCGCATCTCGAGCTCGCCGGTATGCACGCCGCAGCGCAGGCGCAGGCCGAGCCGCGCCGCCGCTTCGCGCATCGCGCCCGCGCATCGCAGCGCGCGCGCCGGCCCGTCGAAGCACGCAATCGTGCCGTCCGGCCGCTTGCCCACGATGCGGCCGCGAAAGCGCTCGATCTCGGCTTCCGCCGCCGCATGGTAGTCGTGCACGAGATCGACCCAGCGGCGGTCGCCGTGCTGCGCGGCGCCGCGCGCCGCATCGACGATGTCGGCCGCGACCACGGTCGCGAGCACGCGGTCATGGTCGGTGCGTGGCCGCGCGCCGGTCAGAAACTCCTCGATCTCGTCGACCACGCGGTCGATGTCGCCGACCCAGATCAGATGATCGCTGCCCGGCATCTCGACATATTTGGCGCCGTTGATGTGCCGGGCGAGATACTGCCCGCCGCCCACGTTCACGCGCACGTCCTCGCCGCGGTGGAGGACCAAGGTCGGCACCCGCACCGCTGAAAGCACCGGACGCACGTCGATTTCGGCGTTCATGCGGGCGAGCGCGACGGCGGCGGCCGGACTCGCGCCGACGCGTTCGTAGCGCGCCCACCAATCGCAGAAGCGCGGTCGGTCCATCATGCCCGGCGCGAACGCGCCGAGCGCCTGGCCGGTCCCCCAGCTGTTCTCCGCGCGATCGATGAAGGCTTGCAGCTTGGTCGGCGACAGTACCCACGAGTAGAAGTGCGCATAGGCGCCGTAGAGCAGCAGCGCGCGCGTGCGTTGCGGATAGGTCGCCGCGAACAGGATCGACATCGGTCCGCCTTCCGAGGCGCCGAGCAGGGCGGCGCGCTGGGAGCCGACCGCGTCCATCACGGCGCGCACGTCGTCCATGCGGGTCTCGAGACTGGGCAGATGATGGATGTCGACGCGGTCGCTCAGTCCGGTGCCGCGCTTGTCGAGCAGGATCAGGCGGCTGAATGCGCTCAGCCGGCGCAGCAGATGGGCGTAGCCCGGGTCTTCCCAGTGGATGTCCAGATTGGAGACGAAGCCGGGCACGAAGACGAGGTCGATCGGCCCGTGGCCGACCACCTGATAGGCGATCCGGACGTCGCCGCTCCTGGCGTAACGGGTTTGGGGCACCTGCACGGGCGCGTCGCACTCCGCATCGGGCCATTACTATAGCGGTTCTCGCCGCGGTGCGCCGCGCCGAACCGGCTTTCCCTTGCGGCGTAAACCGCAGGCAGATGGCGAAAATTTAAGCGATCGTGCCGGCCAAATCTGCGCAAAAACGCAGCAGGCAGCGCTTCCCGCCCCGAGAGTGATGAAAATTGTCGCGTTTTTACCCGGCTACCGGCCGGAGCGCGTTGGCACGTCCATTGCAAATGGCCTGCGGGGAAAGCCGTCCGCCACTGCGGAAACGGCACGACGGAGTGCGCCACATGTCGACCTTCGACAATCCATTCGATTCCAATCGCCGCCTGAATTCGGGCTGTGCCTGCGGGCGCCACCGCAGCCAGGCCGAACACGATCATGAGGCACGGCTGATGCTTCAATGTACTCCGGTCGAGACACGGCAGGAGAGCACGGAGAAGCGCTATGAGGGCGTCGTCGCCTCCACGGTGATGCGCGCGATGTTTCCCAAGGACGCGGCGCGCCGCGCCTTCCTCAAATCGGTCGGCGCCTCGACGGCGCTCGCGGCGCTCTCCCAGTTCTTCCCGCTCGGCACCGCGACCGAGCTCTTTGCGCAGGGCGGTCCGCTCGAGAAGAAGGATCTCAAGGTCGGCTTCATCCCGATCACGTGCGCGACGCCCATCATCATGGCGCATCCGATGGGCTTCTACACGAAGCACGGGCTCAACGTCGAAGTGATCAAGACCGCCGGCTGGGCGGTGATCCGCGACAAGACGCTCAACAAGGAATACGACGCCGCCCACATGCTGTCGCCGATGCCGCTCGCGATCACGCTCGGCGCCGGCTCCAATTCGATCCCGTACACCATGCCCGCCGTGGAGAACATCAACGGCCAAGCGATCACGCTCAGCGTCAAGCACAAGGACAAGCGCGATCCGAAATCGTGGAAGGGCTTCAAGTTCGCAGTGCCGTTCGACTATTCGATGCACAATTATCTGCTGCGCTATTACGTCGCCGAGCACGGCATCGATCCCGATACCGACATCCAGATCCGCGCGGTGCCGCCGCCCGAGATGGTGGCGAACCTGCGCGCCGACAACATCGACGGATTCCTCGCGCCCGATCCGGTGAATCAGCGCGCGGTCTATGACGGCGTCGGCTTCATCCACATCCTGTCGAAGGACATCTGGGACCGCCATCCGTGCTGCGCCTTCGCGGCGTCGAAGGAGTTCGTCACAGGCTCGCCGAACACGTATGCGGCGCTCCTCAAGGCGATCATCGACGCGACCGCGTTCGCGACCAAGAAGGAGAACCGCAAGCAGATCGCCGAGGCGATCGCGCCGGCGAACTACCTCAACCAGCCGGTCACCGTGGTCGAGCAGGTGCTCACCGGCACCTTCGCGGACGGCCTCGGCAACATCCGCAACGTGCCCGACCGGATCGATTTCGATCCGTTCCCCTGGCAGAGCTTCGCGGTGTGGATCATGACGCAGATGAAGCGCTGGGGGCAGCTCAAGGGCGACGTCGACTACAAGGCGGTCGCCGAGCAGGTCTTCCTCGCGACCGACACCGCGAAGCTGATGAAGGAGGTCGGGCTCACGCCGCCGACCAGCACGTCGAAGAGTTTCGTGGTCATGGGCAAGACCTTCGATCCGAGCAAGCCCGACGACTATGTGAAGAGCTTCGCGATCCGCCGCGTCTGAGCGATTTCAGAACTCTTCAAGGACCTTTCGCCGGGAGAGGACCATGAGCAGATTTCTCGCCTTTCGGGCGGCGATCGTTTCGCTGTTGCTGTTCGGTGCGTTTCTCGCCGCCTGGCATCTCGGCACGAGCGGCGCCGGCACCGTGCCGAAGATGGATCCCGAATACGCCAAGCTGATGGGCGCGACGGCGACCCAGGGCCGCTCCGCGATGCCGGGTCCGATCGACGTCGGCGCCAAGCTGCTCGAGCACCTCCGCCGCCCGTTCTACGACAACGGCCCGAACGACAAGGGCATCGGCATCCAGCTCGCCTTCTCGATCGCGCGCGTGGCGTTGGGCTATCTCCTGGCGGTCCTGGTCGCGATCCCGATCGGCTTCCTGATCGGCATGTCGCCCGTGATGAGCCGGGCGCTCGATCCCTTCATCCAGGTGCTCAAGCCGGTCTCGCCGCTCGCCTGGATGCCGCTCGCGCTCTACACCATCAAGGATTCGAGCCTCTCCTCGATCTTCGTGATCTTCATCTGTTCGCTCTGGCCGATGATGATCAACACCGCGTTCGGCGTCGCCTCGGTGCGCAAGGAATGGCTCAACGTGGCGCGCACGCTCGAGGTCGGCGTCTTCCGCCGCGCCTTCACCATCATCCTGCCGGCGGCCGCGCCCACCATCCTGACCGGCATGCGCATCTCGATCGGCATCGCCTGGCTCGTCATCGTCGCCGCCGAGATGCTCGTCGGCGGCACCGGCATCGGCTACTTCGTCTGGAACGAGTGGAACAACCTCTCCATCACCAACGTGATCACCGCCATCCTGGTGATCGGCCTCGTCGGCATGGTGCTCGACCTCATCCTCGCGCGCCTCACGCGCGCCGTGACCTTTCCGGAGTGAGGCACGGGCATGAGCCTTTCCAATTTCTCCGGAGTCATCGCCCGCGAAAGCGGGCGATCCGGTAATCACCGAGCGTCGCGGAATACTGGATGCCCCGCTTTCGCGGGGCATGACGGCGCAGAGCTTGTGGCCATGGCGAACCCGTGACCGACAAATTCATCTCCATCGAGGGCATCTCACGGGTCTTCCCGGGGGCGGGCGGCCAGACCACGGTGTTCGAGGACCTGTGGCTCTCCATGCGGCGCGGCGAGTTCGTCTGCATCATCGGCCATTCGGGCTGCGGCAAGACCACCGTGCTCAACATCCTCGCCGGGCTCGACACGCCGTCGGACGGCACCGTGATCGTCGATGGGCAGTCGATCGAAGGCCCGAGCATCGATCGCGCCGTGATCTTCCAGAGCCACGCGCTCCTGCCGTGGCGTACCGTCATGGGAAACGTGGCTTACGCCGTCACGTCGAAATGGCCGCGCCGGTCGGCCGCCGAAACCGCCGCGCAGGCCCAAAAGTTCATCGATCTGGTCGGCCTCTCGGGCGCCGAGGGCAAGCGGCCGGCGGAGCTCTCCGGCGGCATGAAGCAGCGCGTCGGCATCGCGCGTGCGCTCTCGATCGAGCCGAAGATCATGCTGATGGACGAGCCGTTCTCGGCGCTCGACGCCCTTACGCGCGGCACCTTGCAGGACGAGGTGCGCCGCATCTGCCTCACCACCGGACAGACCGTGTTCATGATCACGCACGACGTCGACGAGGCGATCTATCTCGCCGACCGCATCGTGCTGATGACTAACGGTCCGAACGCCATGTTCGCCGAGATCGTCGAGAACCCGCTGCCGAAGGAGCGCAAGCGCACCGACTTCCACCGCCACCCGCTCTACTACGGGGTGCGCAACCACATCATCGATTTCCTGCTCGCCCGCAGCAAGAGCTTCGCCGACGAGATCAAGGACACCGGGTTCGATCGCCGCCATGTGCCGATCGTGCGGCTCGACAGCGCGCCGGTCGCGATCGCACCCGCGGTCGCCGAGCCTGCCGAGCCGAAACCCGCGTCTGCCGCCGGACGCCGAGCCATTCGCCCCTGACGCATCAACCGGAAAGGAAAAATCCATGAAACGTGCCGACCTCACCGAGAAGATCCTCGACATCAAGCGCGAGAAAGACTGGAAGTGGGGCTACATCTGCGGCCAGATCGGCGGCATGTCGCCGATGCTGATCGTGGGCGCGCTGCTCGGCCAGATGAAGCTCACCAAGCCGCAGGCCGCCAAGGCGGGCGAGCTGTTCGGCCTCTCCAAGACCGAGACCGCGATGCTCAACGAGGTGCCAATGCGCGGCACGCCGATGCCGCCGACCGATCCGCTGATCTACCGCTTCTACGAGCTCGTGCTGGTCAACGGCCCGGCCTGGAAGGCGCTGATCGAGGAGGAATTCGGCGACGGCATCATGTCGGCGATCGACTTCGACCTGCAGATGGAGCGCGTCGTCAATCCGAAGGGCGACCGCGTGAAGATCACCATGTCGGGCAAGTTCCTGCCGTACAAGTACTACGGCGCGACCGGCAACATCCCGGAATACGGCTACAAGGAGGAGTGAGGCGGCGCACGGGAGCATCCGCATGTCCCTGAGCGACGCGCCGCGCTTTGCGAAGAAGCCGGGCTTCCGGCTCGGCATCTTCGTGTTCAAGGACGCCGAGATCGTCGACTACGCGGCGCCGCACGGCGTCTTCTCGGTGGCGCGCCGCTTCGATCCCGAGCTTGACGCCTTCCTGATCGCGGACGCCGGCCGCCCGGTGCAGACGCAGGCCGGCTTCACCGTGCTGCCGAACTATGCGTTCGGCGACCGGCCCGCGATGGACGCCTTCCTGATTCCAGGCGGCTTCGGCACGCGGCAGGAGATGCACAACACGCGCCTGCACGAGTTCATCCGCAGCCTGCCCGAGAGCTGCCTGCTCACCAGCGTATGCACCGGTTCGTGGATCTACGCCCGGATGGGGTTGCTCGACGGCAAGGCCGCGACCAACCGCAAGGAGCCCGATCGTCTCGAGGCCTCCGCCATGGGCAAGGTGCCGATCGACCGCCTCGCCGAGATGGCGCCGCGCGTGACCATCTCGCGGGCGCGCGTTGTCGACGCCGGCCGCTTCATCACCGCGGGCGGCATCGCCTCCGGCATGGAGATGGGTTTCCACCTTCTGCGCCGCGCCGGCTACGACGAAGCCTTCATCTCCGACGTAGCGCGCGTGATGGAATACAAGGAAGCCTACGAACTCTACCGCGACGACATCGTGTTCGCACGGTGAAGCTGCGCCTCAATGCGACGTCGCGGCGCCGTCGCCGGTCTGCGAATGCTGGCCGCCCGGCTCGCTGATGCCGCACAGCGCCTGGCCCGATGACTCCGGTCCATCCGCCATCGCGATGTCGGCGAGCGAGACGATGCCGACCAGCCGCTTCTTGCCGTTGAGCACCGGCAGCCGGCGCACCTGGATATCGGCCATGTTGTTGACGACGTCCTCCACCTCTTCCTCTTCGTAGCAGTAGAGGACCTCCTTGCTCATGATGTCGCGCACCGGCGTGTCGGGCGACTTGCCGGCCGCGACCGCCCGGATCGCGATGTCGCGGTCCGTGATCATGCCGACGAGCCGGTCGTGGTCGCCGACCGGGAGCACGCCGCAGTCGCATTCCGCCATTATGCGGGCGGCCTCGCGGATCGTCTGATCCGGATTGGCGATCCGTACATCGGATGTCATGACGTCACTGATCAGCATCGCACTCCTCCGTTCATTCCCAGTGAATGTTCAATCGCGGGGCTGCACCCGCTTCAGGCGGCCGAGCGCGCGGCGCGGCCTTCGCGGCCGGTCTCCGGCCACAGCTCTCGAATCTCGTGCGGCAGGGCATCCCGCACCTTCTTGATCTGGCCGGGGTCGACGTAATGGTCGAGCACCGCAAACACGGCGTGAGTCGCCTTTGCGACGTTCACCGGCCGGATATCGGAGAGGCCGTCCGCCACCTGCGCCAGGAACTCGTCGCGCGAGCGCATCTGGCGCGGCTCCTCGGATGGCCGCCACTGGTCGTAGTAGAGCCCGCGCACGAGCAGCGGCAATTGCGCGCCCAGGTGCGCCGCCAGACCGATCGGCAGGCGGTCGCGCAGCGCCCGCAGCACGGCGCCCAGCACGCGCCACGCCAGCTGTCGATCCGGCCCGATCTGGGTCGAGATCTGGTCAAGCCACGTATGCGTTGCCTGCAGCGTCTTGTCGAAGACATCGAGGCCAGTGGCGCTCATTGTCGTTCTCCGGATCGCGTCTTGTCGTGGTCGTTCTCCGGATCGCGTCTTGTCGTGGGCTATGAGGCTCAACGCGACCCGCCGCGCCCGGTTCCAGGCGGCCGCGCAAGGCCTTTGGGCGCTCGGTTCCCGGCCGGTCAGGCGAACGCGACCTTGCGGCCGCCACTTCGTGTCAGCAGCCAAACCGCGATGGTCACGTTGAGCAGGTTCCAGGCGAGGCCGTTGGCAAAGGCCGCGCGATAGGAACCGGTCAGGTCGAAGATCGCGCCCGACATCCAGCCGCCGAGCGCCATGCCGAACAGCGTGCACATGATGACGAGGCCGATGCGCGTGCCCGCCTCGCGCGGCGAAAAATACTCGCGCACGATGATGGCGTAGCTCGGCACGATACCGCCCTGGAAAAGACCGAACAGCGCCGAAATGACGTAGAGCGATACCAGACCGTCGAAGAGCAGATAGAGAAAGAGCGCCACGCCCTGCAGCGCGGAGCCGATCAGCAGCGTTCCGACGCCGCCGATGCGGTCGGCGATGAAGCCGGTCGCCAGCCGGCTGATGATGCCGAAGCCGAGCATCACGGAGAGCATCTCGGCGCCGCGCGCCACGCCGTAGCCGAGATCGCCGCAGTAGGCGACGATGTGGACCTGCGGCATCGCCATGGCGACGCAGCAGCCGACGCCGGCGAGGCACAGCAGCACCTGCAGCGTCGTCGGCGACATGGCGAGCGTGCCCATGCCGTTGGCCGCGCCGTTCGCCGCTACCGCGGGATGCGCGGGCGTCGGACGCCGAATCGCGAGCACGAGCGGAAGCATGCTGGCGACGCAGAAGAGGCCGATGCCGATATGGGTCGCCCGCCAGCCCGCGTCCGATATGAAATGCTGCACGACCGGCGGCCAGATCGTTCCGCCGAAGTAATTGCCGGAGGACACCACCGCGACCGCGATGCCGCGGCGGCGCGTGAACCATTGTGAGAGGTCCGCCATCAGCGGGGCGAAAGTCGAAGACGCGCCGAAGCCGATCACCACGTGGGCGAGCGCGAACAGCCACAGAGTAGGCGCGAGCCCCGCGCCGACATAACCGACCCCGAGACTCGCGATCCCGCACAACAGTGGAATCGCGATGCCGAGCCGGTCCGACAGGCGCCCGAGCGCGATGCCGCCGAGCGCGAAGCCGAACATCGTGAGCATGAAGGGAAGCGACGCGTCGGCGCGCGCCACGCTGAAGTCGACCTGCACGGTCGGCAGCACGACCGGAATCGACCACATGCCGACGGTGCCGATGCTGCCAAGCACCACGGCAACGGTCAGGCGCAGCCACGCATAGGAGGAATCCACGTCGGCTCCGGCAGGCGAGGTGGGAAAGGGGAGATCGAGTCGGCACCGTAGCATCGCTTGCGCGCCCCGGCCCATTCATTTCCGTCATGGGACCACGGCGCCAGCCTGATAGCTCGCCGGCCGGTGCGACGTCCGCGGGTCCGCCCGGCCGCGCCACTGGCGACTCGTCATGCGCCCGCATAACATGCCCGGCCAACGGGCGGGTGGGCTGGATGATCGCCTCTCTCAGGAAGCTCTTGGCCGAGCTCGGCATGCGCCGGGTGCTCGCCGGCATCCTCGTGCTCGTCGTCTCGTTCATCGGCGCGCTGTGGGCGATGGACGCGCTTTTTCCGCGTGGCGGCCAGCACCCAAAGCTTGCCGACATGCCGCCGCTGCAGTCGGTCACCCGCATCTCGACCATCACGGCGCCGGTGGCGGTCGCGCTCAATGTCATTCGTGACGTCATGGAGCAGCAGGCGCCAAGGAATCTCGCGGGCAAGCGCGACAATCCACTCACCGAGCTGTTGGGCAAGGCCGACATCGGCTGGACGCTGGGGCGCGGGCCGATCGCGGTCGCCGGCCGCAGCGAGGGACTCACCATCTCGACCGCGATCAACGGCACGCTGCGCGTCACCGGCCAGATCGCCAACCAGGCCGGCAATGTCACCGGCGCGCTCGGCGGCCTGCTCAACAGCAATGTCGGGCAAAACCTGCAAAACATCACCGGCCGAACGCTCGACCAGCGCGCCGATCTGCGCGGCAACGTGGCGATCCAGGCGCGCCCGGTCATCAATTCGAACTGGCGGGTCGAGCCGAACCTGAGCGCGCAGGTCGCCATGGGCGACAGCGCGCTGTCGATCGCCGGCATCAAGCTCAACGTCGCCAACGAGGTGAAGCCGCTGCTCGATCGCGCCGTCAACGAGCAGATGGCGGCCTTGGGGGCGCGCATCCGCAACGATCCGGCGGTCGAGCTGATGGTGCGGCGCGAGTGGGCAAAGATGTGCCGTTCGATCTCGCTCAAGGGCGTCGGCGCCAACGCGCCCGATCTGTGGCTCGAGGTGCGGCCGGTACGCGCCTTCGCGGCGCAGCCGCGCATCGACCAGAGCGCGTTGACGCTCACGCTCGGCCTGCAGGCCGAGACCCACATCTCGCCGAAGCAGACGCGGCCCGACTGTCCCTTCCCGCAGCAGCTGCAGATCGTGCAGCAGGTCGACCAAGGACGCGTCTCGATCGCGGTGCCGATCGACGTGCCCTTCACCGAGGTGGACCGGGTCCTGGAGGCGCAGCTCAAGGGGCGCAATTTCCCCGAGGACAGCAGCGGCGCCTTCGCGGTCACGGTGCTGGGCGCGAAGCTCTCGCCGTCGGGCGATCGTCTGCTCGTCTCGCTGCGCATCAAGGCGCGCGAGCAGAAAAGCTTTTTCGGCCTCGGCGCCGAGGCGACCGTGCATGTGTGGGGGCGTCCGGTGCTCGATCGCGAGCACCAGATCCTGCGGCTCACCGACATCGAGCTCGACGTGCAGTCGGAAGCGGCCTTCGGGCTCCTCGGCGCGGCGGCGCGCGCCGCGATGCCCTATCTGCAGGCGGCGCTCGCGCAGAACGCGGTGGTCGATCTCAAGCCGTTCGCGGCGAGCGCGCGCGAGAGCATCGGCGCCGCGATCGCCGAGTTCAGCCGGAGCGAGCCGGGCGTGCGGGTCGACGCTGCCGTCACCGGCCTGCGCCTAGTCGAGATCGAATACGACACCAAGATCTTGCGGGTGATCGCCGAAGCCGAGGGCACCGTGCGGGTCGCGGTCACGTCGATGCCGCAGTGAGCCACAACACCGGCGCC
>WNFC01006110.1_pt1 | contig 13246 bp, 14 predicted proteins | sample 5400541 | NCBI WGS metagenome assembly WNFC01 (sample SAMN13153342, study PRJNA577476) | soil metagenome | isolation source: 120 cm saprolite under Douglas fir tree site 2 hole 2 replicate 1 | place: USA:California | collected 2015-04-18
ATTCCAATATCCCCCACTTTGATGCCGGGTGACCGCCTTACTTTCGCGCTGCACCAGCGTGCCGACGCTGCTCAGAACCCGCAAACGACCAATATTTCCCATTCGACCCGGGCACTTCCGCACTTTCGCCGTTAACTTGACAGTGCCTGGCTGATGCAATGGCCGCATGGATACTTCGACGAGCCCGATCTACGAATCTGGTGCAACAACATCGGGGGCATTGAGGGCGTAGAGTAATCAGCTTCGATCGCCGCTTGAATAAGAATTCGCCACCCACACGCATCGGCGCGACGAGAGCGCACGCGGCGCTGTCGCCACATTCCGCACTTGACTCTGGTGCTACCTCCAAGGTTTAAGCTGATATTGTGATAAAAAAGCGCGCCGGTTGTCGCTCTACGGCTGAAGCCTAGACAACGGCTTGGAACGTGGTTTGAAAGGAGTAAAGAGATGAATGCAAAACGCAAAGTTGAAGTGTTCAGCGCCGGCTGTGGCGCCTGCGAAGAGGCTATCGAAATTATCAAGCGCGTCGCCGGCTCAACGTGCGAGGTGCTTGTCCATAATATGAAGGACATCGATACGGCAAAGCGCGCCAAGGTGCTTGGCATCCGCTCCGTCCCGGCGGTTGTAATCGACGGCCAGCTCGCAGCATGCTGCGCAGGCCGTGGGGTCGACGAGGAGATTCTTAGGACGGCCGCATTGGGGCGGTCCGCCTGAGTCGGTCAGCACCCACCACTTGTGTTGAATTCCTTGGCTTGACCTTGGTCTTAACTCCAAGGTTACGCGGGTATAGCATTAACGTTCCTATGTTCACCATCGGCAAACTCTCTTCGCTGGCGGAGGTCAGCCCAGACGCGTTACGTTATTACGAACGCGAGGGGTTGGTTACGCCGATCGGCAAGAGCGCGGGTGGCTATCGGCTCTACGATGAGGCATCCGTGCGGCGCGTCAGGCTCATCAAGCAGGCTCAGCAATGTGGCTTTACCTTGGCAGAAATCCTTGAGCTCTTAGTGCTACGAAGCCATGACGACGCCTGTTGTGGTGATGTCCGAGCTCGAGCAACTGAAAAGAAGTTGCAGCTTGAGGGCAAGATTCACACGTTGAGGACAATGTCCAAAGCACTGGACGTGCTCATTGCCGACTGTGCTCATGAGGACCATTCGGTGAAAGAATGTCCAATCCTCGCCGCCTTGGAGCAGGCCACTGCGTCGGTGCGGCGGAAGTGATGGTCGTGAAAGTTGAACTCTTCCGTTCTGCGGGCTGCAGTCAATGCGCGGCAGCGCAAGCAAGTCTGAAAGCGGCCGCGCAACAGACGATCGAGAATATCGAGTGGCGTGAGATCAATGTTCTTGAAGAATTGGATTATGCCGTCGAGCTCGGTGTGCTTACGCTACCGGCAATCGCGGTCGATGGAAAACTGGTCTTCTCTTCCTTGCCTACGCCGCAACAACTGCGCGACGCGCTGATCCGCACAGCATCAGACATAACCTAACGTGGACCCAGACACGCTTCGCGAGGCAGTGCAGCACGCCGGACTTGCTGCCGCCGGAATCGGTTTCCTTGCCGGCCTTGCCTTCAGCTTTAACCCCGTCGCCATGGCCGCCATCCCAGTGTCTCTTGCCTACGTTACAAAGGCACGCGAGAACCGGCAGGCGATCGTGTTCGGCACGATGTTCATTCTCGGCATGATTGTCACGCATGGGCTGCTTGGTCTTATCGCAGGACTCGGCGGACGGTGGGTTGAGTCAGTTGTAGGCCGCGGCTGGGGGCTTCTACTCGGGCCTGTCTTGATACTTCTTGGGCTAATGTGGCCAGGATGGGTGCGGATTCCGTTGCCCGCGTTCGCGTTTCGGGCGAAACGACCTACCGGCTTGGGAGGCGCATTTCTTCTCGGGGCTGTTTTCTCGATCGCGATATGCCCCGTCTGCACGCCAGCACTCGTCGTCCTCCTCGGAGTCACAGCGGCGCTCGGGTCGCCGTGGATCGGCCTCGGTCTGCTGTTGGCCTTTGCCGTGGGACGGGCCGTCCCCGTCGCCATAGGTGCAGTCGCCATAGGCTGGCTGGAGAACCTGCGCGGACTCGCACGGTATCGACGTCTTTTCGAGATCGCGGGCGGCCTCACCCTAGTGGGCGCAGGACTGTACATGCTGAATGCCTATTTCATTTGGATTCCAGAGCTAGCAGCCTGAGGTTGTCCGATTATGACCTCCAACAGTCAGCAGCAAGATAGGCTGATCGAGGCGCGGCGTCAGGCCGGTCTCGGTCAAGAGTTAGAGGTCAACTGCTACAAGATCCTCCAATCGCAGGGATCACCAAACTGGGTGGAACTCCGTCAGAGTTTTCTTGGGCACCGCCGCAGCAATGGCAAATGCTTCAGAGCTGTTCGCTGAGCCGCCCGCTATCGAGAAAATCGATGTGCTTGCCGCTAAACTTCCTTGAGCGAGCACTCCGACCTTTGCAAGCTCCGCAGGTGCAGCAAACCATTGTCGGGGTTAGTCGAGGTCGATGACGTATTGACTGCGACTGACCGGGCCGTCCCATTTCTCCGCGCGTTGCCGCAAGCACAAGACCCACTCCAAGAAGGGGGACGACGAGGAAGTGGGCCGCTATATGGCGCGACGCTGAGCCCAGCGACGATGTACATGCGAGAACCACTCCGAGAGCTTCTTCGCGATGGTCGCCCACGGTCGCGCGCTCGCTTCGCCCTATCAAGCTTCAGATGCGATGCGCCAGCCTTAAAGCCAATCCAGGCGCCAGAATTCGCATGACTCGGCCAAGCTCATAGTCGCTCAAATAATCCATAAGCCACTGCCCAAAGACGATTTCCTCTAGGAAGCCCGCGTTGCCGTCGTTGGCGCGTCGTGGGAATCACTACTTTCCAGCTTTGTCCTTCATCATCGTGCCGTCCTTCATCATCGTGCCGTCCTTCATCATCGTGCCGTCCTTCATCATGCTGCCATGCATCATTTCCATATCCTTCATGTCGACCATGCCCGACTTATTTTTCTTCATCTTGGCCCACATATCTTCGTGAAATTTCATGAACTCTTTTTTCGAGATCATGCCGTCATGGTTGGTATCCATCGCTTTCATGTCCATCATCATGCCTTGCGGCTTCATGTCGTCCATCGCGACGGCGGAGATACCGACGCTGGCCAGTCCCGTCGCGAGACAGATGTAAAGTAGTCTGTGCATATCAGTTCCTCTTTATTTGGTTGAATTCAATCCAAAGCGAATTACGCTTTAGAACGGACGGTGCTTGCATCAGGAATGCCCATTGTAGGATGGCGCCAATCGAGTGGCCAAGTAATCGAAGAAAGCAAGGAGTCATCGGCTATAGAACTGTCTGCATCTGGCGATGAAAGTTGCCGCGGCTGGCCGGCACATTCGCGCCGGTACCCTTGCACGGCTACCCTGATTACATGAGCCTTGACCGCTGCGCGCCGCATTCACCGGTCAACGTGCACGGTAGTTTACCCGCTTGGTCGTACTTATGGTGTGCGCCAGCCCACCTAGCGTCTCCGTCCTACCAGACGAGTTAAAGTTATAAAAATCCACAGCGTCACGGGTCTCTGTACGGATGGGTTACCGGCGATGTGAGAATGGCTGGCTGTGATTTGACTTCTATCGGTGGGCCCAATGACGACGCCGCCGCGAGTTTTTCTTCACGACAGCGGAGGGTCGGGCACTCGAGTGCGAACTCCTGGCTTGGATCCCTGATGCTCGCCCAGGACTTCGGCTTGCCACCGCGCTTGTGCCGGCCCTATCTGCCGAGACCAAAAGGAACGTCGAGCGTTTCAACGATTAACTTGATGGGGAGTTCATGGGCCTCGACAACCCTACAGACTTAACCCAAGCGCGGCGGTTGCGAGCGGCACGAGCTTCGTGTCTGACACGTAGCGACTTGCGTAACGCAATAAACCCTTGGCACTCCACGGGTGACGCAGGGGCAGCGGACTTTGCGAGGCCGGTTGCCCGATTTTGAGCGCATCCACCCGATGCCTATGGTGATTCATTCAACCCCGACCGCAGTCTAGAGACGCGGAGTCGCGCAATGCTCTCTAGGCCCGCTGTGGAGCTGGTGCGTGCGAGTCCAACTTGTTCTCAGTTTCGTTCGCGTAGCGATGGACCACGCGGAAGCCTAGCAAACCCGCCAGGATCGCGGCGTAAATGAGCGGCTGCGTGATGTCGCGTTTGACCAGCCACCAGTAATGCAGGACCCCGCCTATCCCGATGATATAAACGAGCCGGTGCAAGAACAGCCACTGCTTTGCCCCAAGCCGTTTCACCATTGCATTGGTGGAGGTCGCAGCGAGCGGGATCAGCAGAACGAAGGTGGCAAACCCCACCGTGATGAAGGGCCGCTTCATCACATCCTTCCAAATGGCTTGCCAATCGAAGAATTGGTCCCACCAGACGTAACTCAGGAAGTGCAGTCCGACGTAGAAGAATGCGAACAGTCCAAGCATGCGGCGTAACCTCAAGAGTCCGTTCCATCCGGTGAGCAGGCGCAACGGCGTAACCGAAAGCGTGATCAGTAGAAAGGTCAGCCCCCATGTGCCGAGGTCTCGCGTGATGTATTCGATGGGGTTCGCGCCGAGTCCATCGGTGAGGGCGCCGTAAACCAACCGCGTGAGCGGCAGGAGCGCCACGAAAAAGGATGCGAGCTTTAGATACGGAGCGTATTTCACGGGATCCTCAGAGCGCCAAGGGTTTCAGCACGTCGCTGGCGACGCGATTCCATTCATGTTCGTCGGTGCGCATTGGCGGCTAGAACAATTTCTTCAGGTCCAACCCTGCATACAGGTGCGCCACCTGATCGGCATAGCCGTTGAACATAAGCGTCTTGCGCTTCCGGACAAGAAACCCTTCCTCGCCGATCCTTCGCTCGGTGGCCTGGCTCCACCGCGGATGGTCGACATTCGGGTTCACGTTCGAGTAAAAGCCGTATTCGCTGGGTGCCGCGCGATTCCACGCGGTAAAGGGCTGCTGCTCGACAAAACGAATCTTTACCAGCGATTTGGGACTCTTGAAGCCGTATTTCCAAGGCACGACAACGCGCACCGGCGCGCCGTTTTGGTTCGGCAGAACCTCGCCGTACAACCCAAGACAAAGCAGCGTGAGCGGATTCATCGCTTCGTCCAGTCGCAAGCCCTCGATGTAGGGCCATTTCAGAACAGGCAGGCGCTGTCCGGGCATCTGCGTGGGGTCGTAGAGCGTCACGAACTCGACGTACTTGGCGTTGCCGGTGGGCTCTACACGCTTGATCAGCTCGCCGAGCGGAAAACCTATCCACGGTATGACCATCGACCAGCCTTCCACGCATCGCAGGCGATAGATCCGTTCCTCCAGCGGTGCAAGCTTCAGCAGTGCTTCGATGTCGTAAACCTTGGGTTTCCGTATTTCTCCTTCGACGACGACCGTCCATGGCCGTGTCATGAGGCGGCCAGCGTTGGCTGCCGGGGCGGATTTGTCGGTCCCGAATTCATAAAAGTTGTTGTAGCCGATCACGTCCTTGTACGGCGTGGCCTTGTCCTCGATGGCGACCACGCCCCGCCTGTAACCCTCCAGCTTTTCTCCGGCCCGCGCGTAATTCGACGGCATCAGCAGTCCGGCGCCGGCGGCCATCGCCGCCTTGATGAAATCCCGACGAGTAACGAAGACACTCTTATCGGCGATCTCAGAGGGGCGAATGTCCGAGGCTTGGCGCAAGATCATGAGGATGCCTCGGCCGCAAGGACGGCAGGTTGCAACGATGGCGCAATGCTTCGCGTGACCGGACGCGCCTTCGCGCTGCGCCCACGCATCAGCAGAAAAGCGGCCGGAATGACAAACATGGACAGCAACGGCGCCGTCACCATGCCACCGATCATGGGCGCAGCAATACGTTGCATGACTTCCGCGCCGGTGCCATGCGACCACATGATGGGAATCAGGCCGGCGAGAATCACGGCAACGGTCATGGCTTTCGGCCTCACGCGCAGTACGGCGCCTTCGGTAATAGCGTCCTTGACGACCTGGAACGTCAATGCCTCACCTGCGGCGTGCCGCTTCTCCAGGGCTTGCGTGAGATAGAGCAGCATGATCACGCCGAACTCGGCGGCGACCCCCGCGAGCGCGATGAAACCCACCGCGGACGCGATTGACATGTTGTAGCCGAGCAGCCACATCAGCCAGAAGCCCCCGATCAACGCGAACGGCACCGTCAACATGATGAGCAGCGCTTCCTCGAAACGCCGGAAGGTAAGATACAGCAGCACGAAAATAATGATCAGCGTGAAGGGGACGACCAAGAACAGACGCTTCATGGCCCGTTCCAGGAACTCGAACTGGCCCGACCACGCGATCGAATAGCCCGGTGGCAGCTTGACTTGTTCCTGCACAGCTCTTTGCGCGTCGTGCACGACCGACTGCAGGTCGCGCCCGCGCATATCGACGTATACCCAACCTGAAAGGCGCGCGTTCTCGCTTTTGACCATGGGCGGTCCGTCGGTAACCGCGATCTGGGTGACCGCTCCCAGCGGAATCTGCGCACCGCGCCCGGTCACGACCGGAAGATTGCGCAACTTTTCGACCGAGTCGCGCAGCTCACGTGGGTAGCGAACATTGATTGGAAAGCGTTGCAGGCCCTCCACGGTTTCGGAAATGTTTTCGCCACCGATGGCCGCCGCAACGATGCCCTGCACGTCGGACACGTTCATGCCGTAGCGGGCTGCTGCTGGCCGATCGATTTCGATGTCGATGTAGCGGCCACCCGTCAGCCTTTCCGCGAGTGCCGACGTGACTCCGGGCACGTTCTTGACGGCGTGCTCGATGTCCTGCGCCACGCGTTCAATTTCCGCGAGGTTCGGGCCGGCGACCTTGATTCCCAGCGGGCTCTTGATGCCCGTCGCGAGCATATCGATGCGATTGCGGATCGGTGGCACCCAGACATTGGAGAGCCCGGGCACCTTGACAATTCTGTCCAGCTCCTCGATCAGCTTTTGCTGGGTCAACCCCGGGCGCCACTGATCTTTCGGCTTGAATTGGATGGTGGTCTCGACCATCTCCAGGGGCGCTGGATCAGTCGCTGTCTCCGCGCGGCCGATCTTGCCGAACACCCGTTCCACTTCGGGCACCGTCTGAATCAACCGATCGGTCTGCTGCAGGAGTTCGGCCGCCTTGCCCGTCGAAATGCCCGGCAGCGCCGATGGCATGAAGAGCAAATCCCCCTCGTCCAACGGCGGCATGAATTCGCCTCCCAGTTTTAGCGCGGGATATGCGCTCACGAGCAGCAAGGCGACTGCCGCGAACAACGTCGCAATCGGGTAACGCAACACCACCGCGAGTGTCGGTCGATAGAGAGTAATCAAAAAGCGGTTCAGGGGATTTTTGCGCTCGTCCGGTATGCGGCCACGGATCAGATAGCCCATCAACACCGGCACCAATGTCACCGAAAGCCCGGCCGCCCCCGCCATCGCGTAAGTCTTGGTAAAGGCCAGCGGAGAGAAAAGCCGTCCCTCCTGCGCCTCGAGCGCGAATACCGGAATGAACGACAGAGTAATCACGAGCAGACTGAAAAACAGCGCCGGCCCAACCTCGGTCGCGGCGTCACCGATGACGCGCCATTGTTCCGCGCCGTCGAGCGTTGCACCGGGATGGTCATGGCGCCAGGCTTCGATGTGCTTGTGCGCGTTCTCGATCATCACGACCGCAGCGTCGACCATTGCGCCGATGGCGATGGCGATACCGCCAAGCGACATGATGTTGGCGTTCACCCCTTGGTATCGCATCACGATGAACGAGACCAGCACGCCCAAAGGCAGCGTGACGATCGCGACGAAGCTGGATCGCAGATGGAAAAGGAAGACGGTGCAGACGAGGGCAACGACAATGAATTCCTCGATCAGCTTGTCCCGCAAATGGTCGATAGCGCGCTGGATGAGCCCCGAGCGGTCGTAGGTCGGCACGATTTCGACGCCGGACGGCAGCCCTTTTTTGAGGGATTCAAGCTTGGCCTTTACCGCAACGATGGTCTCCAGCGCGTTCTTACCCGATCGCATCACGATCACGCCGCCCACCGCCTCGCCCTGGCCGCCGAGTTCCGAGATGCCCCGCCGCATTTCCGGCCCGACCTGGATGTGCGCAATGTCCTTGAGGAATACCGGTGTGCCACCCTCCCCCACCTGGATCGGTATGTCCCGAAAATCTTCCAGTGACTTGAGATATCCTCGCGCGCGGACGACGTATTCGGCCTCGCCAAGCTCGAGCACCGAACCGCCGGCGTCGTTGTTGGCATTCCGGATCGCCTGCACGACGCGGCTCAACGGTATTCCGTACGCTCGCAGCCGATCGGGATCGAGCACGATCTGGTACTGGCGCACAAAGCCGCCGACCGAGGCGACTTCCGCAACGTTCGGAACCGCCTTCAGCTCATACTTGAGAAACCAGTCCTGGAGCGCGCGTAATTGCGCCAAATCGTGACGGCCGGTGGGATCGACCACCGCGTATTCATAGATCCAGCCCACACCGGTCGCGTCAGGCCCCAACGAGGGTTTCGCGCCGGCCGGAAGACGCCCCTGTACCTGATTCAGATATTCGAGCACGCGTGAGCGCGCCCAATACAGGTCCGTACCATCTTCGAACAGGACATACACGTACGAGTCGCCGAAAAACGAATAGCCGCGCACCGTCTTCGCGCCGGGTACCGACAACATCGTCGTAGTGAGGGGATAGGTCACCTGGTCCTCGACGATCTGCGGCGCCTGACCCGGGAAAGTGGTGCGGATGATGACCTGCACGTCGGAGAGATCGGGCAGTGCATCGAGGGGCGTCCTCATCATCGACCATACGCCCCACGCGGAAACGAAAAGCGTTGCCAGGAGCACCAGAAAGCGGTTGGCGATCGACCACCGGATAAGGCGCGCGATCACCGCTTATTCTCTTTGGCTGTTTCCGATCCGGACGCAGTCGCGGATAGGGACGCTTCCGGCGTGATCGCGGTGAGATCGAATTCACCCGCCTTGTTGGCGACGAATTCGAAGCTGACCGTATCGCCGACTTCCACATTGGAGGGCAGCCCGCGCTTGGGCGCCCAGAACTGCCTGCTCTGCCCATCCAAATTCGCGCTCGGTATCGGGTCGTGCTGAATCGTGACTTTGTTGCCCGTGATGGCGATCACCTTGCCGCGCGACTGGTGGGTCTGGCTCGCAGCGCTTTCGAAAGCGCCTGGTTTGGGCGCAGCAGTAGTGCTCGCGTCGGCGCTGGGGTCGTTCAATCTCGTGACGACGCCTTTCAGGCTGGCTTCCGAATCGATCAGGAACTGCCCGGACGCGACGACCTGCTGGCCCGATTGAAGGCCCTTGAGAATCTCGATTCGGTCGCCGCTCGTGCGGCCGACCTGAACGTCCACGGGACGGAACTTGCCTTCCCCCTCGGCGATGATGACCAGCTTGCGCGTGCCGGTGTAGATCACGGCCTCGGTCGGCACCATGAGGGCTTGCTTGCCGCCGCCTTGAAAGTTGAGGCGAACATCCCTGGCTGCAGCGTCCGGTCGGGATTCGCCAGCACGATGCGCGCCTTGATCGTGCGCGTCGTAAGATTGACGTCGGGCAGCAGTCCTGTGACCTGTCCCTTGAATACCTTCTCCGGCATCGCGGCGGTCCGTCCCTCAACCGGGGTGCCGGGCTTGACCAGGGACGCTTGCGTTTCCGGCACTTCGGCGTTGACCCACACCGTGCCGAGACTCGCCAGCTTGAACAGCGTGACGCCGGGACCGACGGCCTGACCCTCGCGCACGCCGAGTTCCCATACGATGCCGCCCTCCGGCGCGTAAAGCGTCACCCGGCGGTCGGCGCGGCCATTGCGCTCGATACTCGCGATCTGATTCTCGGAGATTCCCAGCAGGAGCATTCGCTCTCGCGCCGCTTGCAGGAGCGATTCGACAGCGGGCAGGTTGCTTCGCCTGAGCGTCAGGTACTCTTCCTGGGCGGAAAGCCAATCGGGCGAATAGATCTCGGCGAGCGGCTGTCCCCGCCTCACCCCATCATACTGGGCGCGGACGTACAGCTTTTCGACATAACCATTTGCGCGGGACTGAACGGTCGTAAGAGTGCGTTCGTCCAGGCTCACAGCACCGACGGCGGCGAAACCACTGTCGGTGCTTCCTTGCGATACGGTTACGGTCCGGATGCCAAGGTTCTGCACCGTGCGCGGACTGATGGAAACATTGCTCTCGCCGCCAGTTTCGTCGGCGTAGACCGGCACAAGCTGCATATCCATGAACGGGGATTTGCCCGGCTTGTCGAATTTGGTGCTCGGCACCATCGGATCGTGCCAATAGAGTACGCGGCGATCGGTCGTGAGGGTGGCGCCGCCGTCGCTGGCGGTGGCCGCGGATGTGCGGGCGATGGGACTTGCGTGCCTACTGTTGGCCTGGGCCTCGCCATCGCTACGATAAGCGACAATCCACAAGCCGCCACCGACCGCTGCACTGATGAGCAGTCCGCCCGCCAACCCAATGAGTGCGATTTTGTTCACGGTCGTTGGTCGAGAGTCGAGCGGCCGACCTTACGTCCGCAACGTCGTGGACACTCACGACGTTCCCCGTTCAGTCAAGCCGCCGTTCAATCGGCGAGGTGAAAGCCGCGATGAGGGAAGCGTGGCAGACGCGACGATTTCTTCGTTCACGTCGTAAGTCGGTGGGGCCAGGTGGAGACCATGCGAAAAACTACAAGCGGAAGCACCAGCATTTGAAGCACTGGGACGACCCCGATGTACAACACCGGGAGAAGCGGCATCGCGGACGTGTAGGACCAACGATGAGCGAGATGCACCGCAACCCACTCGACGACAACACCGATAAGTCCGCCGCTGGTTAGCATGAGGGCGTATTGCGCGGGACGGGGACGCTTGAACCAATCTGCACGTCGGAACATCGCCCAGCCGCACGCATAGATCACGCAGACCAGAACGCCGTCGCCCAGACTTGCGACGAAGCAGTGCCACCACGGCACGCCCCGGTCAACCGTCTGCGCAAATAGTCCGCTTTGTGCCAACTCCCACGGGTAATTGACAATCACGGCGACGACCCACAAGGCGATGAATCGCGCTGCGGTACCAGTGCCATGTCGTCTTGATTTCATCGCAGCTTCGAGGATGGAGAGCATTCAAGACGTGCGTGACGTGGTCTGCTTGTTTCGGCTTTTCATAAGCGGCCAGAAGATTGGCATCGCACGCCATCGCGCGAGGCTTTCGGACCCGACGTAAGCAACCGCAGCGTTGGACGACTACTGGTCAAGGTTACAGAAGCACGTCAGTCCGAGCGGCTGGTTGGGTCTATCACTTGCTACGTTTCTCGCTTTCACTGAAGAAGTAAATCGTCAGGCCATTCGGATCGCGGACGCAGAAACTGCGATGGCCCCAAGCTTGGTCCTTTGGCTCCTGGTGGATGACAAGGCCCTTTTCCTTTATCCGCTGGTAGCACGCCGCCACCTCATGCACCTCCATGACCATGAACGCGCCTTGCGGTGGCCGCTCATCGAAGAGGTGATCAGACTGGTCTCTCGGCAATGCCAGTACCTCGATCAGACCGGAAGCGGCGGCGAAGAGCGTCCCGCGATCCTCTGGTGAGCGGTCCCACGCTTCGAGGACGGGCAAATCCAATCCATCTCGATAGAAGGCGACCGTCACGTCAAACAGGGGCGTGAAGTATGCAAACCGGAATTGTCCACTCGTCACTACATGCTCCATTAATTATCGGCGCTCTAAGTTTTGACATGAGCGGCACGCGGAGGCCGCAGGCCGGAGCGTGTCCGCTCGATGGAAGGGTTGGTGCAGTCCGCCTCGAAGCAACTTGACGAAGACAATGTTCGAGTGGCCCTTTGGTCGACCCTCGATAGTGTACTTTCGCTCGTAGCCGTGACGCTCATAGAACGCCGGAGCTTGGAAGCTATGCGTTGTGAGAACCACTTGTGCGCACCCGCGACGAAGAGCCTCCGCCTCTGCTGCTTCAAGAAGTGCGCTTCCCAGGCCTTGCCCTCGATGACGCGCATTGACCCAGAGGTGTGAGATCTCGCAGCAACCTCCCCAAGTGTGGCCACTGAAGCCTGCTATGACTTCTCCGATGCAATTCCTAATGCTTCCGCCCAGAAGTTTTCCATCGATGTAACCTGTCGATGCCGAGTTGAACTCATAGATACGGTCCGCGAGGAATGCATCCAGTTCTTCGCAGTGAGTTTCGTCGAGCAGTGCTACAGCTTGGAGTTTCATGGCACCTAACTAGAAAATAGACAACCTGATTGACGGGAAATAAACCGTCGATCGGCCATCGGGCATGTGGTTGGCACCGGAAATCTGCCGCAAAGTCATCATCGTCGGTTCGCTCGCCTCAGGCTATGGCTTACGCACATGCACGACGCCGGTCATGAACGGATGCACGGTGCAGATGTAACTAAAGTCACCTTCGCTGGCAAAAGTATGCTCGAACTTGTCGTCGGTATCCAACCCTTTCGAGGCAAAACTCTTGTCGTTGCTGGTCACGGTATGCGGCGTTTCGTCGCGATTGGTCCAGATGATCTTGGTGCCGGGTGCAATCGTAATTTCCTTCGGCGCGAACTTGAACTTCGTGATATCGAGATCGACCGCCGGCGCGGGTGAAGCCGCCGTCGCGAAAATCGCAGGCATCACGAAGGCTGCGCAGAAGACCAGCGCGAGAGCGGCGCAGGCCCGAAGCGAATGGATGGTGGCGCGGGAAAAAACATAGCTCATGACACTCTCCTTGTATGTATGACAAATTTCGCAAACTTGGGCATCTTGCCGCGATTTGCGATGCATAAAGTACTTACCGGCTTGATGCGACGGCACACCCTAGAGCCGGTGCGGTTTTACAAACAGCTCGTATGCAAATCAGCCAGCGAGCGGTGTGTCGATCAGCGCAAGATCATGGCGCCCACGTATCACGCTGAGCTGGCGCGTGCCGAGCAGCTTGCCGAGCTCGCCGGCGGGCACTGTTACCGGACCGGGCTCGCCGATGCCCGCCTGTCCGGGTGTGGGCAACGGGTAGGCGAGCGACATCGCGGTGTGCAGCGCGATATTGCCTTCGACCTTCTGCAGCACTTGATGGATATGTCCGTTCAACACCGTGACCGATCCGAACGGACGCAACAGCGCCATCGCCTGCGCGGAATCGGCGGTGCCCCAGCCCCATGGTTCCCAAATCGTCCACAGCGGAATATGCGCGAGCACCACGATCGGTGTTGAGTGCGAGACG
>WNFC01014213.1_pt1 | contig 13246 bp, 14 predicted proteins | sample 5400541 | NCBI WGS metagenome assembly WNFC01 (sample SAMN13153342, study PRJNA577476) | soil metagenome | isolation source: 120 cm saprolite under Douglas fir tree site 2 hole 2 replicate 1 | place: USA:California | collected 2015-04-18
AGAACAGGCAGTCAGCGCTCATTCATTCCTCCCATAGCGGCGCCTTCATCCAAACGCACCACCATCGGCGCGAAGCCCTCGCGATTGCGAAGCTGCTCGCCGAATTGCCGCGCGGAATCTTCTCCGGGAACTTTGCCGACCCGCACGCGATAGAACAAGCCGTCCGGCGAATCGTAGGTCTGAATGAAAATTGGCGAGTACGAAACATACAGCCGCTCGCGCAGTCGCTCGGCGTTGCCGCGGTCCCGAAACGCGCCAACTTGCACGGTGAAGAATCCCGAAGTCGGATCAATGTTGGCCGACACAATTTCCACGCGCACCGGAACCACGCCGGCGCCGATGGAATCGATTTCGCGCGCCGCCGCCATCGACAAATCGATGATGCGATTATCCACGAACGGCCCGCGGTCCGTAATGCGCACCACCGTGGACTTGCCGTTGTTCAAATTCGTGACCCGCACCACGGTATCAAACGGCAATGTGCGATGCGCCGCCGTCAGCTTGTTCATGTCGTAGATTTCGCCGTTGGACGCGCGCCGTCCGTGGAACGGCACGCCGTACCAGGAGGCGTTGCCTTCTTCGCTGTACGCCGACATCGCAGCATTGGGCGCCGCGGCGTCACGCTTCGGGGCGCGTGCAGACGTTGACCCATTTGCCGCCGACTCGCGCTTGCTCCGCTCTTCTGAATGATCCGAGCCTTCCGCTGGCTGAGGCTGTGGCGGCCCGGGGCGTCTTGCTACCGCGTGGCGCGAGGCGCAGCCGTAGAGAAAACAAACTCCGAGCACGCAAATGCTAGAGAAAGCGCGGGGCCAGGGAAGACAATTCACGATTGCGGATTGGGAGGAGGCGGGTTGCGGCGAGCCGCGCTGCGCGCTTCCAGCTTGCCGGCCGCCTCCGCAAGCTTCGCCGAAACCTCGCGCAGGAATTCCGCGCCGCGCCGCTCGGTCTCTGGCGCAACTTCTTGCTCGATGTAGCGGCGCAGTCGTGTCAACTCTTCATCGACGCGTTTGCCAAACTCTTCAAATTTGTCCATGGCTGTGTTCGCCGGACCGCGCAGGGCGATTCCGGTATTATAGGAACGCTCCGTGAGTGCCGCAAGGAGGAGAGTTGGCGCTTCCCTATCAATGGCAGCACCGGCTGGACCGCTGGAAGGCCGCACTGCAAGGTTTCTTCGGCGGCGGCAATCAGCAGCCGCGTCCAAAAATTTGCCCCTCCTGCGGTTCCCTGGTAGGCATCAACGCCACGCGCTGCCACGAGTGCGGCACCAACCTGAGATTTTCCATGGCCGCCGTCAACCGCAGCCTCTCCGGAGTTTTCACCGGGCCGGCGCCGGTCACCACCGCGCTGCTGGTTTCGAATCTGCTGATGTTCGGCGTCGAGTGGATGGCCCTTGCCGCACGCGGTGGCGGCGGTGGACTTAGCATTTTGTGGGGAGTAGGCGGCGAGGCATCCTACCGCTTGGGAATGAGCGCGCCGTACGGAATCTACGTTCAGCATCAGTGGTACCGGCTGATCACCGCGATGTTTCTGCACGGCGGGCTGATTCACATCGGCTTCAACATGATGGCGCTCATGCAGCTTGGCCCGGCGCTCGAGGAACTCTACGGTTCCTCGCGCTACTTTTTTCTCTTTATCCTCACAGGCGCGTTCGGTTTTCTGGTCAGCTCGTTTCCCTATGGGCCTTGGTACCCGAACAACTCGCTCGGTGCCAGCGGCGGACTGCTCGGACTAGTGGGAGCCATGCTCGCAATCACCACCAAGCGAGGCGGAGCTTACATGCGTGAGTTGCGATCACGGCTGGTCAGTTCGGTCGTGATCCTCTTCGTGCTGGGATTTTTGGGCATGGGACTCGACAACAAGGCGCACATGGCGGGCCTCGCTTCCGGATTTGTTTTGGGCAAAATATTTGCCGACCGCCAGCCGATGAACGTGCGCGAGCGGCAGATCGCCAACGCGCTCGGCTGGCTCGCAGGAATCGCCGTAATCGCCAGTTTCGCGCTCATGATTTTGCATTACCGCGATCCACTGCCGGGCCAAGCTTAGCTCGTTGGCGGCGCCGGCGCGCTGAGGCGGCGCGCGATGCTGACCGAGTACTGGAAGGCCGACACCGTTGCGAGCGCGGCAACGAGGTAGATCAGGATTTGTTTGATGCTTCCGAGTAGCGCGTTGGGGTGCGCCGCACCGAGAACCACGGTGAACACCAGAACAATTTGAAAAAATGTGGTCATCTTGCCCAACAGGCTCGGTGGGAACGGGCGGTAACCCCAAATCAGGATGATCACCACGGCCACGACGAGGATGAGAACATCACGGCTGAGCACGATAATAGTGAGCCACCAGGCAATTTCCTTCTTGAAAGCCAAGATCACAAACGACGAAGAGAGCAGCAGTTTGTCAGCGATGGGATCGAGATACGCGCCGAGCGACGAGCGTTGATTGAGTTTGCGCGCGAGCAGGCCGTCGATGCCGTCGCTGAGTCCTGCCACGACAAGCACGGCAAGCGCCCAGCGGTAGTGTTCGTAAGAAATCAAAATCAGGAAAATTGGCAGGAAGCCGAGACGCAAAAGCGTGATTTGATTGGGAACCGTCCAGATGCGGCCGCGCATTGGAATTGAGGATAACGCAGTTCAGGCGAACTGCGCGAGATAGTCAATCAAGCGGCGGCCGAGTTTGCGCTCGAAGAGTTCATCCATCGAGGGAATCGAGCCAGTGGGTTCGTCGAGCGTGATGCGCTCGACGCGGGTCATGGGAAAGAAAAGCGTGGGGACGCCCACGCGCTCGCCGTCGGGCTCATTGAGCTGGCGGATAAAATGATCGAACGAGTTCAAGTCGATCCCGCGTATCGTCACTCCTGCAGTGCTGATCGCCAAGAGCTCGCCCCAAATTTTTTCCTTGGGCGTATGCAAGCTCACGACGACGATGGAGTGCGGGTCCATAAAACTGCGCGCTGCCTCTTTCTCCAGCTTACCGGAAGCAAGCGTGTTTGCCACCACTTTGCCTCCGACCAGTTACTTGGCATGTTCGTAGGCTTGATTTAGCCACCACAATGTGTCGCGGAAGTCGGCTTCGGAATTCAGCTCGAAGATGAACCATTTTGCGCTGGGGATCCTGTTTTCTGTGTCGATGCGTGGTTCTTTCTTGGCGCGCTCCAACAGATCCGGCGGCATGGGTTTGATTCGGAAGATGAGGGAATTGGGAGTGCTGAATCCGCGCGTGACCGGAAGAGCGGCAAAGATTTTTTTGCCGCGATAGAAGCCGCGAAGACCGAACATGGGACGCGCCGTCACTTGGGGCCATGTACTTAGCTCGTTGCCGAGCATCGCAGACCATTGTTTCATTTCCTCGCTGGCGAGCGCCATTTTCGGGCGCGGCCGTTTTGTCTTTTTGGCTTTCATGTAGGCATGGGCCGCGGGCCGGTTGGCGGCAGCAAGAGTTTGGGCTCAGTGACGGACTGCACGTGTTCGATCGTGGTGTCCGGAGCAATTTCGCGGAGGAGGAGGCCGGATGGAGTGACGTCGATCAGGGCCAGCTCGGTGACGATGTGGTCCACGACTTCGACGCCGGTGAGTGGCAGCGAGCACTTTCTCAAGATTTTGGGTTGGTTGTCGCGGGTGGCGTGCTCCATGGCGATGAAGACGCGTTTGGCGCCGGCGACCAGGTCCATGGCGCCGCCCATGCCTTTCAGCATTTTGCCGGGGATGGCCCAGTTGGCGAGATTCCCCTTTTCGTCGACCTGCAGTGCGCCGAGGACGGTGAGATCCACGTGCCCGCCGCGAATCATGCCGAAGGAATCGGCAGAAGAAAAATAGCTGGTGCCGGGAACCTCGGTGACGGTTTCTTTGCCGGCGTTTATGAGATCCGCGTCGATTTCAGATTCGAGCGGATAGGGGCCGACGCCGAGCATTCCGTTTTCGGATTGCAGAACGACTTCAATTCCCTTGGGGAGGTAATTCGCGACGAGTGTCGGCATACCAATGCCGAGATTGACGTAGAAGCCATCGCGCAGTTCTTGTGCGATGCGCCGGGCAATTCGTTCGCGTTTTTGTTCGTCCGTCAGCGGCATGGCGCTTATGCTTTTCTCACGGTTCGGCGCTCGATTTTTTTGTCGTAGTGGGGGCCTTGGAAGATGGCGTCGACGAAGATGCCGGGGGTGTGGATCTGGTCGGGCGGGAGCTGGCCCAGCTCGACGAGTTGCTCGACTTCGGCGATCACGTAATCAGCGGCGGTGGCCATCATGGGATTGAAGTTGCGCGAGGTTTTGCGATAGATGAGATTGCCCCAGCGATCGCCCTTCCAGGCTTTGATGAACGCGAAGTCGCCGCGGAGTCCGCGCTCCAGAACGTAGTGGCGGCCGTCGAACTCGCGGGTTTCTTTTCCTTCGGCAACCATGGTGCCGTAGCCGGTTGGTGTGTAGAAGGCGGGGATACCAGCGCCACCGGCGCGAATGCGCTCGGAGAAAGTGCCCTGCGGATTCAGCTCGACTTGCACTTCGCCGCTGAGCACCAGTTGCTCGAAAAGTTTGTTTTCCCCGACGTAGGTGGAAATCATTTTTTTGATCTGGCGATTTTGCAGGAGCAAGCCAAGGCCGGCGCCGTCGGTGCCGGCGTTGTTGCTGGCAAGGCGTCGATCAGATGTTCGGGGACGCCGCAGAGGCCGAAGCCGCCAACGAGGATCGTGGCGCCATCGATGAGCTTTGCAATGGCGGCGTCGGCAGAGGCGATGCGTTTGTCCATGGCCGTTGCGTGAACCCGGGACGGTGCGAGCATCCGGGACGAAGAGTGTACTGCAAGCCGGACCGGCGGCAAATCTGACTGCGGAAACGACGGGAAGTCCGGCAAGACATTTGAATACTTGGCGAATGCTCGACGATACATCCAGAATCGCTTGCTGTCGTGGATCACCAGTTCGGTCAGCGAGTTCAACGGCTATTGCTGCCAACCGCCTCCCAAAGCTTCATAGAGCTGCACTAAAGCCAGCAACTCATTGAGTTGAGCCTGCACGAGTCCGAGCTCGGCAGAGAAAGCGTTCGTTTCGTTGGTCAACACCTCGAGGTAACCGGTAACGCCGCCGGTATAGCGCATGTGGGAAAGACGCGCAGCATCCTGGGCTGACTGGAAAAGAAGTTCTTCCTGGGTGCGGAACTCCCTTGACTTGCGGTATGCGATCAGCGCATCGGACACGCTGCGGAACGCACGTTGAATGGTTTGCTGGTAGAAAAGCAGCGTAGCTTGCTGCTGGGCTTCCGCGAAACGGACGTTAGAACGGAGTTTCCCGGCGGTGAAGATGGGTTGTGCTAATGACGCTCCGAAATCCCATGTGCCTGCTGGGCCGCTGAATAGATTGGTGAGCGCCGCACTCTGGAATCCGGCAGTGCCGCTGAGGGAGATCTGGGGGAAATAGGCGGCTTTGGCGACACCGATTTGAGCGTTCGTGGCGATCAATTGTTGCTCCGCTTCGCGAATGTCGGGGCGGCGTTCCAGCAATGAAGAAGGAAGGCCCGCCGGAACAGCAGGCGGACGCGTCTGCTCCGTGAGCGCTTGCCCGCGCACGACCGTGTCCGGATTTGTTCCCAGGAGAATGCTGATCAGGTTCTCTTCCTGTTCGATCTGCTGCTCCAGGGCCGGGATTTCCGCTGCTGCGGTGAATACCAACTGTTCGGCCTGACGCACGTCCAGCATCGAAGTAGAACCGCGATCGGCGAGAATGGTTGTCAGGCGCAGCGATTCCCGGCGTGAAGCCAGCGTGCGTTTGGAAATTTCCAGCTCCAGGTCCAGCGCGCGAAGCTGGAAATAGGCGGCGGAGACGTTGGCCACGAGAGTGGTAATGATCTCCCGGCGAGCCCATTCGCTGGCGAGAAGGTTCGCGCGGGCGGCTTCCGTGGCGCGGCGGAATTTGCCCCAGAAGTCAAGCTCCCACCCGGCAGAAACATTCAGCTGTCCGGTGCTTCTTTCAAAAGCCGGAAGGAAGGCAGACTTGGCGTTGCGTTGATCGCTGATGCCTGCGCCGGCACTGACGCTGGGATACTGATCGGCGCGGGTGATCCCGAGTTGCGCCTGGGCTTGCAGGATGCGAGCCCCGGCGATGCGCACATCATAGTTCTGTTGTAGGGCGGCTCGGATGAGCGACCGGAGTTGCTCGTCCTGGAAAACTTCCGACCATTTTTGATCGCCGAGTGAGGCGGAATCGGTTTTCCCCGCTTCTTCCGGCGTCAAGCCACGATAGGTGCCGGGAACGGTTGCGGCGGGCTTCTTGTAATTCGGCCCCACGGTGCAGCCAGAAGTCACGAGCGCGATGCTTATGAGGGCAATGAGCTTGTTCATCTCAGTTGCCCTCGGCAGGAGTGGGTCTCTGCTGCAACACGGCTTGCTGGCGCTCCTTGCCGGCGCCCGACCATTTCTCGACCACATAGAAGACCACGGGGATGAAGAACACGCCGATGAGGCTCGCGGCCAGCATGCCTCCGATGACGGTGGTGCCCATGATCTGGCGGGCAACGGACCCGGCGCCGGTTGCGGTCCACAGCGGGACGGTGCCGAGGATGAAAGCAAACGAGGTCATGAGGATGGGCCGAAGACGCAAACGGGCACCTTCGAGGGCGGCGTCGACCAGAGGCTTGCCTTGTTCGTATTCCGCTTTGGCAAACTCGACGATCAGAATAGCGTTCTTGGCGGCCAAGCCGATGAGCATGACCAAGCCAATTTGTGAGTAGACGTCACTTTCGATCTGCACCATGTAGCTCGGCAAGAAAGCAGCAAGGACGGTGCGGCGCAGCCACAGAATGGCAAACGCGCCGAAAACCGCTATTGGCGTGCTTAAGAGGACGCTGAAGGGAAGCGACCAGCTTTCATACAACGCAGCCAGGATCAAGAAGACAAACAGCAGCGAGAATCCAAAGACAACGGAAGCGGGGACACCTTGCTGCGCTTTCTTCTCCTGGAAGGACATCCCTATGTAGTCGTAGCCCATCTCGCGCGGCATGGTTTGCGCGAAGACTTCTTCAAGGGCAGCCATGGCTTGTCCGGCGCTGTAGCCGGGAGCAGCGGCGCCGTTGATTTGCGCGGCGCGATACTCGTTGAGGCGCATGGTGAATTCCGGGCCAGGTCGCGGTTCAAATCGCGTCAGAGTAGAAAGCGGCACCATCTCGTTCTTGTTGTTGCGAACGTAGAACTGGCCGACGTTCTCGGCCCTGGTGCGGTAGTCGCCCTCGGCCTCGATGTACACCTGCCACTGGCGGCCGAAGCGGTTGAAATAGTTGATGAACAGGCCGCCCATGAAAGCCTGGATGGTCTTGTAGACGTCGCTGATGGGTACGCCTTGCTTGATGACCTTGTCGCGGTCCACGTTGACAAACTGCTGCGGCACACTGGGCAGAAAGGTCGTGCTTAAGCCAGCGATCTCCGGGCGCTTCCGTGCCGCGGTGAGGAACGTTTGCAGATTGGAGGCGAGAAATTGCACGTCCCTGCCGGCGCGGTCCTCGAGTGCAAACGTAAATCCTCCGGAGGTGCCGACACCGGGAATGGCCGGAGGTGAAAACGAGAAGGCGATGCCTTCTGGAATCTGGGAGAGTTTGCGATTTATCTGTTGCTTGATCTCCTGAAACTGTTGGGCGCGAGACTTGCGCTCGTCCCAGGGCTTCAAGGTGACGAAAAAGAATCCGTTGTAGCTGGTGCGCACGAAGCTAAGCAGGCTGAAGCCGACGACGCTGGTGGTGTATTGGACTCCGGGCGTGCTGGCTAGGGCATCTTCGATTTCCCTGGCCACCGCATCGGTGCGCTGAAGGGAGGCAGCATTCGGCAGTTGCAGATTGATGTACAGGTAGCCCTGATCCTCATCCGGTAAAAAGCTGGATGGAATCTTGCTGCCAAAAAAACCGGCCGCTACGCCGAACGCGACAAGAAGAATGAGCGCGAACGCGCTCTTGCGAACGAGAATCCCACAGAATCGAACGTACGCTCTTGTGGCATTGGCAAACGTGCGGTTAAACCAAGAGAAGAGCCTTTTGAGAAGTCCCCCGCTGGCCGTTCTCGGCCGGAGCAGGAGCGCAGCGAGCGCGGGGCTGAGGCTGAGGGCGTTGAAGGCAGAGAGGATCACGGAAATCGCGATGGTCACCGCGAATTGCTGGTAGAGGCGTCCGGTGATGCCGGGAATGAAGGCCGTGGGAATGAAGACCGCAGAAAGAACAAGAGCGATGCCTACGACGGGTCCAGAAATTTCTTCCATTGCTTGGAGCGCCGCGGCTTTGGGCGCGAGGCCCTCCTCGATGTGGCGTTCAACCGCCTCGACCACGACAATGGCGTCGTCCACCACCAGACCGATGGCCAGCACCAAGCCGAACAAGGAGAGGGTGTTGACCGAGAAGCCGAACAGCGGGAAAAACATGAAGGTACCAACCAAGGAAACCGGCACGGCCAGGAGTGGGATGAGGGTGGCGCGCCAGCCTTGCAGGAAGATGTAGACGACGATGATAACGAGGACGATGGCGATGAGCAACGTGAGGATGATTTCCTTCATGCCTTCGGTGACGGCGCGCGTGGTATCCAGCGATACGACATAGTCCATGTCGTGCGGGAAGCGCGTCTTGACGTCAGCCATGAGTTTCTTGACGCCGTCGGCAGCTTGCACGGCATTCGAGCCGGGCAATTGGTACGCTGCGATAACCGCGCCGGGCTTTCCGTTCAAGCGACCCACAACGCTGTAATTCTGGGCGCCAAGCTCGACGCGAGCTACGTCCTTAAGACGGACAACCGCTCCACCAATGGATTCGCGGACGACGATTTGTCCGAATTCTTCGGGAGAAGTAAGACGCCCTTGGGCTCGCACCGAGTAGGTGTACTCCTGCCCTTTGGGGGCAGGTTCGCTGCCGACTTGCCCCGCCGGATTCACCGCATTTTGCGACTGAATCGCGCTCACTATTTCCGGAACAGTGATCGCCAGCTTGGCCAACTGGTCGGGCTTTACCCACAGCCGCATCGCGTACTGGCCGGCGCCGAAAATTTGCACGCTTCCGATGCCGTACAGGCGGGTAATTTGATCGGCAAGATTGATATAGGCGTAGTTGGAGAGGAAACGCGCGTCGTACGTCCCGTCCGGAGAGTAGAGCGTTAATAACATGAGGGGAGCGGTGACGGTCTTCTGGACGGTGACGCCAAAATTCGTAACATCGACGGGCAGCTGAGACGCGGCTTGTGTCGAGCGTATCTGCGTCAGGATAAGATCCGTATTGGGGTCGGTTTTGACGTCGTAGTCGACGATAAGCCTCATTTGCCCGTCAGCAGTGGAGTTCAACGAATACATGTAATTCATGTTGTCCACGCCGCTCATCTGCTGCTCGATGGGTGTGGCAACGGACTGCTCGACGGTCTGTGCATCGGCGCCCACATAGGTGGCGACTACTTGAACCTCGGGCGGAACGATGTTCGGAAACTGGGCCACCGGGAGGCTCGTGATGGTCACCGCGCCCACGATCACCATGAGAATGGCGATGACCATGGCCACAATGGGACGGTTGATGAAAAATTTGGACATGCTCAGTTGCCTTTCGCGGGAGGGCTACTCTGCTTAAGTCTGACAGTTGACCCGTCTCTGACTTTCTGCAGGCCTTCGACAACAACGCGCTCCCCGGGCTTAACGCCGCTTTCGATAATCCACATCGTGCCGACGCGCTCACCGACCTTGACAGACCGAATGCTGACCTTGTCGTCGTTGCCAACGACCGCCACTTGATAGCTTCCTTGAAGCTCGGTCACGGATCTTTGCGGGACCAGTAACGCTCCACTGCGTGTTTCTCCGGCCGCGCGCACCCGTCCGAACTGCCCTGGCCGGAGAATGTTGTTGGGATTGGGAAACGCACAAACCAGGCGGATGCTGCCGGTGGTCACGTCCACCTGTCGATCCGTTAGAAGGAGAGTTCCTTTTTGCGGATAGACCGTTCCATCGGCGAGGATGAGGTCAAAGGGCGGCGCGTCCGACGGCACTTCCTGCTGATTGTGGGCGTTGATTCTTGCCGCATAATGCATGTACTCCTGTTCGCTGATCGGGAAGTAGGCTTTGATTGGATTCACTTGGGAAACAGAGGTCAGTCCCGCGGTCTGATTGACCAGATTGCCGATCTGCACCTGTGCGATGCCCGCGATGCCGTCCACCAGGGATGTAACGTGTGTGAACTCCAGGTTCAATTGAGCCTGTTCCACTTGCGCTTCGGCTGCCTTTACGGAAGCCTTGGCGGCTAGATTCGCTTGGATGTCGTTGTCCAACTGACTCTGGGCGATGGCACGGTCCTTGGCCAAAGGAGTGTCCCGGTCCACATCGAGTTGGGTCTTACCCAGCTGAGCCTGGGCTTGAGCAAGTTGCGCCTTGGCTTGGTCGAGCACCGCTTGAAAGGGACGGGGATCGATCTCGAAGAGCACCTGGCCCTTGCGAACAAACGAGCCTTCTTTATAGCTTTGCTTGATCAGATATCCGCTTACCTGCGGCTGGATTTGCGCGTTGACGTACCCATCCAACGTCGCGACCCATTCGCCGTATATCGGGACGTCCCGCTGTACTACGCTGACGACTTCGACCTCAGTGGGTGGCGGCGGGGCAGCCGCTTTTTGGGTCTGGCAACCCAGGAACACGGACGAAGCGAGCACGACCAGCAGAGCCAAAAGGGACGAAGCATTTTCAGAAATGATACGTGATCTCCGACCGGGGAGACTTTTTATGCAGAACATAGTTTGACGTTCCTTGTTCGTAATTTCGACGTTGATTTCCCATGCACTACGTCCCTCGTGCGCCGTGCTGATCGCCACAACAAGGGCTGTGCCCTGTATATGGAAGGAATTAGATGCACGGTTCTCCTTTTTGTTAGGTCCGTGAAAAAGCTGGCGGCCGAATCGAGCTTCGCTTGGTCTCCCAGAAAAATCGGCGAAGATTTGGATGGCTCGACATCCTATTCGCGAACCCAGGGATTTCGGAGTACCGTTCTGGCCCCGTCGCTGCTGGGCAGTTAGTGTAACTCTTAATCGATATGCGGCGTAGATCGTAACCGGAGGCGGCGGTGCGGGTCGAGTCGAGGGAGAGTTGTGTAGGCATAGTCGCTCCTGCTACAGGGAACGGAGGAGTTTGTAGAGTTCGTTGGCGGAGTCGAAGTCGGCTTCCAGTTCGCGGGAATTGAGGCGCTCGCGGAGGTCGTCGAGGCGGCGAGCGAAGAGGTCGAGAGCGGCGGAGAGCACTTCGCGATTGGTGAGAACGATATCGCGCCAGGTGGAGTACGGGCTGCCGGCGAGGCGCAACGAATCGCGGAGGCCGGGGCCGGCCACGGTGATGGGCAGGCCGTTTTCGTCGAGATGATCGTAGAGGAAAGAGCCGAGCGCTACGGCGGCGAGTTGCGGAAGGTGCGAGACCATACCAACGGCGTAGTCGTGCTGCTGCGCGCCGAGCCAGAGCGGGCGGGCGCCGATTTTTTCCAGGAGCTTGAGGAAGGCGGACACGCGCGCGTCACGCTGCGCTGGCGCTGCGGGAGCCTCGCGCGGCTCGGAGGCTTCCGCGATCAGCGCGTAGGGCGCGTTGCGGAACAGGTCGGCGTCGGCTTGCGCGATGCCGGGGAATTCGCGGCCGGCCATGGGATGGCCGCCGAGGAAGAGCGCCGTCGCAGAGGAAAAATTTTCCGCGGCGGTTTGCGCGATGCGAACCTTGGTGCTACAGGCGTCGGTGACGAGGGCGTGTTTGGGAGCGAGGCGGGCGATTTCCGGGAGGAGATCGAGAGTGACGCCGATGGGCAGCGCGATGTAAATCAGATCGGCGGCGCGAAGCACGGGGGCGAGATCGCCGGAGAAGGATTCGTCGAGGATGTTACGCGAGCGGGCTTCGCGGGCGATTTCGGGGCGGTCCCAGCCGGAGATGTGCAAGTCCGTGGCGTATTTGCGCAGGGCGAGGGCGAAAGAGCCGCCGATCAGGCCGGTGCCGAGGATGGTGGCGCGGGAGATTACGTGCGGGGACATGGAGCAGAGAAGATAGCGCACCCTTCGATTCAGGGTAAAGAGACGCAGAGAGCGCAAAGGCTCGCGGAGAAAGGCGCACAGCCAAAAATGGTTGCGCCACTCTTACCTTCGTATTCTGGAAGCAAACACTTACAACTTACGACTAAGAACTGCTTTACGCCATGCGGCGGCCGATGGCTGGGGCGATGATGCGGAGCTCGGCCATGAGTTGGGCGAAGTTGGCGGGCTCGAGGGATTGCGCGCCGTCGGAGAGGGCATGGTCGGGATCGTTGTGGACTTCGATCAGCAGGCCGTCGGCGCCGGCGGCTACCGCGGCACGCGCCATGGGCGGAACTTTGTCGCGGCGCCCGGTGCCGTGGGAGGGATCGGCGAGCATGGGGAGATGCGACAGTTTTTTTATGACCGGGATGGCGGCGATGTCGAGCGTGTTGCGCGTGTACGTCTCAAAGGTGCGAATGCCGCGCTCGCAGAGGATTACGTTGTAGTTGCCGCCGGCAAGAATGTATTCGGCGCTGAGCAGCAGCTCTTCCATGGTGGCGGACATGCCGCGCTTGAGGAGCACGGGCTTGCGGACTTCGCCGAGCGCGCGGAGTAGATAATAATTCTGCATATTGCGGGCGCCGACCTGGAAGATGTCCACGTAGCCGAGCATCATTTGCACTTGCGACGGGTCCATGACTTCGCTGACGGTGAAGAGATTGAATTTTTGCGCGGCTTCGCGCATAAGCTCGAGGCCCTTTTCGCCCATGCCCTGGAAGGCGTAAGGCGAAGTGCGCGGCTTGAAAGCGCCGGCGCGCAGGATTTTGGCTCCGGCCTTGGCGACGGATTCGGCGATGGAGAGGATTTGTTCGCGCGACTCAACGGAGCAGGGTCCGGCGGCGACGACAACTTCGTTGCCGCCGATTTTTACGCCGCGGCCGAGATCGACGATGGTGCCTTCGGGCTTGAATTCACGGCTGGCGAGCTTGAAGGGTTGGGTGATGCGCATGACTTCACGCACGCCGTCGAGCAGTTCAAAATCGCGATGATCGAAATCGCGGTGCACGCCGACGGCGCCGAGAACGGTGTGCGATTCGCCGGTTGAGCGGTGCACGTTGAAGCCGCTGGCGATGAGGCGGTCGATGACGTGCTGGATTTGGGCGTCGGTGGCGCCCTCTTGCATTACGATGACCATGTGCGATTCCTAATTCCCTTCTAAGAAAACTTGGAGCCCGCTTCAGAAAGCGGGCGCTACAACTTCTCGTCCTTGTCGACCACGTCACCTA
>WNFC01021786.1_pt1 | contig 13246 bp, 9 predicted proteins | sample 5400541 | NCBI WGS metagenome assembly WNFC01 (sample SAMN13153342, study PRJNA577476) | soil metagenome | isolation source: 120 cm saprolite under Douglas fir tree site 2 hole 2 replicate 1 | place: USA:California | collected 2015-04-18
TTCGCAATGTTGAACCAGGCCGAATTGACCGGCGCCAGGGCCAGCGTGAGTGCCGCCATAATTGCAATATCCACGACCAGAGCGGTCCACATCAACCCTCGCAGGATGGCTGCCCATGGTGGCCGCAGCGATTGCAGCTGGCGTTCCAATAACACGCTTCCTGACGCGTAGAGCATAGGGTAGGCCGCCGCCAGATAGTAGTCCCGGCCCTTGGCAACGAGGAATATGAGTAGCGGTACGAGGTACAGCCAAGCCAGAGTTCTGTAACGCTTGCCTTGAGGCGAAAACAAATAGAAGTACAAACCAGCGATCCAGAGCGGGGCTGCGAGCAAGGTCAGCTTCAGTTGGCCGGGAAGAAATCCGTCGGCCCTGCCCTGGCGGACATCTCGGGCGTGGATATGCTGCAGAAAATCGATCGATATGAAGTTGTGCTGGGCCTGCCAGATCAGGTTTGGGAGGAAGATCAGCAGCGAGAGCGCAACGCCATACCACAGCCATTTACTTTTCAAATGTCGGCGCACATCTGCCGCCAGAACTCCCACGAACAGACCAGCGACCAAAAACGGCATGCTGTACTTCGACAACATACCGAAGCCAATCGAGCTGCCGATTGCAACCCACCAGCGTGGGTCATCAGATTTGAGTAGTCGAAGCGTGAAATATGCGGTCAGCACCCAACCTAGATAATCGAAGGAGACATATTGCATCAGCGCGCCACCAACCAAGCAGAATGGTATGGCAGCCGTGGCTGCGACCAATTGCGCCCGGCGGGTTCCACCCAACTCGCGAGCCATTAAGCCCGTCAGCATAACTGCTAGCGATTCGGCTACTGCTGCGAAAAAGCGAAAGCCTGCGAGCGATGTTCCGAAAAGCACCAGCGAAAGCCTTCCGAAGAATGGAGTGACCGGTGGATACGCCACGTAGCCCCAGGCCAAGTGCCGCGCATCTTCAAGCGTCGCCAGTTCGTCGCGGTGAAATCCATACTGGCCGCCAGTCAAGACGTGAACGATGACGGTTGCCGTCGCCAAATAAACCAGAATGGCCACGTCGCCCGACCACCAAGTCGGCCGGATTGTGTGCGATGCGGGAAGAGTGGCCGCACCCGGGCTGGAGCCGGACATGCGAAAGATATTAGAGCAGATTCAAAATGGCTGCATCCCCGGTTGAATCGGTGCGCGTTGTTCCTCGCAGTAATGGCCACTCGTGTATGTGCGTGGACTCATGGCGATTGGGTGGCACGGACGAGCACCGGTCGGTTTAGAAATTTTTCTAAGGGATATCTGGCGTGAGCAATTTTTTCAGCTAGACGCCCTTCGTTGTGGTAGCCCAAAGCCGCTATCTCCAAATAGGCGCCGCGATTATGGACCGTGAGCTTGTGCACCTCCTCCTTACGGCCACAGTCCATGGCATCCGCCAGACGCAAAATGCCGGCACAGGCGATCACAAAATCGCGCTGTTCAGGAGAAAGCCGCTGCAGGGCTGGCCGCGCGGAGGGGACGCGCCCGCGGTGATGCCGCACGAGAAGTGCGGCTGTGGCTAGATCCTTGGCGCTCCAGCCAAGCGGTACTCTTAACTTGCGAATGAGGCCGGACGATGCCTTGTGGCAGTTTGCTTTTGTTTTGCTGCGGCCAATTTCGTGCATTAATGCGGCAGTGCGCAGAGTCTCTCGCCCGTTCTTAAGTCCAGGGCTCAGAAGCCCACTGGCACACAATCCGTCGTACAGTTCCATCGCTAGAGTGGCCACGTGTCGCGCATGTCGAGGTTGAGGGTCGAGAGCTCTCGCCCAGCCTTCCATCCGCGCCAAAGCGCCAACATTTGGCTCCGCCGGCAACTCCATCCTCCATGTGTTCCACAACGAGCTTTCGCCCAGCATCCGTCCCCGATAAGCGTCCACCCGCGTTTTTCGCTCCTTATCAATTACGATGTGCCAGTGCTCCAGGGTCGGCTGGTCGCGAAAGACCTTTAGTCTGACGGCTGTCGCCCAGAGCAGATCCAAGTCATGGATTTCACCTAAAAAGTCTTGCAGCTCTTTGAGGTCTTCTCCCCAGCGCGCGTGGAGGGTAGGTAGAAAATTTTCTACGGTATAGCGGAATCGTTTAAGGCCGATGCGAAGCCGATGGTAACTGGTTTTCGTACGGTTCCGCAGGACCAGGCGGTGGAGCTGGCGCGCTTGCTCCCAGCACTCCAGCGCGAGATGCTGGAAAACTAGGCCACCCGGCTGCATACGGCTCGCTCGCGTGGATAAATGGTTGATCCAATCACTCCATTGTTTTCGGTCAAATTTATGCAGGGCGAACGACGCCGCGTCTTTAAGGCGCACCTCTTCTCGCGAGGCAAACGCAATCAGCTCGCTCGCGGTGGGATCATCCTTGGATGCGAGTCGCTCCACCCACTCTTGCAGCACTTGAGTGTCGCGCAGCTCGCCCAGACCGCTGAACAACGGTTTCCCGGCGCGGCGCATTCTCTTCCACCCAGGGTCGGGATCGATGAACCGCATGCCGTCAGCCAGGGAGCGGCACCTCCGCAGCGCTACCCGAAGATCGTGGACGGGATCGGCAGCAAAATTGCGACCCGCTTTGTCGCACTCCTCCAGTACACGCTCCATCCAGTGCCCAATGCCAAATTGCCGCTCTTGTGGGGCGACCGTCGAAGGGGCGCTCATCCTCAGAAAGTGCATGGTTACTTATCTCTTTCCGTTAGAACTCTGTTGTTGAACACGTCCGTGAGGCTTTTGCGATCTCTAGGGACTCAGGGTTCGCTTCAGCTTTGATTGCAATTGCTGTCAAAACTCAAAGTACCCTCTAGCTGACCGGTCATCCGTTCCGGTGGCCGCCAACAGGCCTTCAACTCCGCGCAAAGTTTCCCAAGCAGCCTGGTTCAGGGCTGGATCGGAGCTGACCAGGTCGCGGATCATCTGCCAGGCAGCGATTTTGAGGGCGCCTTCGGGTGGAGGGCCCATCGCCAAGGACACGGAGCACTGGGAGCAGAAACAGATTCGCTGCGCCGACGATTTTTGCCGCGGCCTTATCCCAACAGTTTGTGCGAACATGTACACCGCAACGGATTTGTGTCCTGCCTCGAGCTCCCGGTTGCAACGAAGACAATACAAATTTTCCAAAGGTTCCTTCCTGGCCGCGGCGAGTTGCGTGGAAAGGAAATACTGTCTCCACGCATCGGCCGGGCGCAAGTATGTATGGAGATTCCTGCGAGCTTGAGTTCAAAATTTCGGCACGCAATCGCGAGGAAGCAATACTGCAAGGGGCACGATCGGAGAATCTAACTGTGCTCTAGGCGAAGCTCACCGCATCGTGCACTCTGCTGTTATGAGTCCTGAGAAATCAGGTTTGACTACCGTCCGGCCGCGGGTCCGGATCGCTACCTTTTTTCCGCCGCCAAAAATATCCAAACGGCATGGATGCGAACAGGTCGCTGCTGTTTGCTACCGGATCCGCAGAAGCGGCATCGAATTCCTTTTGGTTCAGACTCGGGGCGGACGCTGGACTTTCCCCAAGGGCGGGATCGAGCCAGGTTTGACGCACGCTCAAGCGGCTGCCCTCGAAGCCTTCGAAGAAGCCGGAGTTCATGGCCGCATGGAAGAATCTTCGTTCACCCATTACACCCGTCGCAAGCGTGCCGACATCCGAGGTTCCTCTAGATCGCCCAAGAGAGAGCTCGTGGTCAATGCTCATCTTTGTGAGGTTTTACGGCTGGGCCCACCGCAAGAGTCCAATCGAAATCCGACGTGGTTTTCCGCTCAAAGGGCAAAGAGACGTTTACAGGAGGACCGCAAGCCTGAGGTCGGGGCAGAACTCGCTCGTGTTGTCGAGCTCGCTATAGCACGCATCCAGCAATTGCGCGAACCCACGCTTGATGGGACACTAAAAGATGCACTTCAAAAAGTGCAATTCGAGAATGTTCATCTGACAGATGATCCGGTGGCGAGAGCGTCGTTTTTGAAATACATTCGCGCCCGGCGCAATGTGGGGCCCTCCACCGCAATAGAGCTTGCGGTCAAGGCATATCTAGGTCAGGTCTTGAGCCTTGACCGTGCGCAGCATTTCAATCAAGATCTTGTAGGGGTTGCCGTCAAGACTGCAAAACGGCGTTCAGGCCGCCGCAGCGACATGGCGGCTGTTCGATCGCCAGTTCAAGTCATCGAAATCGACAACTATCCGGGCAGCCACCCCCAAAACATACCGTCGAGAAGCGAGGGAAAGAAGCCCCGATACTGACCTGACGGATTTTAATGAACTGGATACCAACGTCACTTTGCGTGTGGAAAACGGCGCTTGCTTAGACCGTAAACTGAAGCTAGACTTTAATCCTCAGCCGGAGGGATCATGGATCGTCACGAACAAGAAGGCTACCAGTCTCTGTTGCGGAAACAGCACGCCGCCAGGATGCAAGAACTTCGCCGTGAACGAAAAACAGAACAAGAACGGCTGGACTCCCTGAAGAAATCGCTCCAAACTAAGCTGGACGCGGATCAGAATAAGGACGAACCTCGTGCCGCGTGAAGCTCTCAACAGGCCACCTTCAGCCTTGGTGGCCACCATGAATCCCATTGTTATTGGTCTCTGTCGTTCCGATCCGGTCTGATCAGACAATGTAGCTGCTGAAGTACACAAAATACATTTTCCCAGCATGCTCAACCGAGCAAGGGACCAATCTCCATAACAAAAGCGGGGAGCCTTTGCTCCCCGCAAGTTGTCCTGCTCAGCGGTAATCGATTCAGCTCAGAAGGGAAGGTCAGGCAGTAGTTCGGTCTTTTCTTTCTGCACCGATTTGAGCGTGTTCGGATCCACTCCCAATGCCTTCAGAATGGTCGGTGCCACCTGCGATGTTGCCACAGGTGTTTTCAGCACATGTGCAGGCAGCCCGGGATTGGAGACGATCAAGCCCACGTTGGTGTCGCCAAAGCTGAAACCGCCGTGCTCGGCATTCTTTTTTTGAGAGCCTGTATAAATCGTTCCGTAGATGGGCTGCACTGGACTAACCCGCACGGCCCGGTGGCGCAATTGACCGCGTCAGTGATTGCAATCGCGGCTGGATTCGTTGTGCCATCGGGCAACCCGGCAACCAGATTCGCAAAGTGACCGGGCTTGTTGACCTTCACCGGGTTGATCGGCGACTGGCCATGCTTGGCAGTCACGACGATCAGGGTGGAGTCATAGATACCTTGGCTTTTCAGAGCCTGAATCATCTGGCCCAGGGCTTCATCGGTTTGTTGCAGCCCATAAGTAAGGACATCGGTTGGTTTTCCTGAGCCATCGAGGTAGCCACCGGCATGTCCGCGCAACGCGTTTCCGACGCTCTGGTTACAGCTCGGATCGGCATTGTCGTGAGCCAACTTCTGTCCCACGCTGACGGCCTGAAAATTCATACCAAAGAGTGCGGGAGTTCCTGGGCCGGAAGTTCCATCGTGCTTCAAGCCGTGAATCTCATTAATGATTCCCCGGACCTTCTTCTGGTCATTCTCAACGGTACAAACAACGCTCACGGTCGCATCGAATCCGTTGACGTTGGTGATCTCCGGCGTAAAGAGGTCGTCCACACCCTTACCCGACGGACCATTTACCAGATCATAGGCGGGATGCTTGTCTGCCCACGCAGTATGGCCGCCCGCCGCCTTCACAGCTTCAAAGATGGTGTTGGTTCGGAGTGCGGAGTGAGGATACAGCGGCACACATTTGCCATTTACCAGCCGGCGAGGCAGCTTGGTGGGATCGATCACATCGAGTGAGACGTTGGCCGCGTTATAGAGGTCAATGCTCTCATCAAAAATCATAATGTTCCCGGGCGCGCCCGAGCACGCTGTATTTGTGGGATCGAAGATTGTGCGATCGAAACTGACGTCATAAAAAATCCCGTGGCTGACTGGCGAACCGCCGGTAACCAGTGCCAACAATCCGGGGAAAGAGTCGGTGTGCGCTGGAGTGCGGGCATTGGTATATGTAGTTCCGCGGTGCGAAAGTTCCGCTAACGCGGACGTGGGATGGCTGTCCACGAATCGTGCCACGTCGAGCGCGTGTAATCCGTCAACGCTGATCAACAATACATGTTTAATGTTCGAGGTGGATTGGGCCGCAGAAGCGAGTGACATAATCGCAACGGCAAACGCGACTGCGGCGACTGAGATAAAGCGAGGAATGGACACTGGAAGGCCTCCTGGTGGATTAACCGGGAAGCTTAGTTCGCCAGTGCGGGACCTTGGTTAATGAGAGGTGAATAGTGGGTTAAAACTGTTTGACATTCTGGTAATTTTCGAAGAAGTCCTCATAAGGAAAGATCATTTCCTCGGGCATCACCTTAGACAGCTTCAGCCTTCCGGTGCCCTCCACGTTCACCTCATAATCACGCTGCAAGCAGAGAAGACGCAGCGGAAATGACGGGTGGTTTCGGGACCGGAGCCACGGGACGCCGCAAATTTCGCCTCCGGTTGCGGCCTTGTTGATATAGGTATTTCTGTCGCATCCGGTTCGTGATTGATAGTGCGTGGTCAAACTTTTCTTTTGCCGTCGAGCGGATCAACCTGATCAGATTGCGTCCTGGCCCATGATCCAGCACTTTTCCGGCGATTCCGCTCAACTCCTCCCAATCATGCCACTCACCGATGGCATCCTTAACTTCACCTATGCTTTCAATAAGATCAGCGTCGGGATTCTTGGCTGCAGCTCCTTGACCTTCAAACGGAAGGGATGCAAATTGCCGGCATCCAAACGCGGCCAACTGGCGAGCTCGTTTGAGAGCTGCAATGCTAGTGACATCGCATCGATGGGCCACTCCGTCTCTTTTTCCGAATGCTGCTGAGAGTGAGCAAGCACTTTCTCAATGTACTCTGAGGACCGTTTGAGACGGGACGCTATTGCTTTGCATTCCATTGAACTACTCTGTGAAGCTTGCGCGCCTGTTTATAGCGTTCCGCTCCCAGGTATTCGAGTAATTCCACCAGGCACTCCTCATCGCCATCCGGGCGCAGCTTCGATGCGAAGCCCGTCAGCACATCCATATCCCGCACCTTGCCAGCCTTTTTGCGGACTGGCTTCAGCGCCTTGAGAAGCCTCTTCTGGTTGCGTTTGGATTCGATCATCAGCGCCCGGAACATGGCTTCGATGCGTCGCATAAGAGTTCGAAGGTCGTGCACCTGTTCCGGAGCAGGTTTTCTCGGAATCTTGTTCAGCATCTTACGCAACTTGCGTAGGGGTTTCTGCAATTTGGCCGGATGCAGCGACATTTGACCCTTGGATGGCGGCTCGAGCATCAGGGTTCACACGGAGTTTACGAAAAAATACTTTGTCGCTGAACCAAGTTGACTCTCACTGTGCTTACTGGCGTTCTGAACTGCTCGACGTTGGGGCTTGGGCGCTGGATTCTCTGACGACTAGCTCGGGTTGAATAGCGATTTCGTCGGGATACTCTTCAGTGTCCTCAATCCTGGCTAGAAGTGTTCTTGCGGCGACTTCTCCCATCTGTCGCAATGGTTGGCGAACGGTGGTCAGGCTTGGGTTATGGAAAGCAGCTCCCTCGATATCGTCGAATCCGACTACTGAGACGTCTCGGGGCACGTGCAGGCCGGCCTCGCGGATGGCGCGAATCGCGCCGATGGCAGAGATATCGTTGTACGCAAAGAGCGCGGTAAAAGGCTGGTTTCTCGCCAGCAACTTCTTAATATAGGGATATCCCAATTCCGGGGAAGACTCCTGAGATTCAATCTGGACGGTCAATTGGGGATCAATCTGGATGCTGAATTCCTGGGCGACTTCGCGGATGGATTCCCAGCGGTGGACTGAATCGGAGCTGGAAGGATGACCGCGCATGAAAGCGATCCGCCGGTGCCCGAGGTCGGAAAGATGGCGCAATGCGATCCAGGCAGCTTTGCGATGGTCCAGGACGATGTTAGTCACCCCCGGATGGTGGCGGTGACCGGCAAGGGCGACCGTGGGCAGGGGCAGTCGGTGGGGCAAGTTGAGATCGATGGTTATGAAACCTTCCACGCCGCGTTGCAGCAAGATAGAAGTGTAGCTCTCCAGCAATTGAGGATCGTGACGGTGGATTCCAGTAAGAAAAAAATAGTTTTGGGCGCGAAGGAAATTCTCCACTCCTGCAATGACCGGGGAGCTGTAAGCGTCGCCAATTTCGTGGGCAATAATTCCGATGGTGTAGGTGCGTTTCTTTCTCAGAGTACGGGCAAAAAAGTTGGGCTGGTAGTTGAGTTCGCGGACGGCAGCGAGGACGCGGTCCTTGGTGTGCGCCGGGATGTGTTTCGCCGCTGGGGAGTCGTTGACGACGGCGGAAACCGTGCCTGGAGATAGTTTGACATGCTGAGCGACGGCCTTCAGAGTGATTGGCCGCTCGGCTTTCTGGCGACTCTCTTTGCCCGGCTTCATCTTGCTTGAATTCCCTTCGTCCTGTAGCGACGGCCAGGTAGGCAGCCCATGTTACACCGCGTCCTGGCGAGCCCCCGAGTGGAAGGCCAAACACCCCAGAAATTTTGCGGTTGACAAATGTTGTGACCTTGCCGCTTAATATGTTCCCATTGTGGGTTATTAAAACGCTATTGTGCCACAACAAAATCGTTCTTGTAGGCCGGAGGCTGAAAATGCGTAAAGCCCTGTGGTTCCTGCTCGTCGTCTTCTGCTTGGTCTCTGTCTCTCTTCCGCTGGCTGCGCAAAAAGTTACGGGAACAATACGGGGCGTGGTCACTGATCCGTCTGGAGCCCAGGTGCCAGGCGCCGAAGTGACGATCGTGAACCGGGGTACGGGTGAGGCACGTGTCGTGACGACCAATGCCGAGGGCGAGTACGTCGCCAATGATCTCGAGGTCGGAACGTATGACGTGACGGTGAAAAAAGGGAACTTCAAGGAAGCTGTCAGCAAAGGTGTCGACCTACACGTCGCCTCGACCGCAATGGTGAATGTGGCGCTGCAAATGGGAAATGTGAGCGAACAAGTCACGGTGGAAGCCAATGCCGTCCAGGTCGAAACGTCGACGGGATCGGTGGGCAACGTGATCGAAGGGAATCAAGTGCGTGAACTGCCCCTGAATGGTCGCAGCTTTGTGCAGTTGACTCAATTGATGCCTGGTGTCTCTCCTGATTCGACTTTCGACTCCAAGAACAAAGGCCTGATGGCTGGCGTGGATTTTTCCGTCAACGGCAATAACACCACCGGCAACCTGTTCCTGGTGGACGGCGTGAATAATAACGATATCGGATCGAACCGCACCATTCTTGTGTATCCCTCGATTGATGCAATCCAGGAATTCAAAATTCTGCGAAATAGTTATCCGCCTGAATTTGGCCAGGCGATGGGCGCGATTATCAACATTGTAACCAAGGGCGGTACCAATCAATTCCATGGCGGCGCATTTTACTTTGGCCGCAACGACGTGCTGAATGCCGCCGACTACTTCAATAATCTGAACGGCGTTAAGAAGGATGTGCTGCGCCGCAATGACTGGGGCTATAACGTTGGTGGTCCGATTGTGAGGGACAAGCTCTTTTTCTTCTGGTCACAGGAGTGGAATCGCGAGCTGCGCGGTGTAGCTCGGGCTGCTAACGTACCGACTGTGGCCGAGAAAGCTGGAGACTTCACCAATCTCCGCGCCGGCTGCGAGAACGTTCCCACAGACCCCACCAACAAAACTCGTTTCCTCAGTATCGCTGATATCAACAATCACCCCGGTTTTTCGGGAGCGGGAATCTCCAACGTCGGCTCGTTGCTGTTGCAGCTTTTTCCCGATCCCAACGTCGCGAATCCTGTGGGCTGCAATAACTGGGCTGAGTCGTTAACTGCTCCGATCTTCTGGCGGCAGGAAAACATTCGCATGGACTATAAGTTAGGCAAGACTTGGACTGTGTTTGGCCGCTATACCCAGGACCACTGGTCGCAACCCTTCCCGTTGGTGCCGGCTGCATTCTGGGGTGATGATATCTATCCTTCCGTCGAATCCAGCTGGATTCAGCCCGGATATCAGGCGACTATCAAGCTCACCAAGCTGTTGGGCAGCACTGCGGTGAATGACTTCCAAATCTCTTATGCGGCCAATCGGATTTTGGCCCAGCGTGCCGGAACCAACCCGGGTTTGAATGATACGATTACGCAAGCCATTGCGCCCACCCTGTACTTTCCACTCTCGGACAAGCACGATGGCCTGAAAAGCGGTTATCCGACTTTCTGGGGTGGTCTTGGAAACGGCGCAAATTCGGACACCCTCTGGACCCAAGCTCCGTGGCATAACAATGAACAGCTCTACATCTTGAAGGACGACTTCTCGAAGGTCGTGGGTACGCACACCTTCAAGGTCGGTTTCCTGGCCAGCAATAACCAGAAGAATGAGCTTGTCGGTCCATCCAATGCGGACGTTGGCGAGTTTTGGGGTGCTTGCTGTAATGCCAATAGCACCAATGGTGCCTTCGACGCCCTGTGGAACCAAGTGGAATGGGGTTGGGACGAATCGAAGACCAATCCTTTCACCGAAACTCGCTGGCACGACTATGAGACGTACTTCGGGGACACTTGGAAAGCTCGCCGCAACCTGACACTGGAATACGGTTTTCGCTGGTCCTTCCTGCGCGAGCCCTTCGCCGCCAAGGATAGAATTGCGAACTTCCAGGCCAGCGCCTATGATCCAACTTTGGGCTCGGATCCCTGTAACGGTCTCTGGCAGGTTCCGGGAACCAACTTCTGCCAGGCTGCCGGCTTCCTTGGCGGAATCGCTGGCCCCAACCGCTCTCTCAAGGAGAATGACAACCATTCCATTGCACCGCGTGTTGGCATTGCGTGGGATCCCAGGGGCGATGGCAAGATGTCCTTTCGTGCTGGCGTTGGCCAGTTCTTCCAGCGAGAGCGCTTGAGTAACTACCTGAACGTCGCTACGAATCCACCCTTCTCGTTGGGGGTTGGTGGAAACCGCCTGTTAGATGCGGGTCCCGCGCCAGGTTCATTGACTGCGTCTGGCACGCCAGCGTGGTCAATGGATTCGAGTTATAAGCTGCCCAACACGTGGCAGTGGAACTTGACCATGGAGCGTGAGCTTTATCGGGATAGCAAACTAGAGTTGGCTTATGTTGGTAACCGCGGCGTTCATGTTCTGCGTTACAGCGATGCCAACCCGGTTCCTGCCTCTCAACGTTTGAATTTTGCAGTCGCCGGCGACAACAGTGTGCGGCCTTTCGGGGCGGGAAGCTGGGCTGCCATTAAGGATGCTTCGTGGCGGGGGAATTCGAACTATCACTCATTGCAGACGTTGTTTCGCACGCGAGTGAAAGCATTGGATGCCCAGTTCGCCTATACCTGGTCGAAATCGCTGGCCGACACAGACATCAGAAACAGCGGTGGCGGAAGTGAATCCGCCACGTTGCTGGATCCGACTAATCCTCGCTTGAATTACGGTGGGACGCTTATTAACCGGCCGCACACTTTCGTCGCCAACATCGTTTACAACGTGCCAGAATTCAAAGGGTATAACGGATTTACCCGAGGCGTTCTTGGAGGCTGGGAATTGGCGACCATCCTAGATTACGCTAGTGGTCCATCCACAACTATCTATAGCGATAATAAGTTAACCGGCGCTAAGGGAGGTTGGGCCGGGACCGGGACCGGCCAGGCTAGTAACCGTCCCAACGTGGTGCCAGGGCAATCGTGCCGAGCCTCGGGCGGTCCCAAGTACCAATGGTTCAATCCAAACGCGTGGACGATGGACAACTATCAATTGGGCACTTTTGGCAACGCCGCGGTCGGAGAGTGCGGGGGCCCGGGAATCGCCAATACCGATTTTTCCGTCTACAAGAACTTTAAGGTTACGGAGAGAGTAGGCTTACAATTCCGTATGGAGTTCTACAATCTCTTCAACAAAGTTCAGTTCCGCCCCGGTGACTCCCTGAACCATTTTCTTGCGAGTGACGGCTATGCCTGCACTGTAAACAATCAAACTGATGCCAGTTTCGCGAGTCGGTGTCCGAACGGGGTAACGAACCGAGTTTCATGGAATCGGGCCACCGATCAGGTCACCAACTTTGGCCAGGCTACCCGTGACAAAGGGCCACGTGAAATTCAGTATGCTCTGAAATTTACTTTCTGAGCTGGGTTCCCGCAGCCGTTCGTGTTTTCCTAGCATCGCAATCCTCACAGTATTTTTCCTGGTCCCCGTTTGTGGCGGGCAAACTTCTCGCGCAACGCAAAAATCTCCTGCGAGACAAGCCAAGCCCGATTCTCTGCAACAGTATTTCGATGCAGCGCGGACTTTTGAGATTGGCGGAGATCAGGAGCATGCTGCCGCGGAGTACAAAGCCTTTCTCGGAGAGGCCTTGAGGGCCGTTGCCAATGTTCAGGCCCAAGTGAACCAGTTCGATTCGGCGGCAAAGCTCTTTGATGAAGCGCTAGGGTTAATTCCGGATCAGCCGGACGTGTGTTTGGACTACGCCACGATGCGGTCGCGCCAGGGCAGACTGCCAGAGGCCAGAACGCTCGCAGAGAAGGCCCTCCAAGGGGCGCCAAACAACGCCGCGGCCCAATACACGCTTGGAGGTATCCTGTTCCAGCAAGGAGAATACAAGGCCGCGCGGGACCACCTGGAGGCTGCTGTGGTCGCGGGTCCTACCTTTGAGAACGGATACCTGCTGGGCATCACTTATCTCAAGCTCAGTGATCTAAACCGGGCAACTTTACTGTTCAACGAGATGATCACTGGTCTGGGAGACACCCCTCAGATCCATATGTACCTTGGCCGGGCATACCGGGAAGGGGAGCTCTACGAGCAAGCGGTAGAGGAGATCAAGAAGGCGATTGCCAGAGATCCGAAGTTGAAGCAGGCTCACTACTTTCTTGGATTGGCCTATGTGGGACGTGACGGAGACTCGGGCTTTCCCGCAGCTATCCCGGAATTTCAAGCGGAACTCAAGATCAATCCCGACGACTTTCGCAGCCATTACATGTTGGGATACATATGGTGGAAGCAACGCAACATGAAAGATGCTGAAAGCGAATTGGTGCGGGCAGCCAGTCTCGATCCGCAGAGTCCTGATCCCCTGGTATATCTCGGCCAGTTGTACAACGATACCAACCGTATATCTCAAGCTGAGGCGACGTTACGCAAGGCAATTGCGCTGACCACGGATGTCTCGCGCAGCGGGTATCAGATAAATCGGGCGCATTACGTGCTGGGGCGGATTCTGTTGCAGAGCGGCAGACGGGAGGAGGGAGAGAAAGAGCTGAGGACCTCAGAAGAAATTCGCCGCCAAATCCC
>WNFC01024506.1_pt1 | contig 13244 bp, 10 predicted proteins | sample 5400541 | NCBI WGS metagenome assembly WNFC01 (sample SAMN13153342, study PRJNA577476) | soil metagenome | isolation source: 120 cm saprolite under Douglas fir tree site 2 hole 2 replicate 1 | place: USA:California | collected 2015-04-18
TCCAGGTCGAGCGGGGCGATCATGTCCCCCTGAGCCATCTCCTGCTCCCAGGCGTCGGCCGGGACGCGCCACATGACCTCAAACTCGATGCCGCTCGGGTCCTTCGCGTACAGCGACTTGGAGACACGGTGGTCGCTCGCGCCAACCAGCGCGCCGCGCGCTGCCAGCTTGGTGCGGATTTCGGCGAGCTCGGCCAGCGTGCCCACCTCCCAGGCCAGGTGATACAGCCCGAGGTAACGCCCCGAAGGCGGCACGCCGTCCGGAACAGCGAACAGACCAAGATCGTGATCGTTGGCGCTCCCCGGGGCCCGCATGAACGCGGCTCTGCCCGGTACCTCGGTGCGCACTTCGAAGCCGAACGCGTCGTGGTAGAACTCCACCGAGGCGCCCAGATCGCGGACGTAGAGGACAGCGTGGTTCAGGCGGCGGACAGGCATCTCAGCTCCCCTGAGTCGTGGTACCTACGAAGGAAAGGCGCCGGACCTGCCGAAGATTCCCCTTTTGCCCACGGGCGTGAGCGTTCACGCTAGTAGGCCGCCACAGCGCCGGGGCTAGCCAGGCCAGCCTGCTGTGCCGAGCTGAAGTCGTCGTCGATGAGCACGACGTCGCGCCCAGCCGCATCGAGCAGGCCGGCCGCCACCGATGCCCGGTAGCCGGCCTGGCAGTGAACCCAGATCTCGCCTTCAGCGATCTCGGCGACCCGGCCGGGCAGCTCGTGCAGCGGGATGTGCACGGCTCCGGCGATCCTGGTTTCCTCCCACTCCGACCGCCTGCGGACATCAAGCAGGATGGCTTCCCGGCGCCCGAGTGCCCGCGCATAGCCGGCGAAGTCGGTGACCGGATAGCGGGCCAGGGGCTGGCCGCCTGACCATGCATCGGGCCCGCCGGCGGCTGCCGCCTGCACCTGGTCGATGCCGATCCTGGCCACGTCGCGCTGCGCAGCCGCAACCTCGGCCGCGCTGGAACCAAGCAGGGTCAGCGGCATCCCCCAGGGCATCAGCCAGCCCAGGTAGGTGGTCAGGTTGTCGCCGAGCTCAAACGGCAGGGTGCCGCGCACGTGCCCGGCGGCGAACGCCAGGCGCGATCGCAGGTCCACGACCCACTCCCCCGAGTGCTGCGACGGTGGACTCGACGTAGTCGGCTTCGCCGAGGGTGAGCGCCGGATTGACCGTCATCTCCATGCCGAAGGTCGATGCGGCACCTGACGTCGGGGTCGCCGAGCAGAAGCTGCCGAAGCCGTGCGTCGGGCAGACCAGCGCGTCCGCGGGGAGCCGCGCGGCGAGCTTGCGCGCCGAGCCATGCTGCGCCCTGGCGAGCTCGAGCGTGTGCTCATCGCCCAGCAGGTCGGTCCTGCCGGTCGACCCGTTCAGCAGCGAGCCGCCGGTGAATGCCGCGACCATCCGGCCCGCGTGCTCGACGGCGTAGGACAGGTGGTTGAACGTGTGACCCGGCGTGCCGATGACATGGACGTGCATCTGGCCCGCATCGACCTGATCGCCGTCGGTCACCCCGATCCGGTCGAATCCGACCTGGTCGGCGGCACTCAGATGGTAAGCGGCACCGACGGCGCGAGCCAGGGCCAGCCCGCCGGTGACGTAGTCGTTGTGGATGTGGGTCTCGAACACGTGGGTGATCCGCACGCCACGGCTCTCCGCTGACGCCAGCATGCGGTCGATATCGCGCTGCGGGTCGATCACGATCGCTACCGCACCGTCGGTCGCGAGGTAACTGCGGTCGCCAAGCGACGGCGTTTCGATGGGGGCGATCTCTATCACTCGTTCACGCTCCCTTCATGCGGCAGCAACCAGACTACAGAGGCGTCATGGTGCGTCCTGGGCACTCGGCAACCCGGTGTATATGCCGCGCGGCCGGATCGGCGTGCCGCGAGCGTACTCTTCGATCGCGTGCGCGAGCCAGCCGGCCGTGCGCGCGACCGCGAACACGGCCTGCCCGGCCCCGGGGATCATGTCAGCCACGGCAGCGAGCGCCGCCAGCGCGAAGTCGATGTTCGGCGCGGGGAGGGCCCGCCGCCGCGCCTCAGCCATAACGGCATCAGCGACCTCGAGCCGTTCCGATCGCGGCGCGGCTGCCCGCAACAGCCCCATGAGCAGTACCGCCCGCGGGTCAGACTCCTGGTAGACGTAGTGGCCGAAGCCGGGAATGCGCTCCCCGCGCCGGAGCAGGTCGCCCACTGCCCTGGCCGCGTCGGCCGCCCTGGCGGCTGACCGCAGCATCACCTCAGCGCCGAATGAGGCACCGCCATGCAGTGGGCCGCCGACCGCGCCAAGCCCGGTCGCGACGACCGCGTAGGGGTCAGCGCGGACCGATGCTGCCACCCGGGCGGCAAGGGTCGACGCGGCAAGCTCGTGATCGGCGAGCAGGACAAGGGCAGCGCTCAGGGCGCCGACCAGGCTGGGGGCGGGATCAGCGGGACACAGCCTGGGCACCAGCCGCGCCGCGATCGAGCCGGCCGGCCGCAGGCGGTCTGCTCTGCCGGGCCTCGCCGCCGGCAGGCAGTCCACCATCCCCGCGATGATGGCGCGCCCTGCGGCGATGACGGCAGGCGGGTCAAGATGCAGCCGCAGCGGGTCGGTCGCCGCCAGGGCCGGAACGATCACCTGCAGGCGCTCAAGCGGCAAGGTTTCCGCCGGGAGCGCGGCCTGCGCGGCGCTACCGGCGGCGACGGCCGCCTCGGTCGCCTGCCAGAACGGCGGCCCGCCCGACTCGTTTAGGGACCCCGACCACAGCAGGCCTGCGACTTCCTCGAAGCTGTGCTCACGGGCAAGGCCGACGACGTCATGCCCGCGGTAACGGAGATGATCACCGGTGATCTCGGTCAGCTGGGTCTCGATTACCAGCTCGGTTCCGAGGGTGGCTCTCGTGGCCCGCCGCGGCCGGCCGCGCCTGGCCAGTCCTTCGACTTCGCTGGCGCTGAACAGGCTTGCCCTTGACCCTCGGGCCTTGCGTCTGGTGAGCACGCCCCGGCTGACGTAGGAGTACAGGCTGGCCGGCTTGATGCCAAGGCGCTCCGCCGCCTCGGAGGCGGAAATCCACTCGGCCGGCATGGACACCTCGCCTTTCCCCGGGCCTGGCCATGGTGGCTTTCTCCGGCGCCTGGCCACGGCGGCGGGTCACCCCACGTTGACTTCAATCAATGTTGACGAACCAGTAGACTATCAGTCGATAATCAAGCTGACGATTCGCGTCGATCGGACCACGGAGGGCTTGCATGGCACAGGTCCACTTCTTGGACGTCACCAACCGCGACGGCGTGCAGACCGCGCGCACCGGCTTGTCCAAGTTCGGCAAGACGATGGTCAACTTCTACCTGGCCAAGCTGGGCGTTGCGCAGTCTGAGATCGGGTTCCCCTTCCTCTTTCACGAAAAGCCGTATGTCCTGGCTAACGTGGCGCTCGCGCGGGCCGGAGCCTTCGGCGACCTGCGGCTGTCCGGGTGGTGCCGCGCCGTCACGGCCGACGTAGAGCAGGCGGTTCCGCTTGGCCTCCGGCACTACAACTTGTCGATCTCCACCTCCGACCAGATGATCGCGCACAAGTTCCGCGGCAAGCTGGACCGCGCTGCGATCATCGACGAGATGACAGCGGCCGTCGGCGCGGCCAGGAGCGGCGGCGCGCAGACGATCGGCGTGAACGCCGAGGACGGGTCGCGAACGGACGACGGTTTCCTGACCGAATTCGCGCTCGCCGCCAAGGAGGCTGGCGCGGACCGGGTCCGCTACTGCGACACGATCGGCGGGGACTCCCCGCACCGGATCAGGGAGCGATTCGCCAAGCTCGCCTCCGTCACGGCTATGCCCGTCGAAACGCACTGCCACAACGACCTCGGCATGGCCGTGGCGAACTCCGTCTCCGGCGCGCTTGGCGATCTCGACGCCGGACAGGATGCCTGGGTCAACACCTGCGTGAACGGCATCGGGGAGCGATCAGGCAATGCCGATCTGCTCTCGGTCATCCTCGCTTTCCAGCACGGATTCGGCGTCGCCGACCGGGCCGCGATCGGCAACCGGCTGGACTTGTCGTGGGCGCGCAGGTTCGCGCTGTGGGCGAGCTACGCCTTCGGCCAGCCGCTGCCGCAGAACCAGCCGGGCACGGGCCGCAACGCCTTCGCGCACGAATCAGGCATCCACGCTGACGGCGCGCTGAAGGACAGGCAGAACTACGAGCTGTACGACGATGAGACGCTCGGCCCATTCCCTCGCGATTGGCATGCGCGTGCCGGGCGCGTCGTGCTGACCGGCGAGTATGGCGGCATGGCCGGGTTCCGGCACGTGATGGAGGGGCTGGGAATCGGCTCAGCAGACAACGAGGACCTGATCTTCCGGCTAGTCCAGCTCTGCGGATCGGCGACGGGCAAGCCGCTCACCGACGACGAGCTCAGGCTGATCGCTGGCTATCCGCGCGAGCTCGCCTTGCTGTACCCCGGTCAGCTCGGCTAGCGGTCTGGCAGCTCTGCCAGGCCGGCCAGCCCGGACACGGACACCCGGCCACGGACAACCGCTCAGCTACCGGCCGATCTGCCTGCGGCTGCGGATCTGGCGCAGCCTGGCCTTCTGGTTCGAGTCGAGCATCGCGTACGCGACTCCGGGGATCGCGATCGCCAAAGCGATCACGGCCAGGGCGAGCCATGGGTTGATGATGAGAAGAATCAGCCCGATGACGACTCCGGCGATGCCAATCTTCATGTGAGGGGTCATATGCTGCCGATCGAGCCACAGGCCAATGAGCTGCTGTCCCGCGACGGGTTCGCGCTGTTGCTGGCGATGATGCTCGACCAGCAGGTCCCGTTCGAGAAGGCATTCAACTCGCCCTATCAGCTCGCGCTGCGGCTCGGCCACGAGCCGTCCGCGCAGGAGCTGGCCGACTTCGACCCAGACGCGCTCGCCGCGGTGTTCGCCGAGCGCCCGGCGCTGCACAGGTTCCCGAGGGCCATGGCGGCGCGGGCACAGGAACTCGCAAGGATCGTCGCCGACCGCTATGACGGCGATGCGAGCGCGCTCTGGGCTACGGCGCGAGACGGCGCGGAGCTGCGGCGCCGCCTGGCCGAGCTACCCGGTTTCGGAGCTTACAAGGCGCAGATCACCATTGCCCTGCTCGGCAAGCAGTTCGGCATCCAGCCAGAAGGCTGGCGCGAGGCCGCCGGTCACTTCGGCGAGGCCGGATCGCACTACTCGGTCGCCGATATCAACGATGACACCTCGCTCACCGCCGTCCGGTCCTACAAGAAGGCACTGAAGCAGAAGCACAAGGCCGCGGCCGCCAGCTAGCCCAAGCGCCGGATGATCACGCGGTCTTGGTTGTTCTATCCGCCACGACTGCGTGATCATCAGGCTCACCAGGTAGTGTCTCGGCATATGCCAGACCAGCAAGCCCAGAATGCTGCCGGCGCGCAGGACGGCGCCCGGATCCCGTCGGCCGGAACGGCGCTGGTGCACGTCCTGCAGGACGGATACGCCCGCGAAGACGCCGGCGGTGACCGGGTTGGCAGCACGGTCACGCTGATCGTCGACGCAAACGCAGCCGTCGTCGTGGATCCTGGCATGGTCTCTTCCCGGGCCGCGCTGCTGGCCGCTCTCGCCGGGCACGACATCGACCCAGGCTCGGTGACCGATGTGGTCTTCAGCCACCACCATCCGGATCACACGGTCAACGCCGCCTTGTTCCCGAATGCGAGGATCCACGACTTCTGGGCCGTCTACGACGGCGACCTTTGGATCTCCCGCGACGCGGAGGGCGCCGAGCTCAGCCCCTCCATCCGCCTGATGGCGACCCCAGGTCACACTGACCAGGACATCAGCACGGTGGCGTCGACAGCTGACGGCATCTACGTGTGCACCCATGCCTGGTGGGGTGCCGATGGTCCGGCGGACGACCCGTTCAGCCCGGACCAGGACGTTCTGAGCCGGAGCCGGGCCCGGATCTTGAGTATCGCATCCGTGATCATCCCTGGTCACGGCCCGAGCTTCGTCCCGGGACCGGAAACGCCGCGCTGACGGATCGGGCCTAGACCGCGTCGCCCTTAAGCGCGAACGCGGACAGCCGCCGCGCGGCTATGCCCAGGGTCACGACGGTGACAGCGACCGCCATGATGATCGCTGTCTGAAACGTCAAGTGCGCGTTCAGGGCAGACGTCTTCGCGATGGACTCGGCCACGCTGACCGAGTACTGGCCGATCGACAGCACCCTGACCCCGCCGATCAAGTTGCCGAGCAGCCCCTCCCAGACCAGCAGGTACGCCAGCCCGACAGCGATCGCCCGCGTGGTCAGGACAGAGAGCATCACGAACAGCGCGTTGTAAGCCACCGAAGCGATCAGCGCGCCGACCAGCAACCCGATCGTCAGCTTGTCGCCGAAGCCTTTGGCAATAGCCGCCGCAAGGAATTCGGGTATCGCCCCGAACATAATCGTCAGCAGCATGGCGGCGATGAACTTGGAGATGACGACGCTGAGCCTGTTAACGGGCGTCGCCAGCAGGTGAACGATGCTGCCGTCATCGATCTCAGCGCCGAGCACGCTGGTGCCGATGATGAGCGCCGTCAGCGGCAGCACCACGGAGAAGCCGAAAACGCCGAGGAATTCGGCCGGCCAGACCGGGCTATTGGCCACCACCTTCAGCGCCACGGTGATCAGGATCAGAACCAGCGGCACCAGCATGAAGACCAGCGCCCGCTTGCGGCCGAGCGTGGCGCGCAGGGTGATCCGCAGCACGACGGGGTTAAGCAGACCGGACACCGGGTTCACCATTGTCTCCTTACGCCGTCAACAAGTACGAGAACACGCTCTCCAGCGACTCGTCAGACGGCAGCACCTCGCGGAGCCTGATGTCGCCGTCGCGGCACAACCCGGCGAGCTCCCTCGCGAACGCGCCGAAGTCCGATGTCCTGACCTGCAACCCGCGCGGCGTCAGTTCCACGCCCGTCACGGCGGGGCGGCTGATCAGCGCCACCCCCAGCGCGCGGTCCGCCGAGGTCCTGACCAGGAACACGTGCGGCCTGCTGGTCATCAGCCGCCGGATGGCGCGAAAGTCACCGGAAGCTGCCAGCCTGCCGCCGACGATCACCTGGATCGTGCCGGACATCCGCTCGACTTCCTCGAGGATGTGCGAGCTGAACAGGATGGTCCTGCCCCGCTGCGCCATCTCTTCGAGCAGGTCCATCATCTGCAGCCGCTGACGCGGATCCATGCCGCTGAACGGCTCGTCGAGCAGCAGCACCTCGGGATCGTGCACGAGCGCGGCGGCGACCTTGATCCGCTGCCGCATCCCCTTGGAGTAGGTCGCGATCCGGCGGCCCTGCGCCTCAGCCATCTCGACGATCCCGATCGCGCGCCGCGCGGCAGCGTCGGGATCGGGCAGCCGGTGCAGCTTCGCTGTCGACCGGACGAAGTCGATCCCCGTCAGGAACGCGTAGACCGAGTCACGCTCGGGCACCAGGCCAAGAGTGCTGAACACCGCTGGATTGCGCCAGCTCGCCCGGCCGCCGACGGTCAGCTCGCCGCGCGAGGGAGCCAGGAACCCGGCCATCAGGTTCAGCAGCGTGGTCTTCCCGGCACCGTTCGGGCCGAGCAGCCCGGTGATCCCCGGCCCGATCGTCATCGTGACGTCATTGACGGCGACGACGTTGCCATACCAGCGCGAGACGTTGCGCAGTTCGATGGCCCTCATGCGACGCTCACGCTCGAGTACCTGCGCACCAGCGCGGCCAGGCTGACCGCGAGGAACACCAGCAGCATGCCGCCGTAGGCCAAGCCGTACCGCCCAGGATCGGCGACGATCCCCTGGCTGGTACCGCCCAGCGACTGCCGCACCCCATCGAGCACCGTGAACGGGCTGATCAGCCCGAACAGATGGCCGGCTGCGGATACCTGGGGAGCCGTCGCATGCGCTCCAACGACGACGTGGCTGCCAGGGCCCGGCGGGCCGGTCTCAGCTGAGATCTTGGTCAGTACGGTGGTCAGCGACCAGGTCATGAACAGGAAGATCGCGACCGCGCCGGTCGAGAAGGCCCGGCGGCCGCTGACGCAGGCGAGCGCGAGCCCGACCGCGGCCAGGACAACGGCCCACATCAGCCCGACCAGCAGGCCGGGGATCACTGCCCTGGTCTGGGCCCAGATCGCCGCTCCGCCGTGTACCTGGAAGATCGTGCCGACGTAGAGGAGCAGGACGGGGATGTCGATCATCGCCAGGCAGGCCAGGACGAACGCGCCGTACTTGGCCGCCGGGTAGTCAGGCCGGCGGATCGGCCTGGCGAAATACAGCGGCAGCACCCGGCTGCGCAGGTCGCGGGAGACCAGTTCGGGCGCCTGTGCGGCGATGAACACGAGCAGTACGAGCACCCGCAGCGTCCCGGTATAGGTGTCGTAGTCGACCACCCGGGTATGCGACCGGCCAAGCGCCATGACCACGGCATTGATCACCGCCGGAGCGCACATGATCACGAACGCGAACACCGGCAGGATCTTGGCCTTCGCGCCACGGCCGAATCCAAAGGCCGACCGGAAGCTGTGCCAGCACAGCGCGATGGCGATCTTCCCGCGGCCGAACCTGGGCCCGTCGTAGGTCTGGTAACCGATATCGTGGATGACGCCGGTGCCCGGTGCGACCAGGCCCGCGCCCGCGGTGTGCTCAGTGGCCATCGGCCGCTCCTGTCAGTCCTGAGCCCCAGGTCAGCCCGGTTGGCCCGGCCAGCCCGCCTGGCTCATCCAGCCCGGCCATCCCGCCGTCGTCGCGGAACAACTCCTCGACCCGGTGCCTGCGCTGCTCCATCCTGGTCAGCGGCAGCCCGAGTCTCGCGACGGAGTCGCGCACGAGATCGAACATGGCGTCGCCATCGATCAGCAGGAGCAGCTCGCGCCCGCTGCGCACCGGGTCAAGGCCACGGCCGGACAGTTCGGCCGTGAGCAGGTCAGCTCCCTCATCGACCTCGATCACCAGTACCTGGCTCGCCTGAGTAAACGAACTCATCGTGGCCGACCGCAGCAGCCGGCCGCCGTCGACGACGATCAGGTGATCGCAGATCTGCTCGATCTCGCCGAGCAGGTGCGAGGACACGACGACGGAAATGCCGAAGTTGCCGCCGATCCGGCAGATCAGGTCGAGCATCGCAGTGCGGCCTGCCGGATCCAGGCCGTTGGTCGGCTCGTCGAGCAGCAGCAGCCGCGGATCGCCCGCCAGCGCCTGCGCCAGCTTGACCCGCTGCTTCATGCCCGTGGAGTAGGTGCCGATCTGCCGGTAGCGCTCCTCGTACAGGCCCACGTGCCGGAGGGATTCGGCCGCCCGCTCCTTTGCCGCGGTTGGGGGCAGGCCCGACATCCGCCCCATATGGGTCACGAACTCCGTCGCCGTCACGTCGGGTGGCAGGCAGTCGTGCTCGGGCATATAACCGGTCAGCGACCGGATCCGTTCGCCGTGAGCGGTGGTGTCCATCCCGAGGACGCTGGCCTTCCCGCTGGTCGGCGGCAGCAGGCCGAGCAGGATCTTGATCAGCGTCGACTTGCCAGCCCCGTTCGCGCCGACCAGGCCGGTGATGCCCGCCCCGACGGCCATGGTGAGTTCGTCGAGCGCCGTGATCGAGGCACCAAAACGCCTCGTCAGCGCGGTTGTGGCGATGACGGGCTCAGCCCGGCCGACGTCTCCCGGTCGCGGTTGCGCTTCGCTCGCAGGTTCTGCGATCACCTGAACGAGACCCCTCCTTGGCAGTGCGAGTCAACCATGAGCGGTACCACCCTGCCTGGTCTGTCGCCCGGCTGTCATCACACGAGAGGCTGATTCCGCATCCGACCGCGGTAGCACAGCCGATGGATACGCTCGGTGGCTCAGGAGAGACGGTGCCTCCTGCTAACCCGCCGGGTGCGGTGTCGCAGTCGCTGGGGACGGCCTGCGTGCCAGTGCGGCGATCTGGGCGTGCGTCGCGAACCAGGGCCGCCCGCGCTCCAGCATCCCCGTGATCACGCGCTCCAGCATCCGGATCAGGTAACCGCGGCCAATGGCCTCAGGATGCATGGTGTAGGTGACGAGCCGGCGCTCGGCCCTGGCCGACTCAAATTCCTCGAGCCAGATGCGCTCGACAGCCGCCGGATCGGCGAGCAGCCCGCCCTGATAGGGCGTGAAGCCGAAGTACGGCCAGTCACAGAGGCTCCAGTGCCCAGGCAGCTCAAGCAGCTGCGCCGACCCGCTGACTTCCCAGTACGGCCTGTCGTCAGCCATCAGGCTGCTGTCGTAGCTGAACCCGAGCTCGGACAGCATCGCCAGCGTTTCTGGCATTAGCTCCCAGCCCGGTGACCGGTAGCCGACGGGGCGGATCCCGTGCCGCTCGAACGCTGCCAGGCCGCGCTCGAGCTCGGTTCGCTGGCCATCGGAATCCAGGCCCTCGCTGCCGAGATGCAGGTAGCCATGGTGGCCAAGCTCGTGACCTCCGGCGGCGATCGCCGAGATCGCGTCAGGGTGGTGATCGGCCGTGTGCCCTGGCACGTAGAACGTGCCGGTGATCTGGTGCTTGGCCAGCAGGTCGAGTACCCGGCTGAGACCACGCTCCGGGCCGAACCGGCCTTGCGATAGCACGGTTAGCCGACGGCTGTACTCGGGCCCCTCGCCAAGCCATGGCGCCTCGCCGTCCACGTCGAAGGTCAGCGCGACGGCTACCTCGGCGTCACCTGGCCATCCTGGGAATTCTGCCTGCGAGATCACAACCGCGCATCCTTATCTGAATCGGGCCCGTCGGGCGTTCACAGCGCTTTGAAGTATCTCGCATCATCGCTTCAGCGTTGTTCCGCTGACCCGGCGGCAGGCGGAGGAGCGGCGGCGGGTGGCGACTCGCCGGGCTCGCGTACTGCGGGCGGTGGTCCGCCCGGCGGACCCGCGAGCCTGGCGCGCAGATCGACCAGCCACGAGATCCCCGCGGCGAGCAGCAGCAGCAGCCACGCACCGGCACTGGCGATCTGCACCACGTGCCAGTGCTGCCCGAGGAAGATGTTCGCGTCCCAGAGAACATGGACGACGATCAGCGGCAACACACTGCCGGTCCGCAGGAACAGCCAGACGAAGATGGCCGCCCACACGGCGATCCCGAGAACGCCCAGGCCGTAGTAGTCGTGGTAGGAGCACCGCAACAGCACGGCAACGAGCACGATCTCCGGCAGCGGCCGGCGTGCCTGCCGCAGTGTGGTGACGCGGCTCCCGCCCGCCCGTCCCTCTTGCGGGGCCAGCCGAACCCTAGCCACCGGGCGCTGATGCCACGCCTGGCAGACAGCAGCACGGTGACGAGTACGGCGAGCACGCACATGCCGAGCTCGCTCAAAATCGCCGGCGTGAAGACCGCCCAGCTTCCCGAGGGTGCCGGGTAGCGGCGAGCTAGTGTCTCGCCGCCCGCTACGACGCTCGCAGCGAAGAACGCCGCGAAGACAAGCAGGACCTCGGCATATGCTCGCCGGGCCGAGATCGCGCCGGCAGGAGGGGGCTCCTGGGCCGACCACCAGTGCGCTCTGGCCGGGCGGCCAACCGGCCCCGGCCAGACATCGCGCTGGGACTGCACGCCGCCAACTCCCACCTCACGTTACCTGCCCTTACCTGCCTGCCGCGTACCCCTGCATGCCGCGCGCATTCGCTCCGGCGTACAGGAAGCCGCGGTCCCTGCGGACTGCGCTGATCCGGCCCAGCGACCACGGCGGCGAGACGCTGAGGTCATGCCCGCGGCCGCGCAGTTCGGCGATTACTCGCTCGCCGGCCCGCGACTCGACGCAAAGCGATAGCGGGAACGCCTCTCGCGGGTAGAACGACGAAGGGAAGTGGTCGGTGTGGTAGGCGGGGAAATCGATCGCCTCCTGCAGGTTCATCCCGAACACCGCGTGGTTCAGGAAGAAACCCACCGTCCACTGATCCTGCTGGTCACCGCCCGGAGTTCCGAACGCCATGTACGGCTCGCCGTCACGCAGCACTATGCCGGGTGACAGCGTCGTCCGCGGCCGCCGGCCGGGTGCCAGCGTGCTGGCGAAGCCGGGGGTGAGCGTGAACATCTGGCCCCTGGTCCCCAGGCAGAAACCGAGCCCAGGGACGACCGGTGAGCTCTGCAGCCAGCCTCCGCTCGGAGTGGCCGAGACCAGGTTTCCGAACCGGTCGGCGATGTCCAGATGGCAGGTGTCCCCCGGGCCAAGGGAGACCGGACCCAGTGTTGCGGCACCCTGCGTGGCGGCAGCGAGCGTCGGCTCCCCGGTGCCGCTGGCGGCTATGGGCGGCGGCTGTCCGCCCAGTGCGTAACCGGGCAGCGCCGGCTGCCTGCCGCCGGGCGAGCCTGGCTGGAGGCCGGCGGCCGCGTGGTCGGTGACCAGCTGCCTGCGCTCGGCCGCGTATTCGGGCGACAGCAGGTCGGCGAGCGGCACCTCGCTGTGACGCGGGTCGCCGTACCATGCCTCCCGGTCAGCGAAGGCCAGCTTGGCGACCTCGGTCACGGTATGGATCAGCGTGGAGCTGCCAGGCCCCATGTCCTCGAGGGTAAAGCCGTCCAGCATCGCGAGCTGCTGGCAGAACACGGGTCCCTGCCCCCACGGACCTGTCTTGCATACGGTCAGCCCGCGGAAACCGAACCTGACCGGCTCCTCTACGCTCGCATGCCAGCCAGCCAGGTCGGAGCCGGCTAGCAGGCCCCGGCTCGGCCGCCCGGTGACGTCCATGATCTGGGCGCTCGCGACGAAGACAGCGATTGCCTCGGCGACGAATCCCTCGTACCAGGCCCGCCTGGCCGCCTCGATCTGCGCGTCCCTGTCGCTGCTCGCTGCCTCAGCCTCGGCGAGCACGCGGATGTAGGTATCCGCGAGTGATTTGTTGGCGAAACGGCCCCCAGGCGCCGGTGTCCCCTCTGCCAGGTAGATCTCGGCTGAGCTGGGCCAGTACCGCGTGAATGTCGCAGCCATGGCGTCGATCACCGCGCTGGCGCCGCCGAGCATCGGGTAGCCGTCGCTGGCATAGCCGATCGCATACGTCATGACGTCGCGAAGCCGGAGCGTGCCATACTGCTTGAGCAGGAGCATCCACGCACCGAACGCCGCTGGAACAGTCGCGGCGAGCAAGCCGTTACCGGGGATGAGATCGATGCCGAGAGCGCCGAACGCGTCCAGCGTCGCCGCTGCCGGTGCGGGGCCCTGACCGTCGATAACGAAAGGCCCGCCGCCGGCACGGCTGTAGCCAATGACCGGAACTTCACCGCCAGGGCCATTCAGGTGCGGCTCAACAACCTG
>WNFC01006112.1_pt1 | contig 13243 bp, 7 predicted proteins | sample 5400541 | NCBI WGS metagenome assembly WNFC01 (sample SAMN13153342, study PRJNA577476) | soil metagenome | isolation source: 120 cm saprolite under Douglas fir tree site 2 hole 2 replicate 1 | place: USA:California | collected 2015-04-18
ATCCCCAGCATATCAGCCGCCTCGCTCAGGCTCAACCACTCGCCCTCTAACTGCGATGGTGTCATAAATAGCCCCTCCTCGTGCATACAGGTTCCCTACGTAGCTTAGACTGGGCTACAGCATTTAATGAAATCGGTGAGTATTTGCCTGGTTCATTCTATGGGATATGGGGGGTGACGTCAAGGGGAGGGGAAGAGGCCATGTCGAGCCTTTATCACGCGGGGAAGATTTTTTGATAATGGGTTTGGCCCGGCGTGTCCTGAAGTTCAGCATAGAGTCCCTCTTTTTTTCTATGCGCCAAAAGAAGTTACCGAGGCGCGTGACAAGGTTACCGCTACGCTGGGCAAGGGCACCCAGAAGTAAGCAGCTACCCGAAGCCAACGAGGGAACCTCCAGCAACGCGCTGGGGGTTCTTTTTATTCCTCATCCTCCACTCTCGTATACAACTCACTTACCGGGACTTTCAAGACCTTAGCAATCTTCTCAAGTGTTATGAGGTTAACGGACGTGGTTTCGCTTCCCCACAGGGCGTTGATAGTCGCATAGTTCAGGTCAGCAAGCCTTGATAATTTTGTGCGAGTGATACCCTGCCTTGTGGCAATCTCGCGTATATGGAGCTGTAAGCGCATCAGGAGCACTCTCCCGGTCAGTGGTTTTCTCCTATTCTATCTTGACTAACAAGAGTTGCGAGTGCTATCATTGACCAGTAGCACTTACTAGTAGTACAAAAGTTCTAATGTTGGCGAGCAGAGGAGTAGATCATGGGTTCTAACCACAACGGCATATTTAAGGTGAACAATCTTCTACTGGACATCGACCGACCGCTGCCAATCGGTACGCATGTTACCTACATGAATGCAGCAAGGGAGGTCATCCAGGCCACCGTGGTGCAGGCGGGGTATGTATGCTTGGTGGTGTGGCACGATAATACGGTGAGCATCATATTGTACAGTGACCTGGTGAGCATTGGGTGAGTAGGTGAGGTCGAGCGGCTGCGCCGCAATGTTGTGGCTACGAGTCAAGAACCTGCTGGGAGCAGGTTACAAAGAACGCCCACGCAACGAGTCGGGAGAGTGGTACGAGCAAGTGTGATGAAGTGTGAGTAACTGCGTGCAAGTTTGTCATGAAAAATGCACAGGGCAGCAGACACAGTTGCAGCGATACGCCCATACCCCCTTTTTTCTATGCGGTATCGCGAACTATGCGGTACGACCTGACATTTCACGCTTGAAAAGGATGAAGACGTCTCCTGCGTGCCCTATAACAGGATGGATTTTACTATACAAGCAATCGGTACTATTGATAGAGAGAAGCCCGGTTATTGCGCGGAAGGGATGGCGAGGTTGAGGAGGTTTGGAGAAGATGAAAATGATTAGTTCCAAGTAAAGGAAGCTGCACAAGTGAAAGACAATTTGGCGAAACATTGGCAAGCCAAGTTCGTTTACCAAACTGTTCTGGTATTATGAGATGACCCTTACGGTTTTAACTACAATGTGAGCATAGTAAGGTCTTCACAAAAGAATCAAAATATCCTGTGCAATCATACTACGTACTTGCTCAAAACGATGGGCTCTTTCGCTACTCTCGATAAGCTCAGCAATCTTTGCGGAGAACTTTGCTGTATCTTCTGAAAGCTGAACTTCCCCTGCTCCAAGCTTACCAATATCCCTTGCTAACGAAATATTTATGTCATTGAGTTGAGTTTCGAGGCTTTCTACTTGCACCTTCAGTTCCCGATTTTTCCGAATGTTCTCCAAAATACTTTGTGCCTGAGTAGACTCATATATGCCAAGGCTTCGCAGAGCTTCGATGACCAGTTTTTCTCCTCCATCGTCTAATAGCCCATGCGTTAACAAAGAACTCAATCGTCCTGCTAATTCAGGAGTTTCTATCTTCGTTTCCTCGTGCAGAGAAGCCAAAGCTGTCTTTAGCGCTCGTCGACCTTCAAAGAGTTGTCGCGATAATTTCCTTTGTTCTGTGACCTTATCTTTTTGTAAAGCTACCTTGGTTTGCAATGTTGTAATAAGATCAACTGCCTCTTGGTTATCTTTATGGTCCACATGCTTCAAGTGATTTGAAGCAAAAACTTCAAGCTGTTCTTTGAGCGTTTCATTACGCTTTTCATATTGAAAGATCCACCCTTTGTAATCTCCCCATACGTTCAGCTTTTTGAATTTGTCGAGTCTAGAAGGATGAAAGCAACCAAGAGCGAAAAGCCAGTCTTGCGGATATTTTTCTCTTAATATCCCTAAAGCACGATCCATAATCTCTTCATCACGCACTTGAGCGTAACGAGCAGTATTTTCTAGCTTGCGTAATAATCCACCTATTGCAATATAGGAAAACCCCAGTGCTTTAAGAGCCTCATAATTTTGTACATACTCCTCAACAGTTTTACCTTGAGCTACACCTACCAGTTTAAATTGTTCTTTGAAAGGCTCATAGGCTTGTAGAGCTTCTTTAGCGCTTTCAAGAGTGGCCTGGGAATCGCGAAATACATCTATCATAACGCCATACTCTACTTTCATCCTTACATAGGCTTCAAATAGTTGCTCGTAGGTTAGTGTTGCTCCTTCGCGTGTGAAGATGCCAGAATCACACATTTTAACGGTGTTGCTTAGTATGTGCTGACGTACAAGGCACTGAGTAATATTACCTCTGAACTGACAAGGACCACCTACAGCATCACAATAATCAAAATCATCACAAGGATAGTCATGAAAGATATGTTGAAAGTTCAACGTGGTATTGGCATGAGCCATGATGCCGATGCGCACGTCTGGATAGTCTCCTAAAGGAAGACCCTTGAGCAAACGAAGGCTCATTGGACGATCAGCTACAAAAAACGGTACGATTTTCATGTTCCCCCCACATGAAGAGTTTGAAGAAGTTCTTTATCAGAGATACCAATCCCGACCTGCAACCACTCTGGAGCAATCTCAAAAGTGTCATGTCGAGCTAGACGCCACTGCCATGCTGATGGCAGTACCGTGCCATCGGCGAGATAATAGGCAGGCATCAAATAGCATTGTCCCCAGGCAGGTTCTATTGGTGGCAAAGTGAGAGGTACTTCCTCTGATTTACCCTTGCAACTTATAATTTGTTGGTTCCGAAGCTGGTTATCGATATCAACCAGCTGCAAGATAATTCCTGCGTTCTGAGGTCCATTTACGCTGATATGAACTCTATCCTCTTCAACGAACAATTGATGAATAAGCGGGGTCCAACGGATAAGAAACGTACTTTTTTGCCCCCCACTTACAACAATGACAGTAGTCCACTCAGCCTGACAATACTCTTTAAGGGCTTCGAGTTCAAAGATTATGTCTCCATCAGTATCAGCATGATCTGATTGAATTTCCTGATTGTCCACATATAAGCTGACTTTGTAATTTGCACCGGTGAAGACGTAGAGGGCAGCGGTTTCTAATGTATAGTAGTCCAGAACATCAACCTGGTTATAACGGCCTGCCTTATCCTTTTTCTCATACAACCGCAGACCAAACAGTTTTGGACATACCTTGATTTCGATGGTTTCGCCAATAGTTGGAAAGGTAAGCGGTGCAGCTACAAACTGTGGAGCAAGATACATTATTCCTCTTCTCGTTGATTTGCCCGTTGGCCGAACTGATAGCTTAGGACGTATTGATATACGGGCTGAAGAACTGACTTTACCCTCTGTTGGATCCCATACACTAAGATGGGGTGAGGAGATTTTTACATTGAGCATCTCGTTTTCTAGCATCAACTGCTCTATCTGAGGTGATGCTATGTCTAACGTCGGTATCAACGCTATTGTACTTTGTTCCAGGAGTTTTCCCTCTCCAAGAAAACGGATAGTATATCGTCCATAGCATTTCTGACCAACAGTTACAGCGTTCAGCTTTTCAAGAAAGGTCGATGTGAAAAGATACTGGTCATTGCCAGATCGCTGGAGACATAATCGTGCCTCCATTTCAAGAATGAGTTCACCGGGGGAAAAAACTTGACAGGTGATTGATGAGTTCACCAAATCCATGTTACTTATTACGCGCATGATAGACTGACTAAACTGATACATTTGATGGTGCTCCAATTGGATAACTTCCCCTATCAACTGAGGTTTCACCTGGATAAATAAGTAATGCTGTTGCTGGAAGTTCCAGGAAATATTCCCCACTTGTAGCTGGAAAGGTTGGTTATTGTCTTCCCAAATGACATGGTAGATTGTGTAGGAACCAAATACAGCATCGAGTTGTTCTAGATCTATTCCTTGAGCAGTTATATCCTCTGGAGAAGTGGTCAACAGGTAATATCGCTTCTCACCCCATTCGCGTTTCGTACCAACTGGTATACATTCGTGAGTTTGACAGGAAAACAGAAAGGCTGGAGCGGGACTCAATGTTTTGCTATCCAATAACTCTTCGTCTAAGTAGAGCGAAACGATTACTAACTCTGTAAAATCTTCCAAAGGCAGAGTGATTGCGCGGGAGAAATGACCTACCCCATCTAAATTCAGGTTCCTGACTTGTTCATACCCTTGAGAAGTACGGATAGCAATGCGACTTCTTGGTTTTCCGGGGAAATATACTTTTAGCGAATCACAAACGATTTCGATAGTTGGCTGAAGATACTCATCGTAACCAAGACATAACGAAATTTTCCAATCTATACCTCCCGATCCCTGGTATGGACACCCATCAATAACAAGTGGTTCTCCTCGAGGAACGGCATCTACCCAGATATAGCACTGATTGCCATCAGGCAAGATACAACGTCGTCCCTCAACAATCCTTGCACCGATTTTGACCTGAAAAGGCTGTGATTTTTTATAACCTAGATATCCGCGCCGCCGTAGGGAATTAACTTGCTCGTAGGACCATTGAGCAATCGTTTCTAACCACAGCCAGGGAAACGGCACAACGCGATATTGCACGTTATTTAGCACGTAAAGGCCATATGGGAATGTTTTTGTTCGCCAAATTTGTCGAAATGTAGATACTGGAAGAGCTTCGCCTTTGGGAAGCTGAATAGTTCCCTTTGTATAGAACTCCAATTTACGTAGAAACTGTTCAGGTGTATAATGATTCTCTAATTCGATTATCAGGTTGTGAAGCTTGTCTTTGTTACGTATCAAGCGTATGTGCGCAAGATCATATAGTGGTCCTAATGCTGCGATAATCTCCAGACGATAGGCTTCTCGATTAGATTGTGCCAGAGAGAGGTTATATTCGATTGTATACTCAATAATACGAGCTAATGCCTGGCAATCTTTGTTCAAGGCAGAGATAGACTTCTCGGAAATATAGAATGGCCTTGTCTTCTCATATAGTTGGATGAGTTCCCGGGTTACCTCCGATCCTGCATCATGCTGATAGTACCAGCGAAAAAAATCAATAACTTCCTCGCGAGTTGTTTGAGAAGTATGTACTTCTGAGACCAAGGATTCAACATACAGTTGGGCATCATTGCTCCTATATTTTAGCTCAATGCCCTCTTCATGGTAGGTTCTCCAAAGCAATTCTTCTGTAATGAGTTTATAGTATTTTCTCCCGCTAATGCTCAGTTCATCCTCAAAGTTTTCCCAGAATTTATTATCATTGATGTACTTGTTACGTCGCAGATACTCACAAGCAAAAGCCAGAAATACAACTCTCGCCCTTTGTTGTTTCCAGTCAGGCCAACTCTCATAGTGAGGAACGATTTCTCGAGCCTGCGAAAGGAGCGTTCTATACTCCTCCTCATCAAATTCGATGAGAGAAAGTCTTCCTAGCTCTGCTTTTCGATCTTGTATTTCTTTGTAAACAGCTTCGATAATTGAAGCAGAAAATGCCATAATTACCCCTTGTAGTGTGTCACATACTCATAAAAAGCATAGGCTAGGTGGGGACACAGATCTCGATTGTAGCGTGAACAGGTATACGGTAAAACTAACTGACCCTGTTCCCTCCGCGCAGCGTCTAAAAGTTCTCCTGCAACCTCCCAAATCCGATCCCAGTTTTTACGCAAAAGAAAAAGGCTACCTGACCCTCCCTCAATTGTATCTACCAAAACCAAATCGTAATTCTGTTCGTCGTTAGGATAGAGTGTACCGCGAACCTGGTTTTTGTTAATGCCCGTGTATTTGGGCATAGCTGTAATGATGGCATGTTCTAAAGTATGCAGGATCAAGTAGCGTTGGTGATACTTGCGGTCAAAATGTGGACATGAGTTGCAAATAGCGACCTCGCCAGGGCAGGTTTTGCCTGGTATCTTTCCCTGAACCACCTCACACCATTTACGTCGGGGGTCTGGTTTACGCCCCAACTCCCAGGATAACTTGGCTGGTACAGGTTTTGTGTGTGTATCATCGAGGGCTGTAATGTCGTCTAGTATTTGTTCAGTATTTCCCGCTCGGCAAGAACATTGCACGCCCAGGTGACATGAAAACGCCGAAGTATCCGTCTCTAAGAACTGCGTCAATGCGTCACTGAGACGAAAGAAGGTTGCATGTGTATCGTAGGTATTAGCCAGGTAAGTATTTTTATCGGGAAAGATTGGCCTGAGATCAACATCCATTTCATGGGTTGGGTAAGAATAGAAACGACGAAAATGTTCACGGGCCAGAGTAATAACACTCACGCGTTTAAAATCTAATGTTCCTAGATCAGTTCTAAGCTCCGGCGCAAATTCTTCCTTATTGATAATATACTCATGCACTGCTGATCTAAAAGATGGAACGTTTTTAACATGAATTTTCTTATACTTGTTCTCTGTTTTACACTTTTTACAGGTAAACCGAGCGTCATAGAAGCCATCTTTTGTATAAGTCTTCTGCCACGGAGATTCAGGTGTGTAGAGAAACGCCCTAGCAATGCCAGCAGCGGTGTCTTTACTCCATCCCGCGTTTTCAATCTGCTTCATTATTGACTGCGGAAGTTCATAATAGGCATGATAGTTGATCTCTGTGCCACAAGCTTGGCAACGCCAGTGAAGCATTGGTAACGCTGTGAAGCGGAAGTATTCAATGTGATGATCGTCCTTACCAACATGTTTGTATCCATCAGGCATGAACGGCTTATGGCTTTTATTGCTAGTGGCTTGTTCGATACAATCAGGATTTAAGCAAACCTTTGGTACGGGCGGTGGATAGATTTCTCCGCAACCACCACACATATATACCTCTGTAAGCTGCCGAAGTGTGCCATAGCAGTAGCTGCAGTGCTCATCGCCAGCTTTTTTGTCACTATATGTAGCCCCACAACGTGGGCAGTAAAAACGATAAGGATTGTACTTGACAGATAAATCTCTCGGTGTCTTGAATTGTAGTTTTATGATTGCCTCAAGAGGATCAGCAGGAAAAGGACTATAGCTTTCCTCATCGCCAAACATTTTGCTAAAGTAGAGTGTCGCCTTAGCCCCTTCAGGGGGATTCATTAATAAACGTTTAATTTTTTCTTCTGTATCATAATCCTCATCTTTAATAGACTCGATTTTGAATGTGATGCTTCCTTGAGATGCATAACCTCCTACCGGGCGTGAAAGAATCGCCTGGCGTCGTGAAACTGTATCTTTTAGTTCATCGTTACCTCCCTCACGTCCTAGGTAGAGGCCGACACTAGGACCAGAACTACGAAGGTCTGGTACAAGTTCGCGATCTTTAGAAGCCATCCCTGACAAATCATCTGTGTCCTGCAAATCCTTCTGTATGCGGTTGTATAATTGCTCACACTTGGTTAGCCACCATACCTTTAATCCATCAATAGTTATTTCTGTTTCGCGAATACCAGGAATAAATTGCGCCTCTCGCTTCATCCACGTTTGCAGACGCTGGATAACTGCTCGCGTGAAAATTTCATCAAAAAGGTGTTCGCTGAATGCTTTCCAGTCTTCCTGAAATGCTCTCTGATTCCCTCCAATAACCATTCTGCAGTTGCGCAAATCCCTTACTTTTATCTCATCTGTTAGATCGCTTTCGAGGTGACGGGCTAGCCAATCAAGAAGGCGGGCATATACATGGCTCTTCGTGACCTCCAAATTAGAGACAATAATGGGGGCATCCTCAAAGTCATCAGAGGTAGGGTGGGCATATTGTCTGAAGTGCTTGAGAAAATAGAAATCTAAGGGGTTGCGCGGATCAATAATAGTCAGAGCAAGCGCATCTTTACGTCGTCCACCACGTCCTACTCGTTGGGTATATTCATTGGTAGTGAAAGGCGCACCGCAGTTCATGACAGTGGTAACATCGCCAATATCAATACCGAGTTCTAACGTACTCGTTGCGATCATTACATCTATCGGTAATTCTGAGCTATCTTCATCAGGCGCATTCAGTCGTTGTGTAGTAGCAAAGCGATTCACTGCTTTAATACGCTCTTCCCGTTCCAAACCTCCTCGATGCCAGCCAACCTCTAACCCTGGTTCATTCAGCATACCTAGCTCCTGTGCTCGTTGATACCAGCGATCTACCGCGCTAATTACATCGAGTTCTGTCTTAGTAAAGCCTATGGCTTTCGTATTGGAGCCGCGCATGGCGAGAATACGAGGAAGCAGTTCGCGATGATACGTGCTATAATAACGGTCTTCCTGATCCCGCAGGAAGCGCACAATATCATCCGTATCCTGCCGAAAATTGGAAAAGATTAGCATCTTACGAAAATGCGGATCGCGAAGTAGATGTCCGATAACGTCCGCCACATTCAAAACGGATGTTGTCACTTTTTGATTCTGGCCTGATGCGAGTTTTGCAGGAGTGAGAGCATAGTGGTAGCGATAGCGAGCAGGCGCAGTTTCATAATCAAGATATGCCCGCTTTTCCTCTGTTTCATCTTCATCTTTGCCCTTTGGCCGTAAGTATTTGACGCTATCCAGGTCTGCATCGAAAATTAAGCAGGCCAATTCTTTGGCATTACGGATCGTCGCGCTCACTCCTACATATAGCGGCTTGCGCTTACAGGCTTCTTCAAAGCGACGTAGCAAGTGAGCAACATTACACCCAAAGACACTGTTGTACATATGAATTTCATCAAGTACAACAATACTGATCTCTGGAGAGAAGATCTTACGGTGATAGCTTGGTACCTGAAGCATGCGGTTAATCATATCGGGGCTGGTAATCAATATATCAGGAGGCTGATTAAGGATATCCGCGCGGGTTAAACGGAAGTAGTCAATTTCGGCTCCACAGATGCAGCGGGCAATCGTTATACTTTCTTTGCTATCCTGTCCCTTTTTTTCGGAGAAGTCTGTGAGTACTAAGGAGCAGCGAGGGCATAATTGTAAAAGGCTTTTCTCAGTTAACAAATTGTATCCCGAAGTGGGGGTATCACCTGTTAGTACTCCAACGCTGATCTTGCGATCTTCTATAGCATTTTGGTTCATCTGGTAAAGAATTTCAGCAATTCTTCGTGCCTGGTCATTCGCAAGAGCGCGGGTGGGATACACCACTATCGATCTCACGGCTGCTCGCGGAATACGCCCTGACTGCAACTGGCGCGTGCGTTCATCGTAGAGATGCGCAATCAATGGAATAAGAAATGCTTCTGTCTTACCACCACCAGTTGGGATCGACAAAAGGAGTGGTTGCTGTGTTGACGGGTTTGTTCGAGCTAACTCACTCAGGATATGTTTCAAAGCTTCTTCCTGAAAGAGTCGTAGGCGGAAGTCTGTTTCTATTTCCCAAAGTTTAGCAATAGATTGTAGTAGTGTGGTTGGTATGAGTTTGTTTCTTTCTACATCGATCAGGTCATCTGTTTTTAATTCACTGATAGCACGTCCATTTGTAAAAGGATAGAGAGGCTCTGGCGTTACCTCAACAAATAGCTTTTGACCACCTTGAGCATCATTAGGAGCACTTATATAGGCCCGATATTCTTTATCACCACCACTGTACTGAAAATGATCCTCAGAACGAGTTAATGTCTCAAGTAAAAACTTGATGAGTCGCTCCGGGTGAAACAAAGCAATGAGGAGATTTTGGTCTTCGTCAGAGATCACGTCGTCCAGACTTTTGACAGGCATTGTGACCTCGCTCTCCAATAACCGTCCATCAGTGTTCATAGCAATTCGCTTAAAGATCATGATCGCTGAATTGACTTGTTTACCGGATGGATCGAGTATCTCCTTACGAAGTCCTGGATGATGAACTTCAATTTCAGCCAGAATATCTTCTAGTTTCCCTGGTTTTACAAGTTCTAGCTCTCTGGTGCCAATAAGTGGTGTCTCACCAACATGAGAGAAATACACTTGTATCATTTGTCCTTCTCCTTCTACTTGATCCCATCGAGAACGCGATTATTATCATGCAGCATTTCAGTCAAACTCAACTTTAGATACTCCAGGAGATACCAGCGCAATGCCAGTAATTTCTGTGCTCGCTCTACATTGGCGAGGTCTTCAATTGATATGGATGCAGGTATTCCCAATATGGAGCGTACCCAGGTCGATTCTAGTTGTTGCCAGGCTTGCCAATTTGCCCACTTCTCATCAAATTGAACTGATCGATTAGCTGTTTCCTGCTCAAGTGGTGACAGAGAGAGGTGATTGGTTAAGGTTCCAACCGCTTTATTCCATGACTCATCAAGCTCAGACAATGCAAGAAGCGGTTTTTGCTCTTCTTCTTTTGCAGTGAGTACTTGGTGAGTTTGAAAAAGCTCATACTTTAATTGCTCTAATTTTTTATGATCTTCACGTCTTTGTTTGATAAGCACATTTTTATCAATCTCTAGTTTTTCCAGAAGAGTTTCCGCAAGTTCCCTTCCGTCTCGCTCCTCATCCCGTTTTTCATAGGCTGTAGCTTTGTCTCTTTCAGCCTTGTTCAACCTCTGTTTTAGAGTGGCATCCTCTCTGCGCTGTTCTTCAAGCAGCTTCAATGTTTCATCCAATCTTCGTTTGACTTCACTGGCGCTTTCATCTCGACTAGTCGTGGCTGCATCCAGGCTTGCTTGTAGGTTATCTATGCGGTTCTGAAGTTCATTCGTATGGAATTGCTCTTGATCTAGAGCCGCTTGAAGTTCTTTCACCATTTGTTGGGCTGTATCTCGTTCCTCATGTGCCTTCTGAAGAGTCGCTTCCAATTGAAGAACTTCATTCGAGTGTTGTGCTTCGTCGTCCTTCTTTGTTTTTTTCAGCGTTTGCAACTCATTTTGTAGATCATCGAATTGTTCTATTTTGCGATTGAGCAATCGATCCCGTTCTTCCAACTTACTCTGTAGGTCTTTTAGGGTTCTGATCTCCTGTTCGGCTTTCTCTAATTGGCTAGCAAGTCGATATTGATCAGCACGAGCCATTAAAGCTGAACTTTCACTGGTAAGAGCCTGTCGAAGACCATTAGCAAGCGCAGATTGTATTTCCTGCCGTTCATCTAGAAGCAGTGCCCACAGCAGTCGATCTTTCCCGTGGTGTTCCAGGCCGGCTAGTAGCCTGGCTACATCATCTTCGATGCTCTCTACATGGATTTCATGCTTCACTCTTTCACTGAGATCACTGTTAGATATTTGCCAGATCTTTAAGAGTTCTCTGATAGCTCCCGGATGATTTTGAGCATCTCGGGAAAGCTTGGGGGGTACACGATCCCAGGGCAAGTTGGTTGGCCGGAAACCAGGGAAAACTTGTTGCTGTAGATGCTGATTATGCTTCACAAGCTCAGTAATTTGCTTATGATCTATACCCTTTACCAATCGTTCCAGGTCTTCAAGTGAGGTAGAATTTATGATAGTTTCAATGTGGTCAGGTATCTTGATCGTGTCAGCCATTAGTGACCTCACTTCCCTTAATAATTTCCGAATCCACATAGCGTTGTGCTGCTGCCCAGATGCTCTCTAGCAGTTGCCGAGAGGATGATAGTCTTCTCATCATATATCTAAGATCAGCGAGCATTTGACTTGTGCCAATCAGTAAATGCTTCTCACAGACGCGCGTTATTTGTATGCCTTGAGCCTCCAAATACCAGAATCGCTCTCCATGCCCCTGGTTTATCCATGCACGGAGAGCACTCCATTCATCTAGGAGTAATCCCAGCATTGCTGGCGTGTAAGAACTGGTGGGTTTATCGAGCAATGCACTAATAGCGCCGAGCAAATTGAGGCGCTCATCTAAACTTGACCCCAAATCAGTATAGTGAATCAGTAAAACATCTTCAAACAAAGTACGCACACTTCCCTGCTCCATCAAGAAAATAGATCGACTTACTTACCGATTTTCAGTAGCTGCCTTATCTGCTCAATAGAGCCTAAAGCATTTTGAATTGGAGTTGGTTCTTGGATTCCTTCCTCACTATAGCGAGGATAAACACGAAGTAATACAGGTGATTGAACTGCTATGCCTGCCACTATAGCTCGTCCTGTTCCCAGACTCTTTATCATCTCAAGTTCGTCCCGGGACATACTTTCGGTGACAGTACGGACATACTCCTGGTCATCAGGGCTTTTCAGTTGATGCAATATGAAGGTATTGGCTTGCGAGACTACTTCTTGATCTACAGTTGATGGCTTCTGAGAGATTAAACCAAAACCTAGACTGAATTTACGCCCTTCATATGCCAGTTCTCTCATAGCTCGTCGGGCTAGCATACCGGCCACATCAATCTCGTCTGTACCAGAAGATTTCGGTATCAAAGCACGGGCTTCCTCTAAAACAAAGAGCAGAGGATAGGCATTCGCCGAGCTCCCCCCGCTTTGGCTTGCTCGATAACCCCCAAATTTGAATGAGCGGAAGAAATAGGTAACTACCCCGTATACCATTGCCTTACGAATATTACTCGAAAGATCCGTCAGAGATAACCGATAAACCACTTCAGGAGTACCATTTGCTCGACTTGCCACACGAAGGAAGAGAACTTCAAGATCGAGCGGCTGAACCCCAGCATCTAAGGTATCTCTATAGATAGCCTGTAGACCATTGAGCATTTGCTGGAGAACATCTTTTGTGTCTTGTCTAACTTCTGTATCATTTCCCACAGCGCGCCATAAGTTTTGTAAATACTGTAGGCCTTTACCTGGCTGGTTCACATTTCTACGTAGGCAGCGCCATTGAGCCGATGAAAAAGCCTCACCTTGAAAGGCTTGTAATAAGATGAGAGAAAAGTCTTCAAACTTGTTGCCATAAAATTTGAGTTCTGGGAAAACTCGAAGACTAGCAACTTGAGAGTTGCTAATCAAACTAATCCAAGGTGGATTTGATGATAGAGCTGTGACAAGTTCCGGTGTCACTTTCCGGCACCGCTGTTTAAGGATTACTCGCGCAGGTTCATTCTCGTGAACGACTGAAGCTGTTCGTATAAGGCGCT
>WNFC01006113.1_pt1 | contig 13242 bp, 17 predicted proteins | sample 5400541 | NCBI WGS metagenome assembly WNFC01 (sample SAMN13153342, study PRJNA577476) | soil metagenome | isolation source: 120 cm saprolite under Douglas fir tree site 2 hole 2 replicate 1 | place: USA:California | collected 2015-04-18
ACGTCAGCCGGGGCCGTCAACGCGGCCTGGGCCGCGAGCGTTGGCGACCGCGATGGAGTCGAGGAGCTCGCCGAGATCTGGTGCGGGCTGCGCAGGCAGGACATCTTTCCGATCAGCCCCTGGTCGGGCGCCCGTGGGATCATCGGCGGCGCGAATCATGTGGTTCCCAACGCCGCGCTGCGCGCGGTCATCGAGCGCCATATCCCGTATGACCGGCTCGAGGACGCGGCGGTGCCCATCCACGTCGTCGCCACCGACCTGAAGAACGGACACGCCGTGGTGTTGTCGTCAGGTCCCTGCGTGCCGGCCCTGCTGGCGAGCACCGCGATCCCGGGCGTGTTTCCGCCGGTGCTGATCGGGCGGCGCCAGCTGGTCGACGGCGGCGTCGCCGACATGACCCCGATCGCGGCCGCCATCGAACAGGGTGCCACCCAGGTGTACGTGCTGCCGATCCGATATGCGTGGCTGCGCCAGGAGCGCTCCAGCGCGATCGGCATGGCGCTGCAAGCGTTGGCCCGCGTGGTCGAACAGAGGCTGCGCATCGAGGTTGCGGCTCACAGGCACGTTGCGGACATCCGAGTGCTCCCGATCATCGACGGCCCTGCCGTTTCGCCGGCCGACTTCAGCCGCACATCCGAGTTGATCAGCCGCGCGTACCGCGCGAGCAAGCGCTACCTGACCCGGTCAGACGAGATCGTACCGGCGACCGGCGCGCCTGCCGAGCGGGTGATCGAGCTCGCCCGGCTCGGCGCACAAGTTGCCTAGAGCAAGCTCTTAGCCCAGGGCGCGCCTGATGGCGCCCGCGCGCTCGACCAGCTCATCAGGCAGCACGTCCTGGATGCGCGACGCCAGCGTGCGTCGCCGGCGCTGGCGATACGCGAGCATGCCGACCCCGACCATCACGAGCGCGGCGATCATCACGGCCGAGGCGACCTGCACACGCCGAGTGCTGATCGCCGGTGCGACCCTTTTTTCGACGACGTGAAATGTCCTGTCCATCACGCGCCTGCCGGCCTTGACCTGACGTTCGAGCTGATCCGTCATGGGGCTCATCGCGTCTTCTCCTCCTTTTGGCGGTTTCGTCACAAAGGGATAACGCTTCGAAGCGCCGCACGACCCACTCGGAGGCCGGCCGGCCGGGTACAGGCTGCGCCTCGAACGTTGTTTTAGTGAGGCGTTCGACCCGCAAGGGCTGGGCGCCTCACGTGCTTCAAGACCGAACAAACGTGAGGAGGACGTAACCGTGGTTTGCGACATCTGCGGCGAAGAGGTCGACAACTCCGAGGCCCTCGCGCAGCACAAAGAGAAGATGCACGCGTTGGGTGAGGAGGAACCGAAGAAGGAAGAGGCCGGCGAACTCCCTCAGGAAGACGAGATTCCGGAGCCCGCACAGGGTCCGGAACCTATGTAGCTCAGGCGTCAAGAGTCGGCGGCGGGGTGCGCCCCGCCGCTTTTTTATGTCAGGGCGCCGCTGAGCTGCGGTTGCTGCGTGGGTGCGGTCGAGCCGTCGGGCCCATCCTCCGACGTGACGGCCATCTGCGAGTAGCCGTTCAGAGGCCGGTTCACAAGGACCACCTTGGCGCCGTTGCTGTCGGGCACGAAGACCGCGCCCGCATCCGGGTGGCCGCCGGGCGTGATGAGCCACACCTCGTAGACCTTGCCCTTCGCCAGCGGCGGCAGCCCGCTGAAGTCGACGAGGGTGACTCCATCGCTCTTGAGGTCGATGACGGTTCCGCGGGCGCCGGCGAGCGCGCCATGGCCGACGAGCGTGAAGCGGGCGACCTGCGCCGGCGGGACGGCGACCGAGTTGCGGCCGACGATGTCGCCGGCGACAAGGCCCACGAGCATCGCGAGCAGGACCGTGGCGGCGGCGGCAAACTTCGCCAAGCGGCCCATGCGGATCGTCGTGACCGGCTTCCAGGCCGCACGTACGGGGCCCACCCTCTTCCTGGCCGGTGCAGACGGGAGCGTCGACGATCGGGCCGCGGCCGCGGCGACGAGGATGCGCTCCCGCAGGCGCGCAGGCGGCGCCACCTCCTCGACCTCCAACGGCAGCGCCACGACTGCTCGTCGCAGGCGCGCCGCGGTCTGGCTGCAGGTGGCGCAGCCCTCGGCGTGGACGCGCATCCTCTCGGCCTCGTCCCCATCGAGGGCACCCAGCACCCACGCCGCGACCGAACTCTCCAGCTCTTCGTGGTCAGACATCGATCGTTTCCTGGGGCCCCCGCGGACTCAAGGCGAAACCTCTCGATCCGTGGCGTAAAGCCCTCTACCCTGGAGATACGAACTCAACTTCTCCAGGGCAAGTCGCATCCTGCCCTTGACGGTGCTGATCGGGACGTGGGTCATGTCCGCGATCTCGGCCTGCGAGTACCCGCCGAAGTAGGCCAGCTGGACTGCCTGCTTCTGCTCCGATGGCAGGCTGCCCACAGCCTCGCGCACGGCCATCCGCTCCAGTGAGAGCGACACCTCGTGCCATGGATCGGACCGGTGCGATTCGGCCATGTCGGGCTGCAGCTCCAGCTCCTGGCGCTCGTGGGCGCCCCGGCCGCGCAGGTAGTCGATGGCGCGATTGCGGACGGCGGTCACGAGCCACGTCCGCAGCGACCCTTTCCGTGCGTCGAAGCCGGCCGCGTTGGTCCAGATCTTCAAGAACGCCTCCTGCACCACGTCCTCTGAGCGTCCTGGATCGCCGAGCACGCGCATGGCCACCGCGTAGGCAAGCCCCGCATAGCGGTCGTACAGCTCCAGCAGCGCATCCTGGTTGCCGGCGGCCAGGACTGCCGCCAGGTCCGCGTCGGCGAGTCCTTCGGTTGCTATCGGATCAGATGCCCTCGTATGCGCTGACGGCTTCGCCGCCGAGAGTTCTGCGGGTGGTCAGCTCGCCGATGGGCGATTTCTTGGGCGGTGCGATTGCCCACTCCTCGTTGTCGATGAGCCTCCATGCCCACTCCGGGTCTTGGCGGCGGCGTTCACGGGCGGCGTAAAGGGCCCTGGACATGAGCTTGATGCCGGACAGGCCGGGCAGCCGGCCGATCTTCTCGTCGATGCCCAGCAGCTCTTCTTCGCCCTGCTCGTCGTCGAAAAGGTAGAGGGCGAGGGCATCGACCTGCTCCTGCGTCTTCACACCTTGGCCCACGGGCACCCACACGCGGTCCAGCATCCAGCGGTCGACCCGCTGCGCCTTCTCGTTGTCGGTGAGCCACTCCTTGGCCGAGTTGAAATAGAACGCGTAGTGGCGACGCTCGTCCTTGATGATCCGGGAGAGGAGGTCCTTCAGCACAGGGTGGCCGGACTTGCGGATGAGCGCCCCGTAGCCGGTGAGGGTCGAGAGCTCGTTGATGGCGCCGATGGTCAGGTACACGGCCGAGAAGTCCTTGAGCAGCCACGAACCGAGCATCGTCGAGAGGATGCTCACGCTGTTGTGCAGGCCCAGGTTCGCCCGCACGTTCGCGATCCGGTCCTGCGCGTCGAACTCGATCCCGTACAGGTTCAGGAACTTGCCGATGTTCTCGCCGTGCCACAGCTCTTCGTAGTTCCAGCAGGCGAGGAACGCGGTCAGGATGGGGTCCATACAGGCCCGCGTCACCAGCAGATGGGACAGATACAGCGGCACGTGATTCTCGATGTCCATCATGTAGTGGAGACAGAACAGGTCCCCCTTCGACAGCGGGCTGGCGGTCACGCCGTGCCAGTCGATCCCAGCGGTGTCGAGTTTCCTGGACTCCTCTTTGTAGCGCTCGATGCTGAAGCTCATCCTTCCTCCATCCCTTTGGCGGATCCTGACCCTCGATACGGAGCCGGGCCGTGGCCGGATCATTTTCGCCGGTGCGCCCACCTCTGGCGAAGTTTCTCTGGTAACTCACAGCTTCCTCACAAGGCCCGCTGAGCCTCGGACGGCAACCTCGATGGCAACGCTCGAGCAAACAAGAAAACTCAGGAGGAAGTTGGCAATGAACAGGTTTCGTACGGCATTGACGGCGGCGGCCATCGCAGGCTCGATGGTCATCGGAGGGGTGGTAGGGGCCACCCTCTACGGCGTCTCAGCTCTCAGTGCGGCCGCGGCGACCACCGCTGCAAGCCCAAGCCCGGCGCCGAGCTCGTCCACGGGCAAGTTCGTGCCCAACGAGACAGCCGCGCACGAGGCGCAGGAGAGCGCTGCTCGCGAGGCCCAGGAGAATGCTGGGCAGGTCCCGACCGTACCTTAGGTTGGATTCACGGCACGGCAGGGCCGCCCACCCGCGGCCCTGCCACCACATTTTTTTGCGGACCTCATGAGAAACCGCGTACTGATCGGAGGAATCGCCATCGTCGCGGCCGTGGCATTGGCCGGGGGTGGCGCCTACGTCTACTACTTCTCCGGGCTGCGCTCTACGCCGAGCACCCTCGGGCTCTCGACGACGCCGAACGCCTCATCCTCCCCCACGGCGTCTTCGGGCGACGGCCTGGCCGGGAGCTGGAAGGTCACGACCGGATCTCTGGTCGGATATCGCGTCAAGGAGCTGTTCGCCGGCACGACTTCGAAGCACGAAGCCGTGGCGCGCACCTCCGCGGTGAGCGGAAGCATGACGGTGAGCGGCGACGCGACCAGCGGCTACCGCGTGAACGCGATCACGGTCACGGCCGCGCTTACCGGCCTGCACAGCGTCGACGCCGTCGCGGGCCGCGATGTCACCCAGCGAGACTTCTTCGTGTCCAGGTCGATGGACCTGCAGCAGTTTCCCAACGCGACATTCAGCGCCACCTCAGCCTCGGTGCCCGGGCCGGTGACGAGCGAGGTCGTCGACGTGTCGATTCCAGGCCGGCTGACCATCCATGGCGTCACCAAAGACGTCACGGCGACCGCCAAGGCTCAGGTCGTGAGCGGCAAAATCGAGATCGCTGGGACCATCGCCATCGATATGACCGACTACGGGGTCTCGCCGCCCTCGGTGCCGTTCACTACGGTCGACTCGCAGGTGACTATCGAGTTCCAGATCTTCCTGACCAGCGCTTAGCGGCTAGCTAGCCGAACATCTGCCGCGCGACGAACAACACGTTCGCCGGGCGCTCGGCGAGCCGCCGCAGGTACCAGGCGTACCAGGCGTCGCCGTACGAGATGAGGTGCTTGACCCTGTAGCCCTCCTTGGCCAGCCGCATCTGCTGCGCCGACTGGATGCCGTAGAGCATGTGCACCTCCAGGTGGTGACGATCCATGCCGATGGCATCGGCGAATCTCGCTGTTCGCTCGATCAGGGGAACGTCATGCGTGGCCACGACCAGCTTCAGCCTGCCCCGGTTCACGTCCGGCAGCATCAACGCGCACAGTGCCAGGTAATTGGCGTCGACGTCGCGCTTGGCTGGAAACGCGCGATCCGCGGGCTCGGCGTACGCGCCCTTGACGAGCCTGATCGCGGGCTTGAACGGAAGCATCCGGTAAACGTCGGCAGCGGTGCGGTACAGGTAAGCCTGCAAGCACACACCGGTGGCCGGATGCCTTGCGTGGATGCGGTTGTACAGGTCGAGCGTGCGGTCTGTATAAGCGCTGCCCTCCATGTCGATCCACATGAAGCCCTTGACCTTGGCGGCAGCTGCGGCCAGTCGGCTCAGGTTGTTGAAGGTCGCGTCAGGGTCGATGTCGAGGCCGACCTGAGTCGGCTTGATCGAGATCTCGGGCTCGATGCCGGCGCCGGCCGCGGAAGTCAGCACCGTCTCGTAGTGCTCGACTGCGGCCGCGGCCTCGGCCATCGACTTGATGTTCTCGCCGAGCTTCGTGAACACCGCGCCTATGTTTTGGGCCTTGAAGGCGACGGCGGCCGCCAGCGCTGCGTCGAAGTCATCACCGGGCATGAAGCGCTTCACCGCCCGCTGCACGAAGCCCCAGCTGGGAACGTGCTGGGACAACCATTCGTTCTGGGCGCACCACAGCAGCAGCGCCCTCACGATGTCAGCGAGCCCCCAGCCGCCTCCTGACCGCCGCCTGGCACCAGATGAGTGTAGGGATGCTCGGCCGGTGAGCGGTTGAGCCGCACTCGTCACGACAGGCCGGAAATCACCGCCGGCCACGCGCTCGGGTCGTTAGGGACGACGGCCGGCCGGTCGAAAGCCGCCGGTTCTGACTTGAATCCGGCGCCGGTGTCGAAGACCACGACCCGTTCGCGGGGATCGAGTAGGCCGCGCTCGCGCAGGAGAGGAAGGGCGGCCAGCGCCGCCGACGACTCGAGGCTCAAGTAGCCGGCGCCATGGCGAGCCGCATAGCCCTGCATCGCGGTGATCTCGTCCTCCGGCACCGCCAGCGCGCCGCCGCCCGAGCGGCGCAGGCATTCGAGGATGAGGTGGTCGCCCAGGGCTGACGGCACCCGGATGCCGGCTGCGCGCGTGGCCGCCTGCGGCCAGGGCTCGGCAAACTCCGCCCCCTGCTCGAAGGCGCGCACGATCGGGGCGCAACCGTCCGACTGCACCGAATACATACGGGGCCGGTGCTCGCCGATGAGCCCGAGCGTTTCCAGCTCCTCGAACGCCTTCCACATTCCGATCAGGCCGGTGCCGCCGCCGGTCGGATAGACGATAGCGTCCGGCAGGCTCCAGTCGAGATCCTCGGCGAGCTCGAAACCAAGAGTCTTCTTGCCCTCTACTCGATAGGGCTCGCGCAGCGTGGCCATGTCGAAGGCGCCGGTGTGGTCGCAAATGAGCCGTGCCAGCCGGCCGCAATCGGAGATCAGGCCGTCCAGAAGGATCACGCGCGCTCCAGCGGCCAGCGCTTCCACCTGGTTGGCGGCCGGGGCGTCAGCCGGCATCACCACGGTGGCCCGCAGGCCGGCGGCGGCGGCGTAAGCCGCCAGGGCGCCGCCGGCGTTGCCCGCCGACGGCGTGACCAGGTGCAAGGCGCCGAGCTCGGCCGCGCGGCTGACCGCAACCGCCATCCCCCTCGCCTTGAACGACCCCGTCGGGTTCACGCTCTCCGCCTTGATGTGCAGCCCGCTCAACCCGAGTTGGCGGGCGAGGCGCCCGGGAGGCAGCAGCGGCGTCGCACCTTCGCCCAGCGTCGTGATGAACGAGCGCCGGCGCACTGGCAGAAGCTCCTCCCAGCGCCATAACCCGCCGCGACGCCTCGCGACGGCCTCCGGCGTCAGGCGGTCGCGGGCGGCGGCGAGGTCGTACTGCGCGAGCAGCGTGCGCCCATCTGCCGGATCCGTCCCGCGCAGCTCATCCGCAACGTAGCGCGCCCCCGAGCGTGAGCCCTCGAGGTATGCGAGTGTGGAGGCGGTGAGGTCGCCGGAAACCATGCCAGGCGAAGACTAATCGCCGCAGCTAGGCGGGCGGTCGAACACCTCCGAGCGAACATTCCACGCTGCAGTAGACCTGCCTGCCGTGGTAGACGGCGCCAAAATCGATGGGCCCCGCGCAGCTTTCGCAGTACGCCGGCCGGACTTCGACGGCGGGCAAACGCTCCATCACACGAAGATGCGCGGGCCCGCTCGCGATGCCCTGGCGAAGAGCCGACCGTTCCGCGATTCGACCATGCAGCCGACTGGACGGCAGGTGAATCACCCCCATGGCTTCCTCCCCGAAGACTCCGCACCAAGTATCCGCCTGCCTGCGCAAAAATCGCCGTACAGGTGTGGGGATTCCAGCTACTACCGCCTCTTGCGGCCGGACTTGCCACCCTGCATGAGCGATCGCCATCCCCGCGCGTCGACCTCGATCCCGAACTTGCGCGCCGCAGCCCTGATGCGTTTCCAGGCGGCGTCACGCTCGGTGTCGCTGACACCCTCCACCTGGTCGAAACGCGCGATGGCATTGCGGACGTGAGCGGCGTCGGTGATTGGTTCTTTGCGCTTCTTCACAAACGCGAACTTCTCCGCCGGCAGCCTGTTTTTCCGGCGCGTGCTGAGGCGAGTTGCCGCCATCTTCAGACCTCCTTGATGAGATGGAACGGGGCCCTCGGCTCCCGTGAGGAGCGTCAGGAAGGAGTCGCCGCGGGTGACGCAGGCGGCGTCTGGTGCGTGCTGCCGCCGCTTGCCGGCGAGGTGACGGTCGTCGTCCCCGGTGCGGAGGGCGCCGAGCGCGCACCAAACCAGTTCCACTGAGTGAAGCCGAAGAAAAGCATGAGGAGCACCAGCATCGCGAGGACGGCCGCGGCGATTCCCGCGCCGGCGCCGGCCGTCGTGTCTTCGGTCACCACCTCGGAACCGGCCGGGCTCCAGTAGCGCCGCACGCTGTAACCGCCCGCGCCCACGAGCGCGGCGAGGACCAGGACGACGAGCAGGATGAACAGCAGCGTTCCCATACCTTCGCCCTCCATCTCGTATTTGGCGAGCCCACGACATCGATCGCCTTCATATGGGTAACGCCCACCCGAGCCGCGACTACGCGGCGCGAAATCGATGAGCACACCGCGCGCAAGAACGCGTCTAAATCACGAGTTTCGCCTGGGTGCCCCAGATTGCTCTGCGGCCTTGCTCTCCTTGATCACTTCGATTGGACGTCGAATTTCCTTGGACTCGTGCATGGGGCTCGCGAGGAGCCCCAAGGCAATCGGCCGGCCCAGGCGGAACTGGTTGAATACGGCCCCGAAGAGGATGAGCTCGCTGACGACGTAGAACCATGCGGCCAGCAGGAAGAACAGCCCGAACTGCGCGCCGTAGGTATTGAAACCCCCGGCCAACCGCACGTACAGAGGGAAGCCGAGCGAGAAGACCTCGATCAGCGTCCCCGCGAGGATCGCCCCCGGCATGATCTGCCGCAATTCGAACGTGCGATTGGGCACGAATCGATAAAGCATCGACAAGAGACCGATCATCACGGCCGAGCCGACGATCAAGCCGCTGATCCACGCGAACGGAACCAGTGCGGCCAGCGCGTTGGCCGCGACAGTGATGCCGACGGCGACCACCAGCAGGACCATCATCACCAGGCCCATCAGCTTCTGCCTGACCAGGTCGCGCTGCCTCGTGCCGAAGATCTGGCTGAGCGCGAACTCCATGGTCGAGAAGATGCTGCTGGCGCTCCACAGCAACCCGGCCAGGGAAAGCAGTCCCAACCAGCCCGCCGATTGTTTGACCCCGCGGAGCGCGTCGATCAGCTGCGGCTGCGCGGTGCCTGGGAAGACCTGGATGATGAGGGCCTCGGCCCTCGCCTCCGAGGCGGCGTCGCGGACGGCGAATCCCACGAGCGAGAGCACGCCGAGCATCAGGGGGAACATCGCGAGCATGCATGTGAACGCGAGCGCCGAGGCATAGTTGCCGGCCTGGCTCTCGCCATATGCGGCCAGAACGCGAATGAGCCCCGAGCTCTTGACTTGCCGGATCATCTTTCCACCTGCTTTCGGAACGCGCCGCCGCGGGGCGTTACCGGCCGGCCGGCGCTACCGTGTAGACGTGGAGCCAGGCCTGACGCCGCCTCAGATCATTCCCCGATCGATCGACAGGCGCCTTTTCGAAGCCATCCACGGCCTGCCCCACAGTCCACGCGGCGACCACTACATCTCCATGGTTTCCGATCTTGGCGAGGGGATGGGCTGGGTCGCGGCCGGCATCTGCATGGCCTGGCTGGGCGGGCAGAAAGGACGCCGCGCCGGGATCGCGACGGCACTCGCCTCACTCGGGACCACGTATGTCGTGCAGCGGATGGTCAAGCCCATCTTTCGTCGCCGTCGGCCGTTCGTGAGCCGAGAAACATTGGTCGTCGGGATTCGCACCGCCGATGCCTCGTTTCCGTCGGGGCACACCGCTGCGTCGTTCGCGGCTGCCACCGCCATCTCCACCTTCTACCCGAACGCGGCTCCGCTTGTGCTCACGCTCGCGACGCTCGTCGGGGCGTCGCGTGTACACCTCGGCCACCACTTTCCGAGCGACGTCGCCGCCGGGGGCGCGATCGGAATCGGAACGGGAACGCTGACCGCCTGGCTGCTCAAGCTCCCCAAATTCCTCTGAGCGGCGCGGTGCTCAGCGCGGAAGGATCACCCTCACCGCGCTGACCTCGGCGGTGATCGTCGCAGGCGTCCGGCCCACCAGCACGTTGTCGGCGTAGACGCTCACCAGGGGTTCGGTGCGCACAGACGCCTTCTTGAATCGGAAGACCTGGCCCATTCCCTCTTCCGAGTGCTTCATCAGGAAAGCGGAAGCCAGGGCGCGCGCGGCGATGTCGGTTCGTGTGCGTCCCGTGAGGATGGCGAACTCGAGGTCGTGATCCTTAGGAGTGCTGTCGCCAACCCGCAGCCGCGAGCCGATGGACGAAGTGTTGGCGAAGACGAGCGACATCGCAGTGCCGCTGCCGCCAAGGTCGCCATCGAGCTCGTACGTGAAGCGCTTGGCTGCCAGCAGCTTGGCGATGTCGGCCATGACGGTGCCGTATTTGCGGTCCTTGAGAGATTCCCCGAACGCGATGGTCTCTCCAAACAGGCCGATCAGGCATGCTTCCAGGAACACGGTCCCGTTGACGCGGCCAACCGTGATCGGGCGCGGCCGGCCTTTCTTGACCACCTCGACCTGCTGGTCGAGGTCCGCCGGCAATCCGAGCGCGAGCGCGAAGTTGTAGAACGTGCCCAGCGAGAGGATGCCTACAGGGTGCTTCGAGTCCGCCAGCTTGCGGACCACGAACGCGACGCTGCCGTCGCCTCCCGCGATGACGACGCGCGCCCGGGGCGTGATGAGATTCTCGAAATCGACCTTGGGGTCGAATGGGATCACCAGGTGGTCGGCAAACAGCTCGCGCAGGCGGGCTTCGATCTCGGGGGTGATGTTGCCGGCGCCGGTGCTCAGGATGAGCAGGCGCCTGGCCCTGGGCTCGGCATCCTCGCGTTGGCGCTTGTCGCGGGCGCGAGGCTTCGTCCTCACCCCTATATGGTGGAAGAGCCCGGCCCTTTCAGGCCAGGCTCCCCCATCTCATCAACGCGCGATCTCCCCTCCTTACCTGATCGAGACGTGACCGTATGCTCGGTGGATGGTCATCCGCAGCGACCTCGACGGCTTGAGCGACGCCCAGGCGCGGCGCGTCCTCGCCGGCCTTCCGCGCGCCGGCGATTACGAGGTTGTGATCAAGCCGCTTCGCTACCGTTCGTCACCACACCTCGCCGCGCGGTGCGAGTTCGAGGAGCGCCGGATCGTGCTCCAGGTGCCAGTGCCATTTCGCCCGTTCAAAGAGCCGGTCATCTATGCGGCAAGGCGCAAGCGCGGGCCCCGCCTGAGGTTTGCGTGGGCGTCGGAGAGCGTTTCATTCCGATTTCGCCGCGAGGTGCTGCGGTTCCTCTACTGCCACGAGTGGATGCACTGGTACTTGAAAGAGGAGCTGGGGAAGCGATCGGCGGCCGAGACGGCGTGCGATCGATTCGCGCTGCGGAACTTCAGGCGGCCTCGGGTCTCGACCGCCGACGCCGACGCCGCACTGCGGCGCCGCCCCCGAGCACTTGTACTACGCGCCAGGTAGAAACTTGCGTACCTCGGCGGCGAACGTCCTGGTGTTGATCGGTTTCGAGATGTAGCCGGAGCAGCCGGCCTCGAGGGTCCGCTCGCGGTCGCCCATCATCGCGAGGGCGGTGAGCGCGACGATGGGTATCGCCGCGGTCCTTTGATCTCCCTTCAAGCGGCGCGTCAGCGTCAGGCCGTCCATCCCGGGCAGCTGCACATCCATCAAGATCAGGTCCGGCGACTGGGAGTCGAGCAGCTCGAGCGCCTCCTGCGAGCTGCCTGCCATCTCGACTCGATATCCCTCCCGTTCCAGCACGGCGCTGGCGAGCAGGCGATTCGCCTCGTTGTCCTCGACGATGAGGATCACGGCCGGTCCGTTCATCGGGCGGCCGGGTCGGCGTCGACCACCTGGCGCAGCAGGCCGAGCAGGTCGGCCGCGGCAGTCGAACCGCGCCGCAGGATCGTCGAAACGTGCCCGTTGAGCTGGCGGATGTCCGCTTCGGTGAGGTTCTTTGCTGTCAGGACCATGATCGGGATCGCCTTCGTCGCGTTGTCGGTGCGAAGAGCCTCGACCACATCGAAACCGGTCACCTCGGGCATCATCAGGTCGAGCATCACCAGGTCCGGCTTGCGCGACCTGGCGAGGTCGATGGCTTCCTTCCCGCCGCGGGCCAGGATGACGGCGTAGCCGGCGGGTTCGAGGATCCGTTTCAGCCACTCACGATTCGCCACCTCGTCGTCGACGACCAGGATGCGGGGCTTGTCGCCTGACGGACGAGCGAACTTGACGCGGCTGAGGCGGGCGATGAGCTCTTTCGCGGGTACCGGTTTGACGAAATAGTCGAGGGCGCCGAGCGCGAAACCCAGCTCTGGATTGTCGACCACGCTGACGACCACGACCGGGATGTCACTCGTGGCCGCCTCGCGCTTGAGGCGCGTGAGCACCTCCCAGCCATCGAGGTCGGGCAGGAGGATGTCGAGGGTGATGGCGGCCGGCTTGCGCGCGCCGGCCTTGGTGATGGCGTCGTTCCCGGTGCGAGCCACATCGGTGCTGAACCCAGCCTGCTCGAGCTGGCGAGTCAACAGCTCCGCGGCCGCCGGATCATCCTCCACCACCAGCACGAGCGGGCGCGAGGCGTCGCTCGGCCGCGTGACTGGATCCGGGCCGCTGACGCCAAGCCCCTCTGCGCGAGCCGTGATGGGAAGGACGATCGTGAAGACGCTGCCCTTGCTCGGCTCGCTGACGACGCGGACGTCCCCGCCGTGAAGCCTGGCGAAGCGACGGGTGAGCGTGAGGCCGAGGCCTGTGCCCGGCTGGGCGCGGCCGACGCCGGAATCAACCTGCTGGAACTCGTGAAACACGCGCTCCTGGTCCTGTCTGCCGATGCCGATGCCGGTGTCGGTGACCGACAGCTCGACCGAACCGTCGAGGCGCCGTGTCTCGATCGTCACGGTGCCGCCCTCCGGAGTGAACTTGACCGCGTTGGAAACCAGGTTGAGCAGCATCTGCTTGACCTTGCCGGCGTCCGCGGTGATCTCACCCGCGTCGCCTCGCGCGATCTGCAGTTGGATGGTCTTCTGCGCGGCCAGCGGCTCGACCGTGGCGGCCACCTCGTTGACGACGTCGGCGACCTCGACCTTCTGCAGGCGCAGCTCCATCTGGCCGGCCTCGATCTTCGACAGGTCGAGGATGTCGTTGATCAATCCGAGCAGGTGCTTGCCGCTGGCATGGATCTGCTCCAGGAAGCGCTTGCTCGTGGCCGGCGGATACTGGCCGTTGCCGGCGTCGATGAGCAGCTCGGAGAAGCCGAGGATGGCGTTGAGCGGCGTGCGGAGCTCGTGGCTCATGCTGGCG
>WNFC01006114.1_pt1 | contig 13242 bp, 17 predicted proteins | sample 5400541 | NCBI WGS metagenome assembly WNFC01 (sample SAMN13153342, study PRJNA577476) | soil metagenome | isolation source: 120 cm saprolite under Douglas fir tree site 2 hole 2 replicate 1 | place: USA:California | collected 2015-04-18
ATTTAATGGTCATGCTGCTCGGTCTTAGGGGTCATGTCGCTCGTCTGACTCTTCGAACTTTGCCCGCAGCAAGGCGAAAAAGGTCAACCAGTTTTGGATCTGGAGCTTCGCAAGTTGCGTTTGCGTACTAAGATTTTCGGGCCGAATGGGTTCCGCGTCTTCCTCAACCACTGGGAAACTCCCCTGCCAGTTTCCCCCCAACCGCGCGGTCGTAAGCTTACCAAAAGGTGCTTAGGGTTCCAAGGATTTTTATTTGCGGAAGTGATCGTTAATCCGAAGCGCGTCAATTAAGGACGGTGTATCCCAAATCGGGCGCGGTTCTCCCACATTTTGCCACGAAATGCTTCAATCTAAAGCACGTAGGTCGATTGGCAAGCAATATGCTCATCGATTTATATGCCGCGCATGATCACCATACTTCCGTCGAAGGAAGGGCAGCTTGAATCAACGCTGCGAGAGGCATTAGAGATGCTGCGGTCCAACGGGTGTGCAGGTTGATAGTGCCGTTCAAAACATCCACGTAAGAGGCCGGCCAACGGCAACAATCCTGCTGCAGTATGTGGATGATAGATTCAGAGCGCTCCAAATTCTTGCTAAGGCTGGCGTCGCGGTGGAGAAGTAGTGTCTAGCAAGCTCTGGCAAACCGCGACAGCATCCGTCGAGCTTCTGATCCCCGCGAGGGAGCGCAGACGGGACGCAAAATGCGCGCTCAGCGGCCCTCAGGAGGGGACCGGAGGCTCGCAACTGACGGGTCTGGTCGTAAACAGTAAATCCATTACAGTTTCGGGCGCCCCCCATCAGACGGTCAAGCTTCCTAATGGAAAGCTGGTGCTTAACGAGCAATCGGTGGCTAGGGGGAGAATAAACGTTAACGCGGTCCACACTTACATCTATGCTCCCCTGAGCGCCACCGAGATTACCGACGTTGTCGCCGCCTCTGCCGCAGCCAGCGTAAGGTGCCCCCTGTCATTAGGGAGGTCACGAGCTGTGTACCGGAGTGTCGTCTGTGGGGAGTTTGGTAATCGCCTTGCGCCGAGCGTTGCGCCGGAGCAACCACCGAACGCCGCGCCGCCTCAGCCGCGTCGGGATCGTCGTCATCGAACAGCATTGGAGCGAGCGCCTGGCGCATGTGCCACTCGACATAGTAGGCGGCTACGCACAGGAAGACGTGCGCGCGCACCGCTCTTCGAGGCGATGGTGAATCGGGCGGACTTTGAGGTCGACCTAGCCTTGAGGCCGACCGCTGTGTTCACTCGTCGCGAGCTCCTAGATGCGCTCAGCGCCGGGAGCCGGGGGCGGTCGCCTTTTCGGCGACCGGCACATGTAGAGGTTCGGCGAGTGTGCGCGGCGGCGTTTCCAGCCTGAGTCGCCATTCATCGATCGACTCGAGGTTAAAGCGCCAATCGCGTCCGAGCTTAAAAGCTGGAATATCGCCACGCTTCAAATGACGATACACCGTTGAGGGATGCACCCTCAAATACTGGGCAACTTCAGGGACCGTTATCACCTTGTTCATGCTACGCACTCGGGAGTCGAGCGTTGTTTGTCGCTGGTGTGTTTAACTGAGGAGTCGGAACAGAGATTGAGAACACGCCCCGCCACAGACATGCTAACTGAATAAGTAACCATGCTTACTTGCCCTATGGCCAATTCACCAGGCGCGGATACGCTGGTTAGGCGCTTTTAACCGAGCATGCTTCCGACCACGAACATGACCCTAGAGTCGCAGGCCACACGCCCGAGCACCCGCACCTACTGACAGGATAGCAACGGCCTCGATCCCAACGGATGCCGCTTCAAAAGACCCCCCTTCCTTTCGGTTCGTCAGCCAGTGCCAGTCCTGTCTGTGCCAATCCTGTCTGTTCTCGGCGTGAGCAGCCAGTATTGGTGATCAGTTAGTTTGGTTATCATAACGTTACGATTATCGCAATCCCCCCTTCTTTTGAAAGCGGAACGCGTTCAGCCTAACGCTCGGCGTTATTCGCGAGTGGCCCTAGCCCGCATTTCTCACCAAGATCTTAAAAAGGCCGCATGGTCCAAAAAAGCCGGCGTCAAGCGTTGACAGCGGGGTGGGACGCCGGTTCCCAAGAAGTGGGCAAGGCAGAGGTTAGAATTGGGGGCGAGAGTTTTTTGGCACTGTGAGCACACCCCGACCTCGGCGGTACAGGACCGCTTGAAAATCGCTTATCGCCGGCCCGGGCGCTCAGATTCTCAGCGGATAGGCACGCGGCAGGTTGGCGAACACGTGAGCGAACACCGGCTGCAGCGGAAACGCGCTGCCTGTCAATAATCACCCGAAAGTCACCCCCATTTATCAGTTGAAATTCCCCCTTCTGGGTTAAAGGGTGTCCTGAATGACACCACGTTTGAGACTGTTGACCATTGCAGTCCCGTGGCTGGGTGTCTGGAGGGGGAGCGCGAGGGGGGGCCCCCTCGCCGCTCCGCGTAAGACTCCTCAGCTTGGACCCGGGCTCAATGCGGCCGGCGGGCTGTCGAGTTTGGGTCTGAGCAGGCCGGCCTTGAGCTTCTCCTTGAGCCTGAAGCTTTCACCTTTAATATTGACGGTGATCGAATGGTGGAGCAGGCGGTCGAGAATGGCGCTGGCGATCACGGTATCGCCGAACACCTCGCCCCAGGCCCCGAGACTCTGATTGCTGGTGATGATGAGCGAACCGCGCTCATAGCGCCGAGACACCAGCTGGCGCCCTGGCGGTCGATTGGCAGATAGCCAATCTCATCGACGATCAGCAGCTGCGGCTGAGTGAGAATCTTCAGGCGTTCCTCCAGCCGGCCTTCGGCCAGCGCTCTGCCGAGGGTGGTGATGAGCGCAGTGGCGCTGACGAACAAAGTGCGCACGCCCTGCTCGCAGGCCTTGATGCCGAGCGCCACCGCCAGATGACTCTTGCCGACGCCGGGCGGTCCAAGCAACAAAACGTTATCGCCGCTCTGCATGTAGCGGCCGGTCGCGAGTTCACGGATCAGCTTGGGATCGATGGAAGGCTGGAACTTGAAGTCGAAGCTCTCCAAGGTCTTCTGAAACGGGAACCGCGCCATCGCGATCCGCATCTGGTGATGATTGGCAGTTTTCGAGCCGACCTCCAGCGCCAGCAGTTCATCGAGAAAGTCAGCGTAGGACAGCTCCTTTTTGGCCGCCTGTTCCAGGCGCGCGGTCAGTTCCTGCTCGACCTGATAGAGCCTGAGCCGATGACAATGCGCGCACAGCCGTTCGAGTAGTGGGGTGTTCATTGTGGATCACCCCCTTCGCTCTGGCTGGCGCTCTCGTACAGTGCGAGATCGCGCGCCATCACCTCACCGAGCTGGCTGAAGTTGGGATCGAAGCGTGGCGGGGCGGGGGCGCGGCGCGACGGCCGACGCGCAACGGTCCGGCATAATGCGCAGGCTCCATCACCACGCTGTGGCGGGCAGCCTTGTGATGCCGCGCGACCAGCTTCTCCTGATGGAAGAACTCGAAATGCTCGGCGCTCTCCTGCACGTTGACCAGGGTGCCCACATACTCGGCCGGGACTGAGTAGCGCGCCGCACCGACTGCCACCAGCGCGTCGTTGGCCACCCGGCGCAAGCGCACCCGTTCGTATCGATAGGACGGCCGGGTTCCCCAAGGGGTGAGCTGCTCACGCGCAAACCGATCGATCGGCCGTTCGTGGGTGGTGCCGTGGATGCGCACATCGGCCACTTCGCTGCTCCAGCGCTCGAGCCATCCGTTGAGTTCCTCCCATGAGGCAAAGCGCCGGCCGGCCAGGGCGTTGCGCTTGACGTTCTTCACGCCGCTCTCGACCTTGCCCTTGGTGCGCGGCCGGTACGGCTGGCAGGCGCGTGGCGTGAAGCCGTAGTAGCGGGCGAAGTCCTCGAACAACGGATGTCACACTACGCGGTTGTCACTGCGGCCAAGCACCAGTGTGCGCGGATTATTATAAAGGCAGGTAAGCGTGACCCCGCCGAAATGGCGAAACGCGCGCTCGTGGCCGTCGAGCAAGGTTGCCAGCTTTTCGTCGGGATAGCCGCGGGTAAACAGACGCCGCGAATAGCCCAGCGTCAGCACGAACAGATGGACCGTGTCTAACTGCTTGCCGATCCAGACCCCGAGTTGGCCGTAGTCGACCTGCGCTTGCTCGCCCGGCCCGGTCTCGAACCGCACCGTCGCCAGCTCGGACCATCGCCGATTGGCCCGATAGGGCTTGAGATAACGCTGCACCTGCTGATAACTGCCGGTGAACCCCAGGCCCGCCGGCTCGCGGTGCAGCACTACACCGTTCCACCCCACCTCCGGCCCGCGCTGTGCGATGAACTCGGTGAACTGATCGATCGGTCGCTGCCGAGACCGCGGCCGACGCGGCTGCCAGCCGCCCAGTCGGAGCCAGCGCCTGACCGTCTTGCGATCTACCCCGAGTTCGCGCGCAATCCGCTTGACCCCTTCGCCGTGCTCTTTCCGCGCGACCATCTCTCGAACCAAATCTCCCCTTAACATCCGCTCCTCCGCCGAACCTGCTTCCCTCGGCAGAGAAACTACTCGATCCAATCGCTCTTCCATCGCTCCGCTCTCCTCCCTGCTCCAGAGGGGGGAGTTTCAAATGATAACTAGGGGGGAGTCTCACATGATTGCTGACACGGCTTAAGGCCGCGACGATCCGCCGGACACTGACCGTTACGCGGGCGCCGATCTTGAGCAGGTGGCAGCGGATAGTTGAAACTTGGGCGCGGGCCAGTTCGGTGCCACGCGGCCCCGTGCGGCGCAATTCGTTGACGAGCACGTAGGCCACCGCCCCGAACCACAGCCGCAATTGATTGGCGCGCATGGTTGGCGGTGCTGGTGCGGTCGGCGAATAGCCCCAGTTGCTGCTCCTTGATACGCTTTTCCATATCGCCCCGGGCACAGTACAACTGCTCGTACAACGGTGCGCCGTCATGCGCGTGATCGGATAGGAGGTCACCACGAAGCGCGGGTTGGGCTGATCGAGGAGATGTTCCGCCTTGCCCACCACGCGCCGTGACTGCGACCAGGAATCCAGGGTCTGGTAGGTGGAATCTTTGAAGAGCCGCATCGGTTTACCGCTGGCCCGAGACTGCGCCTCAGCCTCCGCCAGTACCGCTGCTGATCACCGCCTCCAGCCGCGAGTTGCGGGCCAGCCCGAAAATGAAGTCGACCCCATGCTGCGAAGAAGTCTCGCACATGGCGTCGAAGCAGTCGCTGACCGAGCCCATCGACGGCCGCACGCCAGCCTCGCGGCAGCGCATCTCGAAGGCGATCGAGGTCTACTGTGTGCCTTGGTCGGAATGATAGATCACCCTGGCGGGCCGTTGCTGCCCTAGCGCCATGTTCAATGCTTCGAGCACCAGCTCGGTGCGCAGCGGAGTCGCCATCGCCAGCCCGGCGGCTGAAGGCGTCGAGCACGACCGCGCGATAGAGGAATCCCGCCCTAGTCGGGATGTAGGTGAATGTCAGCCACCCACAACCGATTGGATCCCGGTGCCATGAAGTTGCGCTCGACCAGGTCAGGCACCGTTTGCGTCCCACTTGGATGCCATCGGCCTGCAGTTCGGTGTGGATGCCCCCGGGTGCCGTAGGTCCCGCGCGATCGTTCATGAATCGCGCTCATCTGCGCGGTGAGTTTTGCGTCCGCCTGAGCGCGCGTGAAGGGCGAGCGTTTGCACCACGCGTAGTAGACGCTGGCGGAGACTTCCAGCAGCCGGCACATTGTCGCAATCCCATGCATGGCCTGATTCGCACTCACGAATTCGTACGCCGTGACAGCACCGAACCGCTCTCCGTCGCGAACCAGGCCGCGGCTTTTGAAAGTATCTCGCGCTCTTCGCGCAGAACCCGGTTCTCACGCCGCAGCCGGGTGAGTTCCTGCCGCGTCGTTAGTCAGCCCGTCAAGAACGACTGCCCTCATCGCGCGCTGCCTGCACCACCCAGTTACGAATCGACTGGGCCGTCGGCTCAAACTCCTTCGCGAGATCGTCGGGGCTACGCCCAGCTCGCACCAACTCCCCCATTCGCCGCCGGTGTTCCGGTGCATACCGTGCGTGGCTCTTGGGCATCGTGGCTCTCCTTCCCTTTCCCCATTCCGCCCCTGTCCACCAAACCAGGTCAACTCCAATTCCACCTGCTGTCTTACTTTTCGCGCGGCCAGGATTACCGCCTATCTGCAAAACGATGACACGCTCGAATACGCTCAGCAGAACTCCGCGCATCAGTCGCCTCGTACTACCAAACTCTACAATCGACCAAGGATGAGACTTCGCTCGATATAGTCGAGCGGATTAAAATAGTCGAGCGGATTAATTCTAAAACTCGAATAAGAGCGATACATAGCAGACGCGTGCCTCCTCCGGCCAGCAGATTAGCTAATTTCGAAGAGCTGACACGATGGCTTTCTTGTGGCCGATGTGGCGGGTTAGGCGCCGGTAACGCGCGCCGAGCGCGGTTCCTTTAGTCCGCGCGGCGGCGGCCTCGGTCAGGGGCGCTGCGCAGCCATTTTGCTACCCTTGTGAGTCTTGCCCGGGCGGCGCTTGCCGACACCTCGCGGTTGCCATGGGACATCCAGCAAGGCGCGCTTAACGAAACGCCGATTTGCTCGCTGGTCGTCAGGTAAAATGAACCACTGCAGCGCCAAATTCAAGATGATCCCAGGGGAGTGAACAACCGAATAAGCGAGGCGTAGCGACCTATCCTTCACATCCGCTCGAAAGAAGGATCTAAGCCGCTTCTACTTCTTATCCGGGATATCTCTAATCAGCGTCAGAATGGCGAGGAATTCCTTAGCCGAGAGCGTAGCGAGCAGACTGAGATGCTCGAGAACGTGAAGTTCACGCGTAGTCACGTGGTAACGGGCCAAAAGCGCATGGTCTTTGATAAACCGCTGCCAAGATGCGGTTGTCGGCTTTGGTGGCGCGGAGTTTGTCGCGGTCAGGAGCGCGTTGGCTTCCGGATGGGCCAGGACCAGCAGTTCCTGCCGGTCGAGGCCAAGCGCATCGGCCATCCGCCCGACTAATTGGAGCGATGGCTTGCGCCGCCCGCTTTCGATAAATGAGACGTGGCTTGCTTCGATTCCGAGCTTCTGGGCGAGCGAGCGTTGGGTCAAGCCCAAAGCTTCGCGATGAGTTTTCAAGAATTCTCCAAGTGGGTCCCTATCTTTCACGTGTGGACCTCGTCCAACAACGGCCGCTACAGCTTCGTATAAATGGACGAGGGCTGCCAGCGCCTACGCCTTCTTCTCGGCCCGATCAGTCAAACCGAATTCGCGATGTACTCAAAAACTTTGGCGGGCCTGCTCCCCCCGACACGCCCTGCACACCGCACTACTTTTCGTTCCATCGAATCTGCTCTGCTCTTGCCATTCGGGCTGTTGAGCAGCGGCAGATCGTGCTGCGTCGCATCGATGGCTGCACGGCACGCCAACCTAAAAACTCAATGGCAGACAGCGTACCGACAATCAAACTATCACTCTATTACTCGACATGAGGCCCTACCGTTGTCCACCAATTGACACACACCACACTCAGCGAAGTCGCGCCACCATCCTTTGCGCGAGGATAAAGTGTCCGCGCGCTGTCCCACGTCTTCAGGAGACTGCAGGCCTACAGGAACTTCCCTTTCCCCCACCGCCGCCGGTTTGGAAGCGACATCAAGATCCGCCTAGCCCTAGCCGTCTCGCTTATTCAAGGTCGCATATCCTTAGCATTATCCTGACCCTGTCAACATGAAAAAAGACGAAAAGCTATCGGTCCCAATGACAATGTGTGTGGCAGGGCTGTTCGTTGCAGTCGGAGATACATAGCAACGAGTGTTTTGTCCATCGATGAAAATCCAGCTAGAGGGAGGGATCGGCAAATCGCACGCCCTGCTGACCATAGTTGTCGCCCCCTATTTTTTACTGGGCTCTCGCGGTTGTAGGTGTCAGCGAATGCGCGCAGGGAGGCCCGTCGTCGCACCTCTCGCACAGGATGCGCAGCGATCTTGATCCGATCAGTCAAGTCTCAAGCGACGAAGAGGAGCCTCCGCGCACGGGCTACCCCCGAAGCGGGAAAGCCGACCTTGCGCCAAAACGCCGCCCGCTGCATTCGTTTTCACTGATCAAATGCGTGAGAATTTTTTTTCCATACCGCCTTCCGACTTTCCAGCTACCGGAGTCCCTTCACGTGCTCCCCGGCGACTGGCAGAACGCCAACTTTGGCCGCGTGACGGGAGGGTGGAGCGTGGTATACTGCGACAGCGTTACATGACGTTCAGCGACGGCGGAGCTAGACTTGATGCATGCGTTGCGCAATGAGGCATAGGGCCGGCCGGAACTACATTGACGTATCTCACCAAGGGGGAGCGGCAAGACGTCGCCAAAACCGGCCGGCCAGTGTATCCAACAATACATAACCTTTGAGCTTTGACGCAAGCAGTCTGTTTTACTTGTGTAACGTAAAGTCGATTGTGGTGAGTACAAATTCACCTGTCGGTAGGGAATGGGGCAAGATTATGAAGCGAATGCCAGCGGCAGTTGGAATCACATAAAAGTCACGACCAAAACGCCTACAGCTGCGTATCCAGCGAAGTGATGGCGAATTTTGGAAAGTGCAGTTTCCGACAGTCGATTTCGTTGGATTGGCGAGGTACCCTGTCGCGAGCTTTGAGCGGCGGGGTCAGCCATAGCGCGGCGGGGTCAGCCATAGCAAAGATGCGAGCGTGGAACACATACGCTCCGGGGGCGGCTCTCTCAGTACCTGTCGCCACGCGGGCGCGTTTCGTTCAGGTCAGTGCGGTCAGTAGGGTCCGGGTCGAGCATTTGCTGCCGCGGAGTTTACGCGCTTTCGCTATGTTTCTTCGGACGCCCTTTCACCCTCCTCACATGAAGCAATTCGTAAATAATTACAACACAAAATCGGCCTAACGTCGTATGAAATCCTTGAGCACAGTCCCATCGACTTGTGCCTGACGGAGCCAGTGATACCGAGCGAAGCGACCAGCTTGGGATGATGCGACTCCGAATTCCAAGTTCAAGCCGGCCGGTCGTATTCAGCACGCTTACGCCTGACGGCTTCCAGCCTGTGCCGGCGTATCTTCCGAAGCCATGCCAGCGGATCAAATGCGATCCTGAGGCCATCGATCACGATAAGTTCGCCATCGATCGAGATTGTATGCAGCCCTTCAGGATAATCGCCGCAAGCGTCGGGTATTAAATCGCCCACCACCTCCTCCTCGTACTGTTCCGGAGTCAGGCTGATGATACGATTGAAAACCACCCTTCTGCCGTAAGTCATGGAGCAATCCTGGGCCGGTCTTATCAAGCTGTCGTTATGGATGAAAGGCGCACCGGCTCCCCTAGCACCACGCGGATCGATGCGCACGGGATTATGCGCGTGCGGATACCAGCGGCCGAGCGGTTCCGACGCGTGCCACAGAAGCAAGCGGCTTTCGCTTCCGGACGCACAATCAGTGCATGCAAGCCACCAATAACCGCCGTATTCAAAAACCGTCGGGTCAATCGCCCTGACTCCAGGGAGCAGGTGGGCCGCGCGTTCCCAGCGGAACGGGAACTCGACCGCGCGATATACGATCGGGCCGCCTACTTCCGCTCTCTCCGGCATACAGTAGAGCTCTCCCCTCCATCGAAAGACGTATGGGTAGGACAGATGCACGTCGGGCTCTTCAATAACGGGGCCCAGACTCACGACCTCACCTCCATCGATCTGCCAAGCCCCGATAACCCCGCGCATGTCATATTCGTCCGCCATTTCGCCAAGCACCGTAACCGAGCCTTTTTGGCGGACCAAGAAGGGGTCGGCTGAAAATCGAGGGGCACTCTGCTCCGGGAACCATAGCACCGGTGTGGCTTTGGAGCTGGCAAACGGATCCACGTTGTTTGCTTGAAACAGCCCGATGTTCCACTGGGTATGAGACAGAGCAACCCGGAGCCGATCTAGAATGTGCCACCGGGTGCCGCAAATAAAAGCCTTTGCGACCGTCCAGTTGCCGGGAAGTTCGTGATCGGCCTCAACAAAATCCATCTTGGTGCGAGCCACGTCACAATCCACACGAATGTCCGCGCAGGCAAGTGCCGGAAAGTCCGCGCAACCAAAATAGATCGCGCCGATGGTGCCTGTGGGCGAGCTTGGGATGATTGACCAAAAACCGCGTCTGAGCACCTGGCTTTTGCCAGATTCCGTCGAACCCCGTAGGGTGACCTCCACCACGGCGTCACCTCGGGCAAAAGAGTGAAATCCTGCGGTTCCATCTGCGAAACTCCCTCCGTCCCCGCAAGCAAACGTCCAGACACCATAACGAGCTCTGTTATAGATGTTCATTGCCGAAAATCTGCCACTGAGGTCCAACAGGAAATCCAGCTCCAGGTCGCTTAACGCAGGCAGGCGGGCTTGATGAAGCTCCTGAGTCAACGCCGCTTGGCGGGATTGCCAAGCGATGACTGGGACACCATCAGGTAATCGCTCCCCGACAGGACTCAGACAGCCGGTTCGCCTCAGCCTGGCAAAGGTCAATTGCCAGAGCGGGTACCTGATCAGCCTAAGAAAGGTTGCCCAATTCGGCTCGACTCTGCCAATCACAATCACCGCCTCGATTTGGGCGTGCCCGGACTGACTGAGGGCTTTCAGACAGGCTGCTTGCCAACGGTTGAGAGACGCCTGGTCGAGTACTACCGCAAACCGCAAAGTTCTCCTCGGCGCTTGAGACATCACTTACTGTCAACCTCTTCAGCCTTAGTGTCTGCAACCACATGGTAGGGACCCTCAACTCACCCACGCCGAGAGATCGCGTTCGATCAACACCCTTGAGCAAGTCCTTGGGCAGCCGCGGAATGTACGCGGACGAGAGCCGGTGCAACCTGGAGCGGCTGAGCAGATAATATAGCGTCCGTGAAGGCGGCAACCCACCGCGTTAAACCGCTTACCAGTATCCATCTTGAGAATCTCGTTAACTCCCAGGAAAAACGCAATAGCTCCGCGACCAGCACCTCGCGATCCTACAAATCGTGGAGAAATACTGGTCAACAGCGTTGCGACCCGATTTATAAACACACCCAGGTTTGCCGCAGGTCGGAGGGTTCGGGTTTCAGCGCTCTACGCTGTTTGTTTTGACCCGCCCTCGGTGCCTATTCGAGCATGCGCGAAAATACCAAAAATAAAACTTCATCACCAGACCGCGTCGAGACTACCGCGAAGCGTTACGCGAGCGCCAAGAGGGTCGATCGCAAAGCCGACAAGTGGAGCTACCCCGTTTCGGTGGACGGCGGAGGGCTTGCGGTAAATCCTTCTGACGAGTGGCTCCTTTCGTCGCGCCTCGACCTGAGTGCGAAAGCAGGCAACGGTCAAGTAACTTGCATTCCAGCGTGGCGAAGAAGTCTCGCACAGGGCGTCGAAGCAGTCGCCGACCGAGCCAATCGACGACCGCACGCCAGCCTCGCGGCAGCGCATCCCGAAGGCGATCGAGGTCTACTGTGTGCCTTGGTCGGAATGATGGATCACCCTGGCGGGCCGTTGCTGCCCTAGCGCCATGGTCAATGCTTCGAGCACCAGCTCGGTGCGCAGCGGCGTCTTCATCGCCCAGCCCACGATGCGGCGGCTGAAGGCATCGAGCACGACCGCGCGATAGAGGAATCCCGCCCTAGTCGGGATGTAGGTGAATGTCAGCCACCCACAACCGATTGGATCCCGGTGCCATGAAGTTGGTCAGGCACCGTTTGCGTCACACTTGGATGCCATCGGCCTACAGTTCGGCTACCCCGGGTGCCGTAGGTCTCGCACGACCGTTCATGAATCGCGCTCATCTGCGCGGTGAGTTTTGCGTCCGCTTGAGCGCGCGTGAAGGGCGAGGTGTTTGCGCGAGGCGTTTGCACCACAATAGTAGCCGCTGGCGGAGACTTCCAGCACCCGGCACATTGTCGCAATCCCATGCATGGCCTGATTCGCACTCACGAATTCGAACGCCGTGACGGCACCGAACCGCTCTCCGTCGCGAACCAGGCCGCGGCTTTTGAAAGTATCTCAGGCTCTTCGCGCAGAACCCCCGGTTCTCACGCCGCAGCCGGGTGAGTTCCTGTCGCTCCTTGCTAGTCAGCCCGTCAAGGCGACTGCCCTCATCGCGCGCTGCCTGCACCACCCAGTTACGAATTCGACTAGGCGGTCGGCGCAAACTCCTTCGCGAGATCGTCGGGGCTACGCCCTCGCACCAACTCCAGTATTCGCCGCCGATATTCCGGTACATACCGTGCCTGGCTCTTGGGCATCGTGGTTCTCCTTCCCCTTCCCCACTCCGCCCCTGTCCACCAAACCAGGTAAACTCCACAGCTGGCCAAATGGACGAAATTCAGCGCTCACCGAGGCGGCATCAAACAGCAACATACACACATTCCTATCGTACCGGCGATGTATTAGGCCGTGCGGCAGTTTGAGGTCGCCGGGGAGCGGGTGCAGAAGGCCGGCGGTGAGGGGTGCATAGACTCGCTCGAAGAGCTTAAGGAGGATCAGGCAGATCGAATAGCCTTGTGGGCTTAGCTGATAGCGGCGGGATCGGGGTAGTTTGTGCACGAGCGCCTTGGCTCTGAGCTTGTAAAGGTCGTAGCGCAGCGAGGCCAAGCTGTACTCGGCGGGGGTAGAGCCGAGGGCCTTAAGGGTGTGTGGATAGATCTCGCTGGTGGTGAAAGTGTTGGCGGCCGCGATGTGCGCGAAGCGGAGCAGGGCGTGCATGACGGCCAGTTTGCCGCGGGTGGTCCAGTTTCAGACCGGAGACCCGTTTGCCGTTGGGCAATACTGTGGGCTGGGGCAAGTTGGTGAAGCTGCCCACGATCCACGAAAGTCTCCAGGATGTCTTGCTGGACGTTGAGGTAGCTGTCGATGATCGAGCCAAGCTTGGCGCGCAGTTCGGGGAGATGTTCAATGGCCTTTTTGATGCCGTAGTCGGCCACATTGTTGGTGGCCGGCTCGGTGCGCAGGATGAGATGATCGCGAACGTATTGTTTGAGGAAGCCATTGCCGTAGTGGCTGCGGATGACAGGGTTGGGTAGCTGGATATCTTCGATCACGGTTTGCAGCTTACCCCGGTAGAGCTTGGTGACCTTGCGTCCGAAGATGGTCGTGATTGATTTCGATACTCTGAAATGGCCCACTTCGATGCTCTGAATTGGCCCCACCCCCTTAGCCGAGCATCCTGCTTGGATGAAGCAGGAGGCTTGGGATGGAGAGGAGAGCGAAGGTGGAGCTATTCGAGCAGATTCGGAG